>WNFX01011067.1_pt1 | contig 10572 bp, 10 predicted proteins | sample 5400111 | NCBI WGS metagenome assembly WNFX01 (sample SAMN13153363, study PRJNA577476) | soil metagenome | isolation source: 40 cm soil or saprolite under grassland replicate 1 | place: USA:California | collected 2016-06-15 | reverse complement strand
TTTCATTCACCCATAATTGGCCTAGCTTCTTTTCCCATACTGGTCCATAGGCATCGACCCGCCCACGCTTCCATCGGTCTTCTACTGTTGTACCTGGTCCGGTACGAGAGTATGTAAAGCCGCATTCACAAGAAAATGTGCCTATTGGTTTTCCACTTATATTGGAGCTATAGATGATAGTATGTTCTTTTATTACAGACTCTAAATGATGGACACAAGCCGGATTAAGGCATGGCCACGGCGGATCACCAAAAGGCTTGTACTGTGTAGGAAAGCGAAAAAACGCTTTCGCAGTCTGGTCCAAACAATGGATAAATAAGAGATGATGAAGCGGATGTTGACTGTTATCAGGCTTATGGACTAAGCGTATAAGCCAGCAATCTTCTGTGTTCTCGTCCAACTCACAGTGAAGAAGGTTCAGCAAGTCCGTGGCATACGTTTCCCTAAACCTGGATAGAAGCGTGTTCCTATCAACCCTTCCCCGATAGGATGATATTCCTAGATCAAAGAGTCTCCAATGATATTGTTGTTGTAAAAGTATGAGATCTGGAGAGAGATTTCGCTGATCCATAAGCCATTTAGCATCGAGCGCAAGAGCGAAAAGTATCTCAAAGAATTGTTGATGTCTATCGAATTGTTCCGGTTCCGGTAATGTTACCTGGATTGCACTTTCTGCGGAAATAAATTCATAGCGAGTTTGCACATTTCGCGCTCGAGCAGAGCTGTTTCTCACCCAGGTTTTATGTAATGGGCATATTTCAACACCAGGTACTTGATGAATACGATGCCAGTAACATTCACCATATTTGCGGCGGTCTTCTTCTACACATTGAGTACAAAAGCGGAGCCGTTGAGGGAGAGGAACACGGCTTGCCATCAGACCTGCACGCATATGAACCCCGGGTCCGTTGTCACCGAGCATATCCTGGCGAAGTCGGGAGTGCCTCTCTGGAGGAAGGAATGGCGCAAAAAAGGGAAGTAAAGTATGTTCATCTAAAATACGATGACCATCAAAGTTGCGATATTGTGGCAACTGTGCGATGAAATAATCTAGATGACTTGGTAAACTCACGCACGCTATTGCACTCCCAGAACCAAAGAGCTCTTTTACGACAGAACGGCTATTTGAGTATTGTACTCTCGCTGAATAACGAGCGCAGATACTATAGAAGAGTTCGTCTGGGTGTGGATCGGGCCAGTTACAAATCATTGGCTCCCACCTTTTCTCTGTCGTCCATCTTTTGAAGAATCGAGATATTTGTTCTGTCGCAGGAGGTCATATCCAGGTTTATCAAACTTACATCTAGTACGAAGAGTTCTACTTTGACAAAACGCCTATTTCTGTCTGAATAACGAGCATAAATACTATAGAAGAGTTCGTCAGGGTATGGATCGGGCCAGTTACAAATCATTATTTCCTCCCTGGGGTTTGTTGTCCATCTTTCGAAGAAGAGAGATATCCAGTCTGTCGCAGAAGTTCATATACAGGTTTATCAAGCTTATGTCCTTGAGTAGCAAGTTCTGCTAGCGAATCTACTACCTTCGTCTCCGCTTGATCTGCAGTAGCATCAAAGACTTTTTGCTCTATTGGAGTAGGGGTTGCAGGATCTTGTACCGAGGACCCATTTTGCTCATTGGAAGTTGTGACATTCTCGCCTTGAGTACCATTGGTTTTAAGACGAATTGGCGCCAACGGCTTGGAGTTTTTTGTGATCACTCGTAAAAGTGTGTCAAAGTCGACAGGCAAGACATCATCGACCTTGTATAGTTCCAGTATGTCTCCACTCCTCAACGCGTCTAAGATGGGTCTGACCATCTGGAGACTGTCACGGGCTACTGAGCGAATGATACTCCCTGAAATAGATTCTTCACCGCTGTTTATGGCTCTTGCCTGAGCAAGCATATAGACCTTGACTGCTAGATCTGTAATTCCCTGGGTGACATCATAGAGTGTGTTACTGAGCCGAGGAGTAAGAGGGCAATCTTTTTGCGTATACTGATATCTCCATAACGACTCGAGAAATAGCTTCCAGGTGTCGTCTCTCCTCATACAATCCCAAATAAAATCTCCTAGCCCAGCTCCCCGGCGTGCCATACGAAATTCGCTGCTCAGCATTGCCCTTGCTTTATAGGTTCCGACAAGAATAATAGGAATGCCAATCTTGTTTATAAGTTCAACAAAAAAGCTAAGCATCTGTTCAGATCCTCCGCTCTTGGCAACGCTTAAATGTTGAATCTCATCGATAACAAGAACGCCTATGCTATGCAGTGACGCCAGCCGGGCCATATTTTTTTTCATCTCATTGACGGTAGCGCGACCGTGGTTTGCATAATTCGCAACATAATTCGTTCCAAAAAGATCATCTAATGCCTGAAAAAAGTTGAGGCATAGTCCTTTGGTTGAGCCATCAGATGGACACTCAAGCTTCAGCCAGACAAGTTGTGTATGACTAAAATCCTCACCTTGATAGTGATGATGGAAAATGACCTGAGGATAAAGTGTAAGTAGATGTCCAAGCGTCACACTTTTCCCCACGCCACTTATGCCTATCACAGCCAAGCCAAGAGCGGTAGATTGCAGGTTATTAAACAGGGGCTTCTGAGTCAATAAAGCATCGATCCGTGCATCGATATCGCGGTAAAAACCGTGCAAACTCGGATTTCTTGCTTCATATCCAAGGCGAATCATTGATGAAAGGATCTGCTCAAGGTCCAGACATCTTGGCAGCACCTCAAAGAACTTGAGAACATTTCGTATCAAGTGCATACGAAGTTCTGGTCGCCAGTGGCGATGCGCTTCCTGATAGTCTGGATAGTATTGGAGCATCTCGATTACTTGTTCTTTTGACCAAATCGGCGGCAGCGCCTCAATAAGAGGGTTATTTTGATAATCGGGGATCTCCGGATCGTTATACTCAGCCTCGACCATACGCCCTCTCAGTAGAGGAGCTGGCTGCCAGTTGCTTTTATCCATCGGCCATACCTTCTTCCTCTTGTGATTTTGCTCACTTCTTTTTGTGGATATCGAAATCAGAACCGTCCAAGCGAGGATTCCTCGCTTCGTATCTGAGACGGAGCATTGATGAAATACGCTGCTCCAGATTGATGTTTATGGGTATTATCTCGAAGGATTTCATCAACTTTCGTATGAAATGTAAGCGTAATTCTGGTGGACATTGACGATGCACTTCCTGGCAGTCCGGATAGCCCTGAAGCATGTCAATTACTTGTTCCTTCTCCCTAATTGGCGGTAGGGCCTCAATAAGAGGGTTTTCCTGATAATCAGGGATGAGAGAGTCATTATACTCTGCCGCTATTATGCGGCACCTCATAAAGAATGGTACAGACCTCCATGTACTCCTATCCATTAGCCTTGACTTCCCTTTCTTGTGATCTAGCCCACTTCTCTTCTCTCAGCCTTCGAATAGCGTCAAGGGGTTGATCTGGTGGAACATAGCTGCTCTCCGATTCCTCAACCTGGCCTTCTGGCGCTAGTGTGTCTGATTGAGAAGGTGCTCCCTTCTCTTTTCCCGGCGTCCATGCATCCCTCTTTGCTTCATCGTCCTTTTCGTTTTGCCTATTTCTATCGGTATTGCTCAGATGGGCGGCTTTGCTCATTCCTTTCGTCGCCTGTGCCGTCTTTTCCTGAGCATGCTTGACGATACTATCGATATGGGCATTAAACTCTGCCTCGGCCTGGTATTGCCGTAGCCGTGACGCCTCTTCTGCCTGCTTTTGCAGTTCGAAGTAATCAAGTATTTCGAACCAATCACGGCCTTGATATCTCGCTCGTTCTCTTTCCACCAACTCGCAGGCTTCCGGCTTCCCTTCTTTGTTCAGCGGTTTCCCTTCTTTGTCGAGAAGGTATATGGTATCAAGTTTCCGGGGATCGTAGGCTACAGTCACCGGCTTTCTTCCTCGATTGCGTGCCTTTACAAACCATTGCTCCTTAATAGCACGTTCGTAGGTATAATAGACTCCGTTGAAATATATGCCAAATTCGGTAACCGAACCGGGTTCACGGGGAAGAAGTTTAAATTGGATTATTTCATCCTCCTTTTTCCGTAAATGACCAGTTCGGTGAGTTACACCCCAGTTCCACAAGTCGATGGGATACGGCTCGACATGGTCTGTGATCATGAACTCGTCCATGTCATACCAGTCCATACGGTGGTGATTGTTATGCTTGAGAATACAGCGAATCATCATCTCCCTGAATTCAGGAAGCGTCAGGCAGGCTTCCAGGCGATAATCTTTGTCGCCGCGCTCACGTTTCGTATAAACAGCCCCTGGTTTCCAGTGAATTACGTCGTCGCTGATGATACGAAAGTTCTGTTCGCAAATCGCTTTCCAATCACAACGGTAAGGGGACGTATTGGCTACATCGATATCCAGGGAATCGACCAGATTTGTGGAGTCGTATCCTTCGAGTTCGCCTCTATCTCCCAGGATCGCCTCTGGCAAGCCATAACTAGGCCACATATCTTGAGTAATGTCGATGCCATATTCCTTGCAATAAGCCACTTTATCCACCGTCGCATTGTACAGCGCAAGCATCATGCCAAGCCAGCTCGGACCCTGCAGGCTCACACTGAACCCGACGATTAACCGCGTGAAGACATCGATAATGACGTAAATAACTGGTCGGCCGATAAGGCGGCTGCGGTCGCGCGAACTGACGAGATGTATGTCCCCGATCGTCGAATCACCCTGGTAAAGAGTGCCAGGACCCCATGCCAGGTGAGTTGACTCACCAAGGATAGCTCTGTGGCGCAAGGCAAACCTCCGCTCACCTTCGCGTGAGATTAACAATCGTGTGAGGTCATCGTACTTCTCGTGAATATACCTGAACTGGAGAAAGCTCGGGAGTTGATCGGCTGAGAGTAAAATAGGGACAAATATTTTTTTGCCATTTGGTCCGTCTCGCACGTCAAGAGTGCTGAAATATGTTTCCAGTGTTCTCTGGTGAGCATTTGGTAACGTCTTCTCCTTGCCGCTCACGAAGAATTCTTCATAGCCACGAAAAAGTTTGCTACGTACATCATCGGTCAGGATTATCCCGGCAGGGGTGTTTCCTATGCGCGCCAGGGCGCTTGGGCGGCCCAATTTGTGGTCTTTTCCTACTCGTTCCTTCCCCGTTGCCCCGCACTCACCAAAGAAAGGTAAAAGGGCATTTTTCGTTTGTCCCCCCTGCCAATAACGTCGTAAGGCGTCATAAATAAAGCCTTTTCTCTCCTTCTTCGCATCTTCTTCTATCTTCTTCCTCGCCAGATCTGCAATCAGCTCGCCGCGCTGTTGTGGGTCGAACAGTCTGCCGCTTTTATCTTTTACAAGTGGCTCAATGGCTGCCCAAGCCCTATTTCTATGCTTTTGACGCATAATCCGGCGCTTCTCTAAGCGCTTATTCTCTAAGGGCTTATCATCGTGAAACAGTAAAACTGCCCAGGGATCTGAAGTGACAATGCTTGCGCTCTCCGTCTCCAATGCGGATTCAATCTCTTCACGCGTTTTCCATACAGGAAGAGCATGCTTATTCTTTCTGTCAATGTCAATCGTCACGAATAAGTCTCCTGAAGGGTCTATCCACAGGATACGCTCTGTGCGAGTCTTCCCCATATCGAGGCGATACTCCAGGAGCATATTTGTACACAAGGCTGTGCTGTGCATGAATAGCTCTCCTTAATAGGATTCATTCAAAAGGATCAGTCTGTTACCAGGTTGAATAGGAGTGAACATGTCGATCTTCCATTGCCTCGTTGCCATGAGATGGTAGGCGATGGTGAGGCATGTACCAAGCTGAAGACCCAGCCGCTCATCACACTCCAAAGCAATATGACTCAGGGGACACGTGCTTTGCAGGACCTCCGAAGTCATCATTGCAGCAGCCTCCTGAATAATTGCTTCAGGGAGAGAGACACGATCCTCGATCGTCAAATGTTTATGAAGTTTTTGAATATTCTGGGCAAGAACGCGAGATATTTCGTGTTCCGTGACAATAGCCCAATCAATATCCCGTCTTGCCCAATATCTGCGTTCTATTTCCAGCTTTTCCAAAGTGCGTTGTTTTTCTAAATCCTTGGCGTATTTAAGCGTTCGTGCTTGATCATACGTGTTGAGTCCCTCGGATATTGTAAGGACGAAATCAGTCGTCATAACGACAGGGATAACAATGCCTCGTTTCGTTGGATGTGGAACGCTAGGATGGCGAATGTTGCACTCCTCCGCTATAGCCAATGTTTCTTCGAGCGGCAATAAGGGGTATTGCTCTCGTATATCGACCACGGAAGGATCCCAATCCTTAATGAGCTGGTAATCGTGCTCAAAGTCACTTAATAGATGGTGGGGTCTTCCTGTCTTCCACCCCTTTGTACGCCAAGCACGGCCTTTAGAGGGTACGTCATGGATGAACAACCAGGGTAGATACTTTGCGCCTCTACCCTGTCCTCGTCCTTCTTTTATTCGTTTTTCGATAATCGAAGCGCTGATTATTATTCTGCGACGTTTAGCCATGTGACTCCTCTCGTTTGAAGCATTAAGTATCCCAAAGAGCAAATGGTTCGAGTCAGCAAAAAGGTTCTCTCTAGTCGCATTTACTGATTCGGTTCCCTTAGTGGATGGAAAGATCATTCCCCGTTTGCATAAAATATATGCAACAAATTTCCAAAATCAATATATTTACCAACTACTATTTATAGTAATTATATATACTATTTAACTTATCATTCTTATCATTTTAAAATGATAGGTTTTGCAAACGACTTTCATTTGCAAATGAAAGTCAAATTCTCTAACTCTAGCCCAAACTTTTCTTTCAGATTAGATAATGATCAGAATCCGCTAGTATTATCGGAAGCCTGTTAATGTACTGTATACTGGTCTCAATTTCCTGGAACTGGCTCAAATTTGGTGAATGATGAGCTTATCTGATGAGGACTGCCCCTTCTCTGAGGAGGAAAGAAGAGCAAAGGCCAGCTTTATTGATGTGCTTTCATCAAATTTGAGCCAGTTCCAATTTCCTGGACCACTCTACTGTCTAAGGAATGTTGTAGTCGAAGCGTAGACTTTCTTTGACTCAGGGTTTTGGAAGTGTTTTCATGCAGTTATTTCAAAAAAGATCTTCTTATCTTAGATTTGCTTACGAAGTTTTGAGTATGTTTAATTATCAGATAACCACAAACGTATGGACTTTCATTGCGAATTATCATTATCATGCATATATGAGGAAGTGGGCGCTTGATTCTGTAGATATGATGAAAGAATAACTGAATAGAAGCTAACAGGCTTCTAATGCTTTATCTCATATGAACACCACTCATGTCCGTTTCAACTCGCGTAAAATATCTGTAATACCACTGTATTATGAACCACGTTGATTCAAGTTTCCCTATAATTCTCATGTGTTAATCCTGACCATGCTATCGTCTCATTGGCTAAATTAGGAGCCACTATCCTCGGTCATCCCAAAATGCTTGCTGTTCCAACATCCAAGCTGATAACTGCTCTATTAAAGCCAGGAAATGCTCACGATCTTCAGTTGATACGATAGGTAGCAGTGGTATCGAGAAGGAATCGATCACTTTGTTGTTTGCGTCGATTTGAAAGAGATCGATAATTGGGAGTGTTTCTTGATCATGCACCATGTTTCGAGCATGCTCTATTGCCCTTTGGAAGAGAGAACGGCCACGATCGACTAGGGCGATGAGTGTGAGAGACGCTTCTTCATCGAGCGTAGGTGAAAGAATAGCCAGGTACTGCTTGAGAAGTGTATCGATATCCACAAAGCTAGTGAGGAAGGTAAAGAGTGTCTGGCGCATGGCCTTATACTGTTGCTGCATATCCTGATAGGCCAGATTCAAAAGCTTTGCTTGCTCTTTGGTTGCATGATACAACTGGAGGCGTCGTTCGGATGAGACAAGTTGCCAATTGAAAAGTCCATATAGAGACGGTATTTCTGAGATCAGCAGGCACCAGACGAGGCGCCTCCCTCGTTTCTGTGTTTGCAACGGCAACTTCCGAGCTGTAGTCCACAGGAGCAGATGTCGCCACCGCTGGATATGAGTGTCAGCACGAATGCCAAGCGTATGACAGACCGCGTTGGGACTTCATCCTCTAAGAATGGAAGGATCACCGTCGTTTGTTCGATGACTCTCTGTTTGTTCTCATCCATGTTCTCATGCTCTATAGTTTGATCGTAAAGCGTTCTTGATGCTCGATCAGATACAGTATCATTTCGTAGGGAAGCTGCTGCGTTTCCCCATCAGCCTGCGACTGGAGCTGTTGATACAAGGATTTCGCCGTTATCATTATTGCTCGATCCCTGATGGTGTTGATGAATATTTCCAGGTTGCGTTGCGCTTTTCCTGGATCACGATAGGCAGCTAAGAACGTGCATGGTCCATCATCCATCAGCCAGATTTGCCACAGGTTCGTCTCAGGGTGTTTGACGATTCCTCCTGATATCTCCCTGATGCCACGTGGAATGTCTTCTCCAAGCGGAGTGAATGCCTGAAAAGCGTCGGAGTAGTCTTCCTTTGCCTTTCCCCCCTCATTGAGCTCTTGGAGAGCCTCCTCAAAGGTAAACGGGTAATCCGGACCAGGCGTGTAGTAGCCATCTTGCCAAAGTGACAGAACCTGATTTGTGACGGACAACATACTTTCTTCAGTGAATCTCGAATCACCTGTGGCAAGCAACTGAGCATGTTGTGCGAGCAGAACCAGTGCAGATCCAGGTCCAAGCCTCATTTCCTTGATGGTCGGAAGAGCTTTTTTCTCAGCACGACGGACATAGATAGCAAACTCCTCTGGTTCCAGGTCTATTAATGCTGTCTTCGAAGTATGTCGAACTGTTGTGATTTTGAAACGATTGCTTTTCTTTATCCTTCGTTTCTTCATTCAGGACCTCCTTGTTCATGCAAGAAAACGACCTCGTTCATCGAGTGATCCCTTGTGAGCGATGTAATATCAATATATACTTCACTCAAAGTACTAGAGAGATGTTTTGTGAATGACATCTGGGACTTCTTCGATCAGCTCTCCTGGCTGAACAACTAAAGTTCTTGCCAGCTTTCCGAGTGTTTCCGTAGTTGTGATGGAGAAAGGGTCTTTAAACATCCGTTTGACCGTGTTATAGGCTACATTAGCATCCCTCTGAAGTTTTCCCACGCTGAAACCTTTCTCTTTGGCACCTTCTTTCACACGTAAACGTACAGCCATAAATCGGTACCCTTGTTCATAATAGACAGAATTGTAGCAGTCTTTGCCTCGTGCGAGAACTAGCCAGCTACTGTCACACATATATGTGGGGTCATAGACTGCAATCTGTAAATATAGTTTCGATAAGTTCTCATTATCGGCTAAAAAGAAATTCATCTTTTGTAATACACAAGTTGAACAACTCTGAAAAGTGCCTTGTCCAAAGTGTGAGATAAACACAAGAGTTTCCGGTAAATGAAAGAATATCGTTCTTTGAGAGAAGAATCAGGTGTGTCCCGAAAAACCACCGATTTTCTTGGACAACGAGAAATGGAGACAAGAGCTTTGTACATGAAATATGAAAACTGGCTCTTATTTTCAGATGGGACCTCGGTTAAATTGAAAACACAGAATGGAACGTTACTAATCTTTCTGTGCCTCATGTAATGCTTGGTGCAAATTGATCGCTAGCTACTCTCTTCACACCTTATTGCATTCTGAACCTTATCAAACGAAATCAATGTGTTAAAAATATCCATGAGCCTATTTTTAGCTCAGCTATTCTCTAAGTGACCTTCTGGTAGTAATGGAGAAATTTGGTCACTTATGTTCGGCTATTTGCGCTGCCTTATCTTCGCGAATGTAACGATATAGAGTAGATGGGGAAGTATGAAAAGTCTTGCAAATTTCATCGATAGTATGTTTCTTTTCGTAATACGCATTGAGCATCATTGCTCTTTTTGTTGGTGATTGGATCGCTTTGGGCCTTCCGCCTTTCCGTCCTCTAGCACGTGCTGCTTCTAAGCCGGCGTTGGTACGCTCTCTTATGAGATCGCGCTCAAATTCTGCTAAGGCTCCCATGACGTGGAAAATCAGTTTGCCACCTGGTGTCGTGGTATCAATCTTCTCAGTGAGGCTGATAAAGTCAATCTCTCGTTCTTTGAGTATGCTCAACAGTTCAATGAGATGTTTCAGTGATCGGCCAGCTCTGTCTAGCTTCCATACAACAAAGGTATCTCCTGGTCGTAAATAAGCAAGCGCTTCATCTAAGCCTTTGCGCTCAAACTTGGACCCGGTAATTGTATCTATGAACCATTTCTCACATCCTTCTTTTTGCAGGGCATCAGTTTGTAAATACTCGTTTTGTTCGTGTTTGGAAACTCTCACATATCCGATTTTCATGGGTGTCTCTTTTTTGTCAAAACTCATGAAACAGGTGATGTTATGACGCTTTGATTATGGCATGAGTTTTGACAATCGTCAACCTGCTTCATTCCTTATCAAGAGTCTGGGGAGTAGAGCATTGCCAAAAATGGTCGTTTTTGAACGGGGAATACTTCATAGAAACAAAACTGAAGTTTATACGATAAATTTCTTCAT
>WNFX01015622.1_pt1 | contig 10574 bp, 9 predicted proteins | sample 5400111 | NCBI WGS metagenome assembly WNFX01 (sample SAMN13153363, study PRJNA577476) | soil metagenome | isolation source: 40 cm soil or saprolite under grassland replicate 1 | place: USA:California | collected 2016-06-15 | reverse complement strand
TCGAGAAGCTTCTGCTCCACGGAGCCCAGAATATTCAGTCGTCACGAATAGCCAAAATCGGCTGTGATACGCCAGGGGTAGCCGAAGATAGCGATGGCAGGCGTTTGTGAAACGGTTGGTCGATGATCTTATATTTTCTCGGCTACGCAACGCGTATCTGAAAATACGATGTTATTCAGACTTCGACTCCTTTTCGCGAGCGCTCTACTTATTACAGCGATCTCGGCGTCGTCAGTAACCTCCGTTAGAGCTGACGGCAACCTGCTCCGCGGCTTCGATGTGCCGGCTACGACTCCGTTTGGAAACAACGCCCGACCTTCGATCTACTGGCCCATTGGCGTGGCATTTGATGGGCAGAACATCTGGTATTCTGAACCCTGCGACTGTACTTCAGATATTTTCCGGACGAGCACGACTGGCACCTTGCTAAACAATTTACACGAGCTGAAACAGGCAGGCGCGTTAGCATGGGATGGTAGCCACCTTTGGGTCGGCATCGCAACGTTGGCGGCCTCCACCTGCACTGCAGGAGTAATCGATTGTGCGGTACTATACGAGATTGACGTCTCTACGGGATTCGTCTTGAAAACGGTGGACCTGTCACCTATATTCGCTGCCGACCAAGAATGCGCGTTCATTGACGGTCTCGACTACGATGCCACAACGGGAACCTTCTGGGTAAGTCCAGACATAGGTTGCGCCTTCGCGTTCACAAACGATGTGTGCTCAGTCGGCTTTGTCTATAACGTCGACTCGTCAGGGAACCTGATCAAACGGCTTCAGCTTCCCTTCGGGGTAGCAGGAGTGAACGAAGTCGGCAGTAACCTGTACATGGTAAGCTGCAAACCACAGGGTGCAACCGGACGGCCAATCATTAAAACAACACTTGATGGTACAGTGATTTCGACGTTCTACACGGTGGGTGTCAGCGTCCCACGCGAATCCGCAGAGGACTTGGCCTTTGACCCTGTGACCTTTGCACCGGCATGCGCTCTCTGGACCGTCCAAGACTATGGATTTCCCTTCGACGCCTCACTGGCTGCCTACCAGATAGCCTGTCCATAGACTACCTGACTAGTTGTCAGAAAAACCCCCTCTTTTTGGCGTAAGTCTTCCTTCAGAGGAAATCATGTCGGGTTATGAGTTTTCGTGAGAATACCGTCCGGGGAAGATTCGAACTCCCGTCGACCGGTCTCCTCCTGGGTTTGGAGTCCAAAGCCCATCATGGCACCAGTGGTTGTTTTCGACAAAAGACCGAAGCCGAGACCCAATGACCCTGTCCAAAATCAAGAATCTCCATTGTAAGAGGGACAAAATCAAGAAACAAGTTCGTTCAAGTAATTCTCGAGCGTACTGCAGACTCGCCGTCGCATGGCTAATCAATTTCTCATCGGCGCTGGTTTATTTCTGCCTTTAAGGCAATGATATTCTGGAGGGTTGGAGTCTCTTTGGCTGGCAACGAACCCGGTATTGCATATGGTCACCGTTTTCCAGCCGTCCCAGAAGATGGAGTGGAGGGCCAAGCGCAGAAAACGACCGACAAACGGCCAGAACCAAGACTCCCCATCTTCTCGATTCTTGACTCGATAGATTTCTCGGAACATTTCGTGATCATCGGCGATGTCGGAACGGGGAAGAGCACCGTAACGCCGATTCACGAATACGAATTATCGAAGAGAACCAGGGAGATCGTGATCCGCGAGCCCTCGAGGGCCGCCTGCAACGCTCTCTACTACTCGCTCCAGGCACTTCATCCGGAACTGGGAGATGAACTTGCTGTCATTACGAAGGACACTCAGATCAATGTCAACGGTAAGATCAAGATAGTCACAGACGGGGTCTTGCTGAGAATGCTGGCCGAGAACTCGATCGTTGACTCTTCGATCTACTTTGATGAGAGCCACCAGGTGTCTTCCCAGCTGGAGCTGTGCATGTCACTGGCGAAGAAGGAGGAAGGCGATGCAAAGAATCTGTTTCGGGTCATGAGCGCCACCATCGACCCGGAAGAATTCCTTTCCTTCCTAGGCATTTCGAACCTCTACCGGATGAGCGGGCGCAGATACCCTGTCAAGCTCGAAGTGGAGCTTGTAAACGATCTTAATGGAATGTTCAGGATTCTAGACCGGTATCTCTACTCGCAGCCCCGCGACGAGTCCTGGCTGGTCTTTCTCCCAACCAGGCGCATGGTCGAAAAATATGCTGACAGCTATCGAGGAGTGTATATTCATGGAGGCCTTGAAGGCTCCGAAGTCAACAGGATACAGCGCCGAGCCGAGACCGACAAGAATCTGAGAATCTTCGCAACAAACGTAATCGCATCCTCAGTAAACATCTACGTTGACAACGTGTTGATTTTTGATGATGTGATCGACAGCAAGGACAACCTAGGCCAAAAGACACTCCACTACACGAGCATAGACAACAATACTCTGCTGCAGATGATGGGCAGAATAGGCCGTTTCAAGCCGGGCCGCGCCGTCATCCTGACTGACTCGCCGATTCCGAAGAAGATCGACCCGATACCGGTGCGGAAAGCTCTCGAAACCGAGACCCCGTTCGACCTTGTACTCCTCATGTCCAAGTATGGCCTGAAACTGTCAGAGCTAGAATTCATGTCAACAGTCGACCACCGAGAGGTCTCCTTCGCAGAAAACTGGTTCGTCGAGATTGGAGCAATAGACCGTCACACCCGTAAGACCACATGGAAGGGTCTCCTGATGAGCGAGATCCCATACGAGCCAGACTTTGCGCACATGATCTCCAGCGCGCTAATCTCACAAGACTACGACATCGCAAGGTTCCTCCTTGCCAGCGGCTCTTTCGGCGACTCGCTAAACCACGCCTACAAATCAGACGCAGAAGGCAACGCCCGCCGCTTCCTATACAGCTTCGACAGAACAAACGAACTCAACATCAAAGCACACCTCCTCAAAAGCTACGCAGAAGACAACAACGGCTCATTCATCTCAAAGATGGAGGCAAACGGCCTCTTCCCCGTGTATGTTGAGGAAGCATGGAAGAACCATGAAGCAGCTAGAGAAGCACTGAATGACCTGCTCCGCGAGTCAAAGAAGCAACCCATACCAAAGGAAGTCTTGGTAGATGCTGATGTTGGTAAGCTGAGGATATATCTTGAAAACTGCTTGTCATTCGAAAGATTCGGCCCACACGAAAAGAAAGGTCACGAGTTCCAAGAGATGACCATTCCAGGGCCCTTCTATGCAAGGGCTCTGACAATAAACTACAGACGCATACTGTTCGATATTGTCGGGTTGAAGTTTCCGAACAAGGTCCGCCATCAAACTGGGAGACGAGGTCACAACCACCGTACTTCCAAACGGCTCTTCCGTCCCCGTCGCTGACCGGGGTCGAAGTATGGTGATCTAGGGCGATGGGGAGGGAGGCGGTATAGCTGTTGGGGGCGGATAGGGCTCTGCTGGCGCTGTGGGTACGGCTGGTGGCTTTGTCCGTCTCCGTAGAATGAGGAAGGCGGCCACGATCAGGGCAAGCGCGGCGGCAGCTATTCCACCGTATACGAGATATGTGGTCCAAGGTGTTCCGAATATGGCCGCGTAGACCACTGTTACCGTGTGCGTGGTCAGACCGAACGAGAAGAATAGCTGGTAGTCCGTGGAGTTCTTTGACGAATTAACCGTTACCAGGTTGCTGTCCACGTATACTTTGACAACGGTGTTGTTGAGTGTTAAGGGGATTGCGACGTTCGCTCTTCCAGACGTTCCGCTGGTCGCGTTGACTTGGAACGTGATGGCAGAGCTGTTCGAGGACTGGTTCGAAATGGTGGCGTCGGCCATTAGCCCAACATTATAGTTGGACCCGCCTTTTGAGACGGTGAGCGACGACTGGTAGGCCCAGGCGTTAAAGTCTTGAAGTGTTATGGTTGATTGTACCGTTCCATTCGGATAGTAGGAGACGCCTTTTGACCATGTTCTCTACCTGGGGAGAGTAGTACGCGTCTTGGGTTCCCGTTGTATTGGTCGAGTGTATGTCATAGGCGAGGTAGCTTCCGGCGGTGACGGATATGACGGAGCTTCCTGTGACGCTGTAGAGCTGCGATGTGTAGTTGTTGGATGTGGTGATGGTCGGAGTTGGGTTGATACTTGTGAAGGTGGTGACTTTGTTCGTCGTAGTGTAGGTCTCTACCCAGGTCTTCCCTGTGTAGAGCGGGAAGTGCTCGTTCACCACAGGGATGCTGTTGTTCGAGTAGGTATTCTGCGTCAGAGTGAAGCCAGCGGTGATCACTATCGTGACGTTTGAGCTGATCGCACCAAGGTCAGACTGTCTTACATATCCGGTCCCGGTCTCCGTGAACGTTCCACTCAGCCCAGAACGTACGAAGGTGCCTGTTCCTGAGATCGTCTCCCTGTAGCAGGGGGTTGATACCCCGTTGACTAGGAGAACCAGAGAGCCCGTTAGTGTCTGAGTAATGGTGCCCGATATTCCAACTCCTGGATCCTGGAGGTTGTAAGTCCACCAGTCGCCAACGGCAATTGTGGCGGACGGAGACTGGGCGTCCGCGTGCGCGATGCCAGGAAGAGGAGCGGCTAATGGAATAGAGAATATCGCAAGAAGGAGGACTGCGAGTCTCACTGTAAACCGCATGAGAAGGGGAATACTGAGCTCGACAGTTCTCAACAGTTTCGTAACTCCCAGACTAGAGGCAGAGTACTCCTAATCTCCCCCGGAACTTGAACCCGAACATAAGCCCGTGCCGGCCTTTTACCAGGGTCTCCACTCTAGAGCATCGGCTTATTGCAATGTCGAAGGGCGGAATGATAATCTTCCCTCCAAGTCTTTCAAACTCCTTTGCGCATCATCAACTGATTTGACTAGAATGTCGACCTCGCTCTCTTCCAGCTTCTCCGTCACAAGCACAGAGTCTGATTCTCCCCTTCTTAGCCCAGGTTCGCTCGAGCCTCGTTTCCAAACAATATCCAAACCGAGCTTTTCGTGATAGAATCGCAATGCTTCCTCGGCATTCGGCACACGTATCCTGACGCAGTCGACTTTTCGGAACATGTCATGAGCCTGAGGGAATCCAAGGCTAACGGTCTGGAATATGAGAGTAGCCCTGAAGAGATTCGGACTTCCGTCCGCGGGTAAGTAATGAGACAGCTTTCATGCAAACTTCACTCTGAGCTTGGATGGATTAAATCACACCGACAGAGAAACGCCTGTTCTATTATCCAAAAAAAGGTCGAAAAAAAGGGGTGATGGAGCTTCTCTTTTTGGTGCTTTATGGAGTGACTTCGATCCAGTAAGGAATGCGCAATGTCACGGTCCCGCCGCTCAGCACAATGTCCCCGTAATAGTCGCCTGGTGCAGTGGACGGCTGGAGCGTTAGGAACACGTCGAATTTCACAGTTTTTCCAGCGCCAATCGTGAGCGTTGTCGTTGATGTCGTTATCGAGGGGGCGTTGGCTCCGTCGACGGCACGCGAGACTGACAGGGTGTAGGTGACAGATGAGCTTTTGACAGAGGTGGCTCTGACGGGCACGTCAGTCGCTCCGGTGTCGTTTGTGACGGACAGTCGTCCGTAGCCTATGCTCGCGGAACCTGCGACGTCAAGGGTTGCAGTGATTTGTGTTACTACGCCGAGGTCTATTCGTCCGCCGCCCCGGTCCATGGGGTTCGAGAGTGGTGTGTTACTAGAGCTTGACCCAACTGGCCGTTTAGCGGTATTCTCCAGTGCCGACTTTACCTGGAGCGGCGACCATGTTGGGTGTAGCTGTTTGATCAGGGCAGCTGAACCTGCAACGTGTGGGGTTGCCATGCTCGTGCCCTGGAAGAAGGCGAAGCATGGTGGTGAAGCACAGGACGTCATCAGAATCGAACTGTAGACATTGACGCCAGGAGCCACCACGTCAGGCTTGATCTCGCTCAAGAGGTGATTGTTGATGAAGCCTGGTCCTCTGCTGGAGAAGCCTGCGAGGATGTCAGCGCTAGGACCATCGGTGAAGAACTCTTGTGGAGCAGCGCCGTTGATCGAGACTGTCTTTGTTGAGGCGGTTGCCATTGCCTGTCCATTGCTCTTGGAGACCATTGCAGCGGGTATCGTTGGCTGGTTTGGAGTTCCGTCCTGGCCCATCGAGATCGGGTCGCCAGCAACGTTGTTGTAGACGATCACGCTAGATGCTCCCGCGTTCTGAGCATTCCTGATCTTCGTCGAGAACGTACAGCTACCCCTAGCGATGAGAGCAATCTGGCCTGAGACGTTGTTCGTGATCGCCGTGCAGCCATTGCTTGGAGTGGTCGTGAGGTACGGTGCATTGGTCACCACGCCGTAGCCGGTGAACTGTCCAAGGGCAGCTCCGAAAGTTCCCAGACTAGGAACGGTTGCGGGTATGCCGACGAAGTGCGGGTTCGTACTAGCACCGACCGTTATGACCTTCTCTGCAATACCTGGCGACTCCACCGTACCGGAGCCGGGACCAGCATTTCCAGCAGCGATTGCAACGATCACTCCCGCGTCCACCGCATTGTTGACAGCTGTCACCAGTGGATCGTTTGGAACAGGTCCTCCGCCTAGGCTGAGGTTGAGGACGTCCATTCCATCAGCAACCGCTGCATTAACAGCAGCAGCAATATCGATGGACGACGCGTCTGTGACATTACCGGGGAAGACATTGTAGGCTCCGAGGAAGGCTTTCGGTGCGACACCGCTCATCGTGCAACCCACAAAGGGCGCGCAAGTGTTCGCAACACCCGCAGCGATCCCAGACACGTGACTGCCATGGTCCTGCTTCGCCTGCGCGTCGAATACGCTGCAGACCGGCTGAGTGCAGAACATCTTCGCGACAATCACCTTGTCGCTGACGTACTTGCAGGCTTGATTCGCAATGTTCACCGCTGAGTCTAGCGCATCGCATTTCGGAAATCCAGCAGGTGGTACAAGACTATTGTCCGTCAGGAAGGGATGGGTGAAGTCAATTCCGGTGTCGATTATTCCGATCTTCATGCCTGCGCCGGCGTTCGACTGTCCACCGTCTGCTGCCCAGAGCGTCGGGGAGCCGATTAGAGTATTGGAACGGTTCATGTCCAAGTGGAAGGTCTGGGAGGAGACGACGCTGACGACTCCAGGCATTGACAGGAGATGGTTGAGGCTGTGTCCGTTGAGCTTGACACCTATCCCGTTCAGAACCATCGAGTACTCGTAGAGCACCTGGACCTCGGGCGCGTTTCTGGCCAGCCAAGCTTTCGCCTGGTCACGCCCAGCGGCCAAGTAGTTCGAGTACAGCTTTGCGGCTTGAGACCCAAGAGCAAGCTTCGCTCCCTGGGCCGGCATCGTAGCGGGAAGACCTGGAACGTGCCCGTCATAGCTTGACAGCGGAGAGGCTGAGAAGGTTATGATCGCAAAATCGCTTATCGCATTATTGGTGGGCTTGTCACGACTAGCTGCAACGAATGTTACAGATCCAATGGATGTGGTTATCAACAGTATCGAGGCTAGGATTTTGTAGTTCAAGAATTTTCGAAGAGCAAATATCCCGGTCGAATTCTTTTTAACACTTGGCCATCCATAGACAGCCATATGCTGATACAGATAGTCTCCAGCTGAAAATAATACAGCTCAGCTAGAATAGCTTCCTTAGATTCCCGGATGCGAAGAATGCCGATCCCAAGCAGATTACGCGGGATTAGAAGGAAACACAAGCACACCGCACCGAAGCTACGCCTCACCCGACATCCAGGCTGAAGTCCTCATGAACGCGATCAGAGAAGCCGCCAAAAAAGACCTTATCCGCTCAGCATAAATTCGCACTCATGACCGATGGTAGCCCGGGGGAGATTCGAACTCCCGTCGATGGGTCTCTTCCTGGTTTGGAGTCCAAAGCCCATCATTGGCCGGGTCATCGTTTTTGACCCTTGCTAGTCCACTACACCACCGGGCTACAAGAGACCCGGGTCTTCGGCCAAGTCCCAATAAGCCTTCTGCGCTATTTCTTCTAGCAACACTCGACCCTAAAGCAAATTCTAACCTTCAATCCGCTTTATCTGAGGCTTCATCATGATTTTGCTCTGAGAAAGTCTTCCCATTCTGAGCTAAAGATGAACTCGCTGAATCCCGGTTTTGCCGCCTCGAAGTCATGAGCTATCTTGGTTGTCCCGAGCCCGGCCATGATCCTGGCTATGACTTCCTTCGCCCCCTTTTCCGTTCCTGATACGACCATTATTCGCGCCTTTTTCACTAGCCCTTGGGCCATCGTGTCGAGGAACAGATTCTCGTTAGCTTGCCATCCGATAACAAGAACCTTGGTCACTTGAGGTAGACATTGTGCTAGGGCTAGCTTTTGCTCTTGCGGGCACTCGTAACGTTGCTTGGTTTGGACGGGAATTGCCAGAGCTGGGAAGAAAGGTCTTGGTGGCCTTTCAAACGGATTATCCGAAACCATCTCGTATGATGTATCGTCGATGTCTATCCTGCGGGCTCTCTCGATTATGTCTCCAATCAGCTCTTGGCTGGTTGTACGTTGCGCTTTGAAATCCCGAATTGGGTGGGCCCAGTTTATCGATCCATGTAGTTTGACGACCTTGAACTCACTGGTCGTGTAGTCAGCGATTGTACTCAGTCGGATCCCGATATCGACGATCGCGTGCTCTAGCAACGTATCATAGTTGAATGTAACCAAGCACACTGTTTCCCCTGGAATTTGCTCGGCAATCTGATCTAGCATGGTCTGGTAATTTGTAACCCCCTTGGTGACCGCACTTGTCCAATCGGCCTGACATCGCGCGAGCATGAAATTGAGGTAGTATCGGACCGATGCCAACTGAATCAGTCTCGGCGAATATCGAATCGCGTCGCTCTGGAAATTCTCTAAAACATGCTCTACGTTGATTCCCGGTCGCTGCAACCGCTGAATTAGAGGTTGGCATTTAGGGAAGAGCTGGTAGTAATCCCCAAATCTACTGTCGAATAGTTGATTCGCGAGTGGGAGTCTGTATTCGTTTACATTTGGGAAACGGAGTCTTTCAAATGAATCGAAGGATGCTCCAGCTCCAAAGATCACCATAAGCATAGCTCAACGCTGGTGATCACTCAAATTTGAAGGCTCGGGATTCATGGTTGGGTCAACACGGCATTTTGACCAGCAGTTTCGTTCTCGTGTCTGAGCAATAACCGAAAAGTAGCTCAACGTGACAGATGTCGAGTCAGCGGAGCGACTGGCGCGAACGCCTACGCGCCAACCCTTCACGAATGGAACAAGAATTGGCAATGAAACTTCAAGACGACGGAATATGCTACCGGACACAGGTCGAGATACCAGTAACCATAGCCGATTTCTATTTCCCGCTTGAGTCTAGACCGTTGTTCGTGTTTGTCGACGGCCGGGTCCATCTTGGAACAGCGCAGATGGTGAAGGATGAGGAACTACGGACACTGCTCCGGAAGAAAGGGTATCGAGTCCTGGAATTATTCTACGACAGCTACTCGGATAAGAAAAGAGACCAACTGTACGAAGAAATCAAGAACAGTCTCACCAAGTTAGCTACTTAGCAGCCTGTATGTCGAACCGGAAAGATCCTTTGGGGGTTTCGACGGAACCTCTGAGGGAGAGTACGAAATTGATCTATATCGACGGTTCTACGTTGGTCAAATCCTCAGAGAGGGAGAAACAGACTGTTCTGTTCTCTGGACTCGTTGTTCTAAGGTTGGAATTAATTCGTTGCGTCGACAATAACTTGGATGGTCGTACTCATGTCAACGCGCTCGTTCATAATGAAATGGGATGTGTTCCTGTGCAGCATTCAACTGACCATCGTCCTCGACCGAGACTGATCATCCTGCTCCTGCTCGTTGCTGGAGTGGTCTCCGTCCTCTATTTTCTGTACAATTCTTCGTTCAACCCTGCCCCTGTCTTATTGGGAGTCTCGATCCTCTGTCTCCCGTTTCTGGTAGCTATGGAAGGGTTCTACGTTGTCTCTGGCCGAGTCCGGAAGAGGGAGTTGCCTTTGGTTCTGGCTTTTGGAATCGCAGCTACTATCACATCAGCCCTATTCAATACGACACTAACGACGGTAGGACCCTGTGCTCTTGGCGTGTCAGGAGGCGGTTTCCCATTACCATGGTATCTTACCTTCACGCAATATACGGGACTTGACGGGCCTCCGTGCGGACCTAGTCCCGATCTCACCACGTACTGGCGTACCTTCGCCTTTTTCTCGTTTCTTTTCGACACGATCTTCTACGCGGGTCTCGCTATGTCAAGAAATGAAATCTACGCGTGGTTCAAAGGGAGTGGAGGGCAGAGCCAAGGGAGTCTCCCTGCGAGTCCCAAGGAAAACGCCTAGAAAACGGCTGAGGGTCCACAACGATGTTAATGTCAACCGGAGATGAATAATCAGTCTTGAGGGATGTTGATGGATCCGTGTTCAGAATATGGTCAGCTCGGGACCCTATAGAAAAAATGGGTATGCGTGCTAGTCTCGCGACACAGAAACCGTTTTCCAGAAAATCCTAGAGTTTCATAACCTGAACGTGTGGGACTCCGGCTATGGTTATGACCGCGTCCGGATGAACCAGTCCATTATTGATGGCCGCATCCACTACCTTT
>WNFX01018169.1_pt1 | contig 10575 bp, 8 predicted proteins | sample 5400111 | NCBI WGS metagenome assembly WNFX01 (sample SAMN13153363, study PRJNA577476) | soil metagenome | isolation source: 40 cm soil or saprolite under grassland replicate 1 | place: USA:California | collected 2016-06-15 | reverse complement strand
TCGCAGCTATTTCGAGGGAATCGACGACGCCAGCGCGATTATGCGCGTGAGCCGGCAATTTTCCGACGTCGTTTCCTGTTCGCCAGTGCTGCGCGGCACGCTCAGCGCGCGCTCCGGTTTTGAAAATGCGACGGTCGATCTTTTCGGGATCGATCCCGCCCTCCATCTGCAAACAACCGATCTGTCGCATCAAATTGTCGACGGAAATTTCGACGATTTTCGAAACAATCCGAACTCGGTCATTCTTGGATCGAAACTGGCGTCGATTCTCGATCTAAATGCAGGCGAAACGGTCCAGCTCCTGCCGCCAGGCGGCGAATATCGCCGCCTGGTCGTCGCGGCCGTGGCCCGAAGTGGCGTCGGTTCGATCGATGCCACTCGCATTTATTCGCACGCGCGAGTCGCGCAAACCCTTTTGCACAAGCCTTATACTGCCTCCATGATCATCTATAAGTTGCGCGATCCGCAACGGGCCCCGAATCTGGCGCATCATTTTGAGACGCTGTTTCAGCACGACACCCAAAGCTGGCAGGAGCGTGAAGAAAGCACGCTGCAACTTTTCTTGACGTTGCGAGTCTCGGCCGCGATCACGGTGTCATTAATCATTTTGCTGGCTGGGTTCGGAATTTTTAACGTTCTGACTATGACCGTTCTTTCAAAGGTCAAAGAAATTGCCATTTTGCGCTCAATGGGTTACCGCCGGATCGACATTTCCGCGATTTTTCTCTGGCAAGGTGCGATGATCGCCGTCGCCGGTTCGATCATCGGTTGTATTTTAGGCGCGCTGGTGACGTGGGGGATTTCGCACATCCCGATTCGGATTCGCGGTTTGCTTTATGCGAACCATTTTTTGGTAACGTGGGATTGGCGACACTATGTGTGGGCAACGTTGCTCGCGCTCGTGGCAGTGACACTCGCCAGTTATGTGCCGGCGCGACGCGCCGCCGAGCTGCCTCCGGTTGCTACGCTGCGAGGAACGAGCGCATGAACATGGGAATCTGCCTCAGTTGTCGTGACGTCGAACGCTACTTGGGCGAAGAGGAGGAGCGCGTTCACGCGTTGCGCGGTGTTTCTCTTCAGCTCGAACCGGGGAGCGTTCACGCGGTGGTAGGCCCATCGGGCTGCGGGAAAAGCACGCTGCTTTATATTCTTGGATTGCTCGACTCTCCCGATGCGGGATCGGTGTCGATCCAATCGGAGTTGATGTCGAATTTGAGTGACGACCAGCTCGCGCACCGGCGCAACGAACTAATCGGATTCATCTTTCAATTCCATTTCTTGATGGAGGACTTCAGCGCGCAGGAAAACGTGGTGATACCGATGCGGCGATTGGGTCGCTGGTCGGAACAAGAAATGATGGAGCGCGCCGGCGCGCTGCTCGAAGCGGTGGACCTCGGCGACAAACTGCGGCGTCCCAGCCGGCATCTCTCCGGCGGCGAGCAGCAGCGCGTGGCCATCGCGCGCGCGCTGGCTAACGATCCAAAAGTGATTTTGGCCGACGAACCGACCGGAAACCTCGACACGGCGAATTCCGAACGCGCGTTTGAATTGCTCCAAAATCTCGTGCACCAGGGCGAGAAGGCTTTGCTTCTGGTTTCACACAATCCAACGATCGCCGAAGCGTGCGATTGGATTCATGAGATGAAGGACGGCTACATCGTCGCCAGCCATCCCCGCGGCACGCGAAGTCCGACTTTTTAACCGTGCAAGATGCGGGGCGCGCATTCCAGCAACGAAAGACCGCACAGTTCCGTGAGGGCATCCGGAAAATCGGCGATGATAATAGCGGCGGCAGCGAAGAATCGGCCATGTCGGATGCCGAACTCGATTGCGTTCTGACGTGATACATAATACGGAATCGCCTTCACCAACGATGGGATTCACAAACGCAGGATCGGCGGAGCGGCTTGATGTAAACACAAACATCAAGCGGCCTAGTGGCATTGCGGATAAGACCGACAATCCGCCGGGGATTGCGCCAACGGCAGTCGATGCTCCGGCGCGGGTGGACGAAACCGGCGTCGAGTTGAAACGCGGCGCATTCCTCAATACGATCGCGATGGTTGCTTCGAATTTCCGAGGCGTTTTCACCTTCTTGGTCGCGCGCTTACTCGGTCCGGCGGCGCTTGGCATTTTTTCGGTGGCCTGGTCCAGCACCGATATCCTGAGCAAAATCGGCGTGCTCGGTCTCGACAACGCCATCATCACCTTCATCGCTCGTGCTGAAGCATTAGGGGAACACGTTCGCAGCCGGGCCCTGTTCCGCATCGCTGTTGTGGTTGGAATCCTGCAATCAGCCATCACCGCTTCCGTCGTCATTGCGATTCTTCGACTGTTCAAGGATCGCATCCATTTGCAGCCGGAAATGGTTTCGGCGCTGGCGGTGCTGCTCTGCGCCATGCCGGGAGTGGCGTTGTACCGCATCAGCACGTCGGTCTCGCGCGGAATGAAGGTGATGCAGCACGATATTTACTCGCGTGGCATGACCGAGCCGATTGTGACGACGTTCGCCCTGCTCCTGGCCATTGTCGCAGGCTTCAACAGATTCGCGCCCGAGCTAGCCGCCATTGTTGGAACGGCCGCTTCCGGACTGGTTGCGCTCATTTTCGCGGGCAGACTTTTTCGAAACCTTCCCCGAGATCGACAGGTGGTGTCCCACTTTGAGGAAGCGCGGCAGTTGGTCGGGTACGGCGCATCCATCAGCTGACACTTACGACCGTTGGCATTTACGCAGCAGTTGCCGATACCGCGAATGGGCTGCGAAAGGTCAATCAAGCTTTCAATCCCATATTCGCGCCGGTCGTCGCTGCAATGACCGCCACCGGCGATCATGACCGCGCCGCCCATACCTATTCATACCTTGCGCAATGGATGCTTTGGATTTTGCTGCCGCTGGTGGCCGTGATGGCGCTCGCCGGCGGCGTGATTCTTCTGGTTTTCGGCCCCGCGTTTCAACAGGGCAGCATCTGGCTCGGCATCGTTGCCCTGGCCAACGCCACCAATGCTTTTGTCATGCTGGGAGAAACCGTGATCATGGTGCAACGACCGCGGTTGAATCTGCTCCATTCATCGATCACCTGCGCCGTCGCCGCCGGCGGCTTACTCTGGTTCATTCCCCGCTTTGGCGCGATCGGCGCGGCGTTCGGGATCCTGCTGCCCTACATCGTTCAGGGAATTCTGCGCTACACGACGCTGCGCTGGGTGTTTGGCTGGAAAGATTCGTGGAGCGACGTCCGTCCACCACTGGTCATGGCAATGATTGCGCTCATTCCCGCGCTGATTTGTCGCGCGCTCATCAGCGGGATTGCCGGCCAGGTCATCAGTGCCACGGCATTTCTCGCCGTCTTCGGTGCCGGCTGGTTGAGACATCATTTGCACAACAAATCCCCGCACGTTTAGCGATAAAGTCCGCCGTTCAGTTGCATTCCGAATGTGAAAAAGATTTTCCTCACTGGCGCAAGTTCCGGCATCGGGAAAGCAATCGCCATCGCTCTGGCCGATCACGAGCACCAGGTCTGGGGCACTTCGCGCGACGTCTCGCGCTTGCCGAATATTTCTCGTTTCCATCCGGTGCCGCTCGATTTGGCCGATCCTCGCTCGATTAACACGGCTTTCAATTCCGCCCTGGCCGAGGCTGGTTCGTTTGATGTCGTGATCAACAATGCAGGCAGCGGCCACTTTGGTCCGGCGGAAAATCTTTCCGCTGAGACGATTTCAAATCAATTTCAAGTGCTCGTCCTCGGGCATATTCAACTAATGCAGCTGGCAGTGGCTGCCATGCGAGGACAAGGGCACGGTCTGATTATTAATGTCACCTCGCTTGCTTCGCGATTGCCGGTCCCATTTATGGCTGCATATAACGCTGCCAAAGCGGCAATGGCCGCTTTCACCATGTCGATCCAACTCGAGCTGCCCGATTCCGGAATGCGCATTGTCGATCTTCAGCCGGGCGATATTTGCACCGAATTCAACGATGCGGTGACCCAAACCCAGAAACATGATCCGCGTTACGAAGCGAGAGCGGCAAAAACGTGGAGCATCGTCGAGCGCAACATGGCCGCGGCGCCAAAACCGGAGCTGGTTGCGCGGCACGTTCTGAAGTTAATCGAGCAGGCGAACCCGTCGCCGCGAGTAACGGTTGGGGATGCTTTTCAATCGAAGATCGCGCCTCTGATTTTCCGGTTGCTACCCCAGCGTATCCGAATCTGGGGTCTGAAGAAATATTATCGGCTATGAGCAACAGTATTTCGCAAGCGGTAATTTTGATGGCTGGCTCGGGCTCGCGTCTTCGTAGCGCGGGCGAAAACCGCTTGAAACCGCTTCTCTCTTTCCTTGGGCGCCCGCTGATTTCATACACGCTCGACACGCTAGCGAATGCTGGGATTAAAATCATTTACGCAGTCATTGGCTTTGAGGGCCGCGCCCTCCGCGCAGAAGTAGCCCCTCTGATTCCATCGAGCATCAAAGTTTGCTGGATCGACAATCCGGAATGGCGAAAACAAAACGGCATTTCCATCCTTGCCGCCGCGCCGCACGTGACCGGGCCATTCCTTTTAACGATGGGCGACCATCTCTTCGAACAATCGATTGTCGATCTTCTCCTGCGCGAGGCGAAACCGGACCAGCTTAACGTTGCAGTCGACAAGAAGCTCGATTCCATTTTCGATCTGGCCGACGCGATGAAAGTCCAGATGCGAGGCGATCAGGTCGTCGCCATTGGAAAGGATTTGCAGAATTACAACGCGATCGACACGGGAATGTTTGTCTGTCCGCGTGATTTTTTCAATCACGTCGAAAGAGCGAAGTCCCGCAGCGGCGGGAGCGATTGCAGCCTGGCCGATGGAGTCCGCTTGATGGCGGCGGAAGGCGGAGTTCGCGGCATCGATATCGGCGACGCTTGGTGGCAGGATGTCGATACTCCGCAGATGCTGCGAGAGGCGGAGGAGAAATTGCGGGTTTTGGCTAAGAACTGAAGCCGGATTGGCTGCGCCAGTTGTCGAGTTGGCTGGCCGAGCGGGCACAGCCCAGGGTGCACGTCGCGTGGCACGGCTTGTAACGATAGAACTGCTCGCGCAAATCCGCCGCGGTATAATCCAGCAAGCTTTTTGACCACACGTTTCGGGTCTGTGAACACCAGTTTACCTTTCCGTATTCGTCTACGTAAAGGTAGCGGCTTCCCGCGCGACATTTAAACGGGGCCGAGCCATCGCGCACAAGCCGGTTACGGTAGTCAGAAAATTCTTTCCAGGTCTTGGGGATTTTTTTGACGATCCGCTCGAATACCTGCACCTCTGCCCGGTTGAGCTTGAGCTGGCCGTTTGAGTCATGGATCAACAGAACCCGCGGCGTGAAGCCCATCTTGCTCGCAAACGTGACAACTTCCTCCGCTTCCTCCGGCGGAGCAGCGCCGATGACGCCGCTGACCACAACTTGGAAGCGCGCGTAATCTCGCAGCCATTCCAGACGTTTCTTGAGATTATCGAGCACTTTCTGCGTCGTGTCGTTGGGATGCAGGCCGTCGATGGAAATCTGCATCTCCTGAAGTCCCGCCTCGTTTAGCGCTTCGATCAGCGCCGGCTTCAGGAAAAAACCGTTGGAAATCATTCCGGTGCGAAAGAAACGAAGCTTGCGGCATTCGCGAATCAATCGAGGCAGGTCCGGGTGGAGTGTCGGTTCGCCGCCAGTCAACGAGATGCCAAACGTGCCGAGGCTTTTTAGCTTGCGAAGACGCTCCTCCAAAACCTCGAAAGGAATCGGGTCGCTGACTTTGTCGTACTCGGAGCAGTAACCGCAGGACAAATTACATCGGCGAATGATAACCATCTGCGCGAGGAACGGGCTGTAACCAAGCCGCGAAAAAATGCCCGCGGCGGGCTTGCAGACTGATCGCTGCGAGCCGTTCGCCGAGACAGAGCCATTGCCTTTTGTCACGAGGCGGAAAACTTAGCAAATGTGGGAGGCAAGGCGAATTCATTGTGCCGGGGCGGCGTTTGAGCGGTGGCTCGACTTGCTGCGGCAAAACGAAGCACTATCCGGAAAAGATGGTTGAGGAATGCATTATTCTGGCCGAGACCCCGGCTGCGCTGGTCGAGTTGCATGGAGTCTCGGTGCTGGAACGTCTATTGCGCACACTCCAGCGCTGCGGGTTCAAGCGCGCGACGATTTTGTCGAGCACGGCTGATGGAATCGCTCGAGAAGTCGCGTCGTCCCCGTCATGGGCCCGCGCGCAAATCCACATAACTGTCCGCAGCCGCGAGCCCGGGGCTGTGACCGTGGAGCAGATTGTCGATCTTTGGCCGCCACGCGCGCGATCGCTATTAGTTTTGCGAGGCGACACCGTTTTCGACGCGCGTCTCCTGGGAGTTCTTGCGGCGCAAAATCAATCGGCGGTTTTGATTGATCGCGCGCCAGCGCCGGTCCTTATGGAGTTGATTGCTTCCGCGCCAGAAATGGCCGGAGCAAAATTCTGCGGCGCGGCGGTGGTTGATCACGACTGGGCGGCAGCGCGGAGCGGTTGGTTCGAGGAGAATCTCCGCAGAGACTTGGCGCTGCAGCGTATTGCCGCAATTGATGTCGCGGCTGAACCTGCCTACTCGCGGGAAATGCGCCGAGACCTGAGGCCTTTCTGGTGTCCAGCGCCAGCTCCCAGCGAGAAAAAGCTGGCGGAACGATTGCTTCTGCGTTCAGCCCAAAAAGGCGCGCAGGATTTGCCCGCCTGGATCCACGCGCCCATCGAGAACTTTCTCATCTCCAGGTTGTCCAAAACCTCCATTACACCCAATCAGCTCACCTTCTTCTGTAATGTGGTGGCTTGGACGGCGACGATTCTTTTTGCCACTGGCCGGCTTGGATGGGGACTCGTGGTTGCCCTCATTGTCGGCGTGCTGGACGGGCTGGATGGCAAACAGGCACGCCTCAAAGTTGAAACAACCAAAAGCGGAAAACTTGAGCATTGGTTCGACGCACTGTTTGAGTGGTCGTGGTGGATCGCGCTCGCGTATCACTTTCAGAAAACGGGACAACTCAGCGCAGCGTTTCGATATCTTTTCCTGTTGATCTGCGCCGAAGCGGTTGCTGGATTGGCCAAATGGAGTGTGGTTCGCTTTTGCGGCCGGTCGATTGACGAGTTAGGGGATTTTAGTCGCGCCGTCCGACTCGTTGGTGGACGGCGGAACATTTACATCTGGATTTTCGCTCTCGGCATTCTGTTCGGAACTCCGGTCCAAGCCTTTATCCTCATGGCCTGGTGGGGAGCCGTTACGGCTGCCGTCCAAGTGCCATGCGCAGCCTTTGCGCTGTGGGTTCGCCGGAAGTAAAGCGCGCGCGAAATGCTGCTGAGAAGCGAGGCACCGCGCAGTTTGAAACCTCTCCGGCCGATGCTTGATCGGTTGACGCCGTGATCTGTAACGGCAAGAATGAACGACTGTGATCAATCTCCAGCAGGTTCTTCGGGTTTTCGACACCAAGGCGTGGATTGCGCACCTCTATGTGACCGAGCAGTGCAACCTGGATTGCCATTATTGCAACGAGTTCGACAACTCGATCCCGCATCCGGCAGTGACCGATCTCAAGAAGTGGATGAACCATATCCGGAAGCTCGGCGTGCTCCGTATCGGTTTTCAAGGGGGCGAGCCGCTCAAGCATCCGAATATTGTAGAGCTGGTCCGTTACGCAAAATCCCTTGGTTTTTGCGCCGTAAGCATGTCCACAAACGGGTTTCTCCTCAACCGCCAGCTCTTGGCCGACCTTGAAGGAGCGGGGCTCGACCAGCTGCAAATTTCAGTAGACCGGATGACGCCGATCGCGAGCACGCGCAAATCGATGAAGTCGATCCTGCACAAGCTCGACTGGTTCAAAGATTCCAAGATCAAGCTGAACGTCAGCGGCGTCCTTTTCAAAGAGACGCTCGATGAGATGGGACAGGTGATAGATACTTGCCTGGACTTGGGCATCCCGGTCCATGCGCGCGTGATCCACGACGATCTCGTGCACGACCGCGCCTTGCGCGATCCAAATGCGAGCGAGCCGCTCCTTCGCTTTATCGAACAGCAGGAGAAACTAAAGCGCAGCGGCGAGAAGATTCACTCGAGCTGGAATCTTTTCGATTATCAGAAAAAGATGCTGCGCCAGGAGCCGGTCGAATGGACCTGCATCGCGGGCTACAAATATTTCTTCGTCTCATCGCGCGGCAAGTTCTGGCTATGCAGCCAGGTGCGAACCGAGAAGCACATTCTCGAGATCACGCGGGAAGATTTGCTGAGCTATAACCGAAAGAAGAGTTGCCAGGCCGGGTGCGGGGTTTATTGCACAGCGGAGGCCTCACTGGCCGTGAGCCATCCGCTGCAGTACGTCGGCCGGGAAGTGGCGGGCATGCTGGCAAGTCGCGCCTCAAGGATGCAGGGCGCAGGCGCCGGGCGCATTCGTGATTTGGCGACTGCTTAATCGTTTTCGCTGGGCGCACCAGGAAAGGCTTTCATTGTAATAGCCTGGTGGGAGGTAGGCACGCCACAGTGCATCTGGCCGGTTCATAGTACCGACTTCGAGAGGATCGCGGCCGTATCCCCTCAGGGTTTCGATGACTCAGCTGTTCAGGGCAAATCTGCAAGGCGAAGCGAAAAACTACATCGAGAGCCGGAAGATAGGTTTTGTACCTGGCGGCGCCCATTGCTTCGATGAAACGGTTGACCATGAAATTGTCTTCGAGGGTCATGCTCAGCTCGCCGGTAAAGCCCCGTTTGAACGCTTCGTCCATCAAACGCAGGACAAGAGTTTCGGCAATACCGGCGCGACGATACTTTTCAACGACGCCAAGCGCCACCAGACGCCCAGTCCGGATTTTGGTCCTATAATAAAGCAGTTTGAGCAAACCGATGGGAAAACCAAACCGGGTCAACCGTCCGTTGATATGCCGGAGCGCCACGTTGATGTCCGGCACGCCGATGACGAAACCGACCGGCTCGCTGCCAATTTCCGCAAGCAATGTCCCCTGCGGCACGATGAGCGGCTTCATTTCGCGCGCGAGATGGTCGAATTCGGCCTCGGTAAACGGAACGAAGCCCCAATTTTCTTCCCACGCCTGATTGTAAATCGTGCGGAGACGCCGGCTTTCGTCTTCGAGCCTGCGCAGATTCACAGGGCGAATGGTGACGCCATGCCGGCCGGCACGAGCCACTGCCACTTTGCGCAGCCGCTCCGCGGCTTCCGGAAATTCCGAAAACCACCATGCATACCAGTCTTTCGCTTTGCTGAAACCGCACGACTCGATGAGCAGCGGATAATAGCGCGGGTTATGCGAAGTTAGAACTGTGGGCGGATGTTCGAAGCCGTCGACGAGCAATCCGCAGACGTAATTGGTCGAGTAATCGATCGGTCCCATGACCTCGCTGCGTCCGCGGGCACGAAGCCAGTTGGAGGCTGTATCGAATAATGCGGCGGCAACATCGCGATCGTCGATCGACTCGAAGAGACCGAAGCAGCCAACGTTAGACTGATGGAGCGAGTTATAATTCGGATCGTCGCTCGCCATGATTCGGCCGACGATCTCGCCGTTCCGGCGGGCAAGAAACAGCGCGGCCTCGCCATGCTGGTAAAAGGGATGTCGCTTCCGATCGAGAAATGCTTTGCGTTCGAGAATCAGCGGCGGCACCCAGGCGGGATCGCCTTTATATATCTGCCACGGAAATTTGATGAACGCGTTGCGATCTTTGGGACATCTGACTGACGAGACTTCAATTGGAGACACGGAATGATAAAGATTTACGCGGGTTCCGGCGGCGCCGTCGTGAGCTGGAGTAGAGAGCGCGACATTCTTTCCTGCTGAAGAGTGAGATAGAGGAGAAGGAAGTTAAACGCGGTCAGCTCAAGCCAAAGGTACCAAACAGGCCGGCCGATGAACAAAAGAAAAAAGAGCAGAAACATTCGCGTGTTCGTCATTAACAATCTCCACCACCAGAGCATCGGCCGGGCAGAAACGTGATATTGCGTCTGCAGCCAAATTGGAATTTCGCCTGAAAAATCGCGCCCGATTGCCTGGTGCAACCGTTGCAATCCGGGCGAGAGCTTCTCCTGTTGCCAGGTGAAATTGAGATACAACGCGAGCAAAAATTTATGCCAGGGCTCGTGCCGCCAACTGCATCGCCGAAATTCTTCTTGCAGGTTGGCGGACGAATCCAAATCCGCGCGCACTCGTCCTTTCGCAAAATAAAGATAACCGTTGCGATAATAATCAGCGGCGGCGCCTTGCAATGCGTGGCTAAGACCGGCAGCGAGCGCGAGGAGAGCTACGGCGGGCGATACGCCTTCGGCCAGGTAGCGAAGCGTCAAATGGACGTAGATACTTACCCAGACGAGGTGATCGGCCAGACTGTCGATAATGCGGCCCATCCGGCTTTTCGTATTGGTCAGGCGCGCAAGCTGGCCGTCGGCGTTGTCGAGACTGTTGGCGCCGACGTGCAGCATCATGCCGGCGATATTTGCGCTCAAATCGCGATAGTAGTAGAGGTGTCCGGCGATGACTCCAACGATGCAGCCGAGGAAGCTTACTGCTGCCGGCGTCACCCTCAGTTTCTCGAAAAA
>WNFX01019075.1_pt1 | contig 10581 bp, 10 predicted proteins | sample 5400111 | NCBI WGS metagenome assembly WNFX01 (sample SAMN13153363, study PRJNA577476) | soil metagenome | isolation source: 40 cm soil or saprolite under grassland replicate 1 | place: USA:California | collected 2016-06-15 | reverse complement strand
TAGAGCCCGGAGCTGACTGAACTTCCTTGCGCAAACTGGCCGATGACCGCGTCGGATTTGTCATTGAGCAGAATAAGAAATGTTTGCCCGAGACTTAATGTCGTGCCGACTGTGACGACAAGACTGCTGCCGGCAATTGTGACCGTCCCTGCCACGTTGAGCTGATCAAAACCGGTTCCGGCGGTGGTACCATTAATATCGACACGAAAAGTGGACCCACTTTGCCGTGTGAGGGCGCCGGTGCCTAGAATTCCAGTCGAATTGCCGCCGTTTCCCGGCGCACTGTTCGCTCCCGACTTAACGGTGACGGGGCCTCCGAGTATGCCGGTTCCTCCCAGGGTTGTGCCGCCGTTGCTCACCGTGACGTTGCCGTGGGCCGTTGATTGGTCGCCATTGACCAGGAGCGTCCCTCCGGTCACCACCGTTACGCCTTGATAGGTGTTCCCACCGGTCACGGTTAACGTGCCGCTGCCGCTTTTACCGAGCGATGAGCTTGGGGCACCACCGCTAATCACTCCAGTGATTAACGTGTCTCCACTGCCGCTAACAACAAGAGTTTTGCCGTTGACGTTTACTCCGCCAGTAACCGTAAAAAGGTTCGCGGAGTTGTTCGTCCAGGTTTGGCTATTCACCACCTTTACGTCGCAAGCGATCGTCAGCGTGTATCCGCTGCTATTGTCAACCAGGATACCGAGATTGGCATTGCCATTAATGGTATTGCCGACCAGCGAAAGTAAGTGGGGGGGAGCGCCGCCAATGGTAACATTCTGCCCAACAGGGTCCGTCATCCAGAGACCGCCGACGATCGCAGAGCGAGTCAGGATCGGCTGATTAGTGAAAGAGCTGTTGAAAACGGCGTTATCTAAACTCCCGGGCACGGTATTTGGATTGGGTCCGCTCCAATTGGTGGCTGTACCCCAAGTCGTGCTGGTTGCGCCAGTCCACGAATAGTCTCCATCCACAACCGCGGCAGTTGTGAGGTTGCTGCCGCTCGTTCCACCGACAATGATTCCGCCGCCCGCAGTGCCGGCAGAGGCCAGCAGAAGAGTTCCGCTGGACGGCGTTGTCGCAGCCGACTGAGTGTTGGTCTCGCCTGGCTCAGTTGCGCCTGCGCTTTTATCAGAATCATCCGCGACTTCGTTCGTCGTGGCCATGGTGAGCGTCTTCTTTGCGCCGGTGGCGTTGTTCCAAATCCGTCGGACGGCGTTGATCAATCCTTGCCCGTCCTCGGTTGCCGTTGGACCATGGCTCACAGAAGAATTGAAATTTCCTTCTCTGGCTCCAGTCCCTTTACCCAAAGTAAGGCTCACCAAACCCCCACTCGCGCTTCTCGGGCGCAACGTGCTGCCAGGAGCCCGCGTCAGGAGCACGGTTCCCAGCACGGCTCCACTTGCGATGGCGGCTGCCAAAATAGCGATCAGCACAGTGTAAACGCCTGGCGTCTTTCGTGAAGATTTCGGAAACATGATTAGATCTGTCTAAAAGTGAAGCGTAGTCCGAACTCCAACCTGATTGTCATAAAACGTGAAAGAATCCAATACGCTGTCGTTCTGACGGTGGAGATAATACACGCCGGCAGTCCAGAACCTGGTGATCGTGATGTCAATAGAAGGTTCGACAAAAAAGTAGTTGTCACGTCGCGTCGCACTCACTCCCTCGACCGTGTTGAAGTAATCGGAATTTTCATAACCAGCCGTAAAACCGAGGGAAATGCGCTGGAGCAAGCGCTGCCGAATGCCGATCGTCACATTTGTCGCAGTGAAATCTTGATCGGGGAAGAATCCGGAATTGAGCGTGCGCCGGCCGGCGGTCAGTGTGATATCCGTGCCGTCGAACGGCTGGTAGTGGGCACCGATATCGAAAACCGGCGAAATGTGTTCGCCACGAGAATTGTGCGCGAATTGCCGGAACTCGACGCCCCCAGATGCATTCAAGCTCAACTTGCCTGTTGCCTGATAGACGAGGCGCACATTCGCCTGCTCGAATGTCTGATCGGGATTTGGATCATCGACAAGATTGAAACCACCGGTGCCGCCAAAGCCGATCACCAGCTTCGGGCTGTAATTATAATTGAGGTAAAGACCGCCCGAATACATTTCCGAACTGATGAAATTAACATAATCGTAAATCACGGCGTTGAATTCGCCGGTTAGAAATGTTTTCGCGCTGAGGTCATAACTTGCTTTTGCATAAGTGGTGTAAAGATTCAGCCGTGTCCTCGCGCTGACGTCGAGATTCACCTGGTGTCCCGTAGTGTCGGTCGTATCGCCAAGATTTGCGCCATCGAGGATGTTCACATCCTGGCTCAGGCTTAGTGTCAGACGGCTGAACCGGTGGCCACCCTCCAAATGGATTCGATGCTCAATGGCATCGTTCTCCGAGTGATCGACATACAGAAGACCGGTCGGAATGTAATCCAAAAGAATGTAATTATCCTGGCGGCCCACAACGTCGCCGAACCCGAGAATAATCTCCGGCTCAATCGCGACATAGTAATCTGATACGCGATTGAAATGGCTGATATTGATGTTGTCATCGTAAACACCACGAATCGTCAGGCGAAGATCGTATTGAAAGCGGCGCGGTTGCGGAGAATAGCTGGCCGCCGCAGCCCCCGGCGCGGCTTGGATGCCTGCGTCATTTGGAGGATTGAGTTCGATGACGGGAGTAGCCTGAGGCGCCACAATAGGTTGGGACTCAAGCGGGGAATCGACTTGTGCCGGCGGCGGTTCCTGCGCGTTTGTCACCCAAGCACAAGCAATGAGAAAGCCAATGGTGGCGATATCAATTCGCACGCGGCGGCCCCGACCAAAAACAACTTTTCGCTCTTTCAACAACATTAGAGAATCTGAGTTGGGCTGACCGATATCACACATTCACGGCAGCGAGCAACTCTTCTAGTTGGCGATGCGAACAAACACAAGCTCGAAGGTGGCCCAGGCAAAGTCTCAGACCGCTCCCGGTAAGCGGCAGGTTTAAAAAGGATGTCGAAGCTGCTGCTTAGACTGCAGCGCTTAACGTTCCCGCGCACGCACGTCAGCCGTGTTTTGGTGTCTTCCACTTGAATCTGAAAAAGGCATTTTTGATCGCCGCTGATCGTTACCTGACCAGCGCCGATCGCGAAGCGCGCTCCGCTCTCGTTGCTCTGTTGGAAGAGAGCGATGATTTTGCCACGGTTGAGCTGCATGCGAACGACCCGCTTACCTATTCCTTCTCCGGTTTCGTTACCATCTTTAGTAAGGCTCAGCTCTTCAATTTTGATTTCCGAATTACCGGAAAGCCGAACGAGCGCGCCGGGAAGGAGGGCGAGATCAACCTGCGCACCATCAAATGTCCGCAGTATCCGACCAGCGCCGGGATTTGTTTGGGACGTGATCGGGTAAAACTCGCTTTGTCCTTCAATTCCGTAACCGGTCTCGCCGCGCACAGAAAGGACGATGGCAACAACTTCCCGGGTGACGCCCTGCCAGCAGCCACTCGCGAGTGCGCAAAAAAACGCCAACAAACAGGTCTGCCCGAGACGGCGCATTCGCCATCATCGTAGGGCAAGATCAAGGAGCAAATGGGAAATTCATCGCTCTCCGAGAAGGCACTGGAAAAGCGGGCACGAACGTGGATTGTCGAACTTAGCTTCCGATCGATGGAAGCAGCCGAGACGCTGCTCTGTCCCGCTTAGTGAGGGTGCGGAGTCGGGAACGGGCTCGGTCTCGGCGTCGGTGTCGGATGAGGAGGCTTCTCCGGAGAAACAGGCGGGTCTTTGGCGGCAGTATGAACAGGCAAAATCATAAAGCCTGCCAAAACGCCGCTAACAACCAACGCGAGAAAAAACCGCCGCATCCAAAGAGAAATGCTCATTTATTTTGAAGAAGCCAGTCTTCGACCGCTGACTGTGGCATTTGAATCAAAGACACGCAAGCCAAAATGAGCAGTTTCCTGGCCTGTGCGCGGTGTTTTTTGGCTCCAGCGGTAGGATTCGGCGGTCCCTTCCCCGTTGTTTGAAGCGATTCAAACACGATTTGCCTGGGTAATCAAGCGAACTCGCTAACTACTCGCGCGAACTATTTCACTGCCGTTTGCTGGCAATTTTGCTGGCACCGAACTCCGAGTAAGATGGTGCATGTTAATGGCGGCCGCTGTATGAGCGCTCAAACTTACTTTTCAGAAATCATTGTGCCACGCTTAGCAGCTCTCGGCGGCAACACTTGGAAGGTGTCCGGAATGTCACCGGTAACGGTTCTGTTCGGCAAAAATGGAAGCGGCAAAAGCCTTCTCCTGCGCGGATGGAGGGATTTGCATCCGGATGATATTCACTATGTCATTCCGGAGCGAACTGGTGAGATTTCCTTTGAACCCTCTTATCTCCAACAACAGATCGATACAAGGCAGCGGCAAGACCAAGGCCGCCGAAACTTTCTTCGAGAATATCGGCAACACATACTCGCGCGCGTTCAGGCATACTTCATAGCCCGCGGCGCATCGCACACTTACCAACTTGAGGGTGACCCTACAGTTCTTGAGGCGTTGCTGACGATGCTACTGCCTGATTTCGCTGTCGAGCTAGTTGGCAAGAATCCACCATATATTCTAAAGCGTCTGGCAAATGACCAGTCAGTGGGAGGCATAGACGAGCTTAGCAGCGGTGAAGCTCAGCTGTTGACGCTCGGTTTGGACATACTGACGATGGCCGGAATTTGGGAGATCCAAAAACCCACAAGGCGGCTGTTGCTCATCGACGAACCGGACGCTCATATACATCCGGATTTGCAGGTTCGCTTTGCGGATTTCATCATGCAAGTTGCGGAGAAGTTTTTGCTGCAAGTCGTCGTCGCCACGCACAGCACAACTCTTTTGTCGGCTCTTGGGCAATTCGGTGCGGATCAATGCGGTATAATTTACTTCGATCAGATACATGATGAGTTTGTTGCTCAATCGTTCACGGCGGCACTCAAAGAAATAGCCGCGTGCTTAGGCGGCCACGCGCTGATGGGCCCACTGTTCGGTGCGCCCCTTTTATTGGTCGAGGGTGACGATGATTACAGAATCTGGAGTCAGGTCCCAAGACATCATGTTACAAATTTTTCGGTGATTTCTTGTAATGGCGAGGAAATCTTTGCGTATCAAGCAGCGCTCGAGAAGATCTTTGCCGCTTTAAGAGACAACGCAGCGGCGCCAGCAGGATATGCGCTGCTAGATGGCGACAAGGGGTTGCCTCTGCCGACTCCAACGAATCCACAAACGCACGTCAGATTTATTAAGCTCGGCTGTCACGAGGCGGAAAATCTTTACCTCACCGACGAGGTGCTTCAGCAGATCGGCACAACCTGGCAGCAGGCTGCGGCTGCAATTGTCGCTGGCGCTGCACAACATGGCCAAAAAGCCGCCGCCCTGGGAAACGCTGTGAACTGGAACCGCCCAACTGAAGATGTGAAGCAGCTAATCTCCGAAATCTCATTGGCTACTGATCCGAAACATGTCCATTGGACGCAGCGTGTTGGGGTAGCCGTTGGTCGCAATAAACCTGTGGGCCAACTTGCAACGTTTTTGGGAGGTTCTGTTGTCTCGGCACTATGGCCGTAGATTCGAGACCGCCTGATGTCGTTAGGCGAGACCGTTCTGCGCGTATGACTCACGCGGCAGCGAGACCGTGGAAAACCACGGAATCTTGTGAAGCTGTTCCCTCTAGCCCCGCGGCAATGAGCGGACATTATTTGTGAGTTCAGAAAAAGCTCTTGACCATTTCTACCTTGTGTGGTGGAATCAGGGCTAACAGGCCACTACATATACTACAAAACCGCAGCACAAAAAGAATGGTACGGGGTTGAATTCCCCACCGAGATGAAGAGACTGCGCATATTCTAACGAACAAGGCCACCACGATAACGCGCTTGGCGAGCGCGGGGTTGAACTCCCGGTGAATTGCCACCCAGCCGCTGGGGAAATCAGCGGAAAAGCCTAACGGCGAGCCTGGCCAGCAACGGCTTCACCGGCGCTTACTCGTGTGGGTACTCCGTCGGCCAATAACGGAAACGTGATTGCGTGCGGTCTCCGCAAGCAGTCGCAACTGAGGGTTTGTTAGATGAAAAAGTTAGTTTCGATGGTGCGCACTGGACCCGTCGTGGTCGGCGAGTTCCGGGGCGGAAAAGGAGAGACGGCGAAGCGGTTCGACAAAACCGATAAGAATGCGCCTGGGCTGGAGTTTGGCATGTACAAGATGCACTTGGAAATGCTGGCCGATGGATCGCCCGTGATGGTCACGGTTTTTCTCGATAAGGGAACCAACGCAGAAGAATTCGGGGCGAAAGTTCAAATCAAACGCGGCGACGTAGTCGCGGTTGCGGTGAACAAACTCGAAATGAAAAACGGGGTTCGTCGGGCGTCGTGCGGGTCGGCAAATTTCACCGTCCTGGAAAAATCGGAGGGGGACCAGCTTCGCAGCTGATTCCTCATCGGATGCTCGATTGGATGAAAGGTTAAGCGCGCGGTGGGTTGCGTGGCGCGTGAGCGCCACGCTCCCGCCGCGCCTTACCTTGTTTCACTCAAGAACAATTCAGACGGGAACCGGATGAAGAGTCGGTGTGCCTTCGAGTTCACAGTTCGGAAGATGCTTCGGCAAAATCCGAAGCTCTACTTCTGGACGTTTACGTTCCGAGAAGTGCATTCGCTGAAAACGGCGATGGGACGGTGGAATCAGTTTCTGACGCTTCTAAAGCGGAAGCTGCAATTTCGCGGTGTGCGTGTGCTGGAATTGCATGACGAGCACGGGTGCCATTTTCACGTCATTACGAATCAGCGATTTCCAATCCGAAAGATTCTGGCGTTCAGTGAGCGGTACGGCTTCGGCCGGTTGCAGGTTCAGGCTGTCTCGGATGCAACTGAGGCGGTAAGATATCTCTGCAAGTATTTGTCGAAGGCGAGACCTGGTTGTTTAAAACGAGCGCGCTTGTGGTCGGCGTTCGGAAAAATCGAGCGTACTCGCGTTAAAGATATTCTGACCGATACGCCGTTGAGCCGCATCCTTCGGCGAGTGATGGGAAAACCGTCAGTCCAGGATGAACTGAAGGGTATCGAGTCACCGATTGTCGGAACGAAGAAGTGGCGACCGGAACGGAATTTTCGTCGGGCGCTGCAGAAAGCGAAGATCGCGTATTTGCTCAGTTTCGATCCCGATTACTTGGAACGGCAGGAGATTTGGCAGAAAGCGCGGCTGGCTGGTTTGGTTGATTTGTCGCATCCATGGTCGTCGGGGAATCCATTGGCAGACGAAAGCTGAGGGACGCTATGTTAGCGAGTCGATCCGGAGCGACAGCACAGGAAAAATTCGCTTTGCTCAACTGCCGACGTTTACCTGGGCGTCTGAATACATCCGAAACTGCGACTGTTCTGGGTTTTCAAGAACATGATATAGCGCCTCTTGTTGGGGCGAAGTTGCTCGTACCGTTGGGCAAACCGGCGCCAAACGGGCCGAAGTATTTTGCGGCAGTTGAGATCGTCGGGCATGCAACTGACTTGGAATGGCTCTCGAAGGCGACGAGAGTGTTGGCGAAACACTGGCAGCGGAAAAATCAGCGAAAGCAGCTGAGAGCAGCGTAGTCTCTACGACATCGATGTAATTCCGAATGGTTCGGCTGGCCGAATTGGGAGGCATGTCCCTCGCTCTCGATTGAAGCTGCTGCTAAATTAAGCACGATGGAACTCCAGTTGCGCGTAGGGTCAATCGCAAAAAAGACGGGCGTCGGTGTCCAAACGCTTCATTATTATGAGCGCATTAATCTCCTGCCAAAGCCTGCACGATCGGAGTCGAACTATCGTCTTTACTCTTCTGACGTTGTTAGACGCGTCACATTTATAAAGAAAGCGCAAGCGATCGGCTTTACGCTAGCAGAGATTAAAGAGATTCTTGCGCTGAAAGGTCATGGACGGGCGCCGTGCCACAAGGTCACCGAGTTGGGTGAAAGACATTTGCGCGACATTGATGCGCGCCTGGCGAAGCTGCGCCGATACCGTCGCGCGGTGGCGGAATCTTTGAACTCATGGCGGGGGAAGACTGCGCACAGGCGCAATTGCGCGGGCGAGTTTTGTGATTTGATCGAGCACTTGCCATAGGCCTGAATTTTCTCAAAAAAAAGCCGTTGACCCTCTACTTTGCTAGAGGGTTTAGCCTGTCGGTATGAAAGCGAAATATGCCGGAATTTTGGCCGCTGTGCTGGGATCGATTTGCTGTGTCGGACCGCTGTTGCTGATTGCGGTCGGGCTTGGAACAGGCGCGGCGGTGATCGGTCGATATCATTGGTTTTTTGTGATCGGGGCGTTTGCGGTTCTCGCCTGGGCATGGGTAAAGCACTTTCGTGAAAAAGCTCACTGCGCGTGCGAGCATCGTCCGATGGACGGGCGACGAATGAGCTTGTTCACGTTGCTTGTCGCATCAGGGATTGTGCTGGCGTTCGCTGGTCTCAGTATCCGGAGCTATGGCTTTGCCGGATCGCCCCCGGCTACGCCGATTGCAGACGCAAATCTTCAGCGCGTCGTCATTCCAGTGGAGGGGATATGGTGCGTGGCTTGTGAAATTCCCGTGCGCCATGCGCTCAAACGAATCGACGGCGTTGCCGCTGTGCACGTTAGTGGCGCAGGCAAAACCGCAACCGTGGATTACGATCCGGCCAAAACGAATCCCGCAGAACTGGTGGCAGTAATTAACTCCACCGGCTATCAAGCAGTGCTGCCTAACAAATAAGATTTTTCTCTGCGAAGACGCAGCGGCCGCTACCGCAGATCGGGTCAGCGTATTCAAAGCTCCGTTAGTCTGTCCGGCCGCGCCGCAGATTGGTTGCGGCACCGCTTCAAAACCGATTCTCTTGGATTTGGAGCGGCAATCCGGCGTGCTCGAGGCTTGGCTGAATCGCGCCGGCACCAGAATCGCCGTTGTGTGGAAGTCAGAATCGAATGCTTCGACTCGAGGCAAAATCGTTGCCGAACTGAAGGAAGATCATGCAACAGAGCTAGACGGAAAGCCTCGCGACGAAGCGGTGAAGGACTTCTTATCTGGCAAAGGGTGGTATCGCGGTGCAGATGTCGATCGGCTGAGCGAAGAAGAGGCTGATGTTATCGCGGCGAGGATGGTTCGGCGATTGCAAGCAAAGACAGTGTTGGCGAAGGATAAGGCCGAAGGGCTGCAACGCGCTCTCGCGGACGCGTATAGGCAGCGGCTCACTAACAAGATCAGCCACGAGCAGGAGCTTTCGCGATTCCAAGACATTGGCGGCGAATATCTCGATAAAGACCAGATAGCGATCCTGAAAGAGGCAATCGAACGCGGTGTGCTGCCGCTGCCGAATGAAAACTGACCCTCAAACCCAGCAAAGAGATACGGCGAGTATGGCTAAATCAGTATCAGGCGAAATGTGGCCGGTGTTGCAGTCGATTATTACTTGTCCGCGATGTGGACATCTGACCGAAGAAAAAATGCCGCAAGATGCATGCTTGTATTTCTACGATTGTCCAACGTGTGGTGCGAAGTTAAAGCCGAAGCTTGGTGACTGCTGCGTCTTTTGCAGCTACGGATCAGTACCATGCCCACCCATTCAGATGGGATCGCCATGCGGTTCGTGAAATTCGGCCAAGACAAATGTGACTGAGAGTCCGTCCAATTGTCAGGCGTTGCCCCAAGAACCCCGGCGCGCTCCGCCAGTGGGACGCGCGCTCCGCATCCTGCTCGGCCTGGCGCTGATCGTTTACTTGACGCCTGTTTATTTCCAAGTCCCGGTGGAATTTTCCGTGCGGGTGTTGCTACTGATGCTTGGGTTGATTGGCCTCTACAGCATAATTCATGTTGTATCGCGACGCATTGTCGCCTTCGGCCACTGCTTTGGCGCAGTCCTGGCGCTGGGGCCGCTCGTCGGGATGTATTTTGCCGGTGGCCCGGGGTCACCGATCTTTGGTCATGGAGAGGGTAGAGTGGCAGCAGTCACGTTTCTCGGTGTCACGCTGGTGGTTGCTGGCCTGCGCGCCACTCCGGGTTGCGAAGTAATGGCGATCCCCGGTCTCCTCTTTGGGAAGCACAGCGAACTGGCGTGTCTCATCTTCTCGCCCCTCGACAGGCTTGAGCGGAAATTGCGCAGCAAGCAGGGTGTGTAGCCACGGCCGCGTTTTGGGTTCCTAGAGTAGTTAGCGCGTAGTTTCCGCTGGCAGAACGCAAGTGGATGACCTTGGCTGCTTGAACTTGTTCGTATTCGTCGAGAGCAGGGAGAATGACTAGCGCACCTTTCGCATAAGCTTCATGGACGGCCCGACTGTTGTGGCCGAGTGCTTCCTGAGCGAATCGTTGCGGGTATCCGCATGCTTTCGCACGTTGCGCCCAGGCGTGCCGGTACGAATGCAGGCTGACGCCCGTGATTCCAGCAACTCGGCATCGTCTGAGAAATTCGGCCGATCGGTGGTTCGCGGAAGCGTTTTTGATGTTTGGAAACAAATAGCCGAGGCGCGGAAGTGATTGCAATAGCGCGCGTAATTTGCGCCCGATGGTTAAGCGAGCGGGTTCACTGAACGGTCCGAGTTTCTTGCGGTGGTAAATCAGAATGCCGTTCG
>WNFX01022586.1_pt1 | contig 10582 bp, 22 predicted proteins | sample 5400111 | NCBI WGS metagenome assembly WNFX01 (sample SAMN13153363, study PRJNA577476) | soil metagenome | isolation source: 40 cm soil or saprolite under grassland replicate 1 | place: USA:California | collected 2016-06-15 | reverse complement strand
TCCCTTAGCCGCTGGGCACTGGTGTTGGGGCCGAGCATTGACAGCGCGACTCTTGGATCCCGGCGGATGTTTTGAACTTTCTTCCACATCCGTGAGATTGTCAACGTATGACGGGCGATCCGGAGGTTACTGAATTACAGCGTTTCTTCGAGAGTTTCGCGCGCAGAGGCGCCGGAGGTCTTCGCCCTGCAGTCGAAAGTCAGTTCTTAGTTGTGCTTGATGATAAACGCGGTTTTATCGTCAATGCGGTCTTCTTCGCCAATCTGGTGAAAGTATTGGTCCCGCTTTAATGCATAGTCCAGGATCGCGTTGCAAATCTCCTTTGCCCCTCGCTCTTTATGGTCACGAACTATGCGTTCGAGCCGTAGGCGATCCTCCTCATCGCTGCCGTCATACACACCGTCGGAGTAAAGAAAAACGATGTCTCCCGGACTCATCAATGTGATTTCCGCTATATTCGAGGAGTTCATCTGCCTTTGTCTGACCGCCATCGAAAAATATTTGTTTCGGTCAGGATGATCCTCGGGAATTTCCAAACCGAGCGCAGGGAATTGCACGAGGTGATCGGTATTCATCGGTATGAAGCGCCCGTACTCCGCCGAAAACACTAATGGTGGAGGGCTGCCGAAATTTACAAAGCGGAAGTGTCCTTCGGGACGTATTTCGCCGTAAAGCATGGTCGCGATTTCGACTCGTCGTGCGCGTCTCGGCCCAAGGCATTGCGGGCGGTGACGGATTGCGCGAGCCGGACATTGATGTCTTCGAATAGCTTTGGGGTAGTCTTTCCGTACCGATCGAGTTCGGTGAGTATAAAAGCGTGAAAGGTATCGTGTATGGTCGAGGCTATCTTCGCCGAGATGATCCCATGCCCCTGAGCATCCACCAAGAAGACGCCGGCGGTTGTGTAAAGTTCGTGCAAATTGTCGGCGACCATTAGTTGTTCTGAGCTTTTCGCCCTTCTGTACTCGGCCTCGCGCACATCGCTAGGATTAGATTTCGACCCCAGCCATTGCACGTGCTCGTCTACCGAGTTTCGCGGAATCTGACCATCAGGAAGCGGTTCTAGATACTCTCTGGACAACCGAAGGGCGCTCGCGATACGCGCGTCGATGTTATAGCGTTGTTGAAAGTTGATGTACTCGAAGAGATCGCCGCCCACGCTTCCCGCGGGAATGGAATTCCCGTACATGTCGGTTCTGGACAGATGTGGGATCGCGCCCTCTACCGGCATCAATCGTTTGCGGAGATACTCATCGATACCAGGTTCCATCTGAATTGCCACAGGTCAGGAATTCTCACGCACTCGTCTATCTTTCACTGTGCAACAGTGCGGGAAGCGTCAGCACGTTTGAATTATACGCAGGTGAGTAGAGGCTCTGAGGCGGACGACAACATCGAGCGTTGCAGCGGCCTCACCCAGCATTGCGAAAAAGGTCTACACCAAGAATGAGCCATCCGACTGCGCCATAGTAGCTGCGGATGTGTTCTTTCTTGGGTGAGTCTGCCAAATCGTCCGTCGTTTAGGATCGCGAGGCCGATCAAGACAAGAGCCTCGACCGGTCAGGCCCTCGCCTACCATGCCTTTCTGCGGTTGGTCGTCAACATCGGCGTGCCGCAACCAGTTCACGCTGTCAGGCAACTTTCAAGACTGTCTTGCCCCGTGCGTGTCCCGTCTCGTTGAGTTCGTGGGCGCGTCTGGCGTCCGAGAGCGGTAGCACGGTTTCGACCACTGATTTCAGTTTCCCAGCATCGACGAGCTTTGCAATCTCAGACAACTGCGAAGAACTGGGGTGCGCGGAGAAGAAAGCCGAGCGCACGCTATGTTTGGCAGCTTCGTCTGCTGAGGGTGGAGCAACAATCGAAACGAGAATCCCACCCTTCTTCAGCACCTTCCACGAGCGGTTCTGTATATCGCCTGCCAGTGTGTCGAGCACCACGTCCACATCGTGGACTACATCCTCGAAGCGGGTCCTTTCGTAGTCTATCGGCTCGTCAACTCCCAATTCCCTTAGGAACGCCTGATTCCGCCCCGACGCAGTCCCGATGACATGCGCTCCCTTCCATTTCGCAAGTTGCACGGCGAAGCTGCCCACGCCTCCGGCTGCGCCGTGAATCAGAATTCTTTGGCTTTTGCTTAGCCCGGCCTTGTCGAATAGCGCTTGCCATGCTGTCAAGGCCACTACAGGAATGGCAGCGGCGTGGACATGGTCAACTGACTTTGGCTTGAGGGCCGCTTCCGTCTCCTTGGCCACGACGTATTCCGCATAAGTGCCTTTACCGTTGCTGGCGGCATCCGGACGAGCTTAAACCTCACTCGCCTTTCTTGAATTTGGTGACCCCGGAACCCACTGCTTCGACAATTCCGGAAACATCCCAGCCCGGAATGTAAGGCAACGGAAGAGGAAAGACATCCTTCAGGTAGCCTGCTCGGGCTTTCCAGTCGATGGCATTCACCGAGGCAGCATGGACTTTTATCAGCAATTCACCGGAGCCCGGTGTAGGGCGCGGTGCATCCTCGAAGTGGAGCACTTCCGGGCCGCCGTAGTTGTGGACTTGCACTGCTTTCATGTTTTCCATTTCGCTCATCTCCTGAATAAGATTTTTGACAACTCTCAAAGTACAAGTTGGAGTGACCGAGCGCTCTACGCCAACAGTGGCTCAGCGGAAACGTGGGTTGCAGTTTTCGGCACGAACGGTTCGAGCAACGATTTGAATTGAGGGCTCAAGTGTAGGTGTTCACTTTCCTCCTCAAATAGCTTCTGCGGATCAGTTGCGGTCCTCAGCGCGTAACGGAGATATGACAGCCGCATGAGCCAGAAGGCATGCTTCAGGTCTTCTTCGCTGCGGACATGAAAAGCGGTCCAACCTGAGTTCGGAACCCAGTGATGCTCCTCCGCAAGACCGTTTGCCAACAATGCATCGCGTACTGAGCGCGGAAAGGGTATGTCAACGATCCCTCCTGTATGCACGTGACCAACTTCTGCCTTGTCGAAGAGGAATTCACGGCCCCCGAAACGATGCGAGTGAACTGATACATGCGGCCACGTCAAACTTCGTCTTCGAGCGCTTTCACATACGTCATCATTCAAGCTCCATTCATTGCTTTTTCGATGACTGGAAGTAATGACTGGATTCAGCGGCCTTGGCTCCTTTAATCCAAGTTAAAATGAGCTTCGATCTTCTTCATGAGGAACTCGTTATGCGGCAGGCATTCGGACTAGATATTCCCCAAACGCTGGACGACGTTTGTGATCCAGCACGATTGGCTTTGGTTGTGTACGACATGCAAGTCGGGATTGTGAAGCAGATCGAGAATGGCCAGCAGATCACCGACAGAGTGCTTCAGGTTCTCGAAGCCGCTCGCAAGGCGAGAATTCGGGTCTTTTTCACGCGCCATATGTCACTCCCGAAGGAACTCATGGGCGTGTCTCAGTTTCGTGTGGCGATGGCTGGCAACGCGTGAACTCGGCAGACGAGGTCAAGCCGTGGTTCTTGCGGGACTCCCCGGGATTTCACCTCATTCCGGAGTTGAATCCACCGCCGAGTGAAGCCATCTTCGACAAAATCACTATGTCCGCGTTCGAAGGGACACCTCTGAACATCGCGCTGCGCGATTGCGGCATTGATGCGTTTGCCATCGTCGGCATCGCCATGGAAATCGGTATTGAACCTACAGTGCGGCATGGTGCTGATCTTGGTTACATCCCCGTGGTTGTCAAAGATGCCTGTGGTTTCGGCCATCGTGATGCCGCCGCCCGTTCAATTGCCAGCCTCGAATTCGCGGGCGATGCTTTGCTCACGAACGCGGATACATTCTGTGCTCAGTTTGGGCGCATAGTGCCCCAAACGGCTGGCTAGTCGTTTTCATATAAAATGAGTCAAGCAGAGAGCGAGACGGGCGTGGCTCACGATACCGTTACAATCTCACCGGGCTCGCGCTTTCGAGCCGCCATGGTGCTGGCCATTATTGCGGATGCTCTCCAAATCGTCGTTTTTCCTTTATTCGTCGAGGGCGCTTTATCTCCCGCTGATGACATACTCGATTTCGGGATCGCAGCCACGATGCTTCACCTTCTTGGCTGGCACTGGGAATTTCTGCCATCGTTTCTTGCTAAGCTCGCGCCTGGCGTCGATTTAGTTCCTTTCTGGACAATGGCCGTTGCGAACGTCTATCGGAAATCGAAGCGAGTCGCGGTCGCCGCAGAGGAAAGTCGTGCGCATCACCCCGCGCTGAGAGACCCACAACATTCCTAAGCCGTGAATCGGATGGAGGTCACATGGCAGGTTCTAAGAACGACCTCAAAGATCGCCTCACTCGCTACCGCCAAATCAAGATCAGCGTCATCGGCAGGAAGTCCGGACAGACAATTTCGGTTCCGGTCTGGTTCGTGTTGGAAGGCAAAAAGCTCTATCTCCTTCCCGTTCAGGGCTCGGACACGCAGTGGTATAAGAACGTGCTTCAGAACCCCTCGATTCGGATCGATGCGCGAGGCACTGAGGCGGAATTCCGTGCAACGCCAATCACCGAGGCGAAGGCCGTGAAATCAGTGGTCGAGAGATTTCGCGAAAAGTATGGTGCAAAAGACGTGAAGAAGTATTATTCGAAATTCGATGTGGCGGTTGTGATCGAACTGGATTGATAAGCAATGTGCGCATCGTTCGCCTCCTATTGCACTCTGTACTCGCCCCGCAGTCCTTCTGATCAGTCGGTAGTTCCCGATCTTGTGCTTCGACAAGAGCCAGACGAGGAAGAAGACGAAGAGGAAGACGAAGGTGACGGCAAAAAAGATGATGACGACCGAGAAGACAACGGTTACTCGGAATAGGGGACCCGTCTCATCCCGGTACAGAAATCATCGATGCGAGGGCCCGAATGCGATCCGAAGACGTGCCCGCTATCGGACCCAGCTTCCAATTAGGAAACGGATTTCGGTGTGACTTTCTGAAATCATCGATCGGACAGCGAACAGCCCTGCGCCGCTTGCGTCCTGCAACCGCAATCGAACCGCGGAAGAGCAGCGGTTTTTCTCCGAGCGCGACTAAGGTTTCGGCGCCGTTGGGATCTATCACCGTGAACATGTCCCCGTTGCCAAAAGCCGCTGCAATGGCCCCGATCTCATGTTTTTGATATTTCCGAAGTCTATGACTGGCTGCCGATTTCATGGATCGAGATCTTGTATTCCCGAATGATCTCGGCATCGACATATATGATGACCGGCTTGGGTACGCTCAATCCGACCATTCGGGCCAACCGCCAAGTAGTCGTTCGCCAGTACACGCGTGGTTTGCGGATTGCCCTGGAATTTAACGACGTACTCGTGTCCGTCGTCCGCGGCCATGAGCTGAGCCTGCGAGCCGCCGCGGAGGCGACGAATGTGCTTAATTGCCTTGATGTACATTGCGAAATCCCCTTTTGTGGCGGTCACGCAGAGCTAGGGACGGATCAAAGGAGAGATCACGTGCTACGAGGCGGGAAGGAAGTGGAGAGGGAAGGTGGTTTCGTTGCTACGCTAGTGTCGTGTGGGCGGGGGTGAATCGGCGAGCTGTTCGAGTCCGAAGACGACATTACGCAACGTTTTCATGTCTTCGATATCAGCGAGTGGTGGAGCTTGAAGCTTGGCAAGTAAAATCTCCAGCGTTTTCGGATCAACCCGCTTCCTCGCGGCACTTAACCGGTCGAAACCAGGTGCGGCTGATTCGAGGATCTCCAGCACCCTCCGCTTTGTTGAGACATTCCTGATGAGTTTCGGCTGTTTGACGTCACCGTGCTCGCGCAGGACACTGCGATAGAGGGTTGGCCCAACGGCTCTTTCCAGAGCGAGAATTCTGTTATCCAAATCATCCGCGCCCGAATTAGCGCTTGCACTAGCTTGTGTTCCATTCGGCTTCGAAGCGCTATTACTGCCGCCATTTGCGCCATTTGTGTGGACGCCATTGCCGTTGCAGTTTTTCCCGGGCCGAATTCCTTTTCGCCAGTTTTCCGGAATTGCCCATGCCGGAAGTGCAGGTGTTCGCTTTGGTTGCTGGTTCTGGTCGAGATCAACCCAAGAGCCCTGAAATTCGTAGAAGTACCGACCCAAACCAAAACAGGAACAGGCCCGTTTGAAGGCCTGAGCGTCCGCTGAGGTCATTCCGTTCTCATCATCGGCTCACTCTTCACCAGTACCCGAATGCGACCATAGGCCGATGATGGTCACCGTGCACGTCACAAGGATTTTTCCGCTCACGATGCTCTCGCCTTTCTTCATCCTGGTGATGTTGCTCATCGTCTCGATCTTGTATTTGCGGGTCCAACCCTGGGGAGTAAACAGAGCATTCAGTCTGTCCGCATAGGCGCGCGGATCGGCGTAAGGGACGATCTGGCCGCGTTTCTTGTCCTTAGCTGTATTCGTGACCCGCCACTGGACTTGATCGGGAGAAAATGGAACCGCCAGTTCTGCTAGAACCGATTTGACGTCAATAGTTGAGACAACCGCTGGCGCTTGCTCGTTTGCCATGAGGGGCCTCCTTGAGATTTCGGAGTTTGAGAAATGTGAGTTATCGGTAAGGTAGATCGTTGAGATAAATCGGAATGGGCCTAGAACGGAATTTCTTCGTCTGGCACTGTACTCCCCTCGTTGCTTTCATCGGGCCTGTAAGTTCCATTGCCGTTGCTTCGAGAATCAAGGATCTCTATCCTGTCAATGTAAACAATATCCCTGTAGTTCTTCCCGCCCGTTTTCTTGTCATCCCACGACTCAGTGCGCTTGCGGCCTTCCAAATACACGCGGCTGCCTTTGTGGAGGTACTCGCCGGCGATTTCCGCGCGCCTCCCGAACGCCTTCATGCTTGGAGTTCGCCGTTCCTGTCCTTCCAACGCTCGGTACTGGCGATAGAAAACTGCGCGATGACCGCGCCTTGCGGGCTGTACTTCAGCTCAGGATCTCGGCCGAGATAGCCGATTATCAGGATTTTTTGCATGGGGGACTCCTCAATTGAAATGAAAAGACAGAAAAGGCATGTCGCGGGCCGCGACGCGACAGGCAAACTTGTTCGCCACAATGGCCAGGATTCTCAGACGTTCTCCGGAGCGATCTGTGGTGGGAACTCGTACTCTCTTATCACCGATGTGTCGCCCTCTAAGTCTCAGTTCCATGATTGACTGAGGTTGCGGTCGGTGACGAGATAGAAGCGCGTGATGAGACTAAGTGCTGACTGCCCAGTTCTCGATGACAAGGTTCTGAACGCGTCCGAACTCGTGCGTGTTGTTCGTGAGCAGCGTCAAGCCGAGGCTGCGGGCGTGCGCAGCAATAAAAAGATCGTTTGCACCGATCATCGTTCCACGCGTCTTTAGATGTGCGCGGATCTTTGCATAGTGCGACGCCGCTTCGTCGGGAAAATCCAAAACCTCAACATAGCCTAAGAATGCATCGAGCGCTAACTGATCTTGGTGTCGGCGGGGGGACAATTCAACACCAAAGAGTAGCTCCGATTTTGTGATAACGGAAATACACACATCACTTACGCGAACTTCCTGCAGTCGCTTGAGGACCGCATCGTTCGAGCGTTTCATGATGTAGGAACAAGTATCTGTATCGAGCATGTAGCGCGGCATTATGGCTCGCGCTCCTGCACGGGAAGGTCTTCCACTCCCTCCATGAACGCCTCGGAAGCGACAGGCGCGTTAGTGATGTAGGACGACCAATCTATTGGTCTGGGTGAGAGGATCACGTCATTTCCTTCTTTGCGGATGAATACTTCCCGTGCGTTGAACTGAAATTCTTTGGGCAACCGGACGGCTTGATTTCGGTTGTTCATGAAGATCTTTGCGGTTCGTCGCATGTTCCGGCCTCTGGATACGGAATTCCGAGATGACATATACAACAGTATATGCCAAGCCTGTAGCTGTTTGCCAGCTTCAATCTAAGTGACTGTGGCTCAGTTGCTTACAATTGACTATAGCGAATCGGTTTTCCAACTGGCGGTACGTCAAACAGGTCCTCCTAAGGCAACAGATGTGCTTTGATAACCATCAGGCAGGCACTCGTAGATTTTTCAAGCGAAGCGCCGGGGATGGTGCGAAGCGATCAGACTTGCTTTGCACCATCCCGTTCCCGTAGCTCTGCAGGAGCAGATTGTACTCGATCTGAAGTGGATCAAATGGGAAACCACAGGGGACCGACAGCAGGGCCCAGAGGCAGAGCCAACAACGTGACGAACGCTCAGCAGGCAATCATGGACTTCCTCAAATCTTGGCAGGGCTTTAGGAAGGAGAACGATGACCTCTCGACGCGATTTAATTAAAGCGGGAGCAATGGCAGCTATGGCAGGAGCAGTACCATCGTCGGTCACTCTTGCCGAGCCGGCGCCCGAGCTAAACAAACCAGGCACAGGCGCCTTTTGGCCGGACGGCGCTCGCATGGTCATCTCCGTCTCTATGCAAATGGAGGGCGGCGCACAGCCGACCAGCGGAGTCGAAAGCCCTATGCCGAAGATCGATCCGAAGTATCCAGATCTGCCAGCGAGCAAATGGTACGACTACGGCTACAAAGAGGGTTTGCCTCGGCTCCTCGAAGTTTTTGACCGGCGCAAGATCAAGGTCACTTCCCATATGGTCGGTGCAGCGGTGGACCTGCACCCGGCACTCGCAAAGGAAATCGTACAACGTGGGCACGAAGCAACCGGACACGGATCCATCGGTTGCCGGATTAGTGTACGTCGCGGCCCACATGCCGGATGCTGGAGAGAATGAGGCTGACGACGGAAAGCGTTTCCCAAGTGACCTCAGCAAGTCTACTGCGATAAAGAAGACGGCTGACGGTTTCATTTACCTTGACCCCGCACAGTTTCATGAGTACTTCGCAGCCGACTTGTCTGCTGAGCAGGCCGCTTTCGTGGCGCGATCGCAGGTACTCAACGCGGCGGACAATTTCAAAGCAGTGATCACCACGCCTGCGTGGAGAAGCAAACCAAGCTGGATGTTGGTAGCGGTAAAAGATAGAACCATCAATCCAGACCTCGAACGGTGGTATGCCGCACGAGCCAACAGCCACAAGGTTGAAGTCTCAGGCGCCAGTCACTCGGTCTGCGTCTCCAGGCCGAAGGAAGTTGCAGCTTTGATCGAAGAAGCCGCATCGCAGGCTCGGTAGAAGAGGGTGTGAAAAGGTTTGAAATTGTGAGGATCCAATTCCGCCGACAACTCGCGTAGCCGCTTATGGAGAGATAGAAGTGACACGTTTTTGTAGAAAACTGCCAATGCTCGCGGCAGCGTCGATCACCACGATTGCATACACTTTCGCGGCAGACACTTCACTGATTGAGCCACATAGCCTAATCGTCGATCGCAGCTTGCCAACAGGACGGGTCGAGGGTCAGGTCATTGCCGCGCGGCGCTTCGATACTTTCTGGAATACCGGGGACGAAGCTCTAGCGCGTGACGCCCTTGCGCCGAACTTTGTCGACAGTACGCTCCCGACTGGACGCCGCCAGGGAGTTGCGGGACCGCTGGCAGCCTCAAAGCTGATGCGCGGCGATCCCCGACCTCAGCTGTAAAATTGAGCAGATGATCGCGGCCGGTGATCGTGTCGTCACGCACTTGCGCTTCCGCGGTCATTTCACGGGACGCTTCGGGCAGATCCAAGGCCATGGCCAGACGATCAATTTCATCGCGACCGATATTTACAGAATATCCGACGGCCGCATCGCTGAGAATTGGCACATCGAGGACAACCTAACTTTACAGCAGCAACTTGGATTAATCGCCAACTGAGAGATGAGGGGGTCGGCGGGCGCAATGCGGCCACTCGCGCCGATGAATGTCACGGTTTGAGCGGCCTGTCTCGGATCAACTAGCGATGAATGTCACGGTTTGAGCGGCCTGTCTCGGATCAACTAGAATTCACGTTTCGAGACTGGACCCATACCGATGAGCTTTGAACCGATTGAGAACTACGGGGTGATTGGCAATATGCGCTCGATTGCGCTCGTGGGTGTAAACGGTTCAATCGACTTTCTCTGCTACCCGAATTTCGATTCTCCCAGCGTGTTTGCAGCGCTGCTCGATGATGAGAGAGGTGGCTGTTTTCAGATTCAGCCGCAACTCAAAGAAAAGCGGGTGCGGCAGCTGTATTTGCCAGACACGAACATTCTGCTAACGCGATTTCTTGCGGAGGAGGGTTTGGCCGAACTGACGGACTACATGCCCATTGGGACAGACGACGAACAACCGAATGAGATTATTCGCACACTGGCGGTGATCAGGGGCCAGGTCGATTTCACGATGCGGTGCCGGCCCCGTTTTAACTATGCGATGTGTGGGCACACTGTGAACATCGAAGAAGGGTACGCGATTTTTTCGCCGGTGAGCGATACTTGTCCGCCGATGGCACTGTACACCACCGTTGCCCTGCGACAACAATCCCAAGATGCAATCTCCGAGTTCCGCCTTCGAGCGGGCGAGAGGGTGACGTTTGTCTTTGGTGGAGTTCGCGCACAAGGAGAGCAACCCGAGATGGAGTTCGTAGAGCAGCGCTTCCACGAGACAGCACGTTTCTGGAAGGGATGGATCGCGAAATCAAAGTACAAAGGCCGGTGGCGCGAAACG
>WNFX01007058.1_pt1 | contig 10584 bp, 23 predicted proteins | sample 5400111 | NCBI WGS metagenome assembly WNFX01 (sample SAMN13153363, study PRJNA577476) | soil metagenome | isolation source: 40 cm soil or saprolite under grassland replicate 1 | place: USA:California | collected 2016-06-15 | reverse complement strand
TCGAGCGTGACGGCCATCGTCTATTACCACCTCGGGCTGTTTGTGGCCGAAAGCGAGAACATCTTATTGGTGTTTATTCCAAGCGTTTTGGTTGGAATACCGCTTGGCGCCTATGTCATCCGACGGCTGGATGCCGAGACCTTTCGTCGGATATGCATGAGCTTTGATGCATGGGTCGTCGGATTCGGACTCTCCCGGGTGTTGATCGAGCTGAATTTGATGGAGAGCCCGTGGGCCTACAGCGTTATGGCAGTCGCCATTTTGATAGATGCCTATTTGCTGTACATCTTTTTCACAGTACAGAGAGCAAGGACACGCGGCGGCAGGAGCGGGCCGTCGGACATTTATGAGTTCACGTCCTAGCTGAGCAGGGCCGGCGATGGCACCTCCAGCCCGAGCGCGCTTGACAGGCCCTTCCGCTAAAATTCCCTTGATGTGAGTCCGCTGTACCCCCGATATTGTTGCAAAAGTTGGCGAGGAGCAGCTTGCGAGCAAAATTGCGCAACAATCGAATCGGGGCGAGTACGCTTTTGAATCAACGTTGCTCGCTTGCAGGCCGGACCAGCTCTCCAATCGGCTTGACGTGGACGGAGTGCATGGTCGCGTCCCCATGGTCACGCCGGACGAGCAACGTGCCTGAAAACGCCAAGAGCGGGACGCCGATTTCGGACACGGCCTTGGCTCTAATCGTTTCCCTCGGCCTCGTGCAGCGCAGCCCAACCCTTCGTTGTGATTGAGTAAAGGGCACCTCGAAAAATTCTTCTCGCCAAGTCGCTGCGAATCTGACTCGCTGACCGCACGCAGCCAAGGGAGGATGGAGCGAGCAAGTCATGGGGCAGAAGGGCTTTTTCGATGTTGAGCGCAGACTGGAGGCGATCAGCGCCAAGGGCGATCCGCTAGAGACGATCAAGAAGATCGTGCCGTGGGACGACTTCCGCGCTGACATCGAGGGGTGACCGAGACGAAGCCCGAGGAGCGCAAGAGCAACGCCGGTCGCAAGCCCTACGATGCGATCCTGAAGTTCAAGATCGTGGTGCTGCAGTCGCTGCACAATCTCTCTGATGAGCAGACCGAGTACCTGATCCGCGACCGCATATCGTTCATGCGCTTTCTCGATCTGGAACTGGAGGACCCGGTGCCGGATGCCTGTCGTTCCCGAAAATCTTGTCCACCCGGATTCGCGCGATGAGGAGAATCAGAGCATCATGCGACGCGATGCTTGCCATCCTCCATCTGTTTGGAACGTCCGTTGCCAACCTGTTCAAGTCGCGGCGTCGGCTCGAAGTCGAGAACCTGTTTCTTCGGCATTAGCTCAATATTGCCCTGAGATGTGCATCGCACCGTCTACAGGTTCGTGGGAGCGACCGTGCGTTACTGGTATGGATGACTTGGCTCTGGCCAGGGCTGCTCGCTTTGTCGCGCGTCGTTCAGCCTGACACGATCTTGCGCTGGCATCGAGCAGGGTTTCGGGCCTATTGGCGCTGGAAATCTCGCGGTCGACCAGGGAGGCCCAAAGTTAGCCGAGAGTTGCGCGAACTCATCCAGCGGATGAGCAAGGAGAACCCGTTGTGGGGTGCCCCGCGCATCCATGGCGAACTGCTCAAGCTCGAGTTCGTGATCGCCGAGTCGACGGTCTCCAAGTACATGGCCCGACGTCCGGGACCACCGTCACAAACGTGGCGGACATTCCTCCGCAACCATGCGGATGCCATAGCGGCGATCGACCTCTGCGTGGTTCCAACCCTGACGTTCGAGTGTCTGTTTGCGTTTCTCGTGTTAGGCCATGGTGACGACAGCTGCTCTGGTTCGCTGTGACCCGCCATCCGACGGCGGAATGGCTGGCACAGCAGATAGTGGAGGCATTCCCGTGGGGCACGGCACCGACCTATTTGGTGCGCGACAACGATGGCGCCTACGGCCAGGCCTTCACAAGTCGAATCCGGGCGATGAGGATTCGGGATCGCCCGATATCACCGAGGTCGCCGTGGCAGAACCCATATGTTGAGCGCGCGATCGGGACGCTCTGCGAGTGACTTTCTGCCGCCGGGTCTGAAGATGTACAAGGGTGCGGGCAACGCTGGAGCGTGATGGGCACCGGCACGGCGGCGGTCCAAGGCTTCGTGAAAGGTGCTTATGCCGCTGCAATTGGAACAATCCTGGGCGCCTGCATCCTGCTGGGACGGATCGCCATCGGGGATTGGCTGACGGCTATCATCGCGGCAGTGTCGATGGCAGCTCTGATGCGCTGGAACGTGAACAATCCGCTGCTCATAGCGGTGACGGCTGTGGTCGGCCTCATCGCATTCCCACTGCTGCAGCCGACATGGGTGATGGTCAAATAGCTGGTCGCAAATGCGCAATCCTGCGCAAGTATACGAGGAGGTCAACGTATGAGAAGAAACGTGATGTTCGTTGTTGCGTTCGGATTGGCGATGTTGGGAAGCAGCATCGCCCGGTCCGATGATGCCGATCAGGCAGCTCTGATCAAAGCATTGGGCGACGCCAAGCTGACCTTGTTGCAAGGCATCGCTCAGGTCGCCAAGGGAACCGAAGTGCCCATCGAAGCAAAATACCAAATGGTACACGGCAAGCTGATGCTGTCGATCTATACCTCGGCGAAGGGCTTCGACACCGCTGCGGAAGATAATTCCTTCAACGAGTACATAGGCGACGTAACGACAGCGACCTGGACCCCGGAGAAGGACGTGTTCGCTGACTTAAAGCACATCGCCCGATCGGCGCAGTATCACGCGCTGCTGTCGATGAGCAAGGTGAGACGGGGACGGCCGCGCCCGGCAACCGGCCAGATCATCTGCACGTTGCCAGGGTACACTTTGAGGTGCCGCGCGACAAAAACGAGGCCGCCGGCCGGCAATCATAAGGCAGCAGAAATAGGACTAGGGCGAGGTTTCGTATTAGGAAGGAGGATCCTTCCGATGCAAGAAAGTATTCATTGATGGCGCCCGTCGCTTGTCCAAAATGCTCAGTTGTCGTTTACGAAACGGCCTCCGGAGGATGGAGGTTTGACCCAGCAACCGGATGCATCGATCTTGAAGGCACGGAATGGGGCGCGAAGGGAGAGTTTGAATGGTGCCCTACTGTTGCGGTAGCTATCGTGATCTCGATGGGATTGTCCGGGCCAAAAGACCTTCGTGATGCGAGTCGCCGAACAAAGGCAAGCTAGTGCAAAAAAGAAAGGGGTATCCTCAAAGAAGATTGAGAGACTTAGCGATCAAGAATTTTCGTTCTCAAAGACGGCTTATAATCCGCAGCCACAGGAGTACGCAGTGCGCACGCATCGGTTTGGAAGAAAACTCAAGCTTCCCTCGACGATCGCTATCAAACATCAGATCAGAGAATTGATGTTTGAAGATTCAGTCAAGACGGCTGAGGCAATTCGTGGGCAACTGCGCGAAGAAACACAACCGCTCGTCCAGTCGGACTAGGCTGCCCGTGCTCATAAAGAAGAGCGGTGTCCAGGGAAAAAGCCGAGAAGGTCGTATAGCCGCCCAGAATCCCGGTCGTCAGAAACAGGCGAGCAAGAGTCCAAACGCGAGCCGCTGTTTTGTGCCGATCGGCCAGCGGTGCTCGAATGCCTCAATCTCGTCATCCGTCCACGAGCGGATTTCTTCTGTCTTAGGACGGTTAATGCCTAGCGACGGATCGTGCTTTAGCCATCCAATATCGATCGCGTGGCGGATCAATACGCGCAACATCTTGAGGATCGACAGCCCGGCGCCGGGTCGATCGGCGTACGGCTGCAGAATGCCGGTGATGATTCTTTCGGGCGAGTCCGGCAACGGTGCGATGCCCGTGTTGTGTCCGCAATGCCTCGATCCGCGACGCGTAACCCGCCTTCGTCGTTTGCCGCGGGCCAACATAGGCCGCGCTGCGCAGGTACGAACTGATTAACGCAGCAATGCTCCCGGGTACGTGTGCCGACAAGGGAATACTACTTTCCTCATCCGTCGTCCTAAGGAAGGCGTACTGCCAGTTCGAATCCTTCTCGCTCCGCCAGTGCCCCCGGATCGAACTTTCTCCGCTAATGCCTCGTGCCTTGAAAGCCGCGGAACAGCGGCCCTCTTCGAACAAACCTTTGGACGGCTAACGTTGGCTCATCTGCCATTTCGCGAGCAGTTGCGGCTCCTCGTTCGACAAACACGAATCCTCATCGCGATTTTTTCGCGCACGTCCGAGCTAGTTGCGAATTGCGGACACTCAGCAACCCGGGTTCTTCATCTTGAGCCAGTCGGGCGAGCGGCCGGAGCGATACGTCGAGTCCTTCCGCTTCCGGTGACCTCTTTGCTGCTCAAGCGCGCGTCGGCTAGTCGCTCATCCGGCGAATGGAGCGAGAGCGACTATGACGTGCTCGCCGATGGCGTCGTCATCGGCCGCATCATGCGGGCAGCCGCGGCGCTGGAGGGGATGCCGTGGATATGGACGCTGATCTTCGGCTATCACGAAGACCGCTCGCCGACGCACGGGCTATGAGGCCACGCGCGAGGCCGCGATGGCGGCGTTCGCGAAGAGCTGGCGGTGCCCGCCCTCTAAGAGCCTTGCGACCCGACGTTTCATAGCAAATGATTTGCCGGTTCCAGGTCCAGCCATCACTCGCAACGGCGTCCTGTCTGTCGCGGCGATCTCTCTCGCCGTTCCAACTAATCCATCGTCCCAAGCCATTTCCGGATAGTAGCCAAGGAACATATAGTTGGCAGCACCAAAAGCGGAGAGACGGCAGCCAGTCCCGTCTCTCTGGGCCATGTCCCGCTCATCGAGCCCCGTTTCGAGCTGGCGATAGAAGGCCTCCTTGCCGATGCGCACCACATGGGACGACTTCCCGGCGGTCTTGCGGGCGAGCGCCAAGGCCGCATCGAGCTCGCTCCTGAACGACCCGGTTGACGAGACTGATGCGAAACGCGTCCTGCGCCGAAATCAGGTCGCCGGTGAGCAGCATCTCGACCTCGCGCAGGCCGCGCGAGGCCAGCTTCGTGCCCGTCAAGGCCGGCAAGATCGAGCCGCGATCAAGCGAGATGGTCTGAGGGAGCAACTGTATGGCGTATCCTACGACATTTCGATACACAAAGGAGCACCAGTGGATCGACGTGAAGGGCGACGTAGCCACCGTTGGGCTGACGGACTACGCGCAGTCTCAATTGAACGAAGTCGTTTCCGTCGGATTGCCGAAGGCCGGCGATTCGCTGGAAGCGGGGGAGCCTCTTGGCACTGTAGAGTCGGTGAAAGCGGCGAACGAAATCTATGCGCCGGTGTCCGGGGAGGTCGTCGATGTCAACGCGGCGCTGAAAGATGCGCCGGAAAAGATTAATTCTGATCCACACGGACAGGGATGGTTGGTCAAAGTGCGGCTGAGGCGTCGCGCAGAGATAGACGCGCTGATGGATGCCACCACCTACGAAGCTTACGTCACGTCAATATAACTGCGCGCTTGCACTTCCCATTTTCTGCTCTAACGCGATCGCCATTCCACAGCGATTTATCAGGAACAAAAAGCCCTCGCGGCCCGCCTAGGTGCCTTGAGTTCACGCTAATCCTGCTCGCCGAGAGTTTGGACGTACGTTTTCCCGTAAGGATAGAAGAGTTCCTTGCGGCCTTGCTGCCACGCGGCCTTGAGTTCGGGCGTTGTGATGTCCCAGTCTGGCCGGCATTTCTTGGTAACGGCACGAAGGTCCTGGCGGAGATCTTCCATAGTGGGCCGGCCGAAGTACCAGTAGCCGTTGTAGATCTTATAGATGACGAGACCAGGCTCGAGGACAATCACATGAGGGATCATCGGATTGTGGACCGGATCCGTATACTCCGCGATGTCGAGATCTTTTTGGACGATACGCCTCGTGTCGGAGAGGAAGGGCCAGTGAGCGCCGACACCGCTGCGATATTCATTCGTCTCAGTGATGTTGTCGGTACTGATCGTGACAAGCCGGCAATAGCCAACCTCCATCTCACGATGGAGTTCAAGAAGCCCTTCAGCCTGTCTGCGGTCCTTGGGGCAGAAAGCGCCGCGGCTGAGGACGAGCACCATGGGATGTTGTCCTTGCAGTTCGGAGAGCTTCCGCCGTTTCGTGGTCTGGTCGGAAAGCTCATAGTCGGGGAAGACAGCCCCGGGAACAATGTCAGGTCGCATAGGAAACCCTCCACCGTTGGATGCGCCTCGGCGGGTTACGTCTGAATTGTGTTGTTCGCCAACTTCAAATCGTCGGAACGACGCGGAACTGTGCGTTGGCGCTCATCATGCGCGCGTAAGCGTCGGCCCTCTTCGCCCATAATCGCGAAATCGGACTTTGATGTGTTCCGCGAGTCTGATTTTCCACGAAAAGCCGATCGAAGGCACCGCAACGAGTAACGCCCCATCGTTTCACGGATGCAGGCTGCGGGGGTGACCGCCGATAGCGGTCTCGAGACGGGTTCGTGTACGCTTTCGACCTGTTGGAGCTTGATCGCCGGGATCTCCGCGTGAGCCATGGGAGAGCCGCCGTCAGGCCCTACGCCGCGCCGGCGCGAAACGTGGCGAAAGGACCTAATTTTCGTGATCGTCGGCAATAAGCGATAGCCAATTGATGGCTTTAACTTCCTCAGGCTGTCCAAAGCGACAGCCGCCTGTGTTAAGCTGCCACTCGCCCCTTACGTCCGCAACGCCTTCTGGGGACGCGACGAGCATGGCTCAATCGATTTTCCGGCCTTAGAATCTGCCGCCGCGTAGCGGGCTGGAGCCAAAAAAATCCTGCAACTTCAGCACACCCTGAATCCCTCGACCCCGGTCCGACTTAACGGAGACCGCCATGTCACGCACGATCAAATTCGCAAAGGCTGGAGGACCGGAGGTTCTCGAGTTCGTCGAGGTCCAGGTTCCGGCCCCAGGTCCGAACGAGGTTCGCATCAAGGTCAAGGCGATCGGCATCAACCGCGCCGAAGCCATGTGGCGGGTCGACGACTACATCGAGCCCGTCAAGAAGTTTCCGGCAGGTCTCGGCTACGAGGCTGCGGGCAGCGTCGATGCTGTAGGCAAGGACGTGAGCGGCTTCGCGGTCGGTGACGACGTTAACGTCATCCCCTCCTTCTCGTTGAACGACTACGCGACGTATGGCGAGGTCATCCTCGTTCCGGACCATGCCGTCGTCAGGCAGCCAAAGGCGCTTTCGTTCACCGAGGCCGCCTCGATTTGGATGATGTTCGTGACTGCCTACGGTGCCCTCATCGAGGATGCGAAGGTCACCAAGGGGGATTTCGTCCTTATTCCGGGGGCGTCCAGCAGCGTTGGCCTGGCCGCGATCCAGATCGCCAACTACGCCGGTGCGACGACTATCGCGCTGACGCGCACCTCGACGAAGAAGCAGCAACTCCTCGACGCCGGCGCAGTGCATGTCATCGCCACGGAAGAAGTCGACCTGGTCGGGGAGGTGATGCGGATCACCAACGGCCAGGGCGCGCGCGTCGCGTTCGATCCCGTCGGCGGCCCGAGTTTTCCCAAACTCGTCTCGGCGCTGGCCTTCGGTGGCATCATCTACATCTACGGCCTGCTCGGCACGGGTGTCACCCCGCTGCCGGTGCTCGAAATGATCGCCAAGGTGCCAACCATCAAGGCGCACAACATCTGGCTCACAAGTGGGAACGAGACCCGTCGCAAGGCCGCAATCGAGTTCGTCACGAAGGGTCTGGAGACCGGGGCGCTCAAGCCCGTGATTGACCGTACCTTCACCTTCGACGAGATGGCGGATGCGCACCGCTATCTCGAGCAGAGCGGTCAGTTCGGGAAGATCGTGGTGACTGTCTGAAGGTCCGCTACGGAAACGTCGTCACCGTGTCAGGCGCACTGCCAGTCAAATCCATCGGGGGCGACGGTGACGGTGTGGCGCTGGCCGTGATAGTCGCGAACGAGCACCATGCCGGGTTTGAGCTGGCGCCGGGGCGAGCGGCCGGCTCTGTCCGCTGCTGTTCGGCGTGTTCTTGGTGCGTCCGCCAGTCTTGTGACCAGGTGCCATCCACCTAATCTAAAGTAGATTAAGTGGGCCACCAGTGGGACTTTCTTGTGCGGCGGTCGACAGCCTTGAACGGTCAATGAGCACAGCGCGAGGCGCGCCCTCCATCGCAATAGGAAGCGGGGTCTAAAACATGTCGACCGAGGACAATCGCGAGAAGCGCCGCGAGGAGTCGCCGGAATGGCACCGAGCCCGAGCGAAACATTTGCGAGCGAATGGCTTCACGAAGATGGCGGAGGAGCACGAGCAGATCGCGCAGGCGATCGAGCGCAGCTCAGGTGCTTGGCGATCAAACTAAGGAGCTAGGGCAAAGGATGATGCAGGGAGTACAAGAGGTAGCAAAGGCGACTGAGGAAGGAACGGCAGAGTCTCGAAGACGCGAGGCTGCATGAGGCGAATGAGAGCGCCCTTGGTGCACGAGCAGTGTTCGTGTTGTTTCGGGCTCGTGGGTGTCAAGGAGGGTTGGAATGGAGGACGCGCGTTTCTTCCAGCAGCAAGCGAACAGGTGCTACCAGCTCGCATGGCAGTCCTTCGATCTGCCGGTCGCGCATAAGCTCAACCGACTTGGCAATGAGCATATAGCAAAGGCGCGCGAGCGTCGTTTGCAAGAAACAGAGGGGACGCCAGGCGAAGAAATTGGTCGATCCCAAGAGGCACCGATAGGTAGCCCTCAATAGGTCGCAGTTGCGGAGATGGTGGCGGCCAACATGGTCCGCCGCCATCGCCGAGACATTCGTCGGCGCGTCGTGGAAAGAACGTGGTCCGCAATGCAGTCCCCGGCGCGAACCATCTCTCCTGAGGTAGTCGAAATGGGAAGGATCAGATGCGATCCAAGAGCCAAACCGCATGGGAAACGGCCGCCAGATGCGCAACGCTGGCGCAGGAAGCAGACGACCCCCAAGAGCGCGAACATTATGCACGCTTGCGAGATGCGTGGATCACGCTGGCGAAAAGATGCGAGCCTTACCACATTTCTGATCTGACGGATTCGGAGAAATAGACTGTGCCCATGGCTACGACGACGGCAATCGGCGGGCCAGCAGACCGCCGTCGACGAGCGAGCGCGTAGATACTGTGCCCATCGAAAACGAGACACCAAAAAAGCGCAATGTCCGCTCAACGGTCGCTATCGGAGGAACAGCGGACTCGTTTGGTCTCACCACGCATGCCGCTCGCCGATGACGGGAATGCGACGGATGGCAGCGGTAGCGCTCCAACTCAGCCCCAAGGTGCCGCCGAACACTGGCTGCGAGACACGAGCTGCTCGAGAATCCGATTCCTCCCAAGAGCGGGGCAGATCACAGGGTGAATTGAGTGTGGTCGCGCCGCCAAGCTAGAATTTCTCTTGATATTCCTCATGACGTCGTAGGTACTCCGCGACGTATTCGCTCGCCTCTTGCTGTCGTGCAATCACAATTTTCTGGAGCAGCTGCTGCCAGAACGACAGCTTGTGATCCTCATGAAAGCGTCGAATCGAGGGAGCAAAGGCCTGTACCGTCATAACCCCTCCTCTCTTGATCAGCGTCGCTGATTCTGCGACGGCCGCGCGAGCAAATCCTTCACGGCTGGGCTGAGCGGCGCGCCGACGGGCCGGAATTCTTTTCCGGTGCGGTGGGCGCACTCATTTCGACGCAGTGACACTCAAGGCTTTTGTCGCCCCATCTGGTCGTCCCGCAGAGTTGAGACCCGCCAAGGCCATCGCCAACATTCCAATCGCCAAGATCGAACCGAGGACGGCATTTGCCTTGAGCCACCCGTCGAATTCGCGCGGATTCCTTAGATAGTCCCGCCTGATGCCGTTTCCCATGACGACCCCTCCCTACGACCAGTCACGAGCAGATGAAGTGTAGTCCTGGACAGCGGGGGCTGTGTGATCTAGGTCACAGAGCACTCCGAAGAAGTTAGGAACAATGGGCAATATGCCGGACTGTGGCTTCACTGCGTGTCCTATTTCAAAATGCCCAGATTTATGGGTCCCTCGGTAAATCTCAAAACGCATCCCACTGCTCCACGGGCAGCGGCGTGTTGTAATTGGTCATTATCTCGGTTGGCGATATCATCGACGCCACCTCTGTTGCCATCACGCGCTGCGGCGATGGGATCTGCGTCGAAGGCGACCAAACGTAACCCGCCGCCACAACGGCAATCGCAACCGCTCCAACCAAATAGATCATCTTTCGCATTGTCATTTCTTTCTTCTGTTGTTGTGCTGGCCGAGCCTCATACGATTTTGTGAGTGATCTGGTCGGCTCCACGACGTTTGCTGTCGCCAAGCGGTCTGCCACACCGATCCCGTCCACCGCAGAGTCGGAGCGCGAGTCGACGGATTGTGTCGGTGCGAATGCGCGCGGTAAATCGGCCGGTGGAATGATATAGTTGGAGGCTATCGACGCCCCCGAGGTGCTGAAAAAGCGTTTGTGGCCAATGTTTTGTGCCGGTTTTCCTGATAGTATTGGAGATGTTTTGGTCGTACGACTGAAGTATGGTCGCGGGCGCGCTGGGCCGCAGAAACCACATTCAGATGAAAATCCTAGTGATTGATGATCATGTGTTGATTCGCGAGTCGCTGCAGGGCGTTCTCAGGGAATGGCAG
>WNFX01007057.1_pt1 | contig 10585 bp, 8 predicted proteins | sample 5400111 | NCBI WGS metagenome assembly WNFX01 (sample SAMN13153363, study PRJNA577476) | soil metagenome | isolation source: 40 cm soil or saprolite under grassland replicate 1 | place: USA:California | collected 2016-06-15 | reverse complement strand
ATCTTGTCTCCGGTTGGGAAAAGGCATCAAGCTGCGGCCACAGGGCGACGACGGTGGTGTTGATCACCTCCCGTGACACATCGAGCACCCGCAGCGCATCCGCCTGGGCCTCATCAGGCAAACGCATCGGATAACTCAATGTTTGCGTCGTTGGTGGTTCCCGCATGCTTCCCCTCTCGAACAGATGTTTCAAAGATAAAGAGAGTATACCATCTCTCTCCTTTTCGGGCAACTGTTATGTACCCTGATAATTATACGTTTGCTATACGTCTAAGTGTACTGTTTCTCGCGTTGTTTCCTTCACGCTTTGTCGCAGTAACGATAGCCGATCATCTTATAAACCAGTTTCGCGGCCAGGAAATCTGCGCGGGTCTGTCCTTCCATCGGACAGAGTTCGACTACATCCATCCCAACAATCGTAGTGCGATGGCAAATTTCTCGAAAAAGATCGAGCAACTGGTACCAACGTAGCCCGCCCGGTTCGGGTGTCCCCACCGCTGGCATCTCGCTAGGATCAAGGGCATCGAGATCGATAGTGACATACGTATGTTTGCTCAAACGGTCCAAGGGAATAACCGCTGTTCCTTTCGCGAATTGATAGCCCCATACCACCGCCACATTTGGGCAAGTTTTCATAAATTCAGCCTCTTCAGGGCTGAAACTGCGAATGCCAATCTCGGTCAAAGGAATACCCATATCTACAACACGTCTCTCGATGGCAGCGTGTGACAGGGGCGTTCCTTCATATTCATTGCGCAGGTCGCCATGAGCGTCGATATGAACAACTGTCAGGTCTGGAAAATAGTCTCGTACGGCGGCAATAGGAGGTGCAGATAGGGAGTGTTCGCCGCCAAGAGTAAAGGGGAGTTGTCCGCGTTCAAGTACTTCTCGTACAGCATCTCCAGTGGCCTTGAGCGCAGTGGCGTGATCCATGCCGCGGTAGTCCAACGCTGGACGTGTATAAATACCCACTTCGATGGGACAACAATCAAGTTCTTCGTCATACAATTCCATTTGACTGGAGGCATCAAGAATCGCCTGTGGCCCATGTTCGGTGCCTTTCATATAGCACAAACTATACTCAAGCGGGGCCGGGATAATCGTCACCCGAGCGGTGGACGGTTCGCAATAAGGCGCATCAGGCGCACCAAACTGGGTCACAGGCGAATCAGTCATAAAATCATGCTCCTTCTTTTTAGCGCACCGCCAATCTAGCCCTGCGGTCAGCCATAGCGGCCTCGTAGCGTTCAGGATCAGGCGTCTCCGGGCGCAAGGAACGGTTACCGCGTACTACAAAATGCGCCTCTACATCATCTGTCTGGAACATCTCCCTGGCAAAGGCGATGGCATCTTCCTGGCTGAATTCTTTGCAGGAACAGATGTCAATATCCACCTCACCATACTCGGGCCAGGCATGCATGCTGATGTGGCTCTGGGCTATAACGACAAAGCCCGAAAGGCCAGCATCTAATGGATTAGACGTTTCAATATTGTACAGGTGCACCGGGCTGACTTTCTCCATACCGACACGGGCAGGATATTCATCCAATGCACGTCGTACCACGGCTTCGTTAGACAGAAGCTCCCGGTTACAACCGTACAACTCCAACATCAAATGGACAAGCATCGAACTAACCTCCTTTTAGCTCTAATAACACGTATGGCATCATTTTTTGACACCAAGTGTCATTATACATTAGGTTGTCAAGCTAATGGGAAGAATAAATCCGATGTTTGTATCTAATAACCAGTTTAGCTCCACCTAAAGGCAAGCAGTCATTCTACCTAAATAGGAAATACGTGGGTATTAGATAGAAAACCCGCTACGGTTGTGCCTCTTTTCCTGCAATGTAAGCTTCTTTCAGCTCTTTTAGCAACTTCTCTCGCATGGCAAAGAGCTCTTTTCTTGGGCGCGGCATCGCCTTTGTCACAGCGTAGGCAGTAATTAGCGGCAGCGCAATCGTTGAATCACCATAAATTACCACTGTGCTGCTCAATTGATCTGGTTTGATCTTGCCCCAGGAAACAGCTTCCGAAGGCGTTGCCCCGGAAAGCCCACCCCAATGGGGAGCATCAGCGGTGATCTGCACAAAATAGTCATGCCCACCCTTTTGGATACCGAGAACCTCCCATAGTTGCGGCTGCGTCTGCAGATAGAAATTCTTCGGGCTGCCACCACCAAGAATGATCACGCCATTGCGTGTGGCATGGTGAACGATAGCAGTGGTCTCGTTGACATCGGCCAGCGGGTCGAGCGTCAACAGGCTGCCATCCAGGGCGTTGCGTGCAACATTCATCCCAATCGAAGAGTCTCCCGGTGAGGAGGTATAGATGGGAACGTTCCAGCGTGCCGCCTGCGCCAGCACTGAATACTCGGGATTGACCCCCGCTTTGAGCAACTGGGTGCCCAAGTGGTGATGCAGTTCCGAGGTCGCAATCGGCCGGTTCGGCAGGCTTTTCAGGCACTCGCGCACGAAAGCATCCGTGTCGAGTAGCACGCTGTCTTTGAAGAGAATATCATAGATGCGGATGACCCCTTCTTCCTGCAGCTTCGTATCGTCCAGGCGGAAATCGCCCCGGTGTAGTGTCATCGCCAGCGCGTAGTGCATATCGTGATAGAGGTTAGCGCCTGTGCTGATGATAAAATCAACGAAACCATTCTCCATTAGCGTGATGACGCAGCCGCCCAATCCAGCGGGTGTCAGGGCGCCGGCCATCGTCAGACCAATCGTCACATCTTTCTCGGGGTCCAGCATCTCCTGGGCATAAAGGCGCGCCGCCTCGTTCAATCGCGCACTATTATACGCCTGGAATTGCTGATCTATCAGTTCCGCGACCGTCATATCGGCGTGAACTCGCCGTGGAACAATCTGTGCTCCGCTCAAGTAATCGCCCTGGCTTAGTTCGTGATTATCGATATTGGAGTTATCCTTGTGGTGCATGTGATCTTGATGTTGCATGAAATTGTTGTTCCTTTCTTATGGGACAGGCAGATTAGCAATGTTACAATGCATAATATTGTACCATTAGAAAGAATATTTATTGTAAAGAAAGCCAAGAATATAGCAGGGACGACCCCAGAGGCGTGAACTTCAGCACAGCTGTCATCCTGAGTGCAGCGAAGGATCTGCGCTCAGGATGACAGCTATGGCTCCATAAAGCACGCCCCACCGTCACGCCACCAGCGAGAGATCCTTCGCTACGCTCAGGATGACAGATGGCGGGCGGTCGTCCTGTGTCAGCTATCTTATGTTCGTCCTGGGTTAAGTGCTCTGAGTTAAGAAATGTCTTAATTATTCAAGCCTGCATTATATCATCGCTCAACCATTTCCTGATCTGCTCAAAATGCTCCTGGTAATGCTCGTAGGAATTGGCTGCGATATAGGGGACAAGCCCATGGCCATCTGTCCATGGGAAGCGCTGGGGATTCGTGATATCGTCTTCGGAGAGCGCCTGTACCTGCTCCAGCAAGTCCTGGTAAGCAAGTCGCGAGTCTGACTGCACGTCATCAAGGGAGCGGTCCCTGTTCTCCAGGTACGTCTTCTGATTGAGTTTATCGATCTCTTCCCACGTATACCCCTTCTCAGGTTTGTCTGGCCGCTCTCCGTGCAAACCTGCCTGGATCCAGCCTGCACACCGGCGCTCCCACGTGGCAATATGTGCCAGCACATCCTTGATAGACCACTGATTCTCCAGGGCTGTCTGGCACATTTGCTCGGCACTTAGCTGGGCAAGCAGTCCATCCAGCTGTGCACGTTCCGTTTGTATCGTCTCAAGCACTTTGGCCTTATCCATTTGGTAGAGTCCTCCCTACTCAATCATCGAGCGCCTGATCTCGATAATCTGGTCAAATGGCATCTCTCTTGGCCCTTCAATGCGCTTTAGCAGGCTCTTCCCACTTCGGAGAAGAAGCGGAAGAGCCATGTTGACAGCCCTATTGACAGGAGAGAGCCCTCTCAAAACGTATGCGAAAACCACGAACCCGGGCTTCGATCAGTTGGGCACCAGAAGGTGTTTGCTGTCTCTGACTGGCTCCCATAAAAAACGTGGCGTGGGCACCCGTCTCCATTTATGCGACGGGAGGAAACGCCACCTCTCCTTTCTGTGTGTACCCATAGCCGTCTGCTCGTTGCAGCATGCGGCAATACTTCTTGCCAATATCCGTGACCGTCCCTCCTGCCGTGGCAATCGTGAATGCCCCACTCGCTTTGGCTGACATCCTTCCAAGAGGTCTCACCTGCCCGATGTGCAACACTTCAGGGGTGCTTGCCCCCACACAAGCCGCGTCCCACCAATGTGTCTTCTCAAGCCCTCGTGTGATGCGATTGAACTTCGTTCTCCCGCCACTACCACACTCCAGAGGCAACCCGAAAGCTTTGAGCTGGGCGTGAAGCACCCACCGCGTGATATTCACGGTCGCAGCATCTTTGAGTGGAGACTTGGCTTGTGCTAACAGTTTTGCCAGCAGTTCAGGTTGGTGAGCCAGGAACACCCGTATGTCTTGCGTGCCTTTCTTGCTGTTACAAGGCTCACAAGCCAGCGTAAGATTGCAGACACGGTCATCGCCTGACTTCCTGCGTGGGTTGATGTGCTCAACTTCTAAGGGCACATCCCTGGCGCCGCAATAGGCACACTGCCTGCCCCACTTGTCGAGTAAGTACTCTCTGACCTCGTAGCCAGAGAGGGTCCCTTGCTGGTAGTTGACGCCGCTGATTTCGGGGTTGTCCATCTGCTGCAAGTCAAACTTGACCAGTTCTTGACTGATGGCCGTGATAGGACAGAGGCGCACGAGCCGCTTGACCCAGGTGATCACGTTGCACACCCGACTCTGGACAGAAGGGGCGATCCACCCTTTTTTCTTGGTGCCCCGGTTGTCACATCTGGGTTGGCGGTACCGGCTCTTGCGTTGCCGCCGACTCCGACGGGCCGCCCGCCGTTTCTCTAAGCGCTCCCTGATTGCATCCCCGCGATGGATCAACGAAGCGGCAAACACCACTTCGCCCGAGGCGTCATTCCCTGATGAGAGCAGTCTTCTTGCTCTGCCAGGGTGCACCGGATGAAGCGCTTGTTTGTTCGTATCTAAGACAAACACGTTACTCAATGGGCTTTCCTTTTGCTCTTACGAGCCTCTGCTTACGCAGGTAATGGTGGCCTCGACAAGGTTATGGAGCGGTTTAGCGTTAGTAGCACTTCCTTAACCCGTTACAGATGTTTAACTGCTAACCGTAGAGGTCAGGGCTGGCCTTGCACCCGGACGTACCTCATTTCGCTCCGAGCGCTAGTGCTTGCGCACTGAGTCTGGTCAGGTAGGGCTTCTGCAAGCCCGTCCCCTTCTAGGGGATTGGGTCCCTGACTGTTCGTTCCTTTCATGATCTGCTTGTATGATATCCTCATGAGGATGGCTTGGCAAGTGGCCCGTCAGTCCACCGGTGGCGAAAATCGTCCCCAGCAGAGCAATAGCTGGCGTCGGAGAGTTCCTGGGCAATAGCGGTAGCGGTCCTGCCTGCCTCGGTCAACGTCTAGACCGGGCTTCCAGATCTGCGCATAGATACAACCTTTGGAGTCGTCAAAGAATAACGGTACCAATGTGAGTTGTCCGAGGAAGGATGGTATAGTTCCATTCACCATGGAAGGTGTGCGGCAGTATGGAAAGCGAAGCCATCTCTTCATCGGTCACTTTGCGTCTGAGACCTCCTCATTAATGACTTCACGCCGTTGGGCAGTTCGAACTGCCCAACCCTCTTGTCAACGACGCCTCCGCCACCTACACTCTTGACAGTGGAGCAGCTCTCGCTCCGACGATGTTTCTGGTGTGGAGGAACCCCTCATGCTCATCGTCAATGATGACCACCGCCTGCGGGCAGGGGTTTGCAGCCTGGACGAGCTGTGCCCTTATTGCGGATTAGCTTTTGCCGACTATCCGTTCATCATGAGTGACGATACCGAGCAGACGGTCTACCATGCCGCCTGTGCTGTTCAGTTGGCGACGGATATCATGGTCGATCTGTTCACGTTTTTGAGTCCGCCAGCGCACTCAGGTCCACTGTTTACTCTCACCGCCCCTCAAGGGGTTCAGAGCCCATAAGGAGGGAGCTATGCAGTCAAAGCAGATCGAAGAGATCAAGGCCGCGCGTTTGTCCAACTGGAGCCTGCGATCTTGATAGTAAATGCCCCGAAAAGTGAGCCGCTTTTGCCCTGAAAGCGTGATGTCGCAGAGCGACGTGAATGCGGAGAAAAATGCATATCACAGCCATTTCACTTCCATCGAGGGTCTATTTTGGGAGGAACGTGAGCACTTGACCCGAAGAGTGAGCACCAGTGGCCCAGAACCTGGGAAAACCGCTCCTGATCTGGTATACTGCTTCTGAGAGTTGTAAATCGCGTTCGCACGTCACTGATTGACTGACCGTTAGAAGGATCTGTAGGCCGCTTTTGGGAGGCGCGGATGCTGATGATCGTATCGGCTGTCGATGGTATTGATCTGTTCTCGCATTGCAGGTCGCTCCATTTCGGGGTGGATTCCCAGTTTCAAAACTGGCGCGACATCCCATGTCCGGCAGCCGTTTTGGAGCCAGCTCGAAGAACGACTCCTTCTCTGGCTCGAATATCACCCCCAGGTAGCTAGCTAGGCTCGTGGTGACGTTGGCCCTTCGTTTGCAACTCAGAAATGAGCCAACTTTCTCCACAAGCCACCTCACAGGTTCAATAGTGCTGGAGTCCTAGATAAGGGTTCGCGAGTAGGTATTGGAGAGAAGGAAAGAGATGGAGAACACGAGTACGGCTTCGACCTCAGCTGGGGAGTGGCCATGGATGAACACGTCGCTCTCCCCAAATGAACGGGCCGAGCTCCTGCTGGCGCAGATGACGCTCGAAGAGAAAGTCGACATGCTCAGTGAGAAGAGTTCTCCAGGGCTGCCGCCTTCTCGGCTCGGCATCCCTACGCTGACATTTGCTGACGGACCAGCCGGGATCCGCATTGATAGGAGCAGGCGAGACGTCAACGAAGGAAAGGCGACGTCGTTCCCCGCTCCTCTTGCACTGGCGGCAACCTGGAACTTGGTGGCGGCGCAACAATACGGTGATCTGGTGGGCCTGGAAGCGTGGGCTACGGGACACAATGTCTTGTTTGGTCCTGGGCTCGACATTGTTCGCATCCCCATGTTCGGTCGCCTGTTCGAGTCACTTGGGGAGGATCCCGTGCTGACGGGGCAGATAGCTGCTCGCTATATTCAAGGCGTCCAGCGTCATCCTGTTATCGCCACCGTCAAGCACTACAACGTAAACGCACAGGAAGAGAACCGGCTCGTGGTCGACGCACAGCTCGACGAGCGCACGCTGCAGGAAATCTACACGCTGCCGTTCGAGGCGGCGGTGAAAGACGGCCATAGTGGTGCAGTCATGGGCGCCTATAACAAGATCAACGGCACCCATTGTTGCGAGAACCCGCACCTGCTGACCGAAATTCTCAAAGAGCAACTTGGCTTCACGGGTTGGGTCGTAAGCGACTTCCAGGCAACGCACAGCACTGTCGAGGCGTCCAATGCCGGATTAGACGTGGAGTTGGATATCCCTCCCACAAAGTTCTTCGGCAACCGACTGCTAAAGGCGATCCAGACAGGTCAGGTGGGCTTGACTACCATTGACGACAAGGTGCGACGCATCTTGCGCTCCATGTTTGCCTTCGGGCTCTTCGATTCCCCGGTTGAGATCGCTCCGCTTCCTGTACAGGAGCACGGAAAGCTCGCGCGCGCGATCGCCGGTGAGGGGATCGTCCTGCTCAAGAACAGTGGAGAGCTGCTGCCCCTTTCACGTCAAGAGTTGCATTCGCTCGCCATCATCGGGGCCGATGCCAACCACTACATCACAGGGGGAGGAAGTTCTCTTGTGCGTCCAACATACGTCGTAAGCATTCTGGATGGTATCCGGCGGCTCGTGGGCGAGGGCGTACAGATAGAGTACGCGGAGGGCACAGACCCCCTCTCTGGCGCTGATCTGTTGCCCGGCCCGCCATTGGTACCATCATCCTTCCTCACACCGCCAGGTTCCAGCTTTGAATTCCAGGGTCTCCATGCCGAGTACTGGACGAACACGCGCTTTGAGGGCGAGCCGAGGCTGGTCCGCACCGACCGGCAGGTCGGCCTCAACCTCGGCCTCTTCAACTTGGGTCTCGTGAATGCTTCCTCGCTCCCGCAAGTGCCGGAGGACCTCAACACTACCATGTCTGTGCGCTGGACGGGCAACCTTACCGCTCCAGCTACCGGGAACTACACATTGTCGTTGACCCACCTGGGAACCGCTCGTCTCTTCCTCGATGAGCAGCTGCTCATCGACGATCCCGGCATCACTCTAGAAACGCGGTCGGCAACGCGGCACCTCGTTGCCGGTGAGCACCATACGCTCAGGATTGAGTATGCCGCTGATCGACCAGAGCAGTATCCTCCCGTTCCAGGAGACTTTCCCACGTTTGCTCTCATTGGTGCGAAAGTCCGCTTTGGCTGGGAGCACGCGGCAGATGTAGTTCCCCCAGCGATGCAGGAGGCTGCCGCACTTGCTGGACGGTCGGATGTAGCGATCGTCGTCGTGCGAGACTACAATACCGAACATGCCGACCGTCCGAGCCTCACACTGCCCAATGAGCAAGACCTCCTCGTGCAGACGGTTGTGGCCGCCAATCCCCGTACCATTGTGGTCGTGGCCAGCGGCGGACCCGTACTGATGCCCTGGCTCGATCAAGTTCCAGCAGTGCTGGAGTGCTGGTATGGTGGACAGGAGTTGGGTAACGCCCTGGCCGATGTGCTCATAGGCTCCGTCAACCCGTCAGGCAAACTGCCGGTCACTTTCCCACGCAGTGACCGCGACACGCCGGTTTCCGAGCCGGAGCAGTACTCCAGGACAGCGCTCGTCGCTCACTTCACTGAGGGTCTTGCCGTCGGCTACCGGGGCTACGATCAATTCGCAATCGAGCCGCTCTTCCCGTTCGGCTATGGACTCTCCTATACGAGCTTCGCGTACTCTCAGCTCCATGTAGCACCCGAGACAACCGACGGCAGCAAGCCGATACGGGTGAGCTTCACGCTCATAAATACCGGCTCACGGGCGGGCGCCGAGACCGCACAGGTCTATCTTCGTTTGCCCACACATACGGGTGAGCCGCCCAAACGGTTGGTGGGTTGGGCGAAGATCGAGTTGGAGCCAGGCGAGACCAGGGAGGTGAGCGTGACGCTGGACCCCAACGCCACCTCGCGTCCGCTCTCCTACTGGAGCGTCAACACGAACGGCTGGGAGATCGCCGCGGGCTCCTACCAAGTGTTTGTGGGGGCCTCCTCGCGAGACATCTGCCTTACTGGCTCCCTACGTGTTCACCACGCTGAGAAGCAGTAATAGGGGTCAGCATATCTGAACCTGAAAACTGTACGTGAAGCCCTAAGCCTAAGAGATGAAGGAGGGAATCCCCATGATCAGCAGGGTGTCACGGTATTTGGGGCACTTCTGCGCGGCAAGAATGCAACACGAAGGACGAAGAGTGAACGTGAGGAGGTGTTCATCGAGCAGACGAGGTGACGCCTCGTTCACCCGTTTCCACAGAATGACCAGATCTCGATTTTCCCTTGCACGTGATGACCCTTTGTTCTATGTGGGCCTTGAGGTTTCGTCCCCACCCTGCTATACTTGGCGTTAGGGAACTGTTCGGAGTATCCCTAACATCCGTCACTTTTCTCGCGGAGTGTCGTCTCATGGAGAAGGTCTCGTCAACCGCCGGAGCCGTTTGCAACGGCTGTTTGCTGTACGAACAGCAAGGTCAGAAGGTGGTCGTGCTGGTCGATACCCCATCCTGGTACGCCTGGCTGGAAACGGCCACCACCTTCACCTTTACCGGCGAGGAGGGAACCTTTACGGCGCACAAAGCGCGGGCTGGGAATCGGCGCGGTGGGTGGTACTGGCGAGCCTATCGGCGCAAGCGCGGGCGACTCTCTCGCTGTTACCTGGGCATCTCCACCAATCTCACGTTGGCGAAACTATGCGAGGTGGCCCGCTGCCTGGCAGCAGATGGTGAGAGCACAGGAAGCAGTCAAACCGGTGAGGACACGCCGCCTCTTGTGCCCGTTCCCCTCGCATTTCAAAGGCTCACGCCGACGGTGATCCTCCAGAGCAGCATTACTCCCCCGCGCCTGCCCGTGCAGCATGTGGCGCGTCCTCGCCTGCTCGCGCTCCTGGAGCAGGGCCTGCGAGGACCGGTGACGCTGGTCTCGGCTCCTGCTGGCTCTGGCAAGACGACCCTGCTGGCCGAGTGGGCTGCTACGACCACGAGACCGGTGGCCTGGCTTTCCTGCGAGGAGGGAGAGAACGACCCGGCGCGCTTCCTCTCCTCGCTCATCGCTGCTCTGACGCGCGTCGATGCGCACCTGGACACTGCGGCTCTGACCGATCGACCCTGGCATCCCCCCCGAGCACGAACAGGTCCTGACCCGCCTCCTCAACGAGCTGGAGCGCGTGCTCCAGCACGAGACGGACTCGATGGTGGATGTCATCCAGGATCAAGACCGTCTCGTGCTGGAGCACGCGCTCCAGCTCGTTGAGGAGGCGG
>WNFX01009815.1_pt1 | contig 10586 bp, 12 predicted proteins | sample 5400111 | NCBI WGS metagenome assembly WNFX01 (sample SAMN13153363, study PRJNA577476) | soil metagenome | isolation source: 40 cm soil or saprolite under grassland replicate 1 | place: USA:California | collected 2016-06-15 | reverse complement strand
GCGGGTTGCCCGGCAGCAAGGCTGGCCCCGCGGTGAATCCGCCTGCGAAGCGAGAATAGAGGGGTAGCGGCGCGCCGCGCGTGCCATGGCGTTCTCTAGCCATCGGATTCGACGACTCCATGGCGGTATCGCGCTGTCACGGCCCACCGGCCAAGCTTCTCAGAACGAAATGGAAGGCGCAGTCGGTCTTGCACTAACAGGGAGAACGGGGGCGGCGCAGCTCCACAATGCGTTATCACACCGATCCCGGGCGCATTCCCCGGGTCCGCCACCTGATCGACTGGCAGGTCGAATGTTTCGACCCGAAGCAATTTCCCCGGTTCCGTGACGAGTTCATCCACCCCAGTGAGTTTCCCAAGCTCTATCGCGGCGGCCCGCTGCCCAATCGTTTCGAAGGCTTTGCATCGCCTCGATCGGCGCTCGAAGAAAGCTGAGGTGCTCTTGCAGCCGCGGCACGCCCTACCCATAGAAGTCCACGCCTGACTTCCAGAAGTCCACGCCTGACTTCCAGCACTCCAAAAATGAGAAGCAGAGTAGGCCGAGCACCCCCCTGACAGGTCCCCGAACGGCTCGGCCGACAGCGCGTCTTCATGCCACATCCGCCGCTAGGCAGCGCAACCCGCCGATGATCTAATGCGCGATCCGGCGGGCGCCGGAAGCCGGTGCGCGCAATGAAACTCGATTATCCCGGCGAAAGACGACGGTGCCTCGTTCGAGAACTGATTTCGCCTCGGATCCTACAGACCGCTTGCCCACGCAATCGATGGTATTCACGCTCCATCTCAGATCACAGTTCCATCTCAGATTAGAGGAACAAAGGGGGGGCTAAGACATTGGTTGTCAGGGAACGGGCCCCCGAAGTCCTCACCGACAGGAGACGCGCAGCATGCGCGCCGAGGTGGCGATCGCGCGATCCATGACTGTGCTGGCCGTATTGGGTGCGGTGGCGGCGCTGTATTTTGCCAAGGCGATTTTTCTTCCCCTAGCGCTGGCGATTCTGCTCACGTTCTTGCTGGCGCCAGCAGTTCGGCTGCTACGCGGCTGGGGGGTGCCCAAGCCACCGGCCGTGGTTTTGGTCGTCGCTATCACCTTCATCGCCATTCTGGGTATGGGGGCGCTCGTAGCACAGCAGGTGACGCAGCTCGGCCAGAAACTGCCGGAGTATCAGTTCAATATCGAGGAAAAGATCAGCACGCTTCGTGACGTTGCCAGCGGCGGCACGCTGGAGCGTATCTCGAATTTTCTGAGGGACATCAATCAGGAGATCCGAAAGAAGGACGAAAATCCGCCGCAAAATGCACAGCCGCAACCCAAGGAGGAGCAGGTTAAGCCGATTCCGGTGGAGACCCACCAGCCCGATCCGACGCCGATGCAGGTCATTCAGCGGGTACTCCAACCGCTAGTCGACCCCCTCACCACGGCGGGTCTCGTTGCCATCTTCGTGATCTTTTTCCTGCTGCAGCGGCAGGATCTCCGAGACCGTTTGATCAGACTCGCTGGATCGCACGATCTTCAGCGCACCACCGAAGCGATCAACGACGGAGCCTATCGGCTGAGCCGGTACTTCCTGGCACAAACCTTGCTCAACGTTCTGTTCGGAATCATCGTTGCTACTGGGCTCACCTTCATCGGTGTGCCCAACCCGGTGTTGTTCGGGATTCTGGCAATGTTGTTGCGTTTCGTGCCTTATATCGGTGCTTTTATCGCGGCAACGCTCCCCATCGCACTCGCCGTTGCGGTCGATCCCGGCTGGAATATGGTGCTGATGACCACCGCGCTGTTCCTCGTGGTCGAGCCGCTGATCGGCCAAGTCATCGAGCCCTTGGTTTACGGCCACAGCACCGGGCTCACGCCCGTCGCCATCATCATGGCCGCGATGTTCTGGACCTGGTTGTGGGGTCCGATCGGGCTCTTGCTCTCGACGCCGCTTACCGTTTGCCTTGGCGTTCTCGGACGGCATATCCCAGGGTTGCGCTTCCTCGACGTGATGATCGGGGACGAGCCGCCGCTCAGCCCAGCCCAGAGCTTCTATCAGCGGGCGCTCGCAGGCGATATCGACGAAGCTGTGGATCAAGCCGAGCAAATTCTCAGGCGCAGGTCTCTGACCTATGTTTACGACCACGTGGTGCTTAAGGCCTTGATCCTCGCTCAGGTCGATTTCCGACGGGGCTTGCTCGATATCAAGCACATTGAACAAATCGACGAGGCGGTCCGCGAGCTGATCGCGGATACCGCCGATTACGAGGACGTGACCGCCGGGCCGGCCGCCCGAAAAGAGAAAGTCGGCAGCACACCTCGGGAGGAGGAGAAGGACGACCCGCCGCCTCCACCGGATCTTCCGGTACTGCAGGATCTCCCGCCTGAATGGCGCGGGAATCCCGTTCTTTGCGTCGCTGGCAGGGGACCGTTCGATGGAACCGTGGCGATGATGCTGGCCCAGTTATTTGAAAAACATGGATTGGGGTGCCGCCTCGAAGCGGATGCTGCCGTGTCGTCCTCGAACATCGTGCGCCTCAATAGCGCCGGCGTGAACATGGTTTGCTTGTCCTATCTCGATCTCGGTAGCAGCCCTGCGCATCTGCGCCATTCGATCCGGCGCATTCGCCGGCAGATTCCCGGCGCGGCGCTGGTCGCCGGCCTATGGGGCCTCGAAGAAGACGAAGGCCACGAGCAGCTGCGAGCGACCGCCGCCGCAGATCTATACGTGTCCTCGCTGAGGGAAGCGGTTAGCCTTTGCATCGAAGCGGTGTCGCGCGGCTCGGCGAAGCCTCGGGCAACGCGAGACTCAGAAGCTGGGGCCACAGCCGCATAGGCAGGCAGGCTCGGAGTTCAAGAATCCTCAAAATGTCTTCCACAGTGGGCAATTCGTTGGAGAGCCGTTCTCGATATTACCGCCGGCTGCACCGGCCCGCCGCTCCCAAGGTTTTTGGCCCGCCGCTATTTCCCAGCAGGCTACTGAGCAACTCGACCCCATGGGAAGACCTCAGCCCTGCCTGGTTTTTAGTCCGAGTTCCCAAAGGCGCCGGAGCGCCTCGACACCCCGTTCAAACTATCGTCCGATTTTGGTGCGCGACCAAATGCAGCAGGCATTTCCAGCAACTCAAGCGAGGTTCATTGTGTTGGCTATGGCGCATCCCCGTGTCGGATGGGCTGCCTAAGTCTAGATAAGGAGTAGAGTGATGGACGTCGCGACGGGCGCGAGAAAGTTTCCGGATAAGAATACCGCAAAAGTGCAACAGGTTCTCGAGCGGGCAGCCGACGCAGGCCGGGAGGCAACTCGCCGCGCTCAGACAGGCTATTCTCTAATGACACTGGGTGCGATCGACTACCAGCGAAAGCTTCTTGAGATTGCTCAGGGAAATGTCAATGCCGCGTTCGACTACGCACAAGATCTTATCAATTCCGGCTCCGTTTCCGAGGTCGCTGAGATCTCAAACCGATATGCACGACAGCAGGTTTCGGCAATAACCGAACACGCGCGGGAGCTCGTCATGGGTTTCCAGCGGCTCACCGGTGATGTTGTGCGTCAGTTCTCCGGAATGACAAATACGTTCAGTAAATGAGATAGCTGAACTTTCTCAGCGAAGACAGCCCGGGATAACCGGGCTCTTTTTGTGGCATTAAGCTCGCATCCCGAGCGACGAATCTGTGGTGCCGCCCAGCTAATCAGACCGTTCCGCGGCCGATGCCTCCCCTGCGGTAGCTCGGGCCCGGTCTAACAGCCGGGGCTTTTCTTTTGACTCGTAGGAAGCCCCAGGACGCCCGCCAATTTCGCCAGGCATGTCCCGACTAGCGCAGGGGCGCGGAACCAAAGCGACGTTCGACAGTTGGCAGGAGTGAAGAGGAACGATGAGAAGGTCGCGAGTTCTCAATTCCCGCCATTCCAACCCTGAGGGGACGCCATGTCAGACGTATCCGAGAGACTGAAGTACGCCTCCAGCAGCGCGAAGAACAAGGCCGATGAGACGATGGAGAACGTGCGCTCCGGGACGGTGAAAGCTGTTGATCAGGCCTCCGATACTTTCCGCTCCAAAGGTGCGCAGGCGATGGACGCGGGGATGGAGGCGCTGGATCAAGTGCACGACGCATCTTTCTCGCTGGGCGACGCGCTGAAGAGTTCTGTCGAGCGGCAACCTCTTTCCGCCATCTCGCTCGCAGCGGCCGTCGGGTTCCTGTTCGGGATGATGCTCTTCCGCCGCTCGCGCTAGCGCCTGCTGACGGAGGCGCGCGTGGTGCTCCCGGGCGCGCAGGCGCTGCTGGGATTTCAGCTCGCGGTGACGCTGACCCGCGCCTTCGAAGCGCTGCCGTATCCATCGAAGCTCGTGCACGCCCCGGCGCTGATGCTGGTGGCGCTCGCGGTCATTCTGTTGATCGCTCCGGCTGCCTTTCACCGCATCGCGTTCAGCGGCGAGGATACCGAGGAGTTCCACCGCATCGGTTCCTGGTTCATCGTCGCCGCGACCGTCCCGCTCGCCGGCGGCATCGCCGGCGACGTCTACGTGGCGGTCGGCAAGATCACCGGAACGTCCATCCTGGGGCTTGCGGCCGCCCTCGCAGTCATGATCGTGCTGATCGGGCTGTGGTACGCCCAGCCATACTGGCTGCGCCGGAAAATGGCGGCGCGCTCGTTCGGGTAAGCGGTGCGCACAAGGCCCGCGTCGGCATCGAGCATCTCGCCGACGACGAGATCGACGAGATCCGGGCCAAATACGGGCGCGCGTCCCGGGCGCACCTCGCTCGCCCGAGAGATAAAAGTCCGGCGCTCAGGGCGTCGCGGCCGAACTCTGGCGGCGTGCCTGTCTGGCTCTGGCATAGGCCGCAGTCCAGAGTAGGAGACCGACCACGCTGGCGATGCCGATCGTCGGTTCCGCCACGATCGCGGTATGCACCGGGAGCAGGAACGCGACGGCGAAACCCAGCACCGCTTCGAGCGCGCACACGAGGCCCCACACTGCGGTGATGAAGCGCATGGCCTGGCGAAAGCCCGCGACTTCCATGCGCGCGTTCCATTCGGCCGCCCTGGCCGTATCGCCTGCGGTCTGAAAATGGCGGGCGACAAAGAACATCAACGGCCGCGGCATCAGGAGCGAGACGAGGCAGGCGACCCCGAACAGGCCGAAGGCGGGCGCCGCCCGAAGCAGGCCGAACCGCATCTCGTCGCTGATCAGCGCCATCGCGATCCCGAGCAGGATGGTGACAAATACGGCGATCCCGATCACCTCGACGCGCCGCCCATGAATCCAGGCGAGGAGCGTCGAGGCCCCGGGGAACAGCGCGGCTAGTGCAAGCGCCCAGACCGTCGGCACGCCGTACGTTTCCAGAATCCGGACCGTCAGCCACGGCAGCGCGACATCGACGAACAGGCTGCGGCCGAGAAATCGGAATGGATTCACGGCGCCGACGGAATTTGCCGCCTCGGCCATTGATCTCTCCCCGCGATTTGCGTCCGCCGGCCCTATCCTCAGAGCCGGCGATAGGCTGCCAGCCGTTCATTCCTCGACCAAGGGCGAAGGAGTTTAATAGCAAAACCATATTGATTTCAATTTGAAACTTTCGTGCTCGGGGCTATGATCCGGTTCCCCGAATCATCGACAGCCAAGGCCCAGTCGGTCGGGCCGAGAGCAAGAACTCATGAGACGCAAGAATATGGCGCATGCGCCGTGCCCGGTCGCGCGCTCGCTCGATTGCATCGGCGAATGGTGGTCGCTGCTGATCGTGCGCGACGCGCTCATGGGCAAGCGCCGGTTCGGCGAATTTCAGCGCAGCCTCGGTGCTGCCCGGAACATCCTCGCGGCCCGGCTGAAGAAGCTCGTCGCCTGCGGCATTCTCGAAAAGATCCCGGCGGCGGACGGCGCTCGGCACCAATACGTTCTGACCGATCAGGGTCGGGAACTCGGCATGGTGCTGATCGCGCTGCGCCTGTGGGGCGCCAAATGGCGGTTCCAGGCGCATGAGCGGGAGGCGCTGGTCGACCGAACCAGCGGGGAAGCGATCGGGCTCGAGCTGCGCACCAAGGAGGGCCGCCGCGTCCGCCCGGCAGATCTCGCCCTCGCCCCCAAGGTATCGCATCGGGTCAAAGCGCCGAGCGCCCCGGCATGAAAATCGATCGGGAGAAATTCATTCAAGGCTCCCGCGCACATCGGCCAGGGTGACCATCAGCGTCATCGCTTCCATCGGGGAGGGTTCGAACCCAAGGGCGAGATAAAATGCCTTGGCGTTCGCCGAAATCGCGTGCACGAGAATGTCGCGGATGCCGATCACATCAGCAGCGTGCGCAACGCGTATTGCGACGTCGCGAAACAGCGCGCGTCCGAGTCCGCGACCTTGATGGCGGCGATCGATCGCGAGCCGCGCAAGGAGAGTCACTGGAATTGGATCGGGCATGTGGCGACGGAATCGACGTCTTGGTCCATCGCCAGCGCAATTGGAACGCGCTAAGCTCGCCCAGCGGAATGCGAAGCCGATGGGAGAACGCCATGACCTGGAGACCCGATCCCAGCTTTTATCCATCCCCGCGCATGGCCATGAAGGCGCCGCCGGAAAAATTCGCCTATGTGGCCGCCTTCGATCCGGCGCGCAAGAAACCGGACGCAATCGCGGTGGTCGACGTCGACCCCGGTTCCAAAAGCTATGCGAGCATCCTCGGCAGCGTCGATATGCCGACCGCCGGCGACGAACTGCATCATTTCGGCTGGAACGCCTGCTCGTCGTGCCTGTGCCCGAACGCGCCGCATCCCCACGTCGAGCGGCGCTATCTGGTGGTGCCGGGCTTGCGCTCCTCGCGCATTCACATCCTCGACACCAAGCCCGATCCGCGCAAGCCGAAGATCGTGAAAGTGATCGAGCCCGAAGAGATCGCGGAGAAGACCGGCTACACGCGGCCCCACACGGTTCATTGCGGTCCCGGCGGCATCTATGTGGTCGCGCTCGGCAACAAGGACGGCAAGGCGCCGGGCGGCATCTTCATGATCGATCACGAGAGCTTCGAGCCGCTCGGCCGCTGGGAGGTCGACCGCGGGCCGCAGCAGCTCAGCTATGACGGCTGGTGGCATCTCGGCTACGACACCCTGGTGACGAGCGAATGGGGCACGCCCGACACCTTCGAGAACGGGCTGGTGCCGGAAATCCTGCTCGGCGCCAAATACGGCCGACGCCTGCATTTCTGGGATTTCACCAAACGCAAGCACCTGCAGGAGATCGACTTCGGCCCGGAGTACCAGCTCGTGTTCGAGCTGCGTCCCGCGCACGATCCCACCAAGGCCTACGGCTTCGTGAATTGCGTCATCAGCCTCAAGGATTTGTCGTCCTCGATCTGGACCTGGCATCGCGACGGCGACAAATGGGCGGTCACGAAGATCATCGACATTCCGGCCGAGCCGGCGGATCCCGACGACCTGCCGCCGGTGCTCAAGGGCTTCAAGGCGGTGCCGCCGCTCGTCACCGACATCGATCTGTCGATGGACGACCGCTACCTCTATGTCGCCTGCTGGGGCACCGGCGACCTCCAGCAATACGACGTCTCCGATCCGTTCAAGCCCAAGCTCACCGGCAAGGTGCGCATCGGCGGCATCGTTTCGCGCGCGAGCCATCCGGGCGGCAAGAACGGCGCACTCAGCGGCGGCCCGCAAATGGTCGAGATCAGCCGGGACGGCAAGCGGGTGTATTTCACCAACTCGCTCTACGGCGCGATCGACCCGCAATTCTATCCTGCGGGCATCGACGGCTGGATGGTGAAGCTCGATGCCAAGCCCGAAGGCGGCATTGCCTTCGATCCGAAGTTCTTCGTCGAATGGCCGAAGAGTCACCGGCCGCATCAGGTCCGGCTCGACGGCGGCGACTGCTCCTCGGATTCCTATTGCTATCCGTGAGGCGGAGCGCGGACGACAGCGGCGGAGGACCACAGCGCGGATCAACAGATGCTCAAACCGTCATCCCGGCCAAGCGAGCGCAGCGAGCGCGCGCCGGGACCTATGAACACCGGCTTCAGGAATATTCATAAAGCGGTGGCCATAGGTTCCGGCTCTCACGCTTCGCGTTCGGCCGGAATGACCAACTGATTTCTGCCGCATGCCTGCAGAGCTCTGGCCCTGGCTGGCGCTCGCCGGGCTGGGTTTTTTCCACGGCATCAATCCGGCCATGGGCTGGCTGTTCGCGGTTGCGCTGGGATTGCATCGCCGCAGCGGCGCGGTCGTGTTGCTGTCGCTCTTGCCGATCGCGCTCGGGCACGCCACGGCGATCGCCGTCGTGGTGTTTGCGGTCCTGGTGCTCGGTCTCGTGATCGATCACGGCATGCTCAGCCATGTCGCAGGCGCCATCCTGATTGCATGGGCGCTCTGGCACGCGATCTATGGCCACCGGCATCGCTTGCGCGTCGGCATGCAGACCGGCCTTGCCGGGCTGGCGCTGTGGTCGTTCCTCATGGCGAGCGCGCATGGGGCCGGGCTGATGCTGATCCCGGTGCTCATCCCGTTATGTCTATCCGGCGCCACAGGCGTGACGGCCGCGAGCGGCTCCATTGCGCTGGCGGCCGTTGCCCTCCATACCGGTGTGATGCTGGGGACGATCGGCGTCGTCTCGCTCATCGTGTACGAATGGGTGGGGCTCGCCTTCCTGCGCTCCGCCTGGATCAATCTCGATCTGGCCTGGATCCTCGCCCTCGGTGTCTGCGGGATTTTTCTGATGATCATCTCGACCCGCGGCGCGCCCGCGGCAGGCGCCTCATGCTCTCGCGCTCTTGACCCTCAAAAATATTTTCTCTTTGAAATCCAAGGCCGCCTGAGGCTACGTTACGGCCAATTGAGGGAGGTATGTCATGGCACTGGCGATCAACGACACGGCCCCGGATTTCGAGGCACAGACCACCGAGGGTTCCATTCGGTTCCACGATTGGATCGGCAATTCCTGGGCGGTGCTGTTTTCGCACCCGAAGGATTTCACGCCGGTCTGCACCACGGAGCTCGGCTATATGGCCAAGCTCAAGCCGGAGTTCGACCGGCGCAACACGAAGATCATCGGCCTTTCCGTCGATCCGGTCGACAGCCACTCCAAATGGGCGAACGACATCAAGGAGACCCAGGGCCACGCGCCGAACTATCCGATGATCGGCGACCCTGACCTGAAGATCTCCAAGCTCTACGGCATGCTGCCGGCGAGCGCCGGGACGAGCGCGCAGGGGCGCACCCCGGCCGACAATCAGACCGTGCGCAACGTGTTCATCGTCGGACCCGACAAGAAGGTGAAGCTCATCATCGCCTATCCGATGACCACAGGTCGCAATTTCGACGAGGTGCTGCGCGTGCTGGATTCCCTGCAGCTCACCGCCAAGCACAAGGTCGCGACCCCGGTGAACTGGAAGCAGGGCGACGACGTGATCATCGCGGGCTCGGTCTCCGACGAAGAGGCCAAGAAGACCTATCCGCAAGGCTGGAAGGCGCCGAGGCCCTATATCCGCATCGTTCCCCAGCCGAGGACGTGACCTTCGCCGTCGCGTTTACCACGCGGAAACCTTGACATGCCGCGAGCCGGAGAGGTCCGGCTTGCGGCATTTTCACATCGGCATCGCGCGGCCCGCTCGGGGCACTCGTCTATTTCTTGAGAAGCAGGGATTGCCCGCAATCGGCTCTCCGCCAGAACGGCGGCGGCGCCGGTCCGCGTCGCAAACCTCGCCTCCGTGGCCGAAATTCGTCTGCTTTCGCGATCCGTGCCGCGAGCGCAAAGCGGCGCCCGCCACCGGTTCTTTCGATCCGCGGGCGCGATCTGACAGGGCAAGTCCGTGACGCCGTAACGGTTCCGACCTCGGTCGCGCGGGCATCACCCGGCGGCGCCGTTAGGCCGGATTCGAGTCCGGTGGGAACCAGGAGGAACTTCGGATTGTTCAAAGCGAAGGGGCGCGTCCCTGGTCACAGCCAGAGGAGAACCTTCGATGTGTGACTACAGTCTGCAACACGTAGCGTCTCGGCCCGCCAAGGTCGGCGACGAGCTCGTATCGACGAAATTCCACAATTCGATTACCCGCGGCTTTGCGGCCGGGGACGATCCGAATGTGGCGGTGTGCCTGCTTCCGGGCACCGAGCTCGCGTTCGAACGGAGAGGCCGGTTGCTCTGGTCGAGGCCTGATCGGTCGCGTGCCGGCGAGCTCTCGGATACAGAAGAGCCACTCGGCTCGCCGAGGGCTCTTCTGACACTGCTCCGTTGCGGGCGTCCGGAATTCCTTCCCGGGCGCGGGGGGTACCTGCGTATCTGACGCCCGGTCGGAGCGTCTGAAGTTTGCAGAATTCCATTCCGCCGCTGCGGATCGGAGTCGCCGCGGCTTTGATTTCGATGGGCAATCGGAATTTCGTCTCAGCGAGCTGATTAGCAGCCGGCGGGGTCCCGCCTTTTGTCGCTGTCCTGCGCGGGTGAAGCATTTCGCACCGGTGGCGCGATCGCGGGCCGCTATGCGTGCGGATGCAGTTGAGAATTCCAAACAAAACCGGCTCTGGCGGATGCCAAAGCCGGTTTTTAGTCGAATGGTCCAGTTATGCTGCCTTCTTAGCCCGCCTGATGCTCCCGAGCGCTGTGCCGCAACGTCGCAGGTTTCGATCGGT
>WNFX01007056.1_pt1 | contig 10586 bp, 9 predicted proteins | sample 5400111 | NCBI WGS metagenome assembly WNFX01 (sample SAMN13153363, study PRJNA577476) | soil metagenome | isolation source: 40 cm soil or saprolite under grassland replicate 1 | place: USA:California | collected 2016-06-15 | reverse complement strand
AATAATGTCTCGTCTTCACCCAAACCGAAACAGTAACGGTACCCGAACCGCCGTAGAGGTTCGACCTCGCCGCTAAGAAGCCCTTGCGCCTTGAGTGTTTCCAAATCCCGTCTGACTCCGCCAAGTCTGTAGTTAAAATCGCCAAGGTAAATTGGCCGATTGTTATAACACAGCACCATAGAGGCGCGGTTCGGCTTATGGTCTGTCTCGTTAAAGCTCACAAACGTTCGCGGTTGTAGCGGCATGCTGGTTGGTCGGAGGAGTTCGCGTCAGACATAGAGACGTTTCTTTAGGCCATGGTGATGGTGGTGATGGGCGCCGGAGCTTCACAATGATGCCTTCGGCCAGTATCCCATAATAAAAACGGCGTGTCGACACCATCTGCCCCGCATAATCCCCGTCACCATCACTGAAACAACGGAGAATCTCTCCGTTTGTTTCCTTCTATTTTCCGAGATCAAAGAAAAACCTATTTGGCTTTAGGACGTTCTTGTAGGTGGCCCAAAACAGGTTTAGAAGTCCGCCCGCGTAAAAAAGCTTCCGTGTTTCGGAAACTTCGTCCTGCGACTTCCGTAGAATAAGTAAACCGGGTGACAAGCGAGGCCGCCCCGAATACGGACGGCTAAATGCTGGCGGGAATATTACACGCTGAAACAGTGGGAATGGCGCGCTGCCCATCCCGGCCATCAGAACAGCGCGACAACAAAAAAAGACGTAAAACAGTGATGCGCAAGCAAATCAGCGACTGTGCTCCGAATGATGCTCAGGGCGCAGGGATATTCGAAATAATTGTCGACAAGCCTTCGGGAAAAGTTAAAGGAGTCTATGTCAGGAGCAGCACAAATAACCTATTTCTCGAAGCTGATCTTATAAACGCATTCTCAGAGTGGCATTTCAAACCCAACACAGCGTCGTCCTTTATAATTGTCGTGGCATTCACTGCTGACAACGATACCGTTTTTTATCCAGTGGGTAGTACCATACACGCCACGAATCGGGGTTTGCCTATCCCCTTCAAAGAGCCTTTGGACGCAACAGCGGTGATCGGTGAATGGCGCTAACTTTAACGAGCGGCAACGGATTTCGCTACTCAGGATATTGCACCGTGGCCAGGGCGTTCCTTGTCGAAGTAGCTTCCGACAAAGTTCCGCGCCGTGACGGCCGTTCCCCTGAGTATGCCTGTGCCAATCATCTATTCGTTAGAACGTTCAAGCGATATGTCATCAGCGATCTACTTCTCCCATTACGATATTCACGACGATATCCACGCTGCCGAAAATGACCATAACCTCCGCGACGGCGTCGCCGACGCAGAGATCTTCGACACGGTGAGATTGATAAGACTCGGCGGGCGCACCCGATAGCGATACCGATTTGGACCGCCAGCGCTGATTAAGTAAAATCCCAGCTCGCCTTTGGGACTTTCGATTCGGCCGTACGCTTCACAGCGGCGGCCGAAACGCGCGGATTTTGACCTTGAGATTCATGATTGAACCCACCTGAACCTGTTCTCGAAGGCCTGTTTTAAGATCGATAAGCTATCGCGCATTTCGAGCACGCGAATCATCAGTCGATCGTAAGTGTCGCCGTGTTTGCCTAACGGAACTCGGAACTTGAAACGCGAATAGAACCCATAGCCGTCCACTTTTCGCACATCATAATCCACCCCACAGGCACGAAGCATCGGTCCGCTGATACCGGCATTGATTGCAAGCTCGGGCGAAAGTTTGCCGACGCCCTGCGTTCGGGCGATCACAACTTCATGGGCCGGAAAGGGTTTCACAATGATCTCCTGCCCGCGCGAGGGCAAGCTGGAGCCACCGATGATTTTCGTTATGATCTCCACGCGCGCGTAGGAGCGGCATCGAAAAGATTCCTTTCCTGGCGTTACTCTAAAAGCCTCCCCACCGGGCCAGACTGTGATGCCATCCAGTCCGGCTTCTCTGTCTTACAAAATTGGCACTGCAAACGGCTGCGCGTGGCCCGCGCGCCGAATGAAAGTAGGTCGAAAACACCGAAGGGGAAACGACCAGCTATGCGGAACTCTCCTGCGCAGGTACTTCACGATGGCTTCTCGAACTACTGGGGTTGGGCCGCTGTCATCGTCCTGGCGCTTCTCCTATGGTTGCCGAGGTTGTCCGGCCCAATCGACCTTCGCTGGGATGGTGCGTTTATTATCTTCTCGGGACATCGCTGGCCAGTGGCCATGGCTACCGCATCTCAAGCGAACCAGGATCGCCTGAGCTTGTGCAATATCCTCCGCCGCTCCAGGCTTTTGTTGGATCGCTATTCCGGGAATCCATTGCTGACCGCTGTGGCGATTTTATTGCGGCGCGGGTTCCGTAAAGCGGAAGCGCGGAAACTGCAGCTGCAAAGCCGCGGAATGGAGTTCTCACTCGAGATGATCATCAACGCAATGATGCACTGCCTACGCATTACGGAGGTGCCGACCACACTCTCGCCGGACCGAGGCGACCGGCCGCCGCACCTTCCACGTCATGCCGACGCGTGGTGCAGTATGCGTTTGTATTTACTCATGAGCCCGCGATGGTTCTTCGGCATTCCCAGACTCATGCTCGTGCTCCTCATCGTCGGCATAGTCGTGTCCATCGGGCTTTTGCCCGGTCCGGTTTCGATTGGCTCAGTCACCTTCGGCTATCGCACGCTGCTATACTCGACCGCAGCCATTCTAATGGTTTATCAGTGCATGCTACTTTCCGCTTTTGCGAAACTGATGGCGGTCGAAACTGGATTGCATCCGCGGCAGACGCCGGTGCGGTTTCTAACGAAACGCAGGACCGTGGAACGGCTTGTGGCATTGGATTTGGTCCTGATCTGTCTCGGCATTGTGCTTGGCCTGATAGCGACGGGGCAGTGGGAGCTTGTCCGTTTCGGTTGCTTGCAACCAGACCTTACTATTCGTCTGGTTACCTGCTCCGTTCTCTTCCTGTTACTCGGCGGGCAAACTACACTTGGTGGGTTCTATTTCCTACTATTGAACCTGACTGCAGAACGCGGAATCCAACGCGGTAAACTTGTTTCCGAGCGGGTCGAGTCTACGCGCGTCACAGCCAATCCATGAGTACGGCGCCGGAGGAGGGAGTAAAGTTCGATGCCACCGATGGTCTGAATTCTTCGCCGTCGTTGACAGATCACAGTCTGACCAATCGGTTGCGCCAGACAATTTCACGACGGTGGGATGTCGCCGTTGTCCTTGGCCTGGCAATCGTCTTGTGGCTGCCGCGACTTTCCGGACCGATCGATCTGCGCTACGACGCGGGGGTCTACTATCTTCTCGGCACATCTCTGGCCGCTGGTCACGGATACCGAATTCAAAGTGAACCCGGCTCGCCTCAGGCGTTACAATACCCACCCCTACTTCCGGCGATCGTCGCCGTCTATCAAACAGCGCTCGGGACAAGTGATCCGGTAATCGTGGGGCAATGGCTACGAAGATCCTACGCTGTCCTTTTCGCGGTCTATGCTCTGGCAGCTCTCGCTTTGGCGAAGCGCTTCCTGCCACCCGCACTCGCTGTGATGACAGTCGTGCTCTGCCTTCTTCACAGTGATACTATTTTTCTCTGCGATTTACTTTTCGCGGAACTACCGTTTGCCGTTGTCGCGATTGCGTTCGTGCTGCTGGCAGGCAACTTCCGATCATCTTCTCACTCATGGTTGTCGGAGTCGGCATCCTTCATTCTCGCAGCTACCGGATTTCTCCTCCGAACTGCGGGCCTCGCGCTTCTCGTCGCATGGGTGCTCGAAGCCCTGACAAGATGGAAATGGCGGACGGCCTTTGCGCGCGCAGCGTTCGCTGTCATTCCAGTTGTGGCCTGGCAAGCGTACGTTTCCCATGTGCGCAGAAGTGATCACTACGCTCACCCAGCCTACGAATACCAGCGAGCTTCCTACCAATACTACAACGTGAGCTATACAGAGAACGTGTTCCTTGTCGACCCGTTCAAACCAGAATTAGGCCACATTACTCCTGCCGCGCTCGTGTCTAGACTTACAACCAATTCGGCGCAATTACTTGAAGCTTTCGGTGAAGTAGTCAGCACGAGTAGAGCTGAGTGGAGAGCGCTTGTAAATAGATTGCAGCGTGAGCTATTCCACAACGTCATTAGTCCATCCTGGTTTATCTTTGTGCCGATTTTTTTCCTCGCAGCTTTCGTGATCAGCGGATTCTTTATTCTCGGCAGCCGAAAGGCCTGGCTAATGATCTTACTTCTTCTCGTATCGGCCGGTTTGGCCTTGACGACGCCGTGGCCCGCGCAATTCCTGCGATACCTTTCACCGCTTATCATCTTTTTGGATCTTTGTTTCATTCTGGCGTTATCGAGTTTCGGCAGCGTATTGGCTCATCGCGGACCTCGAGCGCGCACTCTCGCGCGGGCTGCGTTCGTGGCTGTCCTGTCCGTTGCGTTCGGAACAGAAGCATTTACCGCTGTGCGATTATATCATCTCCGCGGAAAGCCGGAGGCGATCGTTTTCGATCCAGGAAAAGATCGTTCATATCGGCTCTTTGCTCATGACGAGACGTGGCGTGATTGGGAGAAAGCGGTGGACTGGGTCAACACAAACGCTCCGCGCGATGCGATAGTAGCCACGACTGCCCCACACTTCTGTTATCTACTTACCGGCCTCAGGGCTGTGCTTCCTCCTATGGAACCCGACGCTTTTAAAGCGCGCCAGCTTCTCGCGGCCGTTCCGGTTTCCTACGTAATCATCGACAACTTGGAATTCCTTAATTCGGCGCGTCGCTATGCCCGGCCGGCGGTTGAAAGAGATCCCACTGAGTGGCGGCTTGCGCAGTCTCTTGGGAAGACGAAGACGTATGAACACATACCTCCGCCCCGGCGTTAATAACTAAACCAGTTGACGTCGGTCCTGTGCAAAGCATGAATATTAACGCCGAGCGGGAGGCAGCGGCCAGCCCGGTCACGCCTGGCAAAAGTTCGTTTCATTCCAACCTCGCTTTGCGCGGGCGCTATCGCGTAGCGAGAACGAGCGGCTTCGTCGCTATTATGCGGGCCGGTCCTTTTGGCTTTTCAAGCCCGATGAATCGATGAATCTTAGCCCTTATTAGAGGGATGTCTGAACGGCATCTACCGAGGGCAATTTTCTCTGGCACTGCTGCACGAAGCAACCGTGAGATGCAGGGAATCCACTATTCACTGCCCACTTGTGACGGCGTCGTGGATTTCCTCGAGAATTTCGCGCATCCCGTAGCGAAATTTCCAGTTTGGATAATGTGATTGGAACTTTCGCACATCGCTGATCCACCAGATATGGTCGCCGATGCGGTGGCTTTCCTCATATATCCAGTTTAATTTTTTGCCGCTGATTTCTTCGCACATCTCAATCGCTTCGAGCATGGAACAATTGCTATGGCGACTGCCGCCGATGTTATAGACTTCCCCGTTGCACGGCGTCCGAATAAATTCCGCAAACGCTTCGACCAGATCGGAACTGTGAATGTTGTCGCGCACCTGTTTGCCTTTGTAGCCGAAGACACGATAAGGCCTGCCGGTCACGACGCAGATCATCAAATAGGAAAGAAAACCATGGAGTTCCGTTCCAGCATGCGCAGGTCCAGTGAGGCAGCCGCCGCGAAAAGATACCGTGGGCATTCCGAAATAGCGACCGTATTCCTGAACGAGAATGTCTCCAGCGATCTTAGACGCGCCAAAGAGGGAATGCTTGGTGTAATCGATGCTCATCGCTTCCGAAATGCCATGTTCGTATTCGTGGCCCGGCTCAATCTCCCAGCGTTTCTCCAGTTCCCGCAGCGGCAAACGATTCGGAGTGTTGCCATATACCTTGTTCGTCGAAGTAAAAATAAACGGCGCCTCCGGAGAAAACGTTCTAGCTGCCTCCAAAAGATTCAGCGTGCCATTGGCGTTGACAGTAAAATCAGTTTGCGGATCGCGAGCTGCCCAGTCGTGTGACGGTTGCGACGCAGTGTGCACAATTGCGTCGATGGAGCGGCGATGCCGTTTGAATAGCTCAGTCATTGCGGCGGTGTCCCGAATATCCAGATCGTGATGCTCGTAACCGGAAACATTCTTAATCAAATCGTCGCGTGTTTTTTTGGTGGAAGCTTCGGCGCCAAAAAATTCAGCGCGCATGTCGTTATCGATCCCAATCACCCGCGCGCCCTCGCCAGCGAAACGCCTGACTGTTTCCGACCCGACTAATCCGGACGAGCCTGTAACAATGATCGTGCGCATCAAATCGGAGCAGCCGTTGCTACTCTTCAATCATACGGCCCTGGTTTTTTCAACAAGATATGCTGCCTGAGTGATTGAGTGTTCCTTCAAATGCAGATGGCGACGTGAAGGCCGACAGCGTAATTTACAACGATGTGCACACGGCCCGGTTCTCGATCTGACGCAGTTTCGTTTTGCAATGGCTGAATCGCAAATATCATCTCAATCGCCTTTGGTTTCGATACTCGCGTTGCGCGAGCGCTATCGCGACGAGTATTGGCGTAAACGTGATCCGATACTCAACGATCGCCTGCTGTGGCGCGCACAGACGTTTCGACACACTGTCCATCTTTTGCCGGGCCAGACCATCCTCGAGCTCGGCTGCGGCGGACTGCACTTCACCCGGGCACTCCTGCGTGTCTCACGCAAGGAAAACCCAATCACCTCAGTCACATTTCAAGCCTTGCCAGCAGTTGCCTCGGATGTCCCGGCCGATGTCGAGCTAATTCAACTCCGCGATTTGCCGGGCGCGCTGGGCGGCCGACAATTCGACTACGTCATCGCCATGGACCTGCTGGATCGCAGCACTTCCTCCGAGCTACTCAAAGTAGTTCATGAGCTACTTACACCGGGAGGCGAAATTTTATTTTACGAGAGTAATCCATGGAACCCCATGCACAAGCTTCGCGGATTAATGCTCAAGCTTGTCGGCAAGCGCGACCCGAGAAACCTTATCGATCGGCCCGGACTGTACGAGCTTCTCTCCGAGATTGGTTTCATTCGGATCTATGCCGTCTTTAACGATTTTGTTTTTGCCCCGCTCACTCCTTCTCTGATCTGGCTGCTGCGCAATGTTTCCATCTTGCTTGAGAATGCGCCTCTGTTTCGAACCATGGCGGGTTCGATTCTAGTCCATGCACAGAAGCCGCCTCGGTTCAAGCATTCGGCGCAAATTTCATTCTTTGCTCACGCGGCGCTCCGCGGCGCGGTCTCGGTAGTGATTCCATGTCGCAACGAAGAAATGAATATTCGCCCGCTCGTGAAGCGACTGCTCGGCTACTACGGCGAATACATTCATGAAATCATTCCCGTAAACGACGGGAGCACTGATCGAACGGCGGAAGTCCTGTCGGAACTCGCGGCAAACGAGCCTCGGGTGAAGCCCGTCCATCGCGCGCCGCCTCATGGGGTTGGCAAAGCGCTCGCCGACGGATTTCGTGCAGTCAGCGGTAGCTACGTGCTAATGCTGGACTGCGATTTTCAGCAATTGCTTCCGGAACTGCGCGAGTTGTTCGATGAAGCGGCGGCCGGTTACGATGTTGTGATAGGAAGCCGCTTCTCGCGTCACAGTGTTCTTCTCAACTATCCTTTTCTGAAAATTCTCGCAAACCGTGCGTTTCATACGCTGGCAGTTTTGCTTCTGGGCTATCGCGTTCGCGATGTAACTAACAACCTCAAGATTATGCGCCGCGAAGTCGTCGCTGACCTTCGACTGCGTCAGCCCGGCTTTGCCGCCAATGCCGAGACCGGATTGCAACCGCTCCTGCTTGGATACAAAGTTGGCCAGGTTCCGATCTCCTGGGTTGGCCGCACGCCCGGGATGGGAACTTCCTCCTTTCGCTTGCGTGGAACCGGCGGCGGCTACTGGCAGGTGCTCACGGGACTTTGGCTGAAGCGCGCATTTGGACGAGGGCCGTACAAGAATCTGACGCGCCGTGCTAAGACAAGTAATGACGTGCCGGGGTCGATCGAGCGAGAGAGCGCCGCCATGCAATGAAAATCTCGAAAGAAGCTTGGGGCTTTTTGGTTTTACTCATTGTTGCAACTATTCTCCAGTTCGCGCTCGCTCGGCGACATTCGCTTTGGGCGGATGAGTTCTTCTCGCTTGCGATGGCGACCGGCCACAGCCTTGAGCATCGGGCGGCAGACGCTCAGCCGCAGTTAGGTGATTTCGTCGAGCCAGAAGGTGCGGTACCGGCAGCTGAATTCCGCCGTTATCTTCAACACGAAAATCCACCGGCAAGTCCAGCGCGCGTAATCCGTGCCGTTCTGTTGTCCGATACCAGTCCACCGCTCTACTACGTTTTATTAGAAGGCTGGACGCTCATCTTCGGCACCAGCGACCTGGCTCTACGGCTATTTTCCGTTAGCTTTTCCATTGCTTCGCTCCCCTTGCTTGCGGCCCTGGCACGCCGCATCGCCAGCCCACGCGCCGCTCTAACGAGTTGTGTTCTTTTCGCTTTCTCCCCGCTGGTCCTCTACTACTCGACGGAAGGTCGGATGTACTCGCTTCTCATTTTCCTCGCACTTGCCACGGCATTGGTATCGCTTCTCTTGCAAGAACGCGGACCGCACGTGGGGCATTGTTTACTGTGGGTTGCGCTCTCCGCCGCCGGTTTTCTAACGCATTACTTCTTCGTCTTTCCCTGGCTGGCCAGTGCTGCCTTTCTTTTTCTTGAGCCAGGTGAGTTTCAGCGTCGATGGCTGTTCCTGTGCAGCTTAGGGATCGGGTTGCTCATCCTGCCATGGGTATGGATGGCGGCTGGGACATTCAGTAGCTGGAAGGTGACGCAAGGATGGCTCAACCGGGAACCGTCGGGATTCCATCGCACACGCGCTTTGGTTGCACAGTTTACACAATTTTTCTTTTCAGCAGGCCATGGGCGCTGGTGGACACCACGATGGTGCAAACTTTTCGCCTTGATGCTCTTCGGAATTGCAGCCGCGTCAGCAGCATGGCGCCTTCGCCAGCAGTTGTTCAGCGGCCCCCGTCTTCTGCTCTGGCTGTGGTTAATCGCAGGTTGCGCCGGCCCGACCATGATCGATCTACTGCAGCATACTTACACAGCAGACATTCCCCGCTACGCGCTTGGTGGCATTCCGGCAGCTTGTCTGATTGCGGGCATTGTCCTTTCGTCGCTCGGTCCAAGGCTGGGCCTTGCTTCGCTTTGTCTGGTCGTGCTCGCTTGGTTGCCAGGGCTGCATAATATCTATCGCCAACAATCCCGCAGCGTGGAACGCGGGGAACCGGTGCGGGAGATCGCGCAAAGTGTCAGCGCTACGGCGAAGGCATCCGATCTGGTTCTTATTCACTCAATTCCATCGGGCGTGCTTGGCGTCGCGCGATATGCCCATACCCCCGCCCCTCTTGGCTCTTGGGTAGAACAACTGGGTAACCGTCGCGTGCCGGAATCGTTGCAAACCTTAGCTCACGGCCGAAGCCGTATTCTACTGGTCAAGCTTCATAAAGTAGGAGCATCTGCGCCGGAGGAAGATTGGCTCCGTGCAAATGCGGCGATGGTTAATCAAAAGCGTATGCAGGCGATCATCTTGATTGAGTTTGAACCTAAGACGGCTACTACGTTCTGAAGAAATATTGAGCCGGCTTCCTCAATCCGAGTGGCAACTCTCGTGTCCCCTGATGTTATCTTTGGCGTGATAGATGATCGAACCGCGCCATCATCTTCCGGATAATTCGGCGCCGATATTTCCACGGTATCACCAGCACACGAAAACCTACATAGCGGGCCAGCGCGGCCGACGTTTTCCTGGCCTGCAAAAGCTCGCCTCGCCCAACGCTGCACATCAGTTCTCGAATCGCGACCTTTCCATAGTAATTGCGCCAGTAGAGCGCGCCGATTCGGTGCGCCTTCTCAAGCGTCTGATCCCCCCGAACGCAAGACCATTCCAAAGCCATGATGCGGTGGAGCGCCCGCAACATCACTCCACCTTTGCGCGATAGGCTTGTCGGGTATCGGCGATACTGCGCAACCAGCGTACGATGATGCGCGCTGGGAAAGTTCCGCACGGCCCGAAGAAGCAATCGGTAGTCTTCGGCTGGTGAACAGCTTGTTTCGAAGCCACCAATTTTTTCAATGACTTCGCGCCGCATCATTACTGCAATCGTGTTGGCGACATGGTTTACCTTCAGAAGCTCTTCGTAAAAATTTGCCTTCAGGATCGGCCAGCGCGGTGAGTCCAAATAGGAGCCATCCTCGGCGATATGCTCGATATCTCCCACCACTAATTGGGCGTCCGGATGCTCCGCGAAACACCCAAGGTGTGCCTCAATCGCATTCGGGGTCAGCCGATCATCTGCATCGAGAAAAATTACGTACTCACCAGCAGCGGCTCGGAATCCGGAATTGCGCGCCTCCGCGAGGCCTTTGTTTTCCTGCCGGATATAGCGCACCTGTGGATAACGAGCTGCCACTTCCGCGGTGTTGTCCGGAGAACCATCATCGACGACCACGATCTCCGCAGGATGGCGCTGGGCGATAACACTTTCGATTGCCTCCCCCAAGAAATGCGCCTGTCCATAGCAGGGGATGACAACAGATACTGTCGCTGCTTGCTCCACAATTCAAAGTTGCA
>WNFX01011933.1_pt1 | contig 10587 bp, 6 predicted proteins | sample 5400111 | NCBI WGS metagenome assembly WNFX01 (sample SAMN13153363, study PRJNA577476) | soil metagenome | isolation source: 40 cm soil or saprolite under grassland replicate 1 | place: USA:California | collected 2016-06-15 | reverse complement strand
GGTTGCTCTGAAAAACCTGCCGAAGGCAAGCAGACTCAACCAAAACGACCACGCGGGCGTCCTCCCAAGTATGTCCTGGCTGAGGTTTTAGCCGCTGCCAGAACAGCAGGCTCGTTCACCAATTAATGGAGAGCTACCCGCAGTGTGAACTGCGCATAGTAAGAGACCGTGATGAGAAGGTGAGAGCATTGTATCTTGTAGATGTAGACAAGCAAGTCGTAAAAGCTCTTATGCGTAAATGGCAGCTAGAGCATTCCTAGTCCCTAGCATACTACTTCATCCCGTTTTCTCCTGGTGTTATCAAAAGTGCTGCTTATGGATTGTATGCTGTTTATACAGTCTGTAATCAGTACTTTTGTATTTGCGCCTTGCGCACATATTCATGTGGATGTAGCATCACTCTTCTATAGATAGAACCTATCGATACATAGCAGTGCACTTTATATAAAGACCAACAAAGCCCCTTGCTAGATTTAGAGCTACATTCTATACCTCTCTATTTAAACCCTCAGATTTGCCGCTCACACGTTTATCTAATGGCTATGCCCATAAGCCTATCTATTTGCTATCCTCTAGAAAATTGATACCTCTAATGGAATAAAGCTTAGTTGCTAATCGTCTCTATCACGTAAGGTTAACCTAATGAGATATGAGGAATAAATAATGACTAAACACGAAGCGAAGGTGTCTAAGGCAATTAATGAGAATTTACGAGATAAGTGGATAGGTCAATATGGGGACAGCTACAGTATTCGGGAGTATTTAGAAGATGACTCTACTTGTTTTACACATCTAGAGTTGAAGCGTGTTATTGCTAATGATATCAGCACATTTTTGACTAAGAACGGGATAGAACCATCAGCAGCTAACATTGACGCCTTTATTGAATTAATGGAGCCTGTCATTGACGAAAGAGATTATCTAGGTGAGTTGGGTGAAGATGTGGATAGTGAAGACTATATGGGTTGTTAGTAAATTGAATGTATGAATTATGAGAAAAGAGAAGTGTGCGGCATGATGAGCGATTATGAGCTAGCCTTATGGTCCCTCTCTCATGAAGAGAGGGATATGCTGAAACGATATGCTCAGCACTATAGGCAAGAGTACGGTGACGAACATATACACCAGGAAAGAGCAGAGCAGTCTGTAAATAGGAAGCTAGAGGATATCACACCTTACAATCCTTTACCTCAGATTGAGTAAGGTGTGATATCCTCTAAAAGGACAGAAACTTTTAGTGTGCTTGGAAGATGTTCCTGCGCGGCTTCACGCGGGCGTCGGGACGGATCAGCTATATCATAGGGACCATTTTCCAGTTCCTCTTCGGTCTGCTGATCGGCGGAGGCGTCGGTGTGGCCTCCTACTTCGCGTATCACTACCTGGATGCACCCGCCAACGCGGAGGTGCTCTTCCTGGTGCTGACCGGAGTTTACCTGCTCTGGCTGATACTGCCTTTGTTTGAGTTTTCTGTCAATGAAGGACTCGATATCTCGAAGCTGTCCCTGTTCCCGCTGACGCGTTGGGAATTGATGACAAGCCTCCTCTTCTCGACCTTGCTGGATGTGCCTACGATTGGACTATTCCTGGTCCTGGCGGCTGTCGTCGTCGGCTGGGCCTTCTCGGTCCCGCTGGCCCTGATGGCGCTGCTGACCATGCTCGTCTTCTATGCCCAGGTGGTTGGTATGAGTCAGCTTGTTCTCGCGTTGCTGGCGCGTACGCTGCAGAGCCGGCGTTTCCGCGATCTGACCGTGATTCTGTTCGTCATATTCTCGTCATCGTGCTACCTTATCCAGCAGTTCGTCTTTCGCGGATTGGCCTCTTCGAATTTTCTAGGCGCTTTGAAGAACGCAACCTTCTCGCCCTACCTGCAATGGCTGCCTCCCGGTATGGCGGCGCGCGCGGTGCAGCAGGCGTCCCTGGGCAACTGGGGCGCGAGCCTGGCGTGGCTGGCCGGACTGGTGGTTGCAACGCTGGTGGTATTGTACCTGTGGCAACTGGTGGTCGAGCGCGGCTTGAGTTCGACCGAGGGCGGCGCGAGCACGGTGCGCGTGCGACGACAACAGGAACGTCCCGTGGAGCTGAGTACCGGCGAAGGGACGGTGAGCATATGGAGACGCCTGCTTCCACCTCAAGTCCTGGCAATTGCTGTCAAGGATCTAAAATACTACAGGCGCGATCCGCAGTTGCTCGGTCAGCTCTTCCAGTCGGTCTTCTCCATTGTGGTCCTGCTGGTCGTGACGTTGCTCAATACCGGCGGCACGAACAGGCTCACGTTTCTGGGGTCCTGGACGGTCCTGATCGCCCCGCTCTACGTATTCCTTGCGCTCTATACGCTCTCCTATAACGTCCTGGGCATCGAGCGCCAGAGCTTGACGACGCTCATGCTCTTCCCGGTCGATCCGAAGCGTATTCTGTGGGGCAAGAATCTGGTCGTGCTGTGCATCGGCGTCGTGGAGGTGGCCCTGATCATTTTGCTGGCGGCCTTTTTAACGGGCGCGTGGAGTTATGTCCTGCCCGCCTTTGCGATCGGGCTGGCCGGTATCGGCGTGATACTGGGCATCGGGAACTTTACCTCGGTCTTCTTCCCGATGCAAATGCGCCAGATTCGGCGCGGCTTCCAATCACCTGGAGTCAACGCATCAACGCAGAATGGCTGTCTGCGCGGCATTATGTCGCTGGCAACGCTGGCCTGCATGCTAGTAGTGATGATACCTGTTGGCCTGGCGCTGGTGCTGCCCGTCTTTCTGAACGCGCGCTGGGTCTGGTTTGCCAGCATTCCCGCTTCTCTGGTCTATGGTGCCGCGATCTACTTTGTGGTAGCAGTTCTCGTGCGCGTGCAACCGCCTCTGTACGATTGTGGACGTTCAGTTTATTGTGGATGTTATGCATATGAACCTTGACCGTTCCCGCGCTCACCACCATGTGCTCGGCGATCGTACGATTGGGAAGCCCCGCCGCCACCAGGCGTAGAAGCTCTATCTCGCGCTCGGTGAGTGGCTCAAGCAGCGGCTCGACGGGCTCGTCGTCCTCGTTCACCTCCGGGATGGGATGGTCGCGCTCTTCTGGCAGCTCTCGCCATAATCTCTCCTGCTTGATTGTTGCGAGCAGTGTGCGAATATAGCCAGGCGCGATTTTTTGCAGGCGTTCTAGCTCAGGCCGCATCTTGATAGCGCGCGTCAACAGGGCCTCCATCGGCGCTCCCTCGTCGACGAAGATGCGAATATACCCCTCGGGTTTCGCAAGCGCAAGCGCGTCTACCAGCGCGGCGAGCGCCTGCTGCATATCACCCTGCTCCTGCCAGGCCAGGGCCTCCAGGAGCGCAATCTCGATCACGCTGCTCACCCGTTTGCCGGCCTCGGCCTCCTGTCGCAGGCGTCCCAGCAGGCCCAGGGCGAGAACGAGCTTGCGCTGCGCGATGTAGACCCGCGCCAGTGTGAGATACTCCGCCTCGCGCAGGTGATCGAGCGGATCGTCGAAGCTCAGGCCACTCGCCACTGCCCACTCACCCGCCTCTGCAAGGTTGCCTTGCGTCAGCCAGAGCCGCGCTCGCTGCATGGAGAGCACAGGGACAAGCCAGGTGGAGCGATGACGATAGATATAGTTCTCGATCTCCCGCAAGAGGTGCCATGCCTCCTCTTCGTCTCCCTGCGCCTGTTTGATGCGCGCCCGAATAATGTGGCTATTCAATGTAACCTGCGCATTCTCTCCCGAGGCGTCGAACTCCATGCCCGCAAGCACGTTGTCCTCAGCGCTATCAAACTCGTTCCATTCGTAGAACAGATTGCCGAGACCCTGCCGCGCGCGCCTGGTGACGGGCAAGAGATCAGTGCCGTATTCTAGCACCTGCTCGTAGGTTGTGTTTGCCTTCTGAAGCTGTCCCTGCAGCATCTGTAGAAAAGCCAGATCGCAGCTCACGATCAACGCAGCATAGATATTGTTAGACGCATGATTGTAGCTGGCAGCGTTTGCGAATGCCTGTGCGGCGGCGACCACATCGCCCTTGAGCCAGCAAGAGATGCCCATATTCCTGCTGACAAAGCCGCGCACCATCAACGCGTCTTCGGGTAACTGGGCGAGCGCCAGGCGCGCGGATTCGATGCCGCCTGCGATATCGTGTTGTGCTATGCTAATACCTGAGCGAATGGCGGCGACCTGTCCTATAATTTCGGGGATTCTGGTCCCGTCGAGAAGCTCCTCGACGACCTGCAGATCTGTTTCAGCGGCGTCAGACTGGTTCATGAGCGCATACATCCATGCGCGCGTGAGACTAAGTGGCATATGCGATTGTACGAATTCGGGTGGAAAAGCCGCCAGCCACGCCTGTAATGTGGCAACTTCCCCTCGTTGTAACAACGTACTGCTCAGGCGCTCTATCAGGCGAGCGGCGCGGTAGTAGTCGTCTGCGGCCAGTGCATGATAGATCGCTTCGTGCAGCAGGTCGGCCCTTTCGTACCAGGAAGCGGCGCGCAGGTGGAGCGTGGGCAGCCGATCGGCGTATCTCTCTTCCAGGCGCTTGCGCAGCGCGTCTCTAAAGAACTGGTGATAACGGTACCAGCACTGCCGCTCGTCGAGTGTGGCGATAAAGGGATGCGTGCAGGCTAAGATCTCTAGCAGTTCCTGGTTCCCCGTCTGGTTCAACAGCTCATCGCATAGTGAGCCGTTCAGGCGGTTGAGAAGGGAGGTAAAGAGTAGAAAATCCTGTACATGCTCGGTCTGCAAGTTAAGCGCCCTGTCAAGCAGATAGTCGACGAGCGCGTTGTGATCCGTTATGCAGATCTCTGCCTGGCTGCGGAGGGGAAAGCCGAGCAGTTGTAAGCCCGCAATCCAGCCCTCGACACTGGCTACCAGCGCAGCGATCGTCTCTTCCGCTAGCTTGAGCTCCATTACTTTGTTAAAGAGTATAGTTGCCTCTTCGGCCGTAAAGCGCAGATCGCTGGGTCGTACCTCCTTGAGCTGCCTCCTTGCGCGCAGCCGATCGAGCGCGAGCGGCGGTGCCGTGCGGCTGCTGATAACGATATGCATCTGAGGGGGAAGGTGAGCGAGCAGGTAGTCGAGACCATCATGAATGGCGGGCGTTGTGATGAAGTGATAGTCGTCGAGTACGAGCACGAAATGCTGCGTTGTGCTGGAGATGGCCTGTAATATCGTGAGCAGTAGCGCTTCAAGTGGCGGTGGCTGAGGCGAGTTGAATAATTGCGGCACCTGTTCACTTATGTCTATTACCGTTCTGAGCGCCCTCGTGAAATGTCGCCAGAAGCGCATTGGATCGTTGTCATCCTGGTCGAGAGAGAGCCATACAAGCGGCTGGAGCGATCTCCGTAAGCGCTGCCAGTCGATGAGTGCCGTTGTTTTGCCGTAGCCGGCGGGTGCTGAGATCACGGTGAGCTTACACTTCAACGCGTCCTTCAATTGTTGTACCAGCCCTGGTCGTGCAATGTGGTAAGGTTGCACCGGTGGTACCTGCAGTTTTGTTGTGAAGAATGATCCCGACTCCTTTGCTAGACTTGTTGAGTGCATGTTCAAAACCTCGTGCTGTGACAACTCTAAAGATGCAACGCTCGTCCCACTATTTTGCGCGGAACACAATTGTTTGTATATTACCGAAAAATAGTCGCCTCGTGCAAGGCCATCTATGCTTTATCGTGCTTCATCTTGCTTATCAGTGAGCCATAACCCCCCTTATTGAGGGCGCGCGCGCGTTTTTGAGTATCTTCTAAACAAGATAATCGGCACGATGAACAGGGCAATGACGAAGATATAGGCAGCGATATCGATAATCTTGCCTATTGGCGAGTCCTGGGGGACCGGGGGCGGATAGAGGCCGGTAATGATAAACTGGGGGTTGCCGCCGACGTGTATGGTGGTGATGGTCTGGCGCCCTGGTATGTCGAGCATCGCAACGCTACCGTTCGCCAGCGCGACGAAGCCGAACTGCCCATCGCTGGTAATGGCGACCGATGCGGGCTTGACGTCGAACTTGATGACACGGGCAGGCTCGCGAGGAACCGCGAAGCCGGGATTGACGGGCGTAAGAACGACGAGCTGGTTATGCGCCTGATCGGGCACATAGACCTCGCCCGTGCCGGCGTCGTAGTCCATCGGTCCGTATTGTCCGCCCTTTATCAAGGGCACGACCTTGCGCGTTGTGAGATCAATGGCCTGTACAGTCCCGCTCTGCGTGCTGACGTAGACGGTGGCGCCTGCCGGGATGGTGATGTAGCGCGCGCCGCCTGGAATGGTGACGCTGCCGATGACTTTGCCGCTGATATCATCGAAGGTCGTTACCTCGTTGCCAGCCGAGACCCAGAGTTCGTTCCCCGTGTTGCCAGAGAGCGCCGAACCGACGGCGGCGATAGCGATGCCATAGACGGGACCGCTTGTGTGAAAGATATGCTTGATCGCGCAGTTCGTGGGATCGATGGCGCTAACGCTGGAAGCTCCGTTGCCCGCCGCAAAGAGCGTGTTGGAGCCGGTATCCATCGCCAGCAGGTCTGGCTGACCGGGAACATCCGCGGTGCAGACCGGAGCGCCGTTGTTGGCTTTCAGGATGGCAACCTGTCCCTGCTGCGGCTGCGTGACGTAGAGGTAACTACCGTCCAGGCTAAGCAGGACGGTGTGGGGATTGCCAGTGGGCGTAATCGTGCCTGTCACTTTTTCCTGTTTTATATCAATGACACTGATCCCTTTATCGCCGCCAGCCACATACGCCAGATTGGGCGCGCCCCCATCGGCATGCGCCAGAGCAGGCAACAAGAGGAGCAGGAGCGTACAGGCAAGCGCCGCACGGTATATTCTGTTGAGCATACTATTCCCCTTCTCTCCCTGCTACGCCTTTGGCGTCAGCGATGACCATTTCCCATCGCTCTGACTGAAACGATAGACCTCCATGGGGTAGGAGAGCGAGAGGTAGAGCAGCGCGGCGCTGGATGGAGCTGGCGCCAGATCCTGCAGGTTGCCCTTAATCGTCGGCAGAGCCTGCCAGCTATGGCCGCCATCCGTACTCTTATAGATCGCCTGTCCCGTTTTCCCGTAGAGCAGTTGAGGCTGCACGGGTGAAGCGATCAATGAGCCGTACGAAGATTGTGTATAGACCAGCGTAAAGGTCTTGCCTCCATCCTTTGATGCGTAGATGCCGGAGTCGCCCGATGCGTAGATCGGTTGGTGGGGGCCGAGGGTCGTTGCGCCGAACACACCGCCGCTCACCCCAGCTATGACCTGCCAGTGAACTCCGCCGTCGCTGCTACGAGCCATGCCATCATTGCCATACGCCAGCAACTGTCCAGGCGCGCCCGGTATGGCGAACAGGCCGAGAATGCGTGCAAAGGGCAGCGTACCCGTGTTCGAGAAATGCTGGCCCGCATCTTTGCTGACTTTGAGCCCCTGCGGACCCAGATCGGGCAGATAGATATATACCTCCATTGCCGAAGCGTTGCCAGCCGCGACAGTGTAGATATTGCCGGTGGTCTTTGTCGCAATGGCAAGCTGCCATGTCTGCCCCGCGTCGGCGCTGGTGTAGAGTCCTAGCGTTCCCTTTGCTCCCGCTACCGCCGGCTGGGTGAGCACGTACAGACGCTGGCGATCGAGCGCGCTACTGACCATCGAGGTCGTCATCAGACCGTCCATCGGTTGACCGGAGCCAGCCGCGACGAGCTTCCAGGTGGCGCCGCCATCGCCGGAGCGGAACAGTCCGTAGTGTGTTGCCAGTACCAGCGCATTATCGGGGAGCGCGAGCAACGAATGTCCATGATTATTCGCACCTCCAAAACCATTGACGCGCGGAATGGTCGTCGTCGTGCTGCCCGTATCTCCCGCTCCACAGGCCCCCAGGAGCAATCCCAGCAGGCTGAGCATGGCAAGCAATGAGAAGAGGCATCTTACGCTTTGTGCGGGTGCCATGATCGTCTTGCTCTCGCGTGACTGCTCTAAGTTATGTATATTCATATCGTTGCGTAAGACCTTTACAGAAATTTTCAGTTCTACCAGGTAGAACGCTCAATATGGCGTTACCATCTTCACAGTTCCTTCATGCAGCTTAAGGTCCGGGGCACGTATCTGTACGCGCAATGCCCAGTTGCCGCCCATATCCAGGTCGCCGGTCGCGCTGAAGTGTCCCTTGCCGTCCGGTTGCAGGTTGATCGCATTGGTCCCCATATCCATATCCAGCATAGTTGTGTAGATAGAGACGCCCACGTTGGTAACTACCGTTCCCTTGCTATTCATAACGGTCGCCGTGAAGACGTTGGAGCCGAAGCGATTGGGCGAGACCGTCAGCTTGACAGTAAACAGGTGATCGCTGGTCTTTACTAGGGCGTTGAAGGGTTTGACCTGCTGCGTGGGCGTCGTTGGCGGTGGTTGATTTACGGAGGCAGGCAGCAAGGTTCCTGCGAAGACATTCATCAATCCTGCACAGATCAGTACGCCAACGCCCAGCAACGGTTCCCAGCGTAGAACGCTCATCAACCTCCTGCTCTGCGCCGCGATACTGGTCTCAAGCGGTTTGACTGACTCTGTAGTGAGCGCCGGCGCTTCCTGCGTTCCAGTCGCCTCCTGCGCCGTGTCTGGTACGGCGACCGCATCGCGCTGTTCGGCTCCAATCAGTGCCAGGTACTTCGTATAGTCTTTCTTTAAGCGGGGACGCAGGATGCCGACGTGGATAGCGCTGGTGAGCAGGAGCGATCCTACCAGCAAGACCTTTATCACCAGCGCGCGACCATACGCAGTCGTGACAAGCTGGTTCAGCGAAGTCAGGTGCACCACAGCATTGAAGGGGCCACTTATCGCCATAATGATCACACCTGTGATAGCGAGCGGGGAGTAGTGTGGGAGCAGCGAGACCAGTGAGCGAGCGCGCTCCAGCGCCGTGTTGCCCTTCAGCGCAGGCAGGTAGATCAGGGAGATATACATCATGCCGCCCACCCAGAGCGATGCCGCCAGCAGGTGCAGCCAGTCGACCAGCACGGAATAGACCAGGACATTGTTATTCGTCGCGGCTGCATGGCCGGACATCGTGAGCGCGATCAGCAGCGCCAGGCCCAGTATCAGGTTGAGCCAGGGCACGAGCTCGATGAAGCTCCGAGGCAACTTTTTTACCAGCAGAGTAATGGCGGCCAGTACAATTGCCAGGAAGATGACGATCTCACGCATCAGCCAGTAGGTGCCAAAGCGACCGTTTGTGGCGAGCGTGCCGAGTATTCCGGGTGTAAGCGCCTGCCCCACGTTGCCGTTTGTCAGCACCAGTCCCTGTCCCAGGAGCACGCCGACGTTTGCCAGTAAAAGTATAAACAGGACCGGCATCGAGAAGTCGCGATCGAAGCGTTCTTCAATGCGACGTTCTATCGCCTCTTGCGTGCGGCTGCCAGTGTCCGTGAGTTGCAATACAAAGGTGCGCCAGAGCTGCGCTCCCATCCAGAAGACCGCCCCAAGATCGACGAGCGTCACCATGAGAAAGCTGAAGAACGTCGGGCCGTCGAGCTGGCCCGAGCTTCCTCCCGCGTTGCTCTGGCCGGGCAAAGGTCCAGTACTTTTGGGAACGGTACCGTCGGGGCCAGCAATATTGAAGATAAAAGAGCCGCGCAATACGTGACCATCGTCGGCTGATTGTGTCGTCCACAGCACAACATAGACGCCGGGCGCGAGAGCGGGTTGTAGTGAAACATCCATTTCCTTCGTATCGCTGGATGAAATATGTGCGTTGTTGGCATCGACGCGTCGATTTGAAGAAGTCACCACCGAAGCAGTACTGAAGCCGTCGCTCAGATCCTCGCTAAACCACATTCTCACCTGGTCGGGCGAAGATGTGAGGACAGCGTCCTGCGCCGGATCTGAGCGCAACAATATCGCGTGGGCCTCGCTGACAGCGGGAAAGAGAAATAGCAGACCCAGTGCGAGCGGCAGTGCCATAAAGAGCGCACGTCGAATTTTATGTATAGGTAGGCATGGCAGCATAAGCCAGGAATCCAATCTATAGTAAGATGTAGTGCTCTCGCTTCTCTCGGAAGTAGGGCCTTTATCATGAACTATCACATAGCATACACAGCAGGCGTAACAATAACGTTACCATCGAGGCATGCGCGGATAGGATGCTTTTCCACAAAATATATTATAGCGCAGATGTCGATAGTCTCTGCTTGCCCGCATGCCTGTTAAAACAGGATAATCTCAACTCTAGAATAGTAATGGCCATCATTGGCCTACTTTTTGTAGTCTGCAAGCCCCTGCTGAAACCTATCTACCTTCTGACACGTTATCTATCAACGAGAAGAAAGTGAAACAGCAGAGGCGCTGAGGAAACAAAACTATCAGAGGAGAATACATTACGCACAGAAAAAGAAAGCCTGCACTAGAAACGGATGATTATGGTAATTGGCCAGCAGATACAAACGAAATTAGAAGATTCTACAAAGAAAAACACGATCCCGATACTCGATGGCGTTCGTGCGTTCGCCTGCTTGATCGTTATCTGTTTTCATATCTACCGCATACCGCTCGATCTGGGTATATGGGACTCTCAACCAGCAAACCATTCACTACTCAATTCCTTCCTGTATTTCGGACAATATGGGGTAATACTCTTTTTTGTCCTTTCAG
>WNFX01009694.1_pt1 | contig 10588 bp, 7 predicted proteins | sample 5400111 | NCBI WGS metagenome assembly WNFX01 (sample SAMN13153363, study PRJNA577476) | soil metagenome | isolation source: 40 cm soil or saprolite under grassland replicate 1 | place: USA:California | collected 2016-06-15 | reverse complement strand
ACGCCGCGGCCCGTTATCCAGATCAGCCGACCAGCTATCCGGCCGGCCTCGGCCACCAGGATCTGACGGCCGAATCGCCTCGTGGCCGCTACCCGAGCGACAGCGGGCCCGGCTCCTATAACGACAGCGGACCAGGTTCCCATTCAGCGGGGCTAGCCGGTTCAGCCGGGCCAGCCGGTTCAGCTGGGCCAGCCAGCCGGGAAAGCCGGCCGACGGTGGCGGCATCGCCATATGATCCCCAGCGCCCGGGCTGGCCCGCTGCGCAGCCAGAAACCGGCTGGGATTCCGGTCACGAAAGTCCGGCCGAGCACGGGCTTGAGCCGCTTCCTGAGTCGTTCCCGTACCGTCAGCTGCTCCCGGATCACGAACTCCGCTAGCCGTATCCAGAGCCGCCGTCGTCCTTTGCGCGGCTAGCCGGGATAACCGTTTGCCTGCCTGGCCATATCGTCCTTTGCCGGCCTGCCCTATCATCCTTTGGCTGACCGGCGTGCTGGCCGCCGGCGATCGGCGCTTGGCCGCGGCTAAGAAGCCCCGGCAATGGGACTGCCGGGCTCGCGGGCCCCGCATCCCGGCTGGCGGCGTTGCCGTCGTCGCGAGTAGCTCCGCTACGCGCTCCTCCGCCGCCTTGCCAGCCGGGCGCGGATGACCCGCTCCCTGACCAGCGCCCCATTGCCCGGGGCCGCTAAGAAAAACCATCGCTGTCCCGTTACACCTGTCTTCTCCTGGGGATATATGTGCGGCGGGGGAAGGGGGAATACAAGTGGCTCAGAAAGTCTCAGTTACATTCGCCTGCGACTACGACGAGAAAGAGATTCCGGACGGCGAGCAGCTGACACGATCGTTCAGCCTCGACGGCCGGGATTATGAAATCGATCTCTGCCAGCGGCACAGCCAGAAGCTCGACGAGGTCTTCAACAGGTTCGCTTCTCGTGCCCGCAAGGCAGCACGCCGGGTAGGGCGCGCCAAGCGGCGAACGTCAGCGCATCGCAAGCGCAGCGCGGACATTCGCTCCTGGGCAAAGAGCAATGGTATTTCGGTCAGTGACCGCGGCCGGATACCGGCAGACGTCATCGCCAGGTACGACGCAAGTCACCGCTGAGAACCGCGCTCGTCGCCGCGGTCGGTACCACCTGGTCCGGCATGCTGTGGCGCCGCTTCTTCGCTGAGCGGCGCCACGGCCGCCGCAGCGGACGTGGCGGCCGACTGTCCTGGCCCGGCGGGCCAGTCCGCCGCACCAGGCTGGCCGGCTGCCGCGGCTGGTCGGCCGACTGCCGCGGGCGGGGCGGCTGCCGCGGGCGGGGGCGCTGCGGCCGCGGGCCCGGCGGCCCCAGTCCGGCGCAGCGGGCCGACCGCCGCCGCGAGGACCTGTGAATTGGGCACATTGAGCTTGCCCTCGTCGGTATCAAGCCGGACGTAGGTAATCCCGATGTCGGTCACGATGCCCTCGATCTGGCCGCTGAGCACGCCGGCCCGCATCCGCACGCTGTCACCGACGGCGAACGGCCGGGCAAACAGCAGCACCAGGCCGGCGAACACGTTGCCGAGCGTCTGCTGCGCGGCGATGCCGATCAGGACCGCGGTGAACGCGCCGCCGAGTATGAGGTTGCCGACTGGCACATTGAGCAATTCCAGCGTGATGAGCACGCTGGTGAGCCCGCCGGCCAGCACGATCGCGTACCTGACCACGGCCGCGTGCGCCGAGCCGATCCCCGGCTCGAGCGCCTCGCGGGCCTTGCCGGACAGGCCCAGGGTCGCGGCCAGCGCGAACAGGCAGAAGACCACCGCGCCGCCGACGCTCAGCAACCGGTCCAGATCGCCGCGAGCACCAGGGCGATGATGGACCGCCACGGCCTGGCCCGCGCCCTTACCTTGGCCACCTGCTCGGCCATGTCGAGCTTATCCAGGGCATCCACGGCCCCTACGCTACCGAGAGCGGCCAGCCGCGCATTGATCCCGGGGACTGCGCCGGGTCCCCGGGATCACGCAGGCAGCGCCCGGCAAGCTGGGTTCGTCAGCCGCTCATGGCGCCGAACGGCTTGCCGACGGGCAGCACCGGCCGCCCCTTCATGCCGCTGATCACGCCCGCCGCGGACGCGTACCAGGCGCACAGCGCCGTCAGAATCCCGACGTAGCCGCCGATCTTGACGGTGCCTGAGCTATTCGAGAGGAACCCGATGAACAGCACGATCTCGGTCAGCTCCAGGGTCAGGAACACCGCGAACACCGCCATGTTCAGCGCCGAGCTCCACAGCATCATGTAGGTATTGAAGATGGCGAAGGCCAGCAGGATCCAGCCAAGGTCGTGGTCCGCGGCGGTGGCGGACGCGGCGTTCGGCGCGACGAGCAGGACCCACAGGGCCAGCCCGATCCAGAACCCGCCATAGGTGGAGAAGGCCGTCGCGCCGAAGACATTCTTGTTGCGGAACTCCCACATGCCGGCCAGCAGCTGGCCGAGCCCGCCGTAGGCGAGCGCGTAGCCGAGCCAGGCATCGCCGGTGGCGCTGTTCATCCACTTGGCGTTGGAGGCCGACAGCAGGAAGGTGGTCAGGGCGAAGGCCGCCAGCCCGAGCGGCGCGGGATCGGCGACGGCCAGTGCCGGTGCGGTCTGTGCCGTGGATTCATCGGTAGTGCTCAACTGATTCCTCCTGACGGGAGTGCACCTGCCCAGACGCGGGCATGCCGCCGGGGCGGCCAGGCTGGCGCGCGGAGTGACCGGAAGGACACGACGGCCCAAGCCGCACGGACTGGCTTGCCACGAGCCATGCCCCGATGGGCAATTCCGTGCGGCGCAGGCGAGAATCCTCGCAAGTAAGAACCATGCCTGGACCTTCCGTTGTCTTCACAGCCGGCTCAGCAGAACCAGGTGGAAGATCTTCCCTGAGCGTAACTCCGGCTGCGCGCTTGCGGGAGGCCCAGGTTTGACGGGGCTCCGAGAGCAGGCCAATGCCGGGATCTGCTGCCATCGCTGCGCGGCGCCGGCCGCGGGGTCACCCGTGAACTCGGCGGTCCCTGCTCTCTTGCTTGTCGCTCTGCGGCACCGCCTCGGCCGCCGCTGGCGGCGCTATCCGCACTGAGCCCACAGAACGCTGCCGCGCGCCTTTGCTCATCCGGCCGAGAAGAAATCAGCTGGCCTGGTGATAGCAGTTTTGGGCCGGGCGGCTTTATCGCTCAGCAAATAATGCGTCGGCTAGTTCGCCGTAACTTAGCAACGCCGGCGCCGAGGCTACTGAGGCCGGCTCCGCGTCAGCACCCGGCTAAGCCCCGCTCTGGTGGCCAGGACGAAGATCCGGTCCTGAGGCATCAGCCGGTATTGATTCCATGGCGTCCAGTCAAGGCCATTCGCGCCCGGCCGGCGCAGCGCGAGCACTCGCACCTCGCTGCTCTGGTGCACTTCTTCGATGAGCTGGCCGGCCAGCTCCGCGTCAGCGAAGACCGGCACGTCGGCGATAAGCAGCACATGACGTCCGACGGGAATAGTGCGGAGTACCTGGTGCTCAAGCATGGCGGCGGCGAATGTCGGCGCGGCCAGGTAGGAGACGCTGCGCGAGATGGTGTTGCCGATAGTCTTCTGCACCCGCTCGGCAAGATCGTCATCGTAGAGGCGAACGACAATCCGCGGGTCCTCGGCGAGTGCCCGGGCGTGCAGCGCGGTCTCGAGGTTGGCGATGTCGCTGTTGGTCACGGAAACCAGCGCCTGGCAGCTCGCGATCCCGGCGGCGCGCAGGGTTTCCTCGCGATGCGTTTCCCCGATGACGACCTTCAGGCCGAGCCGCCGGGCCAGCGGCAGGCCGGCCGCGTCCTCCCGCTTGTCCACGCAGACCACGTCCACGCCGAGGTCGTGCAGCTGGCCGACGATGCGGGTGCCGACATTGCCGAGGCCTGCCACGATGACATGATCGATCATCGGCCGGTCCGTGCCGCGCAGCGACCCGGTCAGCCGGGCGCCGACGATCGCGGCGGTCACCAGCGGCAGGAATGCCATCCCGTCGAAGGTGAGCAGGAACTGCGCGATCTTCTCTGGCGCGGACAGCCTCGGGCTGGTTACCGCGGTACCGGCCGCGTCCAGGAAGGTCAGGTAGAGCGCGTTCGCCGGGCTGAACCCGCCGGCGGTAGCGAGCAGCACGAACCCGGCGACAAGCACGCCGAGGAGCACCGCGAAGACCGTGCCGATCTTGTGCCCGAAGAGCATCCGCGCCGCGTGCGCGACGGCGCGCAGCGGACGCCGGCGCTGCCGCCGGAAAGGGCGGCGCGGCGTCCCGTCCGCGATGGCGAGCACCAGGTCCGCGCTCCGCTCGTCGGGCGGCAGCAGCGTGGGGTAGCCGGGGCTTGCGGTGGCCGCCAGGCCGCAGACCAGATGGTCTGCGTCGATGTCCTCGCGCCTGGCCACGTAGAGGGTGCGTCCGGATACCCGGACGTGGCTGGGCGCGGGCTCGCCGAGCGCGGCGGCGACAAATGACGGCGCGGCCATCGCGGATTCGGACAGCACCGCGCAGTCGCTGAAAAAGCTGCGGATCCGCTCGCCCAGGCCGGTGTTGAAAATGGCCACCACGAGCCGCAGGTCAGGATTGAGTTCCTGGGCGCGCAGCGCCGCGTGGAAATTGCCCAGGTCGTCCTGGTGCAAGATGGCGAGCGCGCGGGCCGACTGCACCTGCGCGTCATGGAAAGCGCGCTCGTCCAGTTCGGCGCGCTCGATGATCCGCACGCCAGGAAGACGGCCGATTATCGGGCCGTGCCCGCGATGCGCGGACGGCAGAATGACCGTTACCCGCTCGCCATATCTGACGGTGAGCTCCTCGACCATCCGTGAGGCGAGGGCATCGTCCCCGCAAACGACGAGGTGACTGCGGCCTGCCTGGGTGCGGGTAAAGGGCGCCACGGGCGTGATCCTAGCCAGCACGGAAGTGATCGAACACCCATGATCGGCCAGTTAGCGCAGAAAGCCGCAAATGGCGCACTCGCCGTCAGGGTGACGCGAGGCGGCCAAGCTGCGGCGGCACCTTGGCGGCGGCGGCGCGGTCGAGCAGGAACAGCGTCTGCTGCCTGCCGCGTGCCCCCGCGGCCGGGACCTGGACCGGTCCGGCCCCGGACAGCGCCAGCCTGATCGCGCCGGCCTTGTCCGGCCCGGAGGCGATGATCCACACCTCGCGGGCCGCCCGGATCGCCGGGAGCGTCAGGGTCAGCCGGATCGGCGGCGGCTTCGGCGAACCGTGCACGGCGACGACGGTGCGTTCCTCCTCGTACAGCGCCGGCTGGCCGGGGAACAGGGACGCGACGTGCGCATCCGGCCCGACGCCGAGCAGCAGCACGTCGAAGGACGGCGAATCGCCATGATCCTCGGGCGTTGCCGCGGCGCGCAGCCAGCCAGCGTACCTGGCGGCCGCCGCCTCGGGGTTGTCGCCGTCCGGCCCGTCCGGGCCAGGCATCGGGCGGACCCGGTCCGGGGTCATGTCGACATGGTCCAGCAGTGCCGCCCGGGCGGCCGTCTCGTTCCGGTCCGGATGCCCGGCTGGCAGGAACCGCTCGTCCCCCCACCAGATATCGGTGTGCCGCCAGTCCACCGCATCCCTGGCGGGCGCGGCGGCAAGCTCGGCCAGTACCTGGGTGCCGATGCCACCGCCGGTGAGCACGACGGAGGCGTGGCCGCGGCCGGCCGCGATATCGACCAGCCGGGTGACCAGCCGCGCGGCTACCGCCTTGGCCAGCAGTTCGGCGTCACGGTGAATAAGTACCTGGGGCGTGGTCAATGCTCGACCTTGGCCGGACCGGCCGCCGGGCGGCTCGCCGCGCTGGCCGCGAGCCGCGCCAGCGTCTCGCCGTAGACCTCGTCGGAATCCAGCCTCCGGAGTTCCTCTGCCAGCAGCTCGGCGGACTCCCGGCGGTGCAGGGCGACCCGCCGGTCCGGCTGGCCGGGCTTCGTCAGCGTGGCCAGCCGCCCATCCGGCCTGGCCAGCACGATGTCGCCGTCGCTAGCGGCGAACCGGACCTCGGTGATGCCAGGCCCGCCCGAGGTGTCCCGCTCGAACGGCACGTCCAGGCACCCGCCCAGCCAGGCGGCGATGAGGTCGGCGGTCGGGTTGGCTTTCTCGGCGGTCACCGATCCGCCGCTGATCTCGCCGTGTGGCTGATCAAGCGTGGCCGCGAGCAGCGACCGCCAGGACGTGGCACGGGTCCAGCTCAGGTCGGTGTCACCCGCCCGGTAGCCCTGGGCCAGCACCCCGAGTGCCTCGCGGGGCACCGGCGCCTCGGCCGCGTCGGTCACCCTGCGCTGGGCGAGCACGCCCAGCGGGTGCTCGGACGGGCACGCCGGGCCTTCCCCCGGCCACCAGGTGACGATCGGCGTGTCCGGTGCGAGCAGCGGCCTGACCACCGAGTCTCCGTGCTGGCCCAGCGGGCCGTACATGCGCAGCAGCACGGTCTGGCTGGGGCCAGCCTCGCCGGTGCGGATCTCCGCGTCCAGCCGCGACTCCGCGTCCGGCTTGCGGATGATGACGCCGAGAATGCGGCAGGGGTGCTCGCGGCCGGCCTCGCTCGCCGCGCGGACGGCGTCGTACTGGCCGGCCTCGTCCGTCACGATGATCAGGTTGAGCACCATGCCGGAGGTCTGGCCGCCGAGCCGCCGCCGCTCCCGGGTGAGGGCGTCGCGGATGGCCCCGGTCGTGGTATCGGTCAGGTCAATCGTCATCGCTGCTCTTCTCGCTGGGATCGGGCGCTCGCCAACGGGCGCTCGCCATCGGGCGCTCGCTCAGAGCCGGCGCCAGGCGCGCCCGCCACGGGCGATCAGGGCATCAGCGGAGGCCGGGCCGGCCGAGCCCGCCGGGTACTGCTCCGGCTGGCCGGCCGATGCCCAGAATTCCTCGATCGGATCCAGGATCCGCCAGGACAGCTCCACCTCCTCCTGCCGCGGAAACAGCGGCGGGTCGCCGATCAGCACGTCGAGCAGCAGCCGCTCGTATGCCTCCGGGCTCGACTCGGTGAACGCTCCGCCGTAGGCGAAGTCCATGTTCACGTCCCTGACCTCCATTGCCGATCCCGGCACCTTCGAGCCGAACCTGATCGTCACCCCCTCATCCGGCTGAACCCGGATGACCAGGGCGTTCTGGCCCAGCTCCTCGGTATCGGTGGCCGTGAACGGAAGGTGCGGCGCCCGCTGGAACATCAGCGCGATCTCCGTCATCCGGCTCGGCAGCCGCTTGCCGGTGCGGAGGAAGAACGGCACCCCGGCCCATCGCCGGGTATCCACGCCGAGCTCCACGGCAGCGAAGGTGTCCGTGTGCGAGTCCGCCGGGATGCCATGCTCCTGCAGGTAGCCGGGTACCTGCACGCCGCCCTGCCAGCCGGCCGCGTACTGGCCGCGCCCGGTGCCGGCCGCGAGGTCCGGCGGCAGCGTCACGGCCGACAGCACCTTCTCCTTCTCGGCCCGCAGCGAGTCGGCGGCAAAGGACACCGGCTCCTCCATCGTGGTCAGCGCCAGCAGCTGCAGCAGGTGATTCTGGATCACGTCGCGTGCCGCGCCGATGCCGTCGTAGTAGCCGGCCCGGCCGCCGATGCCGATGTCCTCGGCCATCGTGATCTGGACATGGTCCACGTAGCGGCGGTTCCAGATCGGCTCGTACAGGCTGTTCGCGAAGCGCAGGGCGAGGATGTTCTGGACCGTCTCCTTGCCGAGGTAGTGGTCGATGCGGAACACCGACTGGGCCGGGAAGACCGCGTCCAGCGTCGCGTGCAGCTCGCGGGCGCTGGTCAGGTCATGGCCGAACGGCTTCTCGATCACCACCCGGCGCCAGGGCCGCGGCCCGGCCGCCGAGCCGCCGGGCTCGGACAGCCCGGACCGCTTGAGCTGCTGGATGACGAGCGGGAACGCCTTCGGCGGAACGGAGAGATAGAACGCGCAATTCCCGCCGGTGCCGCGCTGTGCGTCGAGGTTGGCGACGGTCTTCGCCAGCTCGTCGAACGCGGCGTCGTCGGCGAACTCGCCGGACACGAACCTGACGCCCTCCAGGACCTGCTGCCAGACCGTGTCCCGGAACGGCGTCCGGGAGTGCAGCTTGACCGCCTCGTAGGCGACCTGGGCGAAATCCTCGTCCGCCCAGTCCCGGCGGGCGAACCCGACCAGCGAGAAGCCCGGCGGCAGCAGGCCCCTGTTGGCCAGGTCATAGACGGCCGGCAGCAGCTTCTTGCTGGCCAGGTCGCCGGTAACGCCGAACATGACGAGCACGCACGGACCGGCAACCCGCGGGATCCGGCGGTCGCGCGAGTCCCGCAGCGGGTTACTTGTCATGTGCTCCCCCCGGATGGCCGCGGCCGTCACTTGCTCTTCGCCGCTAGCTCGGACTCGATCGTGGTCAGCAGCTCCTGCCAGGACGCGGCGAACTTCTGCACGCCCTCTTCCTCCAGGACGCCGACCACGTCGTCGTAGCCGACGCCCAGGGCCTCGAGGTCATCGATAACCTGCCGGGCATCGGCATACGTGCCGTGGATGGTGTCACCGCGCAGCTCGCCGTGCGCCGCGGTGGCGTGCAGGGTGGCCTCCGGCATCGTGTTCACCGTGCCGGGGGCCACCAGCTCCTCGACGTACATGGTGTCCCGGTACGCCGGATCCTTGGCACTGGTGGACGCCCACAGCGGCCGCTGCGGACGGGCTCCGCGCGCCCGCAGCGCCGACCAGCGGTCACCGGCGAACTTCTGCTCGTATAGCCGGTAGGCGAGCCGCGCGTTGGCGATGGCGGCCTTGCCGCGCAGCGCGTCGGCGGCCGGCGTGCCGATCTTGCCGAGCCTGCGGTCGACCTCGGTGTCCATCCGGCTGACGAAGAACGACGCCACCGAGCCGATCGCCGATACGTCATGACCCGCCGCCTGCTCCAGGCCGGTCATGAAGGCGTCGATGACCTGACCGTAGCGCTCCAGGGAAAAGATCAGCGTCACGTTCACGCTGATCCCCTCGGACAGGCACTGGGTGATCGCGGGCAGCCCCTCGACGGTCGCCGGGATCTTGATGAACAGGTTCGGCCGGTCGACCTGCCAGCACAGCGCCCGGGCCTCGGCGATCGTCTTCGCGGTGTCCCTGGCGAGCCGCGGGTCGACTTCGATCGAGACCCGGCCGTCGACCCCGCCGGTTGAGTCATAGGCGGGCCGCAGCACATCGCAGGCCCAGCGAATGTCGTAGGTCGTGATCGCCCGGGCCGCCTCGTCCACGGTCACGCCGCGCACGGCCAGGTCGGCGACCTGCTCATGGTAGGCAGCGCCGTCCGAGAGCGCGTGCGCGAAGATCGTCGGGTTCGATGTCACGCCGGTGACGTGCATGTCCCGCTCCAGCGTCGCGAGATTGCCGGTGGCCAGGCGCTCCCTGCTGATGTCGTCGAGCCATACCGCGACCCCGGCAGCGGCGAGCTGCCCGAGGTGATCATCGGGCTGGGAAGTCATTGCCTCTTGCTCCTTGGGTTCATCTGGTTGCCGCGGCGCTGAGCCTGGCGAGGCTTGCGCGGGCGGCCTCGGCCACCCGCTCCGCCGTGAGGCCGAACTCCTCGTACAGCGTCTGGTAGGCGGCCGACGCCCCGAAATGCTCGAGGCTGACGCACTCGCCCGAGTCGCCGACAAGGGCGCGCCAGCCGAGTGCGATGCCGGCCTCCACGCTGACCCGTGCCCGGATCCCCGGCGGCAGCACCTGCTCCTGGTAAGAAGCGTCCTGCTCGGCGAACCATTCCAGGCACGGCATGGAGACCACCCGGGTAGCCGTCCCGTCGCGCTGCAGCAGCGCACGGGCGGCCATGGCGATCTGCACCTCACTGCCGGTGGCGATCAGGATCACCTCGGGCGCGCGGCCGGCCGCATCGGCGAGCACGTATCCGCCGCGGGCGACCCCCGCGGTGCTGCCCAGCGCGTCGTCGGCGTCCGGATCACGGTCAAAGACAGGGACATTCTGCCTGGTCAGGCATAGTCCGGCTGGGTGGTCTGTGCGCTCAAGTATGGTCCGCCAGGCCACCGCGGTCTCGTTCGCGTCGGCGGGCCGGACGACGTCGAGGCCGGGGATGGCGCGCAGCGCCCAGAGCTGCTCGACCGGCTGATGCGTCGGGCCGTCCTCGCCAAGGCCGATCGAGTCATGGGTCCAGACGAACGTCACCGGCAGCCCCATCAGGGCCGCCAGCCGCACCGCGGGGCGCATGTAGTCGCTGAACACCAGGAAGGTGCCGCCGTACGGCCGGGTCAGCCCGTGCAGGACGATCCCGTTGCAGATCGCGCCCATGGCGTGCTCGCGGATGCCGAAGTGCAGCGTCCGCCCGTAGGCGTTCCCCGGGAACATCCTGGTCTGGTGCTCCGCCGGGATGAAGGACGGCTCGCCAGCCATCGTGGTGTCGTTGCTGCCGGCCAGGTCGGCGGATCCGCCCCAGAGCTCAGGCAGCACCCCGGCAAGCTCGTTCAAAATCTGGCCCGATGCCTTCCTGGTGGCGATTCCCTTCCCGGTCGGCTCGAAGGCGGGGAGCGCCCTCGTCCAGCCGGCCGGCAGCCGCCGCGCGGCAAGCCGGCTGAGCAGCTCCGTTCGCTCCGGGTGGTCCGCTGACCAGGCAGCGAACGACTCCTCCCAGGCCGCCCT
>WNFX01007053.1_pt1 | contig 10588 bp, 9 predicted proteins | sample 5400111 | NCBI WGS metagenome assembly WNFX01 (sample SAMN13153363, study PRJNA577476) | soil metagenome | isolation source: 40 cm soil or saprolite under grassland replicate 1 | place: USA:California | collected 2016-06-15 | reverse complement strand
GGCGGAGCGCGTGGACGAGCAGCTGCTCACCCATATGCAGGCGCATGCGATTCCCGGGCCTTGGGCCGCGGGCGAGCGCATCCTGGTCTGCATCAGCGAGGATCCGCGCGCCGCCGGCCTCGTGCGCTATGCCAAGCGCCTGGCGGACCGGCTGCACGCCCCGTTCACGGCGCTGTGCGTGGAGACGCGGCGGAGCCTGCAGTGGACCGAGGTCGAGCGCGACCGCGTCGCCGACACCTTGCGGCTGGCCGAGGCGCTGGGCGGCGAGGCGATCACGGTTCCGGGCGGCGACCGCGGCATCGCGGACGACGTTGTCGCGTTCGCCCACGCGAACAACGTCACGCAGATCATCGTCGGCAAATCGACGCGGTCGCGATGGTTCGAGATCCTGCACGGCTCCGTGGTCCACGAGCTGGTGCGGCGATCCGGCAATATCAGCGTGCACGTCATCGCGGGGGAGGAGCTCGCGCGCGATCCGATCCCCAAGAAAACCGTACGCCCGGCAGAAGACGTCGCCCCTTTCGATCCGTGGCCCTATGCGGTCGCGCTGGCGGCGGTTGCCGTTGCGCTGGGCGTCGGCGAGTTGATTCAACCTTGGCTTGGAATCGAAAACGTCGATCTCGTCTTTTTGACCGCCGTGGTCGCGGTAGCGGTGCGTTACGGGCTTTGGCCGTCCCTGCTCGCGACCGTCGCTTCGTCGCTCTGCTACAATTTCTTCTTTCTGCCCCCGATCTATACCTTCACGATCACCGATCCGACCAACGTCGGTGCCTTCGTCTTCTTCACCATCGTCGCGGTCGTGGTGTCGCATTTTGCCGCGCGCGGCCGAACCCGGACCGTGGCCGCGCATGAGCGCGTGCGCGCGGTGGAACTGCTGTACGCATTCAGCCGCAAGCTCGCCGGCGTCGGCACGCTCGACGATGTGCTGTGGGCGACGGCCTATCAGACCGCGCTCATGCTCAAGGTGAGGGTCGTGCTGCTGCTGCCCCAAAACGGCTCGATCGCGGTCAAGGCCGGCTATCCGCCCGAGGATACGCTGGACGACGCCGATATCGCGGCCGCCAAGTGGGCGTGGGAGAACGATCGCTCGGCCGGGCGCGGCTCCGACACGCTTCCCGGCGCCAAGCGCTTGTTTCTGCCCATGCGAACGGGGCGCGGCGCCATCGGCGTCATCGGCATCGACAGCGACAAGCCCGGCCCGCTGCTCACACCCGATCAGCGCCGTCTGCTCGACGCCTTGATCGATCAGTCCGCGCTCGCGATCGAACGCGTCTATCTGGTCGAGGATGTCGACCGCGCCAAGCGCACGATCGAAACGGATCGGTTGCGATCCGCTTTGCTCACGTCAATTTCGCACGATCTCAAGACCCCGCTTGCGGCCGTACTGGCGGCAGCCGGGACCTTGCGCGACCTTGCAACGGCGTTGACAGACGCCGAAAAAGCCGACCTGCTCGCGACCATCATCGACGAATCGGAACGGCTCAATCGCTTCATTGCCAATCTGCTCGACATGACCAAGCTGGAAGCGGGTGCCATCGTGCCGAATGCCGCTCCGCATGATCTCGATGAAATCGTCGGCAGCGCGCTGCGCCGCGCGGGCAAGATTCTTGCCCGCCATCGCGTCGAATTGGACCTTGCGCCGGCCTTGCCGATGGTGGCGGTGGATGCGGTGCTGTTCGAGCAGGTGCTGTTCAATTTGCTGGACAACGCCGCCAAGTACTCCCCCGCGGGCACCACCATCCGCGTCCGAAGCTGGCGCGATCAGGACGCGGTTTGCTTGCAGGTGGTGGATGAAGGCGAGGGCATTCCATCCGCGGACCTGGAGCACATCTTCGACAAGTTCTATCGGGTGGAGAAGGGCGATCAGGTGCGCGCCGGCACCGGTCTCGGGCTTGCGATTTCCCGCGGCTTCATCGAAGCCATGCATGGCACGATCAACGCGGCAAACCGCAGCGATCACAGCGGCGCCGTGTTCGCGATCAGGCTCCCGATTCCGCCCGCGGCCGAGCGATTGGACACCGCGGCATGAGCGCTGCCCCGCTCAAGATCCTGGTCGTCGACGACGAGCCGCCGATCCGTAAGCTGCTGCGCATGGGACTGAGCACGCAGGGCTACGAAATCCTGGAAGCGCCGAACGGCAAGGCCTCGCTTGAGCTGTTGGCGCAGAACCCCAATCTGGTCATCCTCGATCTCGGGCTTCCCGACATGCAGGGACTCGAACTGCTGCGGATGATGCGCGCCCGCAACGAGGGTGTGCCCATCGTCGTGCTGTCAAGCCGGGGCGACGAGGTCAGCAAGGTCCAGGCGCTCGACCTCGGCGCCGACGACTACGTCACCAAGCCGTTCGGCATGGAGGAACTTCTAGCCCGCATGCGCGCGGCGCTGCGCCATCAGCTTCAGGTGCACGGCGAGCGGCCGATCTTCCGGGCCGGCGATCTCTCGGTCGATTTGGTGCGGCGTATCGTGAAGGTGGGCGACAAGGAGGTGAAGCTCTCCCCCAAGGAGTACGAGCTTCTGCGCGTGCTGGTGCAGCATGCCGGCAAGGTGCTCACCCACAAGTTCCTTCTCGGCGAACTGTGGGAAGACCTCACGGACGCGCAGTACCTGCGGGTCTATGTGCGGCAGCTCAGGCAGAAGATCGAAACCGATCCCGAGCGCCCGCACTATATTCTGACGGAGACCGGCATCGGCTACCGCCTGCGCGCGGCGGACTGAAGGTCGGAACTGCCATTGCGTCACAACCCGTCGCCGGCTGGCGCAATCGCCATCAGAGTCGCCCAGGTGCGCCTGGGATGCACTGCTGCCGGCGATGGCAGCATAGACAATTCCAGCAAAGCAGCGCACACGCACTGCCACGACCCTGCGAAACCGTGTTAGTTTGGCGTCGAACGCGACCCAGTGCAGGACCGAGAGGAACAGTCATGCCGGCATATGCAAAAACTGCCGCTGTTGCCATCGCGCTTTGGCTCGCCGGCGCAATTGGGCAGGCTTCTGCCCAAGTGAAAGTTGGAGCGGTGTTGTCGATTACGGGTCCAGCTTCGTTCTTGGGTGATCCCGAGAAGAGGACGCTCGAAATTTACGTCGACGACATCAACGCCAAGGGCGGCGTGAACGGCCAAAAGCTGCAGCTCGTCGCATACGACGACGGCGCCGACGCCAACGCCGCGCGCACCTTTGCCACGCGCCTAGTCGAGGAGGACAAGGTCGTCGCCATGGTCGGTGGCACCACCACCGGCGCAACGCTGGCCATGATCCCGCTGTTCGAGGAGGCGCAGATCCCGTTCATCTCGCTCGCCGGCGCCATCCAGATCATCGAGCCGGTGCGCAAATGGGTGTTCAAGACCCCGCACACCGACAAGATGGCGTGCGAGAAGATCTTCGCCGACTTGAAGCAGCGCAACCTAACGGCCGTCGCTCTGCTCTCGGGGACGGATGCCTTCGGCAAATCGATGCGTGACCAGTGCGTGGCGGTTGCACCCAAGGCCGGCATCACCGTCGCGCACGAGGAATCCTACGGGCCGCGCGACAGCGACATGACCCCGCAGCTCACCAACATCAAGGGCAAGACCGGCGTGCAAGCCGTGATAAATCCGGGCTTTGGCCAAGGACCGGCGATCGTGACCCGCAATTACCGGCAGCTCGGCATCACGCTGCCGTTCTATCAAAGTCACGGTGTCGCCTCGAAACAGTTCATCGACCTTGCCGGCCCCGCCGCCGACGGGGTGCGGCTGCCGGCCGCGGCGCTGCTGGTGGCCGAGAAGCTCCCGGACAGCGACCCGCAGAAGCCGGTCGTCGTTGCATATACCAGGACTTACCACCAGAAGACCGGCCAGCCGGTCTCGACCTTCGGGGGCCACGCTTATGACGGCCTGATGATCTTCGTGGATGCCGCGAAACGCGCCGGGAGCTTCGACAAGGCCAAGGTGCGCGACGAGATCGAGAAGACGAGGAATTTCATCGGCACCGGCGGCGTCGTCAACATGTCGCCGACCGACCATCTGGGGCTCGATCTGTCCGCCTTCCGCATGCTCGAGATCAAGGGCGGCGACTGGACGCTGGTGCAGTAGGACGATCGTGAGTGGCGAATAGCGAATGACTCTATTCGCCATTCGCTACTCGCCATTATCGCTATTTGCGTTCTTTTTCCGTTTCTAAATCATGCCCGAATTTCTGCAATTCGCCTTCTCCGGCCTGACCGTCGGCGCCGTCTACGCGCTCGTCGCACTCGGCTTCACCCTGATCTACAACGCCTCCGACGTCATCAACTTCGCCCAGGGCGAATTCGTGATGCTGGGCGGGATGACGACGGTGTTTCTCGGGCTCGCCGGCGTGCCGCTGCCCTTGGCGGCGTGTCTCGCGATTATCGCGACGGTCGCGGTGGGCCTTGCGCTGCACCACTTCGCCATCGAGCCGGCGCGCGGCGCCGGCGCGGTGGTGCTTATCATCATCACCATCGGCGCGTCGATTTTTCTGCGCGGCGCCGCGCAGGTGGTGTTCGACAAGCGCTTCCACAGCCTGCCGCCCTGGATCGGTGGCGATGCGATCCGCGTCGGCGGCGCTACCATCCTGCCGCAGAGCTTGATGGTGCTCGGCGGCGCGGTCGTGATCGTCGTGCTGTTATGGGCCTTCATCGAGCGCACGCTCATCGGCAAGGCGATGGTCGCTACCGCCGCGAATGAGCTCGCCGCCCGCCTCGTCGGGATCGATACGCGCCGCATCGTCGGGTTATCCTTCGCCATTTCGGCGGCGGTCGGGGCGGTGGCCGGCATCCTGATCACTCCCATCACGCTGACGAGCTACGACGTCGGAACCTTGCTGGCGCTCAAGGGTTTCGCCGCGGCCATGCTCGGCGGCATCGGCAGCGCCGTCGGAGCGGTGGTCGGCGGATTGCTGCTCGGATTGCTCGAGGCATTTGCCGCCGGCTATGTGTCCTCGCAGTACAAGGATGCGGTCGCGTTCCTCGTCATCTTGAGCGTCCTGCTCGCCATCCCGCGCGGGTTGTTCGGCCGAGCGTCGGTCGAACGGGTGTGATTCGTGTTCATGCGAGCGCTCCTGAGTCATCGGCTTGTCCCGGTCGTGGCGATGGCCGCCATCGTCGTAGTGCTGCCGTTGCTTTTTCCGTCCGCCTATTACTATCGCGTCGCGGCGCTGGTGTTCGTGTTCGCGCTCGCCTCGATCGGATTGAACCTGTTGATGGGTTTCGCGGGGCAGGTGAGCCTCGGCCATGCCGGCTTCATGGGGATCGGCGCCTACGCCGTCGCTATCGGTCCGACCCACCTTAGCGTGCCGTCGTGGCTGTCCTTCGTCATCGGCGCCGCGCTGTCCGCGCTCGTCGCCTTCGTCGTCGGCCGGCCGATCCTGCGCCTCAAGGGACATTACCTCGCGGTTGCCACGCTGGGTTTCGGCCTTCTGCTCGCCATCGTCTTCACCAACGAGGCGCGCTTCACCGGCGGACCGGATGGCATGGCGGTGCCGCGTCTCGTTCTCTTCGGCTCCTCCGTGCGGGGGGCGCAAAGCTGGTACTGGATCATAGCGGCGAGCTTTTTAGTCGGCGCCGTGCTTGCGCTTAACCTGATCGAAAGCCCGACGGGACGCGCCCTGCGCGCGATCCACGACAGCGAAGTCGCTGCGCGCGTGCTCGGCGTCGATGTGGCGAAGGCGAAGCTTGCCGTCTTCGTCGTCTCCGCCATCTATGCCTCGGTCGCCGGCTCCTATCTTGCGCTGCTCAACGGCCACATCACCCCCGACGTGTCCGGCTTCCTGCGCTCGATCGAGCTCGTCGCCATGGTGGTGCTCGGCGGCATGGGATCGATTGCTGGGTCGCTCGTCGGCGCTGCTCTCCTCGTCGTTTTGCCGCAGACACTCACGTTCCTGCACGACTACGAGCACATAGTGCTCGGTCTCATTGTCATGGCCGTGATGATTTTCTTGCGGGCTGGCATCGTGCCGACGCTTGCGAGTGCGCTGGACTTGAGGCGCGCATGATCCTCGTCGCCGAGCACCTCTCGATCTCCTTCGGCGGCGTGCACGCGGTCGAAGACGTGAGCTTGGCAGTCGCGCCCGGCCTCGTCTTTTCGATCATCGGGCCGAACGGCGCCGGCAAGACCACGCTGTTCAATCTCATCTCCGGTCTCTACCTGCCCGCGCAGGGCCGCGTGCGGCTAGCCGGCGAGGAGGTGACCTCGCTTGCGCCGGAAGTGCTCGCGCGCCGGGGCTTGTCGCGCACGTTCCAAAACCTGCAGATTTTCTTCCGCATGACTGCGCTCGAAAACGTCATGGTCGGCCGCCATCGCCACGAAACAACCGGGATATTCGCCGACCTGTTTCATCTGCCTGCGGTCGGCCGTCAGAACCGGAGAACTCGCGAGGCGGCCGCGGCCGCGCTCGAGCGCGTCGGGCTCGCCGCGGCGGCGGAGCGACCGGCGGGCGGCCTTTCCTTCGGAAGTCTCAAGCGCCTTGAAATCGCACGCGCGCTTGCGAGCGAGCCCAAGCTGCTGTTGCTCGACGAGCCCGCCGCCGGCTGCAATCCGGTGGAGACCGCCGAGATCGAAGCCATCATCCGCCGGCTGACCCGCGACGGCATCACCGTCGTGCTGGTCGAGCACGACATGCGATTGGTGATGAATGTCTCGGATCGCATCCACGTCCTTGCCAACGGCCGCACGCTTGCCGAAGGCACGGCCGAGGAGGTACGCGCCGATCCGGCCGTGGTTGCGGCCTATCTCGGCGTTCGTGGCGCGCAGGAGACCGCCCGTGCTCGCAGTTGAGGACGTCAGGAGCGGCTACGGCCGGATCGAGGCGCTGCACGGCGTTTCGATCGATATCGCGGCCGGCGAGATCGTCACCCTCCTCGGCGCCAACGGCGCCGGCAAGACCACGCTGATACGGGCGATCTGCGGCGTGCAACCGATCTCCGCCGGGCGGATCCGGTTCGAAAATCGGCAGCTGGAGGATTTGCCCGCCCATGCGCGCGTTGCGCTCGGAATCGCGCAGGTGCCGGAGGGGCGGCAGGTGTTCGCGCCGCTTTCGGTGGAAGATAACCTCAAGCTCGGCGCATGGACGCGGCGAGGCGCGAGGCTCGATGCGGAGCTCGCGTCCGTCTACGAGCTGTTTCCGATGCTGGCGGCGAACCGCCACATCAGTGCCGGCATGCTCTCGGGTGGCCAGCAGCAGATGCTGGCGATCGGCCGCGCCTTGATGGCGAAGCCGCGGCTTCTGCTGCTCGATGAGCCTTCGATGGGCCTTGCCCCCATGCTGGTCGAACAGATTCTCGATGTCGTGCGGGGACTCAAGCAGGCCGGCATCACCGTGCTCCTGGTCGAGCAGAACGCCCGCGCCGCGCTCGCCATCGCCGACCGCGGCTACGTGGTCGAGACCGGCCGTATCGCGACGAGCGGTAGCGCGGCGCAACTCCTGGCCGACGACCGCGTGCAGGCCGCATATCTGGGGGTGTGACAAAAACCCGTCGCCGAGGCGGCGATGATCGAGGTTCGGCCGCGTCTTGAGAGCGCAAGGTGCGAGGGACTGGTCAGCCGACCGGAAAGCGCGTTTACTTCAATGCGCAGGAACGTGGATCGGTTTCGGCCATCTACTCCCGCCTGATGGCGTTCGCAACCGGTGTGCCGGCGCGGGCAGGAGGTGTATCATCAGCACGACCACGGCGCGTCGGCCGCGTGCTCCTGCCGCATTTGCGGCTGCGCCAGGGATTCTGCCGGTGACATGATGCCCCCGGTCCATTGCACAGCGTCGGCATGGCTCCGCGGTTGCGCGGCGCAAGCGCCAGCCGGAGCCGCCGGCTGCTGCGATGACCGAAGACAAGATCGACGAAAGCTTGGAAGAGAGCTTCCCCGCCAGCGATCCGCCGAGCTGGACACTTGTTACTCGGATCGGCTCGCCGCGGCGAAAATCTCGAACTCTGGACGACCCCGAGACTTAGAACGTCTTTAATCGAGTCGCACTGCGCTCGGCGGGTCGGCTCGTTCGCGATTGGAACAGGCGCGAGCCTGATCAGAGCCATTCCTGCACCTCAAATAGGAGATTTGCCATGACCACCCGCAAGCTCGACAAAAAGCAGTGGCGCACGTTCTTCGATCGCGTCTCCACCACGCTCGAAGGCAAAGAGGCCGAAATCGAGATCGCCTCGCTGCGCCTTGGCGATCAGGTCGAAGCGGAGTGGCTGCCTCTGCTCGGCATTGCCTACGATCCCAACGATGACATCGTCGAGGTGGCGCTCGAGGGATTGGATCATCTGATCCCCAAGCCGCGCGACATCTATGTGGAGGATGCACCCGGCGGATTGGTGGCGCTCGAAATCGTCGATGCGGACGACGTCAAGCAAATCGTCAAGCTTCGCGATCCGTTGATGCTGCCTGCTCCATCGCAGATGAGGTAACGTTCGGGCGAGCCCTTACCGCTGCGCTTGAGCGCCCGGAGGCCTGGCATGCCGCGAGCATCCATCATCTTGGTCGCCGTCCTGGCGGTGACTGTAACCGCGAGGGAGGAGGCTCTCGCGGAACTTCTGTCGTCGCGGCCGATCACCGTTATCATTCCATTCACGCCGGGCGCGAGCGCCGACACGCTGCAGCGTATCGTGGGCAAGAAAGTCACCGAGAATACCGGCCAGATCCTGGTGGTCGAGTCGCGCCCGGGGGGCGGTGGCGCGATCGGGGCGGCGGTGGTCAAGCAGGCGCCGCCCGATGGGCACACGCTGTTCCAGGCCAATGCGGCGACCCACGCGGCCAACGCATCGCTCTACGCGACGCTGCCCTACGACCCGATCAAGGATTTTCGGCCGATCACGTTGATGTGGAGCTTTCCCCAATTGCTCGCGGTTCCCCTCGACAGCCCCGCGAAGTCGGTCTTCGACTTGGTCGCGCTCGCCAAATCAAAGCCCGGAGGCTTGAGCTTTGCTTCGCAAGGGGCCGGGACCAGCGGGCATCTGCTCGGCGAGATGCTGAAGACCAGGACGGCGGCAAACATGGTACACGTTCCCTACCGCGGCGCTGCTCCGGCCGGGGTCGATCTTGCGGCGGGGCGGGTCGACTTCTTCTTCGTCTCCTACTCTTCGCTGCTGCCGTTTCTCCAGGCGGGCAAGGTGCGCGTCATCGCGGTGACGTCGCCGCAACGTCTGCCGGCGCTGCCCGATATCCCCACGATGACGGAAGCGGGCTTTGCCGGGATCGCCCTCGACGCCTGGTTCGGCCTCGTCGCCCCGGCCGGCACGTCCGACGCCGTCATCGACAAGCTCAATGCCGCCTTCGTGCGGGCGGTGCGGGACCCGACTGTGGTCAAGCAGATGACGGAGCAGGGCGCCGAGGCGGTCGCCACCACGCCGGCGGAGTTCGCGGCGTTCATTGCGTCCGAAACCGAGCGCTTCGGCAAGGTGGTGCGAGCGGTCGGCGCGAAGGCTGAGTGACGCCGCGTTCGCAGCGAAGGTCGGTGGCCGGCACTCGACGATGCGGCGTGGCGCACTCCGCAGGCGCCGCCCGCTCGAGCGTCAAAAGGTCGCCGGCACAAAATAGTTGATGACGGCGAGTACCACCAGAAGGACGAGCCCGCTCCCGAGGCTAAAGCCGATGAGCTTCTTCTCGACCGGCAACAGCGGCTCGGGCGCAGCCCGTTGAAGTTCGGTACGGATATCGGTTTGCGACATGGATTTGCTCCTCGCAACGATCAGCCGGCCAGCGGCGGCTTGATGCCGCTGAAAAACAGCCAGGAAATCAGCAGGCCGACCCAGATCACGAAGCCGAACAGGCTGATGACGTAGACGGCGGCGGGCTTGCCGATGCCCTCCTGCCACAGCTTCTTGAAGTTGGACAGAACGCCGATCGAGAAGAACGTCAGGATGAAAAAGATCACCCTGAACGTGTTGGCTTCGCCGATCGCGGCGGGGACCTTCGAGGCGACGTCCGCTGGAGTACCGAGCGCAAGGTAGAGACCGACCGCGAAGGTCACCACGAAGCCGAGGATGAACTTCGGGAAGCGCTGCCAGATTTCTGCGATTCTCGCCTTGTCCGACGTCACGTTGATATGGTTGGTCCAGATATAGCCGAGCACGAAGGCCCAGATGCCGATGAAAATGTCGATGAACACTTTCACCGTGGCGGTGGTGCCGAGGATCCAGCCCGGTTGATACGTCACGCCCTCCGCCGCCGACTTCGCCAGGATCAACGATTCGGTGATGCCGCCGCCGGCGACCGCCGCGCCGTCGGTTTTGACCGCAAGTCCGATCCAGGCGCCTGCGACCAGCGGCTCCTGCCACAGGAACGTCTGCGCCAGGAACGGCAGGATCAATACTTCGACCACCGCGAAGATTACGACGAGCGAGGAGACCAGCACCGGTATGATCGGCCGGGCACGGATGGCGGCGCCGGTGGCGATCGCCGCCGACACGCCGCAGATCGAGATGCCCGACGCCAGCGGCGCCGCCCATTCGCGGTTGAAGCCGAACCACTTGCGGGTGACGAAATACACCACTGCCCAGTAGATGAGGTAAGCCTCGATGATCGCGGCGACGCCGCGCAACAGCAGCGAGGTCGCGAGATTGAGTTTGCCGGCCGCGGTCACGGCGAAGAAGCCGCCGAGGATC
>WNFX01007052.1_pt1 | contig 10588 bp, 8 predicted proteins | sample 5400111 | NCBI WGS metagenome assembly WNFX01 (sample SAMN13153363, study PRJNA577476) | soil metagenome | isolation source: 40 cm soil or saprolite under grassland replicate 1 | place: USA:California | collected 2016-06-15 | reverse complement strand
ATGTAAAGAATGGTTTCCCCAGGAGGACATCACAAGGCAAATGGTCTGTAACTTGGATTTGCAGATAAAATGTCAATGGCCCAATCTGCACTGGAGCATCCTTAAGCACTCCTCTTGTCACTTGGACTGTTCCATGAGATGATTCCATGTTCATAAGTGAATCCGGTCGCATAGGTATCCTGGATCTCGCCCAAACTTCGGTCTTCATAGCTACAATAGAGTGGGGTTGGGCAATGCCCTATGTCACCGCGGGAGCGTGACGTCACGCTTTGTGTCACAAAGCGTGACAAAGCTTGACCCACTTGATATTCTGCTACACAAGCAGCAACAACTCCATTCTTTCTGTAGGGACCTATAATAATACACTAGATACACTGCCTGGCTATGCAATTGAGTTCATTAAACCAGTATAATGCCTATAATTGTCACACAATGTGTCCCAAAGTGTTATGCTGCTGTATAAATGAGAATACCCCCTTTCTTTCTGCATGGCATGTTATCAGCAAGTGGAAAGTTGGTCTTAACTTTGAATAATCTACTCACAGGTCCATATTAGAAGTATAGAAGTGCATAATAAGACCCTAATACCAAGCAACAGTCTGAAGCAATCTGCTTTCAAGAGCTTGCATGCTAAGATGTTGTCTACATCATTTGAGCCTGAAAACACATGCATGGGCAAGCATATAGTAGGTCAGATACAAGTAACATGTACTGAAAACATTATTATGCTGAAGCATTAGTCATTGGAATATCACATCCATTATACTTACACATGTTCTGATCAAGTATTATGCATTCTCACAACAATCAACTGTCTCTTTTCCATACCAACCATATTCCATTGCAATTGTATGCTACTGTTAAAGAATTCCACATGATTGAATACTTGTACATGAATCAAGGCATTCACCATTTTCACTCCTCCTCCTCCTCCTCCTCCCAGTCACTCTCACCTTGTTCCAGATCAAACTCTTCTCCACTGGTGGTCTCATCTTCAACATATTCTGAAGGCCTCCATTCTCCAGCCTTGAAGCTGTCAATAGCTGCTGAAAGTGCCAATCTGATATTGCCAACAGGAGAATTGACTGTGATTCCTTTTGGAATAGGAGCTCCCCATTTCAAATATGCACGCAATGTATCTTTCAATTTCATTCCCTTAAGCCCCTTCACATCTGCTGCCTTCTTGAGCATCTTTATTGCTGCCACTCTGTCTGCTATTTCAGAGGCATTCTTCCTTCTCATCTCTGCAGCAGCAATGCCCTTGTCAGCCTTGTCCTGCCAGTGATGTGTCACTTCCTGCCTCCTCTTTCTGGCTAATCCTTTTGCCTCTGCCTTTTGTGCCATTGCTCTTATGAATTTATAGTCCTCAGGCAAGAATATTGTGTCCATAAAGGCTTGAGTGTCATTGTGATGGAACATGGCTCGTGCATTATAGGAAAACCATGTGAGCTGAGGTTGCCTGGTAAGAAGAACACGAAAGGCACCCAATGCCCCTTCATTCACATCATTCATAGGAGGCATCCAAGCTAGTTCTCTCTCTTCAGAAGTGGCCTCATCAATCAGACCTCCAGGGGTAAATTCAGATGTGAAACGTTTCCATGTCTCTGCTGCTCCTCCAAAAAAGGCCACTACCACAGATGAAAGGTGAGGAAGCTCTGGGGCAAGCTTCTGAATAGCTGCAAATATCTCTGGGGATTCCCACTGCTCTCCATCCAAGGCCCCTGCCTCAAATGATGCTGATGGTCCCAAAACAAATGAAGGATCCCCAATGATTCTCTGCATGTGCTGATAAACTTTCTTGTGGAGAGGACCCAGCTCAAGCATATTGACATCATTACCAGCTCCACGGGTCTTCCTGAAGTAAGGATGACTGATAACTTGTCCATACAAAGCAAGTGCTGCCAGCTCAGTTTTTGTTGCAGTGCAATGAAGTGCACTCCAAAGATTCTTCTCCATGTTATTGAACTGCTTGTTCTGCTTCTTTTGTTTCACATACTCAAGGAATTTGATGAAGTGAGGGAGGTGCAGGAGAAGCACCCCTGCAGCAACACAATAGGTTTGAAAGCGATTGTTGGATGTATCAGGGAATGTGAAAGGTCCCTTGACATTTTCTTGCCACCACCAACGATAGGTATCATGATATCCTTTCTTATCACTTGAACTATTGAAGATCTCCCCAGCAAGCTTTGTTGCTTTCACCCCACCTCTTGTTGTCTTCAGAAGTGCCTCTTCCTCAGCTGGAGTCAATGGACCTGATTTTTTTACATTCTTGAGTGCTGCAGCATTATCACGGTTGGCCAGTGGAACTGGGCCTTCAATGTTATTAGCTTTCCACCAGTCCATCATTGCTGCATTGCCACCCTGCACTGAGTTCAGATCTTTATGACACCCACAACCAACCCATATGAAAAGACTCAGGCTACGCTTCTCTGTGGCTGATAAGTTCTCATATGCTGCCTCTCCCAGCTGAATCACAAGTTGCTCCAGCATTTTTGACTCCTGTTCTGCTTGCTCAAGTGCAGATAACTTTTCCCATTTGCTGGCACCACCAGCATGCTTGATCATATCCTCTTGTGCTTTGATCAAATGAGGCAGGCTCTCTTGGTTTGGCATCCCTAAGATTTCTTTTTCACCTAGATCCTGATGTATTGCCTTCTGTTTCTCTTTTTCCATCAATTGAGCATCCTTTTTCTCCTTGGCACAGTGGTCTGAATGCATGCCAGACAGCTTGATGAAGATATCAATGACACGGAGTAGATTGCCATCACGTTTTGCAAGTGGACTTTGGTTGTATATGTTTGCAATATCAGTGAGGACCTCCTTCCATTCCTTTACAGACTGCTCACTACTTCCATCTAGAGCTGGGTGAACACCAAGAAGACGTGTACTGCGCTTGATGGCAGCAGGATCATCAGCAGAGTAGTCTCTGGTTTTGAGATGGGCATGTCGAGCTGTGTGGTGAATGCTACGATGAGTGGTACCATCAGCCCCAAAAGTCATGCCTAAATATGAGGAATCAGAACAGTACAAATCAAAAAATTGCAAGAGAATCTCTCACTCTTTGCATTTGCCATCTCATGGCCTAGCTGAACTTGAGCTGCAATATAACCCTCAACAATCACTCTTGCCACTGTGCGCCTGCTAACATTCCCTTTGACTGCCATGCCTGCAGCTTCCAGCACTGAGCGTATAACATGTCCAACATGTGCCTGGGAGCAACCTGCTTGAACCAAGATATGTATCAGGCTTCGTGTCTTCTCAGTGTATACCCCCTTCTCAAGCAAATGTTTGGTGCTCAGCTCCCTCTTAACTTGCTCTTTAGCTCTTTTGACTGCATTTGCTGTGACTTTGGCAGCTCTGTTACACTGCTTTTTTAGCTTTGAAGCCATGCTTTGGTGCTCTTTGATCTTCTGGGCAGCCTGATCCAATTTCTGCTGTGCCAGAGCTGCCTCAGCAGAGCATTGCTCTAGAGCATTTGACAGCTCCTTCTCCAGAGAAAAGTTCCTAAGCTCAAGCTTGACAATTGCTTCAGATGCTTTGGAGGTGATAGCCTTGAGGTTTGCTGACATTTGCATGCCTGTTGATTTTAAGGCTTTGATCTGGTCCTCTAACACTTTCTTCCTAGCATCACCCCTCTGTCATGCACGTCTTTCCACTCTCAGGGATTTGTACCACTTGCTGGAGTGCACTTTCTCAGCATCAATTGTCTCTAGCAGCTCTTCTGAGTATATCTTGTAGCTCTCAAGAGCATGTGACAGACTTTCACACTGATCCCTCTGAGTAGTGAGGGCCTCTGAGAGCTGATCTGAATGATCCTTTTGCATCTGCAGAGCAGTATCCAGGTCCAGAACCTTTGCCTCCAAAGCTTGAATAAATCCATCAGACATGACAAGTAGATGTTCAAGATGGGCAGTATGAGCATTGGTGATGCTATCATCAGGCCCTGAATCAGGCCTTTTTAGCTGCCTCATGTGGGCAGTGTGGCGAGTAGTCCTGCCATGGGAAGTATCCTCTGCAGGCATTTCATCAGATGAAAGAAGCAAATGCTCAAGACGGGTGATAACAGAGTTGAGGGTATCATCACAACCTGAATTAGGCCTTTTCCTACCCAACTGTCTCAGCTGAGCAGTCTTGGAAGTAGTCCTCCCATGAGAAGTACCCCTTGATGGAATCTCATCAGAGCTGATGTGCAGATGTTCAAGACCAGCAAGGGCAGCATTGGTATCACTGTCATCAGGGCCTGAATCAGGCCTTTTCTTACTCAACTGTCTCAGGTGAGCAGTCTGGGAAGCACTCCTTCCACAGCTAGTACCCTTTGAAGGCATCAGAGAATAGCTATATCAGAGATCAAAGTCCCCAGAGTGAGCAAGAGCCTCGCAAAAGTATCTTGTATGTGTTCTGGTGCCCAAAAGATGGATCTAAATATCAAAGCTTCAGTTAGTTCATGCACAATAGTAAAATGATGCAGGAATTCTCATACTGTTGATGGTGTTGCAGGGGCCAAGAATTTACTGCCACAAATTGTGTGAGAGCCTTGTGAGAGTATTTGGTATATATGTGGGTACAAAACAGATGTATCTAAATGTAGAAACTCTCAGTTAGTTCAATATAACAGCCAAATAAGGCAAGAAGTATCAAACCACTGTGGATACCAAGGGCCAGATGTTGTGCAGGAGTGTTGAGAGAGTATTTAGGATGAACAAAAGTGCCAAATTAAAGTGTCTGGATGTCAAAAGCATTAGCTAGTTAATGGCAGCAGCAAAACTGTGCATACTGCTACCAGTGCTGCAAGCTGAGGATTTGTTGCCAGAAGTTGGTAGGAGCCTTGTATCTGAAAGTATTGGGATCCATAGTAGGTGCATCTGGTCATTATAAGCTTCAGTTAATTCATGGAAATGACAGACCTGATGTACTGGTGATAGTGCTACAAGCAAGAAGAATTTGTTGTCTTGAGCCATTTAGACAAGGTTAATGACTCCACTGGCATGTAGTATAAGACTAAAACTCACCAAAGCTTGCTACACCTGAATGATCTCACAAGATGCCAAGATCAAAGCAGCAGAGCAGGTCCAACACTAACATCAAGCATAGTATTTCAGACATACCAAGGTTGGGTCAATCAGGATGTTCCAGGCTTACCAACAGATCAAGGGAGCCTCTGCAGCAAGATAGAAAGGTAGAAGCAAGGAGGTGATAAGGCAAGGAGGGCTGATCAGCCCAGGATCAGCTGAGATCGCACTTGTTTGTCATTATTTGTAAAATGTGGCTGCAGTGCTTCTGCACATCATCAAGCTCTATTATTGAGATGGAAACAAACTTTCAGGCTTAGCTTTGGTGAGACAAAATGCTCGCATTAAACCAATAAACAACTTGTTGGAAGCACAATTTCTATTTTTAGCCCCCATCTCGAGATATGAGTGAGATGTAGTCCATATCTAGAGATTGAGGCTAAATATAGAAAATGTGCTCCCAAGAAGTTATGTATTTGTTTAATACGAGCATTTTGTCTCACTAAAGCTAAGCCTGAAAGTTCGTTTCTGTCTCAATAATAGAATCCAAAGTTCAACTGCCCATTTTGGCAGAGGAATATGACATTATCAATGATTGTGAGGGAATTACCTTATACAATGGTGAGTCTCATGCACACATATATTCTTACAATGAATCCACACATTTTATCTACCTAAGCCTTCCCAAGATATTTTATATTTGCAGTGTTACAGCAGTGGGTCAGTCATTATGTCACGCTGTCACATTTCCTAGGGCGTGACGTGGTGTCACGCTTTGCGGTGATTGCCCAACCCCAGTGGGGGTGGGCAATTCCCGCATGGCGTGACATGCATGTCACACTGTTGATGTGTGACAACGTGACACACATACTGACCCATCGCCGTAGCTAGGTGAATACTGCTCGGATCAAAATGGTTTGAGGGAGTCATATGCACAAAATTAGCTCACAAATAATCTGCATAAGCCAGGCTAATATTATAAGGCATATTACACTACTAAAATCCATAAAACCACCAAATATGGCCCAAAACAATAGCAATAACTTTGACCTCTATGCATGAGCCATACAGGCATTTTAGTGCTTAGCTTTGGTGAGCAAAAATGCTCGTATGGACCCACTCTGTAAATTCTTCGTCGTACATTTTTTATTTTTGGTCCCAATATGGAGATAAGGCAGTATATGAGGCATTATCTCCATATTGGGACCAAAAATAAAAAATGTACGACGAAGGATTTATAGAGTGGGTCCATACGAGCATTTTTGCTCACCAAAGCTAAGCACCAAAGTGCCTGTACGGCCCATGCATAGAGGTCAAAGTTAAAGGTGCGCTTTTTGGCCAGGTAAACAACAACAAACATGGTGCAACCAGTGCCGCTATCATGATGGCCATCACCACTGGACTTCAACTCACCTCTGGCACTTTCTGAACCTGTCTCTGCACCACAACAGGGTCTACACAATCAGCTGGTAAGCTGGCAGGTATGCTGTATTACTTTCATGATAATAAATGTCCTCTTTATCCTTAGCATCATCTTGTTCCCTCTGTGGACCATTGGGCTTCAACACACATCTGGCACCTTCTGAACTGATCTCTGTAGTACACCTGGACCTACACCAATCACCTGGTAAGTTGCAGGTGCCTTTTATCACCTTTCATGGCAATAAATGTCTTCTTTATCCTCAGCATTATCTTGTGCCCTCTGTGCTCAGAGGGCAGCTTCTGTGGGAGTTTATAACACTTCCTACCAGTGGTGTGTCCATCCCTCTTACTGATATTGCAACTATAACATGCTGGCCATGACGATTTGTACAGAAACAACCAGCGTGCATCTTTTGATTTAATCACTCTGCAATTATGCACTAATTGCATTTGTTCACTTCCAGAAATACCAACCTTCACCTCCTCAACCTCCTGGCCTTTGTTATTTTAGGGCTTCATCTTGTCCTGTTTGAATTGCAGATTTGTGTGATTAAGTCAATGCCTCCAAAAGGCTCTTCTCGTGGCAGGAGTGCTGCTCAGGCTGCACAAAATGCAGTTCTTACTGGGAAACAGTCCAGATGGGCTACTGGTCACAGTGAACCTGAGCCTACTGTGGCTAGCTTGCAGGAATCATTGGAATTGTCAAAAGCCAGGATTCAGGAGCTGGAGGAGAGAGTTGCAGAGCTAGAAACAGCTGTGAGATTTCATGAACAGCATTCAGCAGAGCTGTCCCAAGCACTTGTCAATGAAAAAGATAAATCTGCGATGTTGGCAGAAGATCTTAGTGCTCAAGTAGAGCATTCCACAACCCTCTACAAATCCCTGAGAGTAGAGAGGCAGGCACAACAGAGGGGGCAGGCTAGGAAGGGCAGGATGGAAGAACAGATCAGACTCTTGAAGTCTGCAGACTCCAGGATGTCATCTGATCTTCACAAGATCAAAAGTAATGCATCAAAAGCAATTGATGTCCTCCTCAAAGTTGAAAAGGAGAATTCCACCCTTAGGAGTGAACTGTCAAACACCTTGGAGCAGTGCACTGCTGAGGCAATAGTAGCTCAAAAAAGGCTGGATCAGGCAAGCCAGAAAATGAAGGAGCAAAAAAGGCTGGCTGCAAATTTGAAGAAACGCTGTGATAGAGCTGCTGTAGTGCAGGCAAATGCACTAAAGAGAGCCAATGAACATGCCAAGAAAGCAAATTGTGTCCATAACCTCCTTAAAAAGGGGGTATACACTGAAAAGACTCGGAACCTGATAAGGCTTTTGGTGCAAGCAGGATGCTCCTGAGAGTATGTTGGGGAGGTTATTCATGCAGTATTCAGGACTGCAGGCATCTCTGCCCATGGAGAGGTCAGCAGACGCACTGTGTCAAGGATAATTCTTGAGGGCTACTTTGCCGCAAAAATCCAGCTGGGATTTGAGATGACTGAAGCAGAGAGTGAGTGTGTATATTTGCTTGTTGCAATATTTGTCTCATCAAATTGGTTTCTAGGTATGACATTTGGTGCTGATGGCACTACACATTGTGCTGTTAATTATGATGCACGGCATGTGCATTACAAAGCTCAGTCCTATACTGGTGAAAATGACACTGCAACAAAGCAAACCACCCATTTACTAGGAGTTCACTCTTCACTGGATGGAACTAGCGAGGAGTCTGTGAAATCATGGAAGCAACTTCTCAGTGGCATTGCTGAAATATACAACCAGAGTCCCTTGGGAAAACGTACTGGCCACCTACTTCGTGTCATTGACATCTTTGTCAAGCTGACTGGCATGCATTCTGATCATTGTGCCAAAGAGAGGAAAGATTTTCGTCTGATGGAAAAGGAGAAAACACTAGCCACTCATCAATCTCTGGGTGAAGATGAAATCCTTGAGGGATCAAACCTGGAACTTCTTCCCCATTTTAAATGGGCCAATGAGCAAATGATCCAAGATGCTGGTGGCAGTGCAAAATGGAGCAAGCTTTCTACAATTGAACAGGCTGAACATAAATCCAAGATGATGGAGAAACTAGTCATCAACATTGGAAAAGAATCCTTCAAGATGCTATCAGATGATGAGAAACGCATCTTGAAGCTATTCATTTGGGCAGGCTGTGGTTGTCATAAGGACTTGAATACAGTTCGGGGTGGAAATGCTTCAATGATGGCATGGTGGGGAGAAAATGATGTTCCACCTCCTGTTTTGCTGGCAAACAGAGATAATGCAGCTGTTCTAAAGGGCCATCTGACAACTTCTGACACAACAACACCTGCTGAAGAGCGAGCATTGGAGATGTCAACCCAAGGTGGGGCTAAAATAGCAAAGCTTGCAGGTGATATCCTTAACAATAAGGATGACAAGAAAGGACATCATGACAATTTCCGCTGGTGGTGGAGGGCAAACGTTGATGAGGCTTTCACATTCCCTGATACCTCTAACAATCGGTTTCAATCACACTGCAAGGCTGCAGCTGCTTTGATACAGCATCATTCTCAATTCATCAAATTTCTTGAATATGTCAAGGAGAAAAAGAAGACCATGAGATTCAGTCACATGGAGGAGAATTTATGGAATGGACTGCATTGCACTGCTACCAAAACCGAGCTGGCAGCACTTGCATTGTATGGTCAAGCAATTAGTCTCCCCTATACCAAGTATATCTGTCAAGCCCATGCTGACAAAGTCAATATGCTCAACTTGGGTGATTATCACAAGAGTGTCCATGCACATGTAAAGAAGATCATACAAGACACAAGCCTTCTTCTGGGCCCTTCAGCTGCATTTGAAACAGGATCCTTGGATGGACAGCGTTGGGAGTCACCTGGTGCATTTGCAGCTATACAACGCATTGCACCAGAACTTCCCCATCTCAAACCAGTGCTTGTTGCATTTTTCAAAGGGGCAGCAGAGACATGGGGGCGTTTCATCTCTGAGTTCACCCCAGGAGGCCTGATTGATGAAGCAACACAAGAAGAGAAAGATCTAGCCTGGTTGCCTCCAACAAATGATGATGATGAAGGTGCTTTGGGTGCTTTCCGTGTCATGATGCGGCGACAGCCTCAGCTCAGTGAAATGCAGTACAATGCACAAGCAATGTTTCGCTACAATGAGACTCAGGCATTCATGACAAAGATGTTTCAGCCTGAGGACTATGAATTTGTGCGAAAAATGGCCCGTAATGCTGGATTACAAGCATTAGAAGCACAGAGAAAGAAGACTTGGGCTCAACATCAGCAGGCCAAGAATGATAAAAGAAGAGCTGGGCAGGAGATGAGAAGGAAAAATGCAGCTGAAAAAGCAAAGAGGATTGCAGCTGTCAGGGTGATTGAGAACAAAGAGCAAGTCCAGAATCTAAAGGGACAAAAGCTGAAAGACTGCCTGCTAGCCTACAAGAAATGGGGTGCTCCTCTCCCTAATGAAATCAAGGCTACCTCAAAAGTTGCTGCCATCAGAGAGGCAATTTGGGCAGTTGTTGAAAGCTACAATGCTGGGAAATGGAAGATTGGGGCAATTTTTGGAGCTGAATTAGTCAATGAAGAAGAAATTGACTTGGAGGAGGATGGGAGTGATTGGGAGGATGACATGGTGTGATGACTTTGATTTGGCTGTTGTATGCTTTTGGAGTAAGGTTGGAGCTGCTTTTGTATTTGTAAATCATTGAGATATATTTGTATTTGGGGTAGCAGACTATATTTCAGTCAGCTACCATGTTTAGGATTAAAGGTATCTGGTCAATGCCTTGAATGTTGTAAGTCCTCATAGGAAAGCTGAAATTGCTTAAAAGTGTAGTACAACAAGGTAATTCCATCCTCAGACCCTCCCAGTTCAGACACCTTTGATTTATTAGCTACTGTTCAACAGAGACTCATGGTTAAGCATGATACATATCTGTGACTGCTTTATCCTAGTATTACATGGAAAATACTGGTTATAAATGCAGAATCACATAGCCAGACCATGTATCTGGTGTATTAATCCATTACCCCACAAAAGGAATGGAGTGGAAAGGTGTTGTGTAGCTGGAGATACACTGGGTCAAGGTATGTCACGCTTTGTGTCACACTTTGTGTCACAGTGCGTTACGTCACGCTGCCACGGGGTCACACGGCATT
>WNFX01013738.1_pt1 | contig 10590 bp, 5 predicted proteins | sample 5400111 | NCBI WGS metagenome assembly WNFX01 (sample SAMN13153363, study PRJNA577476) | soil metagenome | isolation source: 40 cm soil or saprolite under grassland replicate 1 | place: USA:California | collected 2016-06-15 | reverse complement strand
CACCGCTTGCTCGGCAAAGCCGACCGCCTTGGCACCATCGCGAATTGAGTCATCGGAAGATGTCGCGAGTGTCCATGCGAGGTTGTTGCGCGAATGTGGATCTTCGGGAGCTAATGCCACTGCCATCTCGTACTGCGCGATCGCATCCTTGAATGATCCCTGCCGCAAAAAAGCATTGCCAAGGGACGTGTGGGCGTCTGCGTCATTGGGTTGTAGCTGAAGGGTCCATTCCCAGTCTGCGATCGCTTCATCAATCCGTCCCTTCGCAAAGAGCACATTGCCACGGTTGTAATAGGCATCTGCATAATATGGTTGCAATCTGATTGCCTCCTCGTAATGAGCCATCGCTTCGTCCGAGCGGTCTTTCCTGGCGAGAGAATCAGCCAGGTTCATTTGCACAAAAGCTGAACCGGCGTCGTAGTGTGGGTTCGTCTTGCCAGATCTAATTTTTGCGGCACTTTCGAAGTGCGAGATAGCTTCATCCAGCTCGCCGCGTTCGGCACACAGGTATCCCAGATTATTGTGGGCAACATCGTTGTCAGACGTCACTGCAAGAGCATGGTTCCAAAGAGTACGGCTGTTGCGCCAATAGGAAGTCTGAACGAATGCTGTCCAGGCAAGGACCGGGAGGAGGACTGTCGTGATCGCGGTGGCAACAACAAGCCGTGATTGGGACCGGCGGACTTTTGCTATGTCGGCAGTAAACCATACGGCAGCCAGAAACAAGCCGATGCTGGGAAGATAGGCATAACGGTCCGCATGACCTTGTTCGCCAACCTGAATCACACCAATCACCGGAAAGAGCATTACCACATACCAGAACCAGCCCGTTAACAAATAAGGGCGTTGGCTTCGGAAAATGGCCGCGGCGGCGGTGACGGCCACCAGCAACGCCACAGCGAAAATGACTTGCCCAATTGACAGAGTATTATTTGGATGAGGGTAGAAAACGCCGAGGCGCGTCGGCCATAGTGTTTTCCAGATGTAAATCACGTAACTGGCTAATGCGTTCTCCAAGCGCCAGAGCAACGGCAATGGCGGGATTGCGCCGGTGGCACGTTTTTGCAGGACAAATGTGATGACGCAAGCGCCTGCGGAAAGAACGAATAACGGAATCTTTTCTATAACCAGCCCTAATAGGGGACGCCCGACACCTGCTTGCTGACCTCTAATTTTATTCAGCGGCCAGTAATCAAGAAAGATCAAAACGACTGGCGCAGTTACCAACATTGACTTGGCCATGAGTCCAGCCGCGAAAAGGACAGTGACTAGCAAATAACGCCTGATGGATGTTGATCGCGCATAACGCACGTACGCGCCGAGCATGAGAAAAAAGAAGACCGCGCTTAGAACGTCTTTTCGCTCGCTCACCCATGCCACTGATTCGACATGCAGTGGGTGAACCGCGAATAGAGCTGCCACAACGGCACTTTTCCATGGGGCGTCCGTCATTTTCCGGAGGACTTGGAACAGCAAAAGCACTGCTATAATGTGCAAAACAACGTTCGTGGCGTGATGCCAGCCAGCATTCAAGCCATATAGCTGGCAGTCCACCATGTGCGAAATCGTTGTTAGCGGATGCCAGTTACCTGCATGTTGGCTGATAACGGCAAAAGTTATTCCTTTTAGCGTTAATCCAGCTTTAATCGCAGGAGAATTATAGACATATAAGTCGTCGTCGAAATTGACAAAGTCGTAGCGGATTGTTTGACCGAAAACGGCCAGGGTAATGGCAGTCAGAAAAAGATATACACCGACAATTATTCGCCAGTCCGGACTGCGCCGTGATGCGTCTGGCCGGCTGCCAGAGCGTCTCTTGTTATTCACTTCTGTGGAAGCGAGCTCTTGCTTGTGAGACTTGTATCCCGGAGTGGACGGTTTTCCTGGTACAGGGCGATGCTGCTCTGGAGCTCAGCAGCGAGAGCGAAGTTGCCTTGTTTGTTGGCCAGTTCAACTCCCTGCTGCGCCGTTTCAATCGCCTGAGGAAATTGCTGATTTTCTGCATACGCAGCGGCTAATGTGCGGAAGACGATTGGGATTCTGCCTCCTGAAATCCGTACCGCCTGCTGCGCCAACTGGACTGCTCTCGATCCGTCTCGCAGTGAATCCTCCGGTGCAGTCGCGAGCACCCACCCGAGGTTATTCAAGGCATTCCCGTTGTCTGGTTGAATTTCCAAAACCTTTTGCCATTCCTCAACGCCCTCCCTGATTTGGCCTTGTTGAACCAGGACCGTGCCCACAATGTTGTGTACTTCCATGTTGTCGGGCTGTAGCTCGAGTAATTTGCGATAGTGAACCAGGGCGTCGGCGACTTGCCCTTTTTGAAGAAGAGCCTTCGCGAGGTTCTCGTGGGCGGGGCTATTGTCGGGTCGCAGATCCACCGCTGATTTGAGAAGTGAGATAGCTTCGTCCAACTGCCCTTTTTGCAGGAAAACTATGCCGAGGTTGTTCTCGGCAACATCGTTGTTTGTGGTTACCGCAAGGGCGTGCTTGAACAACGTTTCGCTATCGCGCCAATAAGAGGTTTGGACCCAGGCGCCCCAGCTCAGGAGTCCGATAGTAAGTAATGCAGCGGCGCTCAAAATGGTACGCTGATGTCGCCACGAGATTGTCAGATCGGTTAGGGCCCATGTGACAGCTATGTATAGGCCGATCTGGGGCAAATAGGTGTATCGATCAGCGCGCCCCTGCCAGCCGACTTGAACCAGTCCGATAACGGGTACAAGCGTTCCCAGATACCACAACCAGCCTGTGATTAAGTAGGGTCGCTTTTTCCGAAGGGCGATAGCCACCGCCGTAACGCAAATAAGCAGGAGGAATGAGGAGCTGATTTGCCAGAGCGGCAGCCGGTTCTCCGGATGCGGGTAGAACACCGCGAGGTTTACCGGCGAGAGCATCTGCCAGATATAAAGGACATAGCTTAGCACCGCGTTATTGAATCGTTCCAATACCGGTAACTCCTCGGTGTAGCCAACCGCGCCTTTCTGCGCAACAAGCGTGGCGATACTCGAAACAGCCGAAAGCGCGATCAACGGAATTTTTTCCAACACACGCTTTGACACCTGCCCTTTGATTCTATCAAGAGGCCAGTAGTCGAGAAGCAAGAGCACGAATGGCAACGTTACCAGCATCGGTTTAGACATGAGGCCACATGCAAAGACGAACACCACCATGAGATAGCGCCCAGTCCGTGGCAAGCGCACGTAATACAGATAGGCAAGCAGTGTGAGCATGAAGAAAACGCCGCTAAGCACGTCCTTTCGCTCTGCTATCCATGCGACCGATTCCACCCGTAACGGATGGATTGCGAACACCGCCGCAACAAAGGCGCTGCGCCAAAATGCGCCGGTCATTTGTAGCAGACCGACGAAAAGAAGCATCACCGCAATACTTTGTAAGAGGACGTTAGTGAAATGGTGCCATCCTGCTTTCAATCCATATAGCTGGCAGTCGAGCATGTGCGAGATGGTCGTCAGCGGATGCCAGTTCATGGAATGAATATGGGTAAATGCCCAGACAATGCCGCTGCTGCTCAGTCCCTCAGTTACCTTCGTGTTTTCGTAGACGTAACGCGGATCATCATAGTTAACGAAGTCGTGCCGGAGCGTTTGGCCAAAAACAAGCCAGCTCAGTGCCGCCAGAGCGATACAGATGCCCATCGTCTGCCGGGAACGGTTGATTCGCGGCGAAGTCAATTGAGCGTTGATACGATGCATGCCTCGATTTTGCGTAAATGACAACAGCCGATTGACGAACGAGCAACTAAATCCGAATGACGAAAGCCGAAACGGCATGAACATCGCAGCCCGGTCATTGGGCATTCGGTCTTGGTCATAGCTCGGATTTCCTCTCGTAAATCAAAACATATTTTCCCAGCTGCGGCACTGATTGTGGTACGCTGCCAAAATAATAATCTGTTTTGTCCGGCGCCACCATGTTCACGAAACCGGCAACAGTATAGTTTTGCGTCGTGTATTCGGTCGCCCAGTTAAAGATCAACTTTTCAGATTCAGACCTTTGCAGCCAAGAATCTGGCATTACCACGGAGATGAGAAACTTGGGACGAGCTTGTTCTATCTCGCGAATCATTTCTTTTTGCATTTGAGTGGTGTACCTATGGGCTTCCATAAGGCCGTAAGTATAAATGTAGCCGGTTGCAGAATGCCGGTTTGAATAAAAATAAATCTGCGGCTCAGAACCTAGCACGGCTATCGTGTCGCTTGGGGTTGTATGTCCTCGCAGATATTCTGCGATTCTAACGGATTCCACAAAAGGACTCTCTGGATAAATCATTCGGGAAGCATCGGCCGGCGAGGCCTCGAAAAAGAACTTCCTTTCTCCGAGGATCGGCCAGGCAAGAGCAGCTCCGAGAATTAGGATCGGGATAAATCGCAGTAGGATAAACTGATCTGAGATCAGACCAGACAATCTGCTAATGGCGAGACCAGCAAGCAGCGAGACAGCGGGAAGCACCAAGACAAAATAGTGCAATCGAAAATAGAATCCCGGGCATATCGCCAATGCAGAGAAGAAAAAGAAACCGAGCAGAAAAACTGCGGTCCTACGCGTTCTTGGCTCCCACAAACCCGAACCGAGTCCAATTCCAGCTAGTATCCAGATCGGCCAGCTACCTAGCACTACTTCCTCAGCGCTGTACGCGAAGATTTGCCGCGCTACACTGAAAGGAACCAGGCTGCCATATTGGCGCGCGTAATCGATTGTCCAAAACCAGAACCTCTCGAAAACGCCGATTCGCCAGAGAACCAGACAAGTAACTCCTAATGGAAGAATTACGCCGGCACTGAAAGTCAGGCCTTGCACAAGAATTTTTTTAGCTTGGGTTCCGCGATGGAGATTGCCAGAGACAAGATAAATCGCCCCAAACAAGGCGAAAAAAACTGCCGGCTGCTTCATTAACAGTCCCACGCCGAAGAGCAACCCGCTCGCGAATAGCCGCTGCAACGCTTGGCGATCTGTTGAGCTGCACAGGAGCAGGGTCCCACCGAGCACGGGGAGGAGCACAAAGTGTGTTGCGTGGCCCGCAAAGCCTAGCACCGACGCACTCACAGAGAGCACCGCATAGCTCATTGCCGCTGCAAGTCCCACTGTTGAACTTATCAATTGCCGCCCAAGGAAAAAGATAAGGATGACCGTAGCTGCATTTACCAAAAGCAACCCCAGATGAATTCCGGTGCCTGTTTGTCCAAAGATCGACATGATCACCGCGTAGGCCGCATAAGTGCCCGGGAACTTCATGTTATAAGCGAGCTTGTATGGCGGGATGCCTTGCAATATCAGTTGCCCGGCATAAGCGTACTCGCCTTCGTCGCGCTCGAGTGGAATTCCAAGTAGTCGAATTCGAATTGCGATGACGACGCCGAAAACGATTGCGGCAAGGATCCACCAGCCGAAACGCAGTGCTTTGCCGTTGATCTCGATCTTATCGGTCACGGAAGCTCCTCTTTCGAACGAAAAGCTGCGAGTTGCAACTGAGCGATTTCCGTTGCACTGCGTCTTCTCAAATGGCTCTTAGCACGCCAATCCCGGGCAAGATTTCTGGACTTGTCTTTTCTCGGCGCAGTCGCGCCTGCATTTTTGCTCTGGTCTTGGCTGCTGTAACGATTCTCGTGTATCGCCCTGCCTGGAATGGCGGGTTCCTTTGGGACGACGACGCCTACGTCACAAATAATGAGCTATTGACTGCGCCGGATGGATTACGCCGCATCTGGTTTTCGCTTGATTCGCCTTCGCAGTACTTCCCTTTGGTTTATACCACGTTTCGCGTCGAACACGCGCTTTGGGGACTGAACCCAACCGGTTATCACTGGATCAATCTGGTATTGCATGTCGCCAACGCCCTGCTTGTTTGGGCGGTGCTAGCTCGGTTAAAGATACCGGGAGCATGGCTGGCGGGAGCAATTTTTGCCTTACATCCCGTGCAAGTGGAATCGGTCGCCTGGATCACGGAACGCAAAAACGTGCTCATGGGCTTCTTCTTTTTGCTCACGCTCCTTGCCTGGATTGCCTTTGTTGACGAAAGGACCAAGCGGCCATGGCTGTTTTACGGGCTGGCCCTGATCCTTTATCTACTGGCGCTTTCGGCCAAGACAACGGCTTGCACGCTCCCGGCAGCGTTGTTTTTGATTTTGTGGTTGGAAAATCAACGCATCAGTTGGAAGCGAATTTTCCAGATCGTGCCTTTCGTCGTTCTCGGCCTGGCCATGGGCTCATTGGCAATCTGGTGGGAGCGTTACCACCAGGGAACCAGCCGAGCGATTTTTACGTTCCTGAACCCAATCGAGCGGATCCTCGTCGCAAGCCGGGCTGTTTGGTTTTACCTGAGCAAACTCATCTGGCCATCTAAACTGACATTTATTTACCCACGATGGGACATCGCGTCGACTCATCTTCCCGGCTACGTCTGGCTGTTAGCAGGGTTGATCGTATGCGTGGTAATCTATTTTTTGCGCCGGTATTTGGGACGCAGTATTGAGGTCGCAGCCGCATTTTTCGTCGCGACGCTCGGCCCGGTGTTGGGGTTCATCATGCTTTACACATTCCGCTACACGTTTGTGGCTGATCATTATCAATATCTGGCCTGTATCGCTCCGATCGCCTTGGTGGCTGCCGGTCTGGTTAATCTGGCCGATACCTTCAAGAAGAGCCGCGTCGTAATTTTGACCGCGGCGCTCTGTATAGTGACAGTCCTGGCGACACTGGCGTGGCGACAAGCGGCAATGTATGGCAATATCGAAACGCTCTGGCGCACAACTCTCGCGAGAAATCCTGGCTGCTGGATGGCTCACAACAATCTCGGGATCGTGTTGTTTGAAAAAGGTCAGCTCGACGAGGCGATTGCGCATTACCGGAGGACGTTGCAAATGCAGCCTAATTTTTGGGATGCTGATTACAATCTTGGCAGCGCTCTCTTAGGGAAAGGCCGCGCAGGTGGCTTTGGCTAATGCTCTCCTTCAAAAGAAACGAATCGAAGATGCGATCGTTCATTATCAAAAAGCAGCGGCAATGCGTCCCGACTATTTTCTTGCTCGTTATGGTCTCGGCCATGCTCTGCTTGAGAAGGGACAACTAAGCGCCGCGATTGAGCATTGTCGGGCTGCCCTATTGATTCGGCCAGGCAACCCGGATTGTCACACGATCTTGGCCATTGCTCTTGATGAAAGCGGCCATTCTGTCGAGGCTATCCAGCATTACCAAAGAGCCCTGGAGATTTCTCCACAATCCGTTTCGGCCCTGAATAATCTGGCGTGGTTGCTGGCGACGTGCCCGGATGCGTCGCTCCGCAACGGGGCCAGGGCAATTCAACTTGCGCAGCAAGCTGATCAATTTTCGGGAGGCACCAACGCAGTTGTCCTGCGCACATTGGCTGCCGGATATGCGGAAGCCGGGCAATTTGGAAAAGCGATTGAAAGTGGCCGGGCTGCAACGCGGGCAGCACAGATGCAGGGCGATAACTCGCTGGCCGGGGAGTTAGAGCAACAGATCGCACTTTATGAGCTTGGTTTACCTTATCACGAAGCGCCAAAATAACGGTAGCGGGCGATTGACTTTCACCCGGCCAGGCTTTCGATTCTCCTTCAGCCGCGGCTACCAACTTTATCAGAGCTCGCCGCGCAGGATGTTGAAAACAGCAGTACTCTCCACCACGCCTTGCAGGGTGTCTGTTCCCGGGCCGTTGCCAAACGCCACAACATCTTCAACAGTTACCAACGCGGATTTCGAGTAAAAGGCTGCCGGCTCCGGCTGCTCCGTTTGCGGTTGTTTGCTCGGATTTTCCTCTTCTTTGCCTGGTATTTTCGCAGCTCCGTACGATTTACCGCCATTCGGGCCGGTTGCCCAGGTAATCCAAGGTTGCCCGGCAGAATTAAAGCCTAACAGGGCAATCCCGCTATCTTTGCGAAAAGGAAATCCGTTCAGTTTTAATCCGCCGATCGCCACATCGCCGCAGACTATAATCGTCGTTTTTTCTCCGCCATAACTTCGGGCGATACCAACTGCCCGGTCGAGTTCGAGTGTTTGACTGAGTGTTCGTTCCCCGTTGTTTTCCTCTGCTGCTTTCCCCATCAATCCTGCATCTACGACAAGCAAATAACCGCCGGAATTGTACTGCAGTAGTTGAATCGCTCGCCTGACCATGTCGGAAAGACTGGGCTGCTGCCCTCTTTGCCCAACCTGATTGGCGAAAGCGAGATCATCATTATTGAAAATGCCGAACAGCTTTGGTCGTCGCCAGGCGGGAACTGCTTCCAAGTCTGTGCGGGTTCGGACGATATCGAATCCATTGCCACGAAGCTCAAGCAACAGATCGCGGGTGTCTTGTCTCTCGCCGCCTTTTGTGGCGGGAATGAATTGCGCCGCACCGCCGCCCATGGCGATATCAATGTTTCCTCGATCGACAAAATCGGCTGCGATTTTCTCCGTATCGTTCGGCTCGGGTGTGTGCGCGTAGAAAGCTGCGCTGGTCAAGTCCGTGAGCTTGGTGTCCGTCACCAAGCCTGTGGCTCGTCCGTGCTCGCGTGCCAGTTCAACGATGCTCTTGAGCGGTTTGCCGTCGCTGTTTACAGCGAGAGCGCGATTCGTCACCCGTTCGCCGGTGGCGATTGCGGTGGCTGCAGCCGCCTGATCGGGGGCCGCGAAATCCTTCGAGTAATTCATCACCAGCGCCGCATACGGCATCAAATCCATGTTCAGCCGTGTGCCGGCTCCGGCGGCATACGTGCGAGTAGGCGCGAGCCTGGCAGGTGAAAGCCCTTCGCCCACAAATAGGATGATGCCGAACGGTTTCCGGATGACCCAATGCTGGAAATAAACCACGCCCAATGCGCCAAAGGCGACAAGACATACGAGCGCCAGCAACTGGTTGCGCCACTTCATTTTCCCTTCTGTAGCGGCGGTCTTTGACGGCTGCAAATGTTCTAAAATTCAGTAGTAACAAAGAACTGCTTGTCCGTTCGCGCGTTCATCGGCAAAGTGCGCGACGTATGGCCGCTCCTGTGATGCTCATTATTCGCGACGGCTGGGGCATCAATCCCGGCGGGCCCGAGAAGCGCGAGAGTAACGGCGATGCGACATTGCTCGCGTCCACGTCATTTCACGATCAGCTCTATGGCGACTATCCATGGTCGCAATTGAGCGCCAGCGGCATGGATGTTGGCCTGCCGGAAGGACAAATGGGCAACTCGGAGGTTGGTCACCTTAACCTTGGAGCAGGCCGGATCGTTTATCAGGACCTGACGCGCATCAACAAGGCGATCGCCGACGGCGAACTGCAGCATAACCGCGTCTTACAGGACACGTTCGCTGCTGCTCGGGGAAATCGGCTGCATCTTATGGGATTGCTGTCCGATGGCGGCGTGCACAGCCATTACTCGCACATGGTCGCGCTTGCGAACGGCGCGCGTGCGGCAGGAGTCGCAGAGATTTTCGTTCACGCTTTCACCGATGGACGGGACACGTCGCCTACGGGCGGCGCGGGCTTTTTAAGAACGTGTGAAAAGGAACTTCAGAAGAGCAGTGCGAAAATCATCACTGTTGTCGGGCGCTATTTCGCAATGGATCGCGACCGGCGCTGGGACCGCACAAAAAAAGCGTGGGACGCAATCGTTCTCGGTCGCGGTGAATTCTGCAACTCATCGCCCGCGGCGGCTGTAGAGCGACAATATGCACTCCGGAAGACAGACGAATTCATGCCGCCGCTGATTTTCGCCTTGCCTAACGAGCAGCGTGTCCGCGACGGGGATACGGTTTTATTTTTCAATTTTTTCATCTTCGCGCCGGAGGAGCTCAAACACATCCTCGGCGAGATCGTCAGCGCCGCCGGTAAACGGCAATTGCGAATCGCCGAGACCGAGAAATACGCGCATGTGACTTACTTTTTTAACGGCGGAGTCGAAAAGCCCTTCCCGGGCGAAGACCGTAAACTTATTCCTTCACCAAAAGTTGCGACGTACGATTTGAAACCCGAGATGAGCGCGTTTGAAGTCAGCGATGAAGTGCTCTCCAGCATGGCTGACTACGACTTGATCATTTTGAATTTGGCAAATCCCGACATGGTGGGTCACACCGGTGTGGTCGAGGCCGGCATCAAAGCGGTGGAGGCAGTGGATAGATGTTGTTCCCGAATTGTCACAAAACTTCTCGAGCTTGACGGCAAAGCGCTGATCACCGCGGACCACGGCAACTGCGAACAAATGCGCAACCCTGACGGATCGCCGAACACAGCGCACACCAGCTACCGTGTGCACTTCATTTATGTCGCCAGAGACGCGGTAAAATTCCGCTGCGAGGACGGCATCCTGGCCGACGTCGCGCCGACTCTTTTATTTCTGCTCGGATTACCGCAGCCAAAAGAGATGACCGGGCATAACTTGGTCGTACCTGTCGATTGACCCGCGATAGCCCGCGGCGGTGCACGCCGTCATTGTCGAGCAAAAAGAGTTTAATCTAATCAACGCTCACAGGCGGGCAGCGCTGGTGGAATTGCTCGACTTGGGGCGATAATGCTCCTGCGCGATTCGGAGCAAATCAGATCGGCCCGATTTCTTGCCGGGTGATTTCCAGTTGTCGATTGAG
>WNFX01009957.1_pt1 | contig 10590 bp, 12 predicted proteins | sample 5400111 | NCBI WGS metagenome assembly WNFX01 (sample SAMN13153363, study PRJNA577476) | soil metagenome | isolation source: 40 cm soil or saprolite under grassland replicate 1 | place: USA:California | collected 2016-06-15 | reverse complement strand
CCTCTGCGCCATCGACGGCATTCATGCCGGTGGCTTTCGCGCCGACGCGGACTTCGACGCGAAGGCGGCAAGACGTCTCAATATCAAACGGGATCCGCCGCTGCGGGACCCCCGCAAGGGGTAGGGCAGGGAACCCAAGACTGCCTCATATCTGCCTTGGGAGGACCCTAGCCTGAGACCAAAGTCGCCCGGAATCGGCCCGTTCCCGCGGGGGCGCTTGCATCTCGTTAACCATGGAGCCGGTAAAAGTGTTGCGTCTGTCCGCGGTCGCGCGTCGGGCTAGGCGGCGGACCCAGGAGTAAGGGGAAACTCGTCGATGCGGAATCGCACTCTCGTTTGGTCGACCATCGCGCTCTCGGCGCTCGCAGCCTCGGCCTGCAGCACGACACCGTCTCCGCAGGTCGCCGCCTCCGCGCCGCCGGAACCTGAAATGCCGGCCCGCATTCGGCCCACCGAGATTGTCGGCCGTTGGGGCTACGCCGCCTATCACAAGCCGGAGGATCGCACCCGCACCGAGGCGAATGCCCGCGGCCAGTGCAAGCAGCCCTATGTGATCGGCCAAGGTACAAACGGCGGAGTGATGATGTACCTCGCCGATTCGAGCCAGCTGCAGGAGCTGCGGCTGAAGGGCAGTTCGGCGGGCAGGGACTATATCGGTCCTGCCGGACGCACGCCGGGGACGCAAGATCGAGAGATCGTCTCCTTCGACGGCCGCGTGATGATTCTCAAATATGTCGATCCCGAGATCGATGGACGTTACGGCACCGGCATCTTCGTGCGTTGCGCGCCGCGCGCGGCGCAGGCGAGTGCGTCGCGCTGATCGCGGCCGTGGCCGTTGATCCAAGTCTGGTCGAGCAAGAGCTGCGCACCGCAACCGGCAGGCGCCGTGTTCCCCCGCCGCTGCAGATCGACGAGACGCCGCTATGACGCGCGGCCTCATGGCCACGCCGCTCGCGCCATGGGAGCGCGACGGCGTCAAGGCCGCGCTCGTCAAGGCGGGGCTACCGGCGGACGATATCCACAATGAACGCGTATTGATCTGGCGCTTCGAGACGGTCCAGGCCATTCCGGTCGGCTTCGGCGGGCTGGAAATTTTCGGCAGCGATGCGCTGCTACGCTCGCTGGTGACTTTGCCGCCGCTGCGGCAGGTCGGCATGGGAGCGGCGATGGTGACCGTGCTCGAGACCGAGGCACGCGCGCTCAAATGTCGCGTGATCTATCTCCTGACCGCGTCCGATACGCGTCTCTTCGGCCGGCTCGGCTATGCCGCTTGCACGCGCAGTGACGTGCCAGAAGCGGTCCGCGCCAGCCGGCAATTCGCCGCGCTCTGTCCGCCCAGCGCAACGGCGATGGTCAAGCGCATCGGCTAGATCGACCACGGCACGGGCCGTGATAGGGTCGAGTCGATCTCGCCCACCGTGCTCCTGTCATGCCCGCTCTGCGCGATGTGATCGCCGGCCCCTGGCGCGCCGTGCTCGTGCTCGGCGTCACCGAGATTCTGGCCTGGGGCACAATCTTCTATCCGCCGGTCTTGACCGTGCCGCTGATCGCGCACGAGCGCGGCTGGTCGATGAGCTTTGCCATGGGCGGCTTCTCGCTCGCGTTGCTCACGGCCGGCCTCGTGTCGCCACGCGTGGGCCTGCTGATCGACCGCTACGGTGGACATCGGGTCATGTCCGTCGGCTCGCTCCTCGCCGCGCTTGGTCTCGCCCTGATCGTCTATGCCGCCCATCCCGCCGCTTATCTCGCGGTCTGGATGCTGCTCGGCGTCGCGACCGCTGCAACCCTGTACGATCCGGCCTTTGCTACGCTCGGTCGTATCTTTGGGGCCGGGGCAAGACGCCCCATCACCGCGCTTACGCTTGCGGGCGGCTTCGCCTCGACCGTGAGCTGGCCCGTGACCCATCTGCTGCTCAACGCCGTGGGATGGCAGGGCACGTATCTCGTCTATGGCGCCAAGCATCGTTCTTCCGCCGACTGGTTGGCCCTTCCTGCTGGTGGCGGCGGCGTTTGCCGCCTACGCCTTCGTGCCGTCGGGCCTGTCCGCGCATCTGCTCGCCATCTTCGCCCGCGCCGGCATCGATGCGGCGACGGTGGTGGCGATCGGCGCGCTGTTCGGGCCGGCGCAGGTCGCGGCGCGCATTTGCGAGCTCATGGTCGCGCGTCGCATCCATCCGCTTTTTGTCGCGCGCTTCGCGGTCGCGATGCTGCTGGCGGCTTTCGCGTTGCTCGCGCTGTTCGGACTCAGCGTTGCGACCGCCGCCGCGTTCGCGGTGATGTACGGCATGGCAAATGGGCTGCTCACCATCGCCCGCGGCGCGGTGCCGCTCGCGCTGTTCGGCGCGGCCGGCTACGGTCACCTCATGGGCCGCATCGGCGGCCCTTATTTGGTCATGCAGGCGATCGCACCGCTCGTACTCGCCTTCGTCGCGGAGCGCACATCCGATCCAACCGTGCTTGCCGTGGTCGCGGGCTTTGCAGCCATATCGTTCATCGGCTTCCTCGCCGTGCGCCGACCGCTTCCCGACAAGCCGGGATCTCGCGTGCGGTAGCGAGCACGCAGGCGCACGTCCGCGCTTACTCCTCGCTGTCCCCGCCGTCGTCGTCGAAGCCGAAGCCGCCGTCGTCGAGGTCATCCGCAGCTTGATCGTCCGGCTCGTCGTCATTGCCGCGATCGTCGAGCGCGCCATAGCTGCGGCTGGCGGTGTCGTCGCCGGACGACGGTGTGCGTCCGATATCGCCGAGGCCGGCCTCGCGCGCGAGTTCGCCGCTGCCGCTCCAGGGGGATGATCCGCTCGCTCCCGACGCCGGATCGAAGGCCGCGTGCGCACCCTGCGGGTTACCCATGAGGGAGCGAATGCCGCTCATGAGCAGTGAGCCGCCGATCACGCCGGCCGCGGCTGCGGCTGCCGTGCCGAGAAACGAGCCGCCGGGTGCCCCCGGCGCCCCGGCCGGGGCGACCGGCATCGGCGCTTGTGTTGCGGCCGCCATCGGCGCTTGTGTTGCGGCCGGCATCGGCGCTTGTGTTCCAGTGTGCCAAGCAGGCGACACGGGGGCCGATGTGGACGCCGGTTCGGCCGACCGCACCGAGGGGACCGAGCCGCGACCCTCGCGTTTGCCGAAAAGGCTCTCGCGCATCCCGCCGAGAAAGGTGGTATCGCGAGGCTCCGTGTCGGTCGCCACCGCGCCCTCGAGCTCGCGGATGCGCGCGTCCGCCCGCTTGAGCGCTTCGTCCTGCACCAGCACGGTCTGCACCAACGCGTAAGGGGCGTTGGGGGCTTGCCGCAAGCCATCCCTGATCAGGCGTTCGGCCTCGGGATCGCGTTGCGCGTCCTCCAGCGTCGCCAGGCGGTCGAACAGTTCGATGACGAGATTGCGTTCCTCTGGGGTCATTGGTCGTCTCCTTCCTCCCTGACGACTGAGTCATGTAGGCAATGCTCATGAAAGCGGAATGATCGCCGGCCAGAAAAAGAGCTTTCGGGCTTTTTCCTCATCCGGCCAGTGGGATGGAGCGACTGGAGTGGTTAGGCCAATGCCACGCCGTGGGCCGCGAGCATGGCCGGAAAGCCGTCGCCAGCGAAAAACGCATATTCCTTCTCTCTCAGCGTCGTCAGGGGATCGAGCCGCTGCAATTCGGCGTCGACGAAGCCGGGATGACACATGACGACGCTGCCATCGGGCAGCCGATCGAGGAAGCGCGGGAACAGGGCCGCGAAATCCACTTGCTCGTCGAATTCATAGGTGCCGGCGAAGGCCGGATTGGTGCGCAACCCGAGCGCCGCGGCCCGGCGGCGAACCCGGTAGCTCAAGAGATCGAGGAACAGCCCCTTGTGGTCAGCCAATCTCTGCGCGAACGGCACCGCCCGCCCGCATTGGCGCACCCACGCCTTGGGCGCGGTACGCGAAACGACCTCGAGCACGGCATCGCTAATTTGCGGGAAGAGATGCACATGATGATGGCCGTCGACGAAATCGGGGGCGTGGTCGAACATGTCGAGAAACCGGTGCATCTGGTCGGTAATTTCGCCAAGGAGCGCGTCGTAATCGAGCCGATAGGTGAGGGCGAGCCGCGCCGTCGTCGCGAGCGGCGGAAACGTGCCTTCCCGCAGCGGTTTGAATGCCTTGCTCAACGGGCGAAAGGGCGCGGTGAACGTCAGGTGCAGGCCAATCGCCACGCGCGGCGCGACGGAATTGAGCACATTGAGCGCAAGTGCTTCCGAACGCTGAAAGCTCGGCGCCACCACCATCGCCGAGGTCGCGTTGAGGCGGCCGCGCACCACGAGGTCGCGGATTGCAGTATTGACCGCGGTGGAAATGCCGTAGTCGTCCGCGCACAGCCAGATGCGGCGCTCAGCTTGATTCATTCCGCGGCCGAGCGCGCCTGCGGATCGCCGGCGGCACCTGCACTCTCGGCCGTCTTGAACGTGTGCTCGGCCACGAAATAGACCGGGCGTGCTTTGATCTCGGACAGGATCTTCCCGATATATTCGCCCATGATTCCGATCATGATGAGCTGCACGCCGCCTAGCACCATCAGCCCAACGACCACCGAGGGATAGCCGGGAACCGACTCGCCGAACACGAAGGTCTCGATCAGGATTTGCACCCCGAAGATGAAAGCCGCGGCCGCGAGCAGAAGCCCGAGCAGGCTCGCGAGCCGCAGCGGCGCGACCGAGAACGAGGTGAGGCCTTCGATCGAAAGCCCGATCAGCGAATAAAGATTCCAGGTCGTGCGGCCGTGGATGCGCTCGGCCGGTTCGTAATCGACGCGGATCTGGCGGAAACCGATCCAGCTCGCGAGGCCTTTGAAGAACCGGTTGCGCTCGGGAAGCTGCTTGAGGGCCGCGGCCGCGCGCGGCGACAGCAGGCGAAAGTCGCCCGCGTCCGCGGGAATTTTTTGCCGCGCCCCCCAATTGATCAGGGCGTAGAAGGTCCTGACCCCGAGGCGGCGCAGCCACGGCTCGCTCGCGCGGTGCGCCTTGGCGGTGTAGACCACGTCGTAGCCGTCATCGAGCCAGTAGCCGACGAGCTTTTCCACCAGTGCCGGCGGATGCTGCCCGTCGCCATCCATGAACAAGACGGCGCCGAGACGGGCATGATCGAGCCCGGCGAGCAGCGCCGCCTCCTTGCCGAAATTGCGCGACAGCGAGATGACCTGGATATCGAGACCGTCGGCCGCAAGCTCGCGTGCGGCGGAGAGCGTCCCATCGCGGCTGCCGTCGTCGACATAGACGACCTCGGTGGCAAGGCCGCGTCCCGCCTTGAGCGCGCGCGCGACGTCGACAATGCGAGCGTGCAGCGTGGCGAGATTGTTTGCCTCATTGAACAAGGGAACCACGATGGAGACGCCGGTGTCCGCCCAGCCGCGCGAACGCGCCGCAGCGCCGCCGACTCGAGTCATCGCCTCTGGAGTCATCGACCGCCTTTGAGCCTTCGCCCCGCTGCGGGCGGTTATAGCCCAAGCATGGGCCGGTGTCGCGCAGGTGAGCTGCCATGACGCGGGGCGCCTCGGCGCGGCGGTCGGGACGTGCTAAGCGGAAGCCGCCATGAGGCTCCCCGCGCCGCTTGAGCATCTCCAACGCCGCCTCGCGCAGGCTTGGCACGAACGCGCCGTCACCCTCAAGGCGGCGAGTTTTGCCCTCGTGGGCGTAGTCAATACCGTCGTCGACTATGGGGTGTTCCTCGCCGGCTATTACCTTGTGGACCTGCCGCTGGTCCCGGCCAACGTGCTCGCCTGGCTGGTCGCCGTTTCCGGCTCCTATGTGATGAATTGCTACATCACCTTCGCCGCCGAATCCGGCCGACAGCTGCGCTGGCGCGCCTATGGCGCCTTCGTTGCATCCGGTGTCGCCGGGGTCATTACCAACACGGCGGTCCTGGTGCTGGCATCGCGTTGGATGCCGGTTCCGGCGGCCAAGCTCCTGGCCATCGCAGCGAGCTTCGTGGTCAATTTCTCGCTCTCGCACTTCGTCGTATTCAGGTCGCGCGCAGGGGAAGCGAAACGGTCGAGCGAATGACGAAGCAAGCGATTCACCGCCATTGCGGCGCCCGCGCACGATGAGGCGGCAGATGCGCGACGACGAAAACCTGACCGCGGAGCGCCCGACGTTCGTCACTCATCTCGAATGTTCGGCGAGCGGCGCGCGCTACGCGGCGGACGAGCTGCACAATCTCTCGCGGGAGGGCAAGCCGCTCTTGGTGCGTTACGATCTCGGCGGAGTCAAAAAAGCGTTGAGCAAGGAGGCGCTGACGCGGCGGCCGCGCGATCTATGGCGGTACCGCGAACTCCTGCCCGTGCGTCGCGCGCGCGACATCGTCAGCCTCGGCGAGCCTCTCACGCCGATCGTGGCGTTGCCGAGGCTCGCCAGGACGCGCGGGGCCGGCGAGATTCTGGTCAAGGACGAGAGCCGGCTGCCGACCGGCTCGTTCAAGGCGCGCGGCCTTGCGATGGCCGTGTCGATGGCGAAGGCGCTCGGCGTCGCACATATGGCCATGCCCACCAACGGCAATGCCGGCGCCGCGCTCTCCGCCTATGCCAGCCGCGCAGGAATTAAGACGACGGTGTTCTGTCCCGCCGACACGCCAGAAGTGAACGTTCGCGAGATCGCGCTGCAGGGCGCGACGGTCTATCGCGTCAACGGGTTGATCGACGATTGCGGCAAGCTCGTCGCCGAGGGCGCGGCCAAGGTGGGCTGGTTCGACACCTCGACCTTGAAAGAGCCCTATCGGATCGAGGGTAAGAAAACGGTGGGCCTCGAGTTGGCCGAGCAGCTCGGCTGGGAGCTGCCGGACGTGATCCTCTATCCGACCGGCGGCGGCACCGGCCTCATCGGCATGTGGAAGGCGTTCGCCGAGCTCGAAGCGATCGGCTTTATCGGCAGCAAGCGCCCGCGCATGGTGGCGGTGCAGGCGACGGGCTGCGCGCCCATCGTGCGCGCCTTTGATGCGGGCGCGGAGCATGCGCCGCGCTGGGAGGATGCGCACACCATTGCGGCGGGCATCCGCGTGCCGCAGGCGATTGGTGATTTTCTCATCTTGCGCGCGGTGCGCGAGAGCGGCGGCTTCGCGATCGCGGTCACCGACGAGGCGATCACCGCGGCGGTCGACGAGGTCGCGCGCGCGGAAGGGCTCTTGCTCTGTCCGGAGGGTGCCGCGACCTATGCCGCGCTCACAGCGGCGCTGGCCGACGGGCGCGTTGGCCGCAACGATCGCGCCATGCTGTTCAATTGCGCCACCGGGCTCAAATATCCGCTGCCGGCGAGCGAACGCACGCTCGACCGCTCGCGGCCGATCGACTTCGCCGCGCTATGATAGATTGTCCAGGCCCGCGCCGGACCAACGGAGGAAATGCCATGCACAAGCTGCGCTGCGCCATCCTGCTGATTGCTGCGCTAGGAGGCGCCGCCGCTGCCGATGCGCAGACCTATCCGTCCCGGCCGATCACGATGGTGGTGCCGTATTCCGCGGGTGGCCCGACCGACACCATCGCACGCATCATGGCCGAGCGAATGCGAGGACCACTCGGTCAAATCATCGTGGTGGAGAACGTGACCGGCGCCGCCGGCACCATCGGCGTCGGCAAGGTCGCGCGCGCGGCGGCGGACGGCTACACCATCAGCATCGGCCATTGGGGCACCCACGTCGTCAATCCCGCGATCTACGCGCTGCAATATGACGCGCTGAAGGATTTCGAGCCGGTGGCGATGATCGCCACCAATCCGCAATTGATCGTCGCGAAGAAAGCGGTGCCGGCGCAGGATCTGCAAGGGTTCATCGCCTGGCTGAAGGCGAATGCCGCAACCGCTACCCAGGGCACCGCCGGCCACGGCAGCGCCTCGCATATCAGCGGGGTCTATTTCCAGAACATCACCGGGGCGCGATTCCAGTTCGTGCCGTATCGCGGCGCCGGCCCGGCGATGCAGGACTTGGTGGCCGGCCAGGTCGATTTAATGATCGACCAGGCGGCCAATTCGCTGCCGCAGGTGCGCGCCGGCACGATCAGGGCCTATGCGGTGACCGACAAGGTTCGCCTGGCCGCCGCGCCCGACATTCCCACCGTCGACGAGGCTGGCGTGCCCGGCCTGCACATCGCCATCTGGCATGCGCTCTGGATGCCCAAGGGCACGCCGAAGGACGTCATCGCCAAGCTCAACGCAGCCGTCGTTGAAACCTTGGCGGACGCCGGCGTGCGCCAACGCCTCGCGCAGCTCGGCCAGGAGATTCCCCCGCGCGAGCAACAGACCCCGCAGGTGCTGTTCGCGTATCACCAGGCCGAAATCGAGAAGTGGTGGCCGATCATCAAGGCGGCGAACATCAAGGGGGAGTGATTTTACCGGCGATGATCATCGCGGCAGCTCAAGGCCTGCCTCGAGCTTGGCGTAGAGCGGGTCGGCGCTGGAAAAGACATAGCCCAGATCCGCGACCACGACGGTCTCGGCGCCTTTCTCCCTCAGCAACGTCGCCAGCTCGTGCACATGCTTGGGCGGGCAGTGCAGCGTGAGCATGCCCGAGGAGGTCGCCCCGCCGAACGGGGTCTCGACGCCGAAACGGCGCTTGGCCTCGGCGATGAGCGCATCGTCACAACGGGGAAAGCGGGTGCGCACCTCGCAGAACGCGCGCGCACGCGCCTGCGCTGCGATCCGATCAAGCAGCCCGCGCGCGGCCGTGCGCTCGGCCGCGCCCCATTTCGCCGCACGCGCCGCGACCAAATTCGCCTGCGAGCGCAGGATCACGCCGTCGTCGATGACCTTGAGACCATTGGCGGCCAACGTCGCGCCCGTAGTCGTGATGTCGACGATGAGCTCGGCGGTGCCGGCGGCTGGCGCGGCCTCGGTCGCACCCGAGCTTTCCACGATCCGGTAGTCGGTCACCCCGTGCCGGGAAAAGAAGTCGCGCGTGAGATTCACGTACTTCGTCGCAACACGCATCTTGCGCTCGTGCTTGAGTCGGAATGCGATCGCGACATCGTCGAGATCGGCCATGCTGTGCACGTCGATCCATGCCTGCGGCACCGAGACCGCGACGTTGGCGTGACCGAAGCCCAAGCCGTCGACCAGGACGACGTGCCGTTCCGCGTCCGGTATTTTCTCGCGCACCAGGTCTTCGCCGGTGATGCCGAGATGCACCGCGCCCTGCGCCAGCAGATCGACGATTTCGGCAGCCGAGAGATACGCCACCTCGATGCCCGGGAGATCGGCGATCGTGCCGCGGTAGTCGCGCGCCCCGCGCGGCTTGACGAGTTCGAGCCCGGCGCCCGCAAAGAAGGCTTCCGCGTTCGCCTGCAGGCGCCCTTTCGCCGGCACCGCGATGACGAAGGGCGTGCTCACGGCTTGCCCCGCAACGCCGCCAGCCGCTCGATCCACACCGCAAATCCGACCGCGGAAATCGCCCGAGCGCTGCCGAGCCGCGTCAGCAATCCGTCATAGCGGCCGCCGGCCACCAGCGGGCCGTTCGCTTGTGTGCGCGGGTCATCGAGCTCGAATACGACGCCGGTGTAATAGTCGAGGCCGCGGCCGAAGGCGGTGGAGAAGTGAATACGGGAGACGTCGACGCCGCGGGCTGAAAGCGCCCGGGTGCGGCTCTCGAACAGGTCGAGCGCAGGCTTAAGCGAAATCTTGGCCTCGCGCGCAAATGCGTGGAGCTTGGCCGCGGCCTCGCGCGGGTCGCCGGCGACGGCGAGAAATTTTTCGATCAGGGCGCGGGTCTGCCGCGGCAGCGAGGCCTGCGCGCCGAGCGCCGCCTGCTCGAGAAAATGGTCGGCGATCTCGCTGACCGAACGTCCGCCGACCGCGGTGATTCCTGCAATCGAAAGCAAATCGGTGACGAGTGCATGCGCACCTTTGGGGTCGGCGCCGGCAAGGGCGGCGAGCACGCCTTGATATTCCGGCCGCGCGTTCGACGCGCCGATGGTGAGCCGATCGAGATCCTGCGCGAGCGAGGTCTTGTGGTTGAAATCCTTGATCAGGCGCCGCTTCCAGGCGGGTGCAAGATCGAGCGCCGCCACCAGCGTGGAAAACAATCCGACATCGCCCATGCGGATCGTGGGCGCGGCAAGACCGTAATGCGCGGTCGCATCGAGCCCGAGCGCCAGCATTTCGGCATCTACCGCCGCGGTATCCTCACGGCCGAAGGATTCGATGCCGGCCTGCAGGAATTCCCCGACCCCCTCGGGCCGATGCCGGAACACCGGACCGAGATAGCAAAAGCCGCGCGGCTTGCCGGCGGCGGGCGAGGCGAGATAGTCGCGCGACACCGGAATGGTGAGGTCGGGGCGCAGGCACAGTTCGCGCCCCTGCGGATCCGTCGTCAAATACATGCGCTTGCGGATGTCCTCGCCGGAGAGGTCGAGAAACGGCTCCGCCGGCTGCAGAATGGCCGGCGCGACTCGCGCATAGCCTGCGCGCTCGAACGCGGCGATGAGCGCCTCGGCTCGCGCCTCGGGCGCGGTGCTGGTGGAGATCGCTTGTGCACGTGTCATGGCGCGGTCGCAGCCGGTTTAGCCTGTGGCGGCGGCGCTTTAGCACGCTTGGGGGGTGAATTCGATGCCGGCCTGCAGGAATTCCCCGACCCCCTCGGGCCGATGCCGGAACA
>WNFX01007743.1_pt1 | contig 10590 bp, 12 predicted proteins | sample 5400111 | NCBI WGS metagenome assembly WNFX01 (sample SAMN13153363, study PRJNA577476) | soil metagenome | isolation source: 40 cm soil or saprolite under grassland replicate 1 | place: USA:California | collected 2016-06-15 | reverse complement strand
AAGCCAGACAAAAGGCCGAGGCGCAAGGAGTCCTTAATCAAGCCTTAGTCGCAGGCCTTCAAGAGCCCCTCGCGGCCGAAGCGAAACGCGCCCTCGCCGACCTCCAGCAGCAGTGAAGGTCGTGAAAGCTGATCGGTACCGTTTGAATTTGCACCAAGATAGCTCGCGAGCGGAAATAAGGAACGCTCGCCGTCTCCTCAAGAGTGAAGGGGGAAGAATAAAGGCGAGATCGAGTTTTTCGACAACCACTTAGAGTGACCCTGTGGACTCTTGGAAAGTCCACGTGATTCGCCGCGCAAAGGTATAGCCGCATGAGTCGTTGTAATGGATTGGGGCATTGAAAGTTCCGATACGTGGGTCGACTTGTCCGGAACTCCGACGTCTTTTTACTAGGGCCGTAATCCACTTCGCCCGTTTTTGTTATGTATGATCTATGCCCTCATAGCCGTGTCCGGTCGTCGGAGCACGTTACAATTCCATGGTGCAGGCGACACCAATCGTCAAAATTGCATCGTCACATTAACCCGTTAGCAAAAATAAACCTAATTCCAACAAAGAAACTCGCAGTGTTGTCGGCGGCGTTTTGCGCCGCGATGCTTGCGTTCAGCCCAAACGCCAAGGCTCTGACGTTTGGTGACGGAAACGACTTGGGCCAAGTACTGTTCGGCATACCCTCGGGTGACCAGGATAGAGAGAATTATGTCAACCATCTGATTGCCATGGCTCCAGGGACCAATGACTCCTTCAGCGGGCAGACCTTTTTCAGGTCATCAGCGAATCCCGGACCAGGTTTTCCCAACTATCCCACTGCCGTATTTTCTCATAACGGTACTCCTGGTGATAATTCTGTGGATCTTGGCGACGGCACCTTATATTCGTACCTGTTTGCGAAGTACGACGGACCCAACGCGGGTTCTGAAGTTTGGTACGTCGGGGGTATATCTGGGGTCATCACGATTCCTGCTTTTGGACTAGCCGGACAAAATTACGGCCTTTCTGGCTGGACGCTCTTTGGCCCGGGCGTTCCGGGCGTTCCCGACGGCGGCGCCACAGTAATGTTGCTCGGTGCGGCCCTCGGTGCGCTTGGTATGGCGCGACGCTTCCTGAAGAGCTAACCCTTTAAACAGTTTCCCGACACAAGAGTGGTCGTCCTTTTTGGGGCGGCCACTTTTTTGTTTGTAGTCCGGACGAAGGTAGTTCGTGCTGACGTCCACGGACAGTTTCAAGCCGCCATACAAACTGTCGTAGCAGAATCGTCGGGAACTGTTTACGGTCCTGTAAAGTTCGGACACGGTCTTTCCGCCTAGGCGCTCCTTGTTCGCGTTGTTGTAAATTCTGATCGCTACGCCCGGCAATGTTGTTTCAGAGGGCCCCTTTGGCGCGACTTCGTCGCTAAGCAGCCACTTCTGATTGTGCCCACAACGCCGTAGCCAGCCTATGTGAGCAATAGCAATAGTGCCGCTTTCTCCCATCCGAAGTCGCTCACCGCTGAGTGTGCTTCTACCCGATGGCTTTCTCAGACTAACCCCTTCAAGAGCATTTGCTGCGGTGCTAACTGGCTAAATAGTTTCCCTAAAACAAGAGTGGCCGTTCTTTTGGGGACGGCCACTTTCGTTTGTACGACAGATGTGGTAGAGCCTTGTGCACGCTAATCTTCCGACAGGTCTGGCGTCCGGCGCGAGTTGCTCCCTCCCCTACCTCTTCCGCTTCGTCGGACCCACCTTAGCTTCACGATTGAGGCGAAAGACAGCTAGCAAAACCCCATGCCGTTGAATGTGCCAAAGACCGATGGTTCGAGTTAGTTTAGTTTCACAGACGATTCTTGGCCTGGGATCTCAGGTGAACCCACGCTTCCATCGCGCTGTTGGCAAAACGCCCCGCGGTGCCACCGAGCCCCCTTCAAGCGGGCAGGCCTTTTGCGAAAACCAAAAAGACTTCACCGGGAATCCAACCTCCAATCCGTGCGCCGTTCGACCGTCTGCCGAATTCGTCGGAACATCTTACAATCGTCGGCATTCCTTACGATTCCAGACGGGCCGCGGCCCAGCTTCCGGGGTATTTCATCGAGCTAACTAGCTAGCAGATAAGCTGTTACGATTTTCATTGAGCGACCGCTCCGATATTGGCACTGCACATGCTTAAACACAGGGCACATGAAACTTATTATGAAAACAAACAACATCGTTCCCCCAAAGAAACTCGTGCTGCTTTCCGCGGCCGTTTGCGCAGTAATGCTTGCATTCGGCCAGAACGCTAGCGCCACTCCCCATCCCCTTCCTCCTCTTGTTAATCTCACCTTTGGTGACGCAAACGACCTGGGTCAGGTGCTGTTCGGCATACCATCCGGTGATGCTGACAGAACAGCGTATGTCAACCATTTGATTGCCATGACTCCTGGTACCTCGGGCTCCTTCAGCGGGCAGACCTTTCATCGCTCATTAGCGAATCCGGGACCAGGCTTTCCCAACTATCCCACTGCCGTATTTTCTCATAACGGTACTGGTACTTCTGTGGATCTTGGCAACGGCACCTTATATTCGTACCTGTTTGCGAAGTACGACGGTCCCAACGCAGGTTCTGAAGTTTGGTACGTCGGGGGTATATCTGGGGTCATCACGATTCCTGGTTTTGGACTGGCCGGGCAACATTACGGCCTTTCCGGCTGGACGCTCTTTGGCCCCGGTGTTCCTGGCGTTCCGGACGGCGGCACAACGGTAATGTTGCTTGGAACGGCCCTCGGTGCGCTTGGTATGGCGCGACGTTTCCTGATGAGTTAACCGGTCAGAATTGCTACTTGGCTAGATAGTTTCCCGTAAACAAGAGTGGCCGTTCTTTGAGCGGCCACTTTGCTTGTACACGGAAAGCCGTAGCGATTCCTTGGTGACCACAAGCGCCAGCCGCCTCGCCCTATATAGCGTATCCATCGAGACCTACGGCTCGGGGGCCCGCGAAGCGTCTTCCCACTTCCATCTTCGCCGTGCGTGCGGCCACATCCAGTTCCTAGCGCAATTCCGGTGGATTGCTGGATTGAACGCAGGCGCGTGTAAGAGCGCATTCGCCACGCGGCAGCTTTCATAAGCTGCCGCTTCTGATCAAGACCGTCTCTGACCACTCCCAGGCCGCTAATGAGGAGTTCCACGCGTCCTTTTTTCGCAGCCAGGTTTTGGGAAGCCTCGGTTTTAATTGATATTTCCGCGTCCGGAAATCCTTATATTGCGTCGGCAATCCTTACGATTTCGATCGAATGACACAAGCTTGTGGTGGTGAATTTTAAATCATAACTCATTGAAGAATCTTGCCTTACAACCCGTATACGTTTTTTTGGCATTTGTACTTCTCTAGGGAAGAGTACCCAGTAAAACTTATGAAACTATCAAAAACACTTCTCGCTATTCTGACCACTGGCATGCTCAGTTGTGGGCTCTTCAGCCAGCAAGCCCAAGCTACGGCTATAAACGGAAACATCAACTTCGTTGGTTCGGTCACGTTTAGTACAAACTCTTTACTGACGGCGACCACAGTCACCTCTTGGATCAATGCCCATGTGGAAGCCGGTGGTACTGGCGATTTTGCGGGGATCCCTATGAATACCCCAATGGTCATGACTGCACCTTGGGCATTCAGTCCATCGACGCCGACTCCAGGTCTGTGGAGCGTCGCTGGTTTTACTTTCGATCTCCTCTCGTCGACTGTCACGCAGCGGACTGCATCGTCCCTCACCGTAGAGGGAAGCGGAATTGTAAGCGGTAATGGGTTTGATCCAACAGCCATGACTTGGGCTTTCACAACCCAGAACGCGGGCGGCCGCACAAGAGCAATATTCTCATTCTCGGCAAACGGCAATGCCGTTCCCGATGGCGGTTCGGCAGTCGCCCTCTTGGGGCTTGCGCTTACAGGATTAGAAGTCCTGCGCAGAAAGCTGAAGCGAGATTGATTGGGTTGATTGTTACGCAGAAGAGTGGCCGCTCTTGGAGCGGCCACTTTTTGTATGCGGGCCCGGCGAGTTCATTTTTGCCGCATCCAGACTCCTTTCCTGCTGCTGGTCTCGTGAGTTGGTTAACTGACCACCTACCTCATCGGCAGCTTTAGAACAGTCAAAAGGCGACGACCAGCACGCTCCGTAAACGAGTTTATGTGACGGCCCAAGATGCCCTAAGCGGCGAGCACTTTCGCTGTGGAAACTTCCATTTCCACGCACCGCCCAAGAAAGTCAAAAAGGACCCGAATCCGTTCTTTTGCAGGGAGTAAATGAGTAACCACGACCTCTAGTCCTTGAAAGGGCCCGTCAATAATTTGAACTGATTGACCGACTTTGATGGAACAATCGAGAGTCACTACTTCTTCCACTCCCACTCTCGATTGGAGCCCAGTCACAATAGTCTCCGGCAAAGTTGCCAGCCGATCCCCAAAGTGGACGATCCCTCGAATTCCATGAGAATTCTCAACGGCGCGATGTTGCGTCGAATAGATGAATTTTGCGAACAGATAGCCGGGAAACATGGCCTCTACGAACCAAACTGGCCCTCTTTGGGTCATCCTTCGGAACCGCAATCGAGGCGAGAAACACTCGACGCCAAACTGACGCCGGAGCGCGGTCGCGGCCAAATGCTCGCGCTTAGGCTGCGTCTTTAGACAAAACCATACTGGTTCACGGACCAGCGCGAGCGAGGCGGATGACTGGGTCACACTCCGAACTACGGAATTGGCAATTCCAAGTTGCAAAAAATCGTAAAGTTTTCCGTCAAATCTTTGGATTGTCGCTTGAAGCGAAGGGCAACTTCGTGAGGAGAGCACGCTGAAAAGCGCCGGATCAGCATCATACTATGACACAATCTCGATCAAAGAACCGGCTAATGTAGCGCTGAAAGGCGCGCAGCCCGACCGTGCGCACGACTCGGAGCCAAATGTTCCGCGCAGAGCGATCTCATGATGCGAGGCTGAACGCGTATTGCACCGAGAATTTTTAAGGAGGGATGTCTTACCCCTTAGCAGTCCTAAGGAATTTCTGACCTGTCGCTAACTCGCTTCCCAGGCTCATCAATGGCACGCACAGTCACCGCCGTAAACACGGAAGCATTGCCGCGGCCGTGAAGGTGCGAGCGCGTCGTGGTCAACTGCCCCTTAAGCTTCATCGCTTCAGCCAGCTCTGGCGTGAGCGTTTGCACGGACGCGCCAATCTTGCGCGCGATGTGACGCAGACTCTGCGCGAACGCAAAGTTGGCGCCGGCGAAAACGCGTAGCCGAACTGCGGCGCTGATAGCTGCCGTCATCGAGCCCGACCTGGCCCGGCCCGGATGCGCGTACTTGTAGCTGGTGCCGGCAACCGGCCGCTCACAGCTTCTTCTTAAACTGCGACAATAGGATCAACGATCCGGGCTGCAGTCGCTCCCCGAATGGAGGTAACTTTCCAAAAGGAATTGAAATGGAATCGGGCTGGGCGCGGCCCACGCATTCTCGTCGTGTTTCGCTTCGGGAAAAGCGAGGTAGAAGAGCTCGGAATCCGGACTATATCCTTTCCAAAATCAGACGATCTCGCATGCTGCATGTGGGTTCGTAATTGTCACTGGGCCAGCCGCTATCGAGATAAATTCGGACGGCAGGTGCCATCGGATTACTTCCAACACCGTACACCGCCATGACGGGAACAGGCTCCTCTTTCCAGTCGCACCGCTCTTTCGTGCCAGCCGAAAATCACGCTAATTGCAGTTCCGGCCATCGTCGGTTTCTTTGCCGGTTACAGCTTACGCGCGCCGAACGCTGACATCGCAGCCGCCGGTTCGCCTGAAATCCGGCGCGCAATTCCCGTGGAACCGGAGATTAGAAAGGCAATCCCGGTGCAAACCAAGGAACCTCGCATTTTCGTTTGGGCAGGTAAGCAGTTTCGTAGGTAAAATATGTCCTGCAAGTGTGTCCAAATGTAGCTGGGTTAGAACAACTAGGCAGAACAAATACATGGAAATCCGCCAATGTTCGCCTGTGTATTATGGGGCGGTAGAAACTCCTCGCGTAAGCCGCAATGGAAATAACGAAATCTCGCTCTAGAAACTCAACGATTCAGGGCGGCTTTTTGCGGCCCACGGCTCAACTCCGGTGCGAACTGATAGCGCTACTGATCGACGCTGCAGCGGCGAATTGAACGATTATAACACTGCCAAAACTCTTCGTCGGGCACGGTAGGTGCGCGGTTGAACCTCTGCGCTGTGCAGAACTACTTCGTGGACCCCGTTCCGTTCGCCCTCACATCCTCCCACCCGTAATCTTCGACGCCGGGACATTTCGCGGCGAAATTCAGGATCGCTGGCCCGTGTAGCATGCGCAAAAATCAGGAATCCTAAGTCAACAAATTGGCTGTCTTTACGCAGAATATACGCAAGCTCATCCGGCCGAACATTGGTTAAACCTGCGATGAGTCGGTCTTTGAGCACCTCGTAACAAGAAATCGGGCGACTCTCTTTCGCGAGAAGCTGCGCGAATTCTCCTCGTACTCGGTTCCATTCGGAAACCGGCAACTTGAAATGTTTGCGCATAGCGTACACGCCTGGCCCAATCAAAAAAACACTCCGATTTGAGCTTAGCGCGTTGCTAATGGCTCGCGCTTCGCAACGGATGATCTTTGTCCCGAACGTTTGGATTGCTCGTGAACGGATTTCCTCTGCAGTTAATGGTTCATCGCTTTGCTCCAGAATATGTGTGGCGAAGTCGGTGGCACTCAATCGACTTAGCCGGATAACAGGGCGCTGCGGATCATTAAATTCTACCAGCGTCCGTCGGACGCGGCGCAGCATTCCGAGAAATTTTCCGACCTTCAGTCCCTTGTAACGTTGTTGAGACGTGAGTTTCCCATAAGCGTCAGCAACGGCAATACAGCCATTGGCGTTGCGCGCGAGCTTTGCCAAATCAAGGTCGAGCCTACGAATCGAACTGTCGACGCCTCCCACTCCGTCTTGCTGGTTGGGCCAGCAGGGAACGCCTTCGTCAAGGGCTCCTATCAGCCGCACTTGCGCTTTTGGCGATAATTGGAGTGTGCTGTGAGATTCACCTATCCACTGCTCTAGTAATTCGGGAGTCAGTGGCCAGACGTTCGAAAAACAGCGTCGCTTCACCGCTTCGAGGAGCCGTGGCACCCGTGGTCCCCGAGTTCTCTTTAGGATATGAAGGGTCTTTTCAAGGATTTGTTGGACCCGCGCGCGTGTGAGCGAATGCTGCTTTCCAATTTCTTCAAGGGTTGACGGGGGGACACCTTCTCCTCCGATTCTGGCAAGGAGGAAATGTTTGTCACGCGGCGATAGGTTCGCCATTCCTTCCTCGAGCAACCTTAACAATTCCGTGGGCCGAGCGGACTCATCGATCTGTGCCTCATCAAATTCTCCAGAGATTGCATGCTCAATGAGCTGCCCAACCTCCCCAACGGTGCGCCAGCCACAATTCTTACATCGAAGCAATTCGGATGCACTCCGGCCATTCAGATCCCCTAGTGTTCGAATTCCGATCGATTGAACAACGTTTGCTAAACGGTTGGTTATTGGCAGTTCAGCGAATCGCAACTGAGAAATCGACTCCGGAACCACGAAGCTTACACCGTTTCCAGGAAGAAGAGATCCAGCCTGGGGTTCGCGCGTCTGCTCTACGCTAGAGTGTGCTTGGCGTACCAGCGCATCCAGTTCGTGCAACGTTTTGTATCCGCAATTTCTCTGCCAGGCGAAATCGTCCAGCTTGCATCCATGGAGATCGCCGAGGACACGGATATTTGCTCTGCGCAGAACTCCGGCGAGCCGCACGGACATCGCCATACCCTCGATTGCCTGGCCGCGGAGATCCGGCGGAATGCGGATAGGCTTAAGAAAGGAATTGAAGGTTAAAGGGGTCATTTTGAATTTTCAAAATGACTTTCGAGGCAACTTATCATTTCATTACTGTAACTCCGCGACGTCATTAGAAGCTTTCATGTCACGGCGCTGAGGCATAAACGCGAGACTTCTGGCCATCTGCGTGCGTAGAGACCTTTAGGAAGCGCACGCCATTTTTTGAAAAAATTAGAAAAAATGCGGAGCCGCACCGAAATAGAAATGGCGTTCATGGAAATTTAAAAATAATCCAGCACCAAGTCTTTCTCCGGAACTGCCGGGGCAAAGTTCTCGAAAAGTTTCCAGTCTTTTCAGACACGACCGCCGGATTATGCGAGTTTTCCACGCCGGCAAGCGCAGGCTGCCAGCCTGGACTCGTCCGCAGCTCGCGGACAACGCGTTCACGGAGCGAGCCCCAAATCACGCATCGGCCTGTCTCGGGGTGATGTTGGTCAATTGTCAGTTGAGCCGTGGGGCAGATACAAGCCAGGAAGGCAGGCCTACGAGCACGCGATCGTTGCGTCGGCTGGGCCCGGCGAAACCGTTAAGCTTGCAGCCAGTCATTGGTTTGGTTGACAAGACTCAAGGAGGCTGGGAGCGGTCGAGATAGCCATAGAACTGAGTAAACGTCAAGAATTCTTACGTTTCCCAATTACGCGTTGTAATTTCCTTCTTCCGTGGTCTTTATGCCATAGGTCTTCGCCGCTACTGGCGGAATCGTCGGAATACTTTACGATTCGGGTCAGAGGGCAAGCACGAAGTCGAAAGATTATATCACGACGTAACAACGTAATAGATAGGTAGTTAAGATATTTATCTAATAATGCTTTACATCTTGGCACCTAGCTTGCTGCATCAATGTGGTAACCAAGGACATCCTATGAAAGTAAATCTGATTCCAAGAAAAAATCTGGCGATCCTGTCCGTGGCGTTTTGCACCGTAATGTTTGCATTCAGCCACAATGCGAGCGCCACTCGCCATCCTCTTCCACCAGTTACTCTGGGTACTAGCATAGTGGGAAACATCAATTTCGCCGGTGCAGTCCACCTTGATAATAACAATCTGGGTTTGGCTACAACGGTGGTGACCTGGTTCGATGCCTTCAATAATGCCGGGAAAACCAGTGTCGTGCCCGGCGCTACTGGCAATTTCAGTGTTATACCCGCGGGAACCTCGGCCACAATGGCACAGCCTTGGGTATTTAATCCATCTACGCCGACTGCAGCTCTGTGGAGCGTTGGCGGTTTCACGTTCGACCTGCTTTCGGCGACTGTTGTTAGTCAGAGTAACACTTTCCTTAATGTTCTGGGAACAGGAATCGTAAGCGGCAACGGCTTCGACCCCACAATTGCGACTTGGAGTTTCACAGTCAATAACTCGAACGGGCAACCGAAAATGATGTTCTCGTTTGCCGCAAACAATAACTCTGTTCCTGATGGCGGTGTAACCGTCGCTCTGCTGGGCATTGCTTTGGTGGGCGTGGAAGTGCTGCGCAGGAAACTTAAGGCTGCTTAAAAAATCAATTCAAGAAACCAAAAACAGAAAGCATTATAAATGAAAGCATTAAAATACACACTATTAATCGCTGCTTTGGCATCAGGACTCGCGCTACCGGCCAAGGCTGATTTAATCCTATCCCCTTTCGGCGACATCCCGAAGAACGGTACCGGCATTGGTGGCGGGAATGCCAACACCCTAGCGGACAACTTCTTCCGCTTGCAAAACTACATCGTGGCGCATCCGACGTTTGGCAGCCTCGGTACCCCCATCTTTGCTGGCGCTGAAAGAGTCTCAACCCCTCTCGGCGAGCCGGTCGATCTCACGGGCTTCTGCTATGCGGTTGTCCACTATGGCGCCGGCCCGGGCGGAACTCCCGGGGGAGGAGTCGCGTTCTTCCAGATCACGAACAATTTAGACACATTTCCGCAGACCGGCTCCGGACCGAATGGGTTCGGCGGAATCTCCAGTGTCGATCTCTTCCGGTGCATGGCCGGTGTTCCGGATGGCGGCATCACGGTAATGTTGCTCGGGGCGGCCCTTGGCGCGCTTGGTATAGCGCGGCGCTTCATATGAGTTAACCTGTAAAATTAACCGATAAACAAACTCGCGGTATTGCGCAGAATGCTGCGCGCGCGTAGAGGGTAAGAGATAGATGATTCGGCAACGATGATTTGCGGGGCGGGAATAAACCCGCCCCGCATTTTTTTTTGCAAAAATCAGATCGAGCGAGAGAACGAAATTCCTGCGCTACGCCGGCTAGCACCATGAAAATTTCCGAAAATCCAAGGGAAAGTGAGTTTTGTATCTTGAACGTTGTCAGCCGGATAGAAGCGGTGGCTAACGCCACGCGCGGCGGCGAATCCCAATGCGAAGGAGCCGGCCGTCATGATCCCGCCGTCACGAACTTCCCGGAATGCCTTGTATGATGGGGAAATCTGAGGATGAGCTCGACGGATAAGCACCTAGAACCCTCCGCGCGCCTCCAGTTCCTGGCCGGATGGCAGACCGTCAAACATGGAAGTATCAGGCCTGGTGGACAATTGATCATTGATTACGACATTTGTCGCCTCCCGAATTTACGAACACGATTCCGAGACATCATTTTTTGGCAGATCGAGGCCTTCGTCCGGTTCCATCCAAGCGGCGAACTCTACACAAGCTCGGTGACAGGGGGCAACTTTGATGATGCAGGTCGTCGCCCCTTCAGGGGTCATCGGTCTAAACCTTTTGAGTTCGTGGTGCCCC
>WNFX01007050.1_pt1 | contig 10590 bp, 11 predicted proteins | sample 5400111 | NCBI WGS metagenome assembly WNFX01 (sample SAMN13153363, study PRJNA577476) | soil metagenome | isolation source: 40 cm soil or saprolite under grassland replicate 1 | place: USA:California | collected 2016-06-15 | reverse complement strand
CAAACATTCTTTCAATTTCACAAGATCGGAATGGGATCGGCTACCGGTGCTGTGGTATCGGTGTCGATCTGTCGCGAACTTGGCCCTGTGCTCACGGCGTTGATGGTGGCCGGGCGCGTCGGAGCAGCCATGTCCGCGGAAATCGGCACAATGAAAGTTACCGAGCAGATCGATGCGTTACGAGCGCTCGCAGTCTATCCGACCGATTATCTGGTCGTGCCGCGTGCGCTCGCCATGATGATATCTATGCCGCTTCTGGTAGCGGAATGTATCGCTGTCGGCATTGCTGCTGGCTATTTCGTTGCGATTTTCATGCTCGACATTAACGGCACCTATTACGTGGCGAACATGGTGAAGTGGACGCGTAGTCGCGATATTATCATGGGACTGTCGAAAGCATTTTGTTTTGGGATCTTGATTGTGTTTATCAGTTGCCAAAAAGGACTGAGCGCGCGCGAAGGTGCCGTTGGTGTTGGTCGCGCGACGACTGAAGCGGTAGTAAACTCCTCGCTCGCGGTGCTGATTTGCAATTTCTTCCTCACGATGTTGCTCAACATAGTATATCCGGCGGGATACCAGTAAATGCCGTGTGGCAGCTGAGCCCGAAAGCGTTCGGAGTTGAGAGTTGAGAGCTGAGAGTTGAGAGTTGTGCGTTGCGATGATCGAAGCGCCGCCATCTCCAAAGCCGTCCACTAAACCTCATCTGGTGCCGGGCAATTCGTCGCCAATGATCGCAGTCCGATCATTGGCCAAAAGGATTGGGCAGCAGGAAATTTTGTGCGGTGTCGATCTTGAGGTCGCTACTGGTGAGACACTCGCGATTATTGGACGAAGCGGCGGCGGAAAAAGCGTTTTGCTTAAGCATCTCGTGGGATTGATGGCGCCGGACGCGGGAGAAATTTGGATCGATGGTCAAAACATCATTGGAATGAACGAGCGCCAGCTCGGAGCAATCCGCAAAAAGCTAGGCATGCTTTTCCAGGGCGGTGCGCTTTTTGATTCGATGACCGTGGACGAAAACATCGCTTTTCCACTGCGTGAGGCGGGTGAACGGGATCCCAAGGTTCTGCGAGCGAAAGTGGAGGAAATGCTCGAGGTCATTGAAATGGAGGGGCAGCAAGATAAGATGCCAGAGAGTTTGAGCGGTGGAATGAAAAAGCGCGTTGGCCTCGCGCGCTCCATCATCCGGCGGCCCTCGTGCATGTTGTACGATGAGCCGACATCGGGACTAGATCCCGTGGTCGCGGACAGTATCAATCGATTGATCCGCCGCCTGCAAAATCGCTTTGGAATGACCAGCGTCGTGGTCACCCACGATATGAAGAGCGCATTCGATGTTGCAGACCGAATTGCGTATCTGCACGAAGGCAGGATTTATTTTCACGGAATAGCGAGTGAGCTTCAGGAATCGACCGATCCGCTCATACAAGACTTCCTGCTCGGCAGATCCGACGGTAGGGGCGATTGACTCCGAAAACCCTTGCAAGTTGAGCGCAATCGCTCGCAGTGCCGCGTATCAACGTCTGCGATGATCCAATGTGGGTGAACTGCCATCCCTACCTTGCGAAAATCAACGGTAAGATCGACAATTAGCGTTCAATGAATCGGCACGAGCGAGGCTTGGAATTCAAAGTTGGTGCGTTTGTTTTCGTCGGGTTGGCGATGTTAGGCGCGCTGGTCGTGCAATTCGGTCGACTGGGAGAAGGCCTTAAAACGTATTACGCTCTCACCGTAGGCTTCACTGATGCGAGCGGTCTGCTAAAAGGCTCCGATGTCTTACTTGCGGGGGCCAGAATTGGGAAAGTCTCAGGCGGTCCCCGAATGGTTCGCGAAGGCCAGGGTGTGGAGGTACCGCTGAAGATTTATGAGTACATTAAGATTCCTGAAGGTAGCAAATTCACCGTCGGAAGTTCCGGGTTGCTCGGCGATCGCTTCGTAAACGTGGTGATGCCGCCGGGGAAGCCGAAAGCTTTTCTAGCGCCAAACACCTACATCAGCGGCGCACGGGAGACGGGCATTGACGACCTAACACGCGAAGGCGGCGCGCTTGTGAAAGATCTCCGCGGGACGGTGCAAAAGATCGACACGACGGTGAACCGCCTGAACGAAGACACGCTCTCCTCTGGAAATATGGAGAATTTGAAGTCGAGCTTGGAACACTTGAACCACGCTACCGGGGCGCTGGCAGAATCTTCCAAGAAATTGGATGGAGTGATCCAGCAGGCGGATTCGACGATGGCTTCTGCGAAAAAAGCAGCTGACAATTTGCAGAACGCGATCGGTGACGCGCGCACAGCACTGCGTGGCGCAACGCAAGGCAAAGGTTTGGTGGCGACTCTTCTGAACGACCAAAAGCTGGCGGACGATCTCCACGCGTTAATCACCAACTTGCGAGCGCATGGTGTTTTGTTTTATCGCGACACCGCTGCAACCGCTCCACCGAAGCCCCCACAGCAAACTAAGCCGGTCCGCCAAACGCGCAGCCGTTGAATCGTGCTCAATTTCTCGCACGCAATCGCCTGCGCGCTTCTTTCTCGGTCAAACCATCGAGGCGAATCAATTTCTCGCGCGACTTATGACCACGCTCCAGCACGACAGCGTGTTTAGGGATTTTCAATTCTTCGGCCAGAAAACAACGAAGAGCGGCATTAGCTTTCCCTTCCACTGCCGGTGCGCGGAGCTTCACCTTGATCGCGTCTCCATGCTGGCCGACCATCGCGTCGCTCTTCGCATTAGGAATAATGTGAAATCGTAGCGTGGCCATCGGTTCACGTTGCGGCATCTATGACTTTCGCATTTTGCTGGCGGTTGCGAAACTTGAAAGCCGTGTAGCCGCATACGAGCGCCGTCGGCGCGGAAGAATGTAGCCCCGGGCGTCAGCCCGGGGTTTCTGATATTAATCACATCCAGCCCCGGAGGGGCGGCAGGAGTGAGATGGCGCTACAAGGTGGATCCTGTCGTCCCTTGCGAGGCTGATTCGGATGGGGAATGCCAATCCCCCGGGCTCGTGCCCGAGGCTAATATTATGTCGCGCCTTCCGGTGCTTCGGCAGCCACTGGTTTCTTTAAACCACTTAACGCAGGCCGACTGCCTTGCGGACGCGGTCCATGACTTGGTCCGCGATTTCAGTCGCGCGCTTTGCGCCGCGCGCAAGGACGTCATTGATGTACGATTTGTCGCTTAGAATTTCTTCGCGGCGTTTGCGCATCGGCGCGAAATATTCCCACAGTTTCTCGAAAAGCTGTTTCTTGAAATCGCCATAACCAGTTCCGCCTTTTACAAATCGTTCCCTCATAGCGGCGATTTCACCCTCGGAGGCGATCAGCGAGCAGAGCTTGAAAATTGTCGAGTTCGCCGGGTCTTTCGGCGCGTCCACCGGCGTGGAATCGGTGACGATACTCATCACGCGCTTTCGCATTTCTTTTTCGTCCCCAAAGATGTCGATGTTGTTCCCGTAGCTCTTGCTCATTTTCTGGCCATCGATGCCAGGCACGGTTTCCGTTGCGGCTTGGATTCGCGCTTGCGGCAACTTGAAAATCTGTCCGAACGTTTCGTTCATCTTCACCGCCAGATCGCGCGTTATTTCAATGTGCTGTTTTTGGTCTTTGCCGACTGGCACGATGTCGCTGTCATAAATCAAAATGTCTGCCGCCATGAGCACTGGATAATTGAACAGGCCAACTGTGGAGGCTATGCCGCGGGCGAGTTTGTCTTTGTATGAGTGGGCGCGCTCGAACAATCCCATAGGCGCCACCGTCGATAAAATCCATGCCAGCTCCGTGACCTGCGGCACGTCTGAATGCCGAAAAAGCGTTGCGCGCTCCGGATCCAGTCCGCACGCCAGAAAATCGAGCGCAACGCGCCGGCTGTTTTCGCGCAGGGCTTGCGGATCGCGCAGACTGGTGAGCGCATGATAGTCGGCGATGAAGTAAAGCGCTTCACCCTCGGCCTGAAGCGCGATCGCAGGCCGCATCATGCCGAAATAATTGCCAACGTGCAGAACGCCGCTCGGCTGAATACCAGAGAGAATGCGCATGACGCTCAACGTTGGACACGTTTCCATGTTTCGGCAAACTGAGCGCGTATGAATGGAAAAGCGGCAACCGGGGCGGCGTGCGTGTTGCCGTTGCTGTGCGCGACACTCGCCGTTTGTCTTGGACTGATGACGTTTGTCGGCTGGACGTCGGGATTGTCGCTCCTGGCAAGTGTCCGTGCCAAATACATCCCAATGGCGCCCAGCACAGCGCTCTGCTTTTCGCTGTTGGGCATCGGAATCATCATCCAAATCGTTCGACCGAGCGTCCGTTGGATCCCACGGGTGCTGTCGGTTGCAGTGTTGGCTGTCGCTTCCGCAAAACTCGTGGAATTTCTCGGCGGAATTAACTTTGGCATCGACGCCTGGTTCGTTCGGAATCCCGGAAAATTCGGCGCCGTGCCCACTGGCCGCATGTCGCCGATCACGGCTTCGAACTTTTTGTTCGCCGCGAGCGGTTCGCTTGCACTTGCATCAAATCAGTTTCGAAAATCGTCTGGAACTCTCGGAGCGTTGGCCACGGTCATCGCGATTGTCGTACTGATCGGCTACTGGTATGGAACGCCGCTGCTATATGGCGGGACAATCATTCCGGTCGCGCTCTCGACAGCGAGCGCTTTTTTTCTTTGCGGAATTGCCATCATTAGCGCGGCCGGCACCGATCAATGGCCGCTGCGCATGTTTTGTGGAGATTCGACGCGGGCTGTGTTGCTGCGGGCTTTCGTTCCACTGATTATTGCCGCGGCGCTGATCAACGGCTGGATCAACACCACCCTGCTACTGCATTCGCGCGCAAATCCGGCTCTCATCGCCGCCCTTTGCGCCGTAGTTTTTGCGGCGCTAATCGGCTGGATCATTTCACAATTATCGCTCGTGATCGGCGGACGCATCGATCGCGCCGAGCAGGGGCGTAATCTTGCTCAAGCACAATTGCTGGCGCTCAATGCCGAACTTGAAACGCGTGTGGAACAGCGCACCCGCGAGTTGCGCGAGAAAAATCAGCAGATGGGGGAGGAGCTTCGCATGGCCCGCGAATTACAGTTTGCACTGCTGCCGCAGCAATTTCCCACCGTGCCCGCCAACGCCGATGTCGATCAAAGCGCATTGCGCTTCCTCAGTTTGTACTTCCCGACCGGAGACGTGAGCGGCGATTTCTTTGGCGTTTTTCCCGTCGGCGAAAACGCAGTCGGCGTTTTCATTTGCGATGTGATGGGACACGGCGTGCGCTCAGCCTTAATCACGAGCATGATTCGTGCGCTCGTGGTCGTGGCCGACGTGCAAACCGCTGAATTGCGATTCTCCAATGCCGGTCACCCCTGCGCGCTTCACATCAAACACAGGTCTGCGGTGGCCGAGAGACTTCAAGGTAACGGGCGCGTGGGGCCGGCCATGGGAATTTTGCCGACCGCAAGCTACAACACGTCGACCCGACCGATGGCGAAAGGCGGTCTCGTCATGCTCTTCACCGATGGGTTATTCGAGGTAGAGGATCCGGCTGGAAATGCCTTTAGCCAGGAGCAGCTTCAGGCAACGGTGAATCGCCACGCAACAAGAGCGCCTGAAGAATTTTTCAGGAGTGTCGTCGATGATGTTCGCCAGTTTTCTCGGCGCGAAAGCTTCGATGACGATGTTTGCATAGTGGGCGTGCAAGTGCAGCACACCGAGTGAGCACGTCTGAATGCCGAAAAAACGTTGCCCACTCCGGATCGACTCCACACGCCAAAAAATCGAACGCAACGCGCCAGCTGTCCGCGCGCTATCCCTACCAAGAGATTCGCCGAAGATCGGGCACAACGTCGAAGTGCTCATTACGAGAAAGAACTGGCAGATGATGCTGGCGCGCTTGCGCCGCAATCCAAAGATCGTGCCACGAAATTGGGCGGCCTCGCGACGCGAGCTGCTGTCGCAGCATCGCGTAATTCACAGCTGTGATACCACTAATGGGCAACGGCGGGAATTCCTGTTCAATCAATCGTAACCGCTGCTCGTATTTCTCGCGATAGCGCGAGGTCAGAACGCCAAAACGAAATTCACTGAGTGCAATTGGCGAAAGAACGATGCGGTCCGCCGCTTCAAGACGGCGCTCGATTGCTTGGTCGCCGTCGAGCCAGGCGGAGAGCGCATTTGTATCGAGGATCACCGCCACTCCTCGGGATTAACGGTTTCAAATTCTTTCTCGATGATTTTCTGGATGCGGCGGGTCTCTTTGCGCAGTTTCGAAAGCGCGCCGAAGTGCTTCATCCATGGTTTTTCGGCGGCAGGCTGACCAGCATGAAGTTTCTCATTCATCGCTTCCGCCACGAAATCGCGCAGGGTTCGCCCCTGTCGGGCCGCAACTGCTTTGGCTTCGCGCACGAGTGTTTCTGGAAGATCGACTGTTGTCTTCATTGAACCATATTTACAGCTTTACGGCAGAGGCAAGGTGCAAACTGGGCGTGCGTTCCCTTCTCGTGATTTGAAGCATTCAGATTTCCTTCGTCATTAGTGGCCTTGGCGCAGGCGGTTCGTTGTTTCTCTATGAGTTCCTGCTGGCAAACTTACACGGTAACCATTAGAAGAGATGCGCAATGGTCGCCAAAAATTCCCAGCCTGTTTCCGTCGTCACCGGCGGTGCGGGTTTTCTCGGCTCGCATTTGGTGGACCGCCTTTTGGCCGAAGGACATCGCGTCATTGCCGTCGACAATCTAATCACCGGGAACACCGCAAACATTGGCCATTTGGCGGGCAATGAGAATTTCCGATTCATCAAACATAACGTCTCCAATTTCATTTTTCTGCCGGAAAAAAAAATCGATTACGTTTTTCACTTCGCGTCACCAGCCAGTCCGATCGATTATCTGGAGCTCCCGATTCCAACGCTCAAAGTGGGCGCACTGGGCACGCATAACGCGCTCGGCCTTGCCAAGGATAAAAAGGCGTCATTCATCCTCGCATCGACCTCTGAGGCGTACGGTGATCCGCTGGAGCATCCACAAAAAGAAGATTACTGGGGTAACGTGAACCCAATCGGACCGCGCGGTGTGTATGACGAGGCGAAACGGTTTGCCGAAGCGATCACGATGGCGTACCACCGCTACCACAGACTAGACACAAAAATCGTGCGGATCTTTAACACATACGGTCCGCGAATGCGGCTGCGCGACGGCCGGGTGGTTCCGGCGTTTATCGGGCAGGCTTTGAACGGGCAGCCACTCACCGTTTTCGGCGATGGCTCGCAGACGCGCTCATTCTGTTATGTGTCCGATTTGATTGATGGAATTTTCAAACTGGCCATGAGCAGCTTTCACGAACCGGTCAACCTGGGTAATCCGCGTGAAATGACAATTAAACAATTCGCCGAGGAAATCATTCGTATCACCGAAACGAAGTCGACGATCGAATACAAACCGTTGCCTGTAGATGACCCAAAGGTGCGCCAGCCGGATATCTCGCGCGCGAAAGAGGTCCTCGGTTGGAAGCCTTGTGTGGATTTCGAGGAAGGAATCAAGAAGACTATCGAATATTTTAGAGACTCGTTGAAACATTGAATGTTAAATCCCTGAATAAAACGTGCGCTTTCGCAAAATTTTACTAGCGTTTATGGTGATTTGGTTATGAATTGCGGTATGATCAGGCGTGCGCTTGCCGTCGCCGTGGGGCTATTCGCTGTTTGCTTTGCGGTCACGGCACAGCAAACGAACCGGTCGGGACCGATGCGAAATCGAGCGGTTCCACGCGAACAATTGCACGCTCCCATCCGCTTTGATCCCGCTTTGGCCCTGAGTCTGTATCAACCAAACGCACTCAGCGCGAACGAAAGTTTTCTTTTCCGTAAGGGTCCGGTACACACCTGGTCGGATGGTGGCCGGCTCGCCAGTGAAAACGCGTTAGCTGAGATTGGCATGGCCACGATCGACATCTTTCCGACTGCTTATTTGCCGCCGCCGAATGCTTTCGGCTCCGCATCACCAAACAGGGCAGGCGCGCCTTCTAACCAGCGACCGAACAATTTTGGAACGGATCCAAAGGATTCACCTGAAATGATGTTTTCGCCGCCGGATCGGTTTTATTACGGTGGGGAAGTTGGATTCATGTACGGGCACTGGAGCGGTAAAGGGAGTGGCGATATGATGGAGAGCTATATTATGGGCACGGCAGGCAATGATCATTTCCAGATCACGGCAGGCGCGGCGTTTGAGAACTGGAGTGGAAACGGAGCACGATTCCGCTCATTCGCTCTCCCACGATAGGCACCGCCGCATTCTGGCGCGTGGCTACGGAGCGATCACGCCTTCTTTTTTTGCTCTTAATCGTTCAGCCAACTTCACGCTGTTTCTTTGATCGTCGGTTAAGAACGTGTTGTTTTCTCCCAACGTTGACCACGGCCCGCGCGGTACTTCGCTAAAGTTCACAAATCGCCAGTCGGTCACGTCCGTTTGTTTCAGGCCGAGATAGTCTCGCACAGCAGGGGAAACATCGAGGCCCGCGCCACCGTTGAGACTGGGTTTTGGACGTTCATTGCCAAAGACGTACTGCCAATGGTCAGTTCGGAATGGTCCCGCATCTTCCCACTGCGCATAAGCGATTCGACTGCCCTTGCGGATCGCAATCCATCGATCTTTGCACGTGGATACAGCCGGGCCTTGATATGCTTCGTTAAACCAGGGGACAACGCGAGGCGCTTCCGGCCGGTGGCCAGTATGTGCTTTGTCGTTGTAGGGAAGGGCGCAGTAAAACGGGTTCTGCCGCGGTCTAAATTTCGAGGGGGTATAATTCTTCCGGTGTGCAGGATTTGGGTCATCGAAGCCGCCGTAGCTTTTTGTCCATTCTTTGTCCCAGGAACTTGTGCGATTTGGCGTGAGATTATGTCCAGCCGGTTGCTCGCCGATCCAGAAAACTGTCGTTACGATGCTTGTCTTCCACGGATACCGCTGCGAAGGCCGAGCGGCGGACGATTTTCTGACGCGGATTTTCTGCTTTTCAGTGACGGGTTCGGTTTGAGCAGCGAAACAAGGATCGATTGCCATGAAGAGCGCGAGACAAAAAGAGGCAATTCGGCAGCGTTTCCCCATTACTTCTCGAATCAATTCCCGTTTAAACACTGCGTGAAGCGCGAAGACTTGATTCGCGTTTCGGGCATAAACTATGCACTTTGGGAACCGCGATTGAAAGCATATTTTTCAGGTGCAAGGAACGCCGGATGTAGCGGGTCATCTTCGTCGGCTCCCAAAAACAGGCCCATCTTTTCGTCTCGGTCCTACCTGATTGCTGATATTTGGGTATTGAAATTTGGTTTGGGATTTGGCAATTCGGATTTAGAGCTTTAGCCCATGGCCGCACCGCCGCGTCTCATTACTCTCAATGTAGGCTCCCAAACCATCGGTCTGGCGGAATTTCGCGTAATCCATGGGCGTCTGGTCCTGCTCAATTATCGTTTCCGCGAAACACCACTTGACCCTGCAAGTGGGGAACGCCGTGACGCCCACGTTGCGCTGCAGGAAACGGTTGTGGTGCTGCGCGAAATGATGCACGAAATGCACATTAATCGTGGGCCCGTGAACTACGCAGTGCCCGCGCAATCGGTTTTTGCGCGCTTTGTCAAACTGCCGGCACTCGAAGCGGAAAAGATTGACCAAATTATCTCATTCGAGGCGCAGCAAAATGTTCCATTCCCCATCGACCAGGTGGTCTGGGATTACCAACTTGTGGGAGGCGGGATGGGCGAACAAATTCAGGTCGTCATTGTCGCGATCAAGCGCGATCTGCTCGATGAAATCAACAACGCCGTGGAAGAAACTGGGCTGCTGACTCGGATTGTCGGTGTGGCGTCCATGGGCCTCTACAATGCATTTTGTTACAACTACACCGATCTAAACGGCTGCTCGCTGCTGGTGGATATTGGCGCGCGCACGACCAACGTTCTCTTCATCGAATCCGGAAGGATTTTCTCGCGCAGTCTTCCGATCGGTAGCAGTGCGATCACCGCCGCAATTTCCAAGGAATTTGGCGAATCGTTTGGCGCAGCGGAAACTCGAAAGAATCGCGATGCGTTTGTCGCTCTAGGGGGCGCCGCCGAACCTGCCGACCCGAACATTGGCCGCGTCTCGAAGATAGTGCGCAGCACCATGACACGGCTGCACGCGGAATTGATGCGTTCCATCACTCATTACCGTGCCCAGCAGCAGGGAAATCCCCCAGAACGCATCTTCCTTTGTGGCGGAGGCGCAGGCATGCCGAACATGCGCGAGTTCTTCCATGAAAAGTTTCAGTTGCCGATCGAGTTTTTTGATCCGCTTCAAAATGTAAGCGTCTCAGAGTCGGCACCGGAAGCCGCGCGTTCTGCGCATTTGCTTGGAGAATTGGTTGGGCTGGCGTTGCGCAGCGTGACCGTCTGTCCCATGGAGTTAAATCTGCTTCCGGCAAGCGTCGTCCAGAGGCAGGAATTGGAAAAGCGCCGGCCATTCTTTATTGCTGCCTCGGCATGCATTCTCCTGGCTCTGCTGGGCTGGTCTGCTTACTACACCCGCGCGGTGCAAGTTGCGCAGCAAACTGCACAGATAATGCGGCAGAAGAACGAC
>WNFX01014613.1_pt1 | contig 10595 bp, 8 predicted proteins | sample 5400111 | NCBI WGS metagenome assembly WNFX01 (sample SAMN13153363, study PRJNA577476) | soil metagenome | isolation source: 40 cm soil or saprolite under grassland replicate 1 | place: USA:California | collected 2016-06-15 | reverse complement strand
AGGTTGATACGCCGGGGGGCGGCCGCTATGCCTTCGGTTTCGATGATCGCACGACCAACGGCATCCGCTGTTTTGGTCATGGCGGGGGCGCTCCCGGGATGAATGGCGAACTCGAGATCTGCCCCACAGCCGGCTACGTTGTGGCCGTGCTGGCGAACCTGGACCCGCCCGCAGCCGGCCGCATCTCCCAGTTCATTACCAGCCGACTGCCGGAGAAGTGACTCACCGGCTGCTGAGCCCCGCATCCTAAAGACGTTCGAGGTTCTGCATTAGGATGCGAGGTTAAAAGGCAACGGCAATCCCAATCCTGCCCACCGATTGTTGGATCGGCGCCGGCAGGGGCCCGCTGCCATCATCCGTCTTCCGCGAAAAGCGCTGGAATCCATAGTCGCCCGTCACTCGCACCCGGCGATGTAACGCGTCGACCGTGAGGCCGAGTCCCAACTGCAGTGCACCGAGCCCTGACGTCGTCCCGCCGCCCGAGTACTTGGCGCCGAACATCAGGCCGCCGTGCAACGCCATCCGCACGCCGGGTCCCAGCAGATACGCCATCTGCGCACCGGCCGTGATCGCGCCGACCGATTGCGCCTCGAATTCCGGGTCGGCCTTACGGTTGATAAAGCCCAGCTCGCCGGAGACAGGTCCGGTGATGTAGTAGCGCAGCCTGACGTCTACCTCCGACGCGTCGAATTCCGTGGTCGCGGTTCCGTTACTCGTGGGCTTGTACTTCACCTTGGAGAGCACGATGTCGGCCGAGAATTTCTTCCACTCGAGGGTCGCGTTCGCCCCGATGCCGCTGCCGCGATACTGCAGGTCGGACGAGACTTCGCGATAATCGCCGAAGACGACCTGCGGGCCGATGGCGAAATGCTGGGCGGAAAGTTGGAATGATGGAACGATGGAAAGCATAGCCGCGACCATTCCGGCCACACGTTCCCTCTTTCCAACTTTCCATCGTTCCCTCCTCATCGCCCAACCCCGCTACGCGACACCGGCGCGACCGTCAACGCGACCTGCTGGCGGCGCCGCGTGTTCTCCTGCGCGATCTCAGCGTTGCGCCGTGCGATCTGCTCACGCAGCAGCTGGTTGTACAGAACGTTGCCGCGTGCCGCCTGCGGCGCCGGCTTCTTCAGCGTCATGATGAACCCTGCCAGTACGATGCCGGCGCCGATCGCGCCGCCCTCACGCAGCGACGGCGAGCCGAGGTCGCCGTTCGAGAGCGCCGACGTGCCGGCGAGAGCGACGCCGGTATACACAAGCGCCAACCCCATCGGACGCCAGCTCTTCGGTGGCACCTCGGTCTCCGGGAGCTCAGTGTAGCCCGGCAGGCCGGTGAGATGCGCCACGGTATCCACCGTCCCGTGCGAGACCCGGATCGGTTGCGAGGTCGAGAAGCTGTTTTGGCCCACCGCCGCTTCGACAATGACGGTGTAATTGCCGGCTGGAACCGGGTCGCCGTTGGGCAGCCGCGCCGGCCAGCGAAGGTTGACTTGCCCGTTCGCGACCGTCGAGTCGATCCGCAGCGAGGTGGATGCCGCTCCCGTTCCCCCGACAACGCGCGTCACGACGCGCGCCGGCTGCGTCACGGTGTAGCGCACCGGCACCACGCCCTGACCGCCCACGAACGTTACGCTGTCCACCACCAGCTGCCGCACGACGAGGACCTGAGTCAACGCCACCTGGAAGGCGCTCAGCGCCTTGGGTGACGTCCGGTTCGGGTCCAGCGTGCGCTCGGGCTCGAGGAGGACGACCTGCTTGAACGCATCGACCGCCTTCAGAATGGAATCCATGCCGCTGTACGTGAAGCCCAGCAGCTCATAGGCGCGCGAGCGTTCGAATCCGCTGAGCCGCTCCCGCAAGGCGGCCCGGCCCCCACTCAGCGCCTGACGGTAATCGAGATTGTCAAACGCCTGTTGCGCGCGACGCAAAGTCGGATTCTGAATCGTTTGCGCGGCCAGGGTCGTGCCGCTCAATGTTGGCCGACACCTGCACCGTTTCGTTTATCGTCTTGTAACCGGCCCGCTCGACGCGGATCGTATGTTTTCCCACCGGCACGGCGTATTCCACGACCGGCGTCTGCCCGACGTCTGTGCCATCGATGAAAACCTCGCCGTACGGGTCAGCGGCAACGGTGATCAGGCCTTCAGCCGCGGCCTGCGGCGCGGGCGGTGGTGGAGCCTGGCGCCGGTTGTCATTCCCCCGTCGCGCTGGCGGGGGCGGCGGAGGCGGCGGAGGAGGATTGGCGACGCGCACGGGCTCGACGGGCGTCGCGACCGGCGGAGGCCCCGCTGCACTCTTCCTCCCGAGCGCGAGATACCCACCCACGCCGGCGGCGACGAGCACGAGCGCGCCGACCACCATCCCAACGTTCCGCTTCTTCTTCTCCGCCGGGATCGTCATGCCGGCGCGCGGGATTGGTGTCGTCGGCGCGCTGGTCACTTCCGTCGGCGCGTCCGCGGACGCCTTCCGCGCCGGCGGTGGCGGCCGGCGCTGGCTCTTGGCGGCACCCGCCTTGGGCACAGCGACGGGCTGCTCGGGCCACACCGCGGTCGCAAACTCTTCCATCGTCGGGAAGCGCTGGTCGGGCTCCTTGGACAGCGCGCGGGTGATCGCCGCCGTCAGGAACGGCGGCGTGTCACTGCGCTTCGCGCCGGCGCTCGGCACTTCCTCGAAAATGTGTTTATAGAGGATCGTGTGAACGGAGTCGCCCGTGTACGGCAGCTCGCCGGTGATCATGCGGTACCCGACCACCGCGAGTGAGTACTGGTCGGCGCGACCGTCCACGGTGCCGCCCTTCGCCTGCTCGGGCGCCATGTAATGCGGCGTGCCGATGATCATGCCGGTGCCCGTGAAGCCACTGGCCGCCTGCAGCGCTTTCGAGATGCCGAAGTCGGTCAGCATCACGCGGCCATCGTGATCGAACATGATGTTGGCCGGCTTCACGTCGCGGTGCACCACGCCCCGCTGATGCGCGTGGCCCAGCGCGCACGCCGCTTCCCATAGCACGCGCTGGATGTAGTCGATGGTCAGGGGAGCGGACGGCTTCTGATCGAGTACGTCCTCCAGGGACGTTCCCGCGACGTACTTCATCACGAAATAGTTGAGGCCGCCTTCACTCTCGACGCGGTAGATCGGGATGATGTTGGTGTGGTCGAGCCTGGCCGCCGTCTTCGCTTCCTGCTGGAAGCGCTTCACGATGTGCTCGTCCATCGAGATGTCGGGCGGCAGCACTTTGATCGCGACTTCGCGCTCGAGCGTCAGGTCATGGGCGAGAAAGACTGCCCCCATCCCGCCTTTGCCGACCATGCGCTCGACTTTGTACTTCCCCTCCACGAGCCGCTGCAGCCGCTGCATCAAGCCTTCGGCTGCGCCGGCACTCGCACCCATCGTGCCGCCACCAGTCACGTCCGCCCCGCAGGCGTAGCAGAACTTGCTCCCGCTCGGCAGCGGCGTGTGGCACTTGAGACACTGCATCATCGAGCCTGCCGCGCCCGTCATGGGGCCCGGATCCGGTGCTGCAGCGGAGCCGCCAGGGTCTTCATGGCGCGAGCCCGCGCTGGCGCCGAGGAGAATGTCAAGCACCCACCGTCAGAGATGCAGAGGTCGTAGGCCACCGGCGCGCCACGAAAGTCCACGACCACGAGGTAATAATCGCCCGGGGTTAGGAGCGTCGTAATCGTCTCCGACGAGCCGTCGGCGGTCGACGCACTAACGCTGTCCAACGACGAGCTCGCGCCGCCGCCCGGAACCGTCAGGAGGTACAAGTCGATATCGCTCGAGTCGACCGCTGCCGCTCCCGTGAGGGACGCGCTCTTGATAGTCACGGTCGACAAGCTTGTGACGCGAAACCGAATCCAGTCGATGTCATGCGCGTTATCGATCGTCAGCGTGTCGCGGAAGCTGCCGCCCGGCATCGTCACCGCCAGGCCGCGCGCGTCGGCCGCGTCGCAGAAATCGTCTTCTTCGTGCGCGTCGCGAGGCACGGTGGGATCGCTCGTGACGTATCCCTCGAACACGGCAAGGCCGTACCGCCCCGGCTGTGTATACAGCGCCAGCGCGTGCAGACGCCCGGCCGGCATGCCCCGTAACGCCACAATCGTGGATTCGGGCTGCAGCTCGGGCGGCTCAAATGCGAAGCCCTTACAGGCATGCGACCCTGGGCCGAGCGTCCAGCTATTCGGTCCGATCTTATAGGCCGGCGGATTGGGCGGGCTCGCCGGCACGAACGCCAGCGAGTCCGAGAGAAACGTGGCAAATGTGCCGCGCACCTCGGGGGCGCTGAGAATGATCGTAAGGTCGCGCGCCGTGGTCTGCGTGAAGCGATACCAATCGACGCCGAGCGAGTCGCGTTTGGTCGGTTCAAATGCCAGCGCCGGATTCAAGAACTTGATCTGCGGGATCGCTGGAATCCGTGGCGGCGCCTCAAGGCTGATTGTGCGCGGCGCCGCTTCATTCGGCTCGAGTACATCCAACGGGATGACCTTGGTCGTGTCGGGCGCATTCCCAAACACGCCCGGACCTATGAAGGAAAGCTTGTCGGAGTGCGCCGGCGGTGTGACCCAGAACGTCGCCGTGGAAAAACCCAGAGAATCGCGCGTCCGGGTTGGGACGACGCCCGGGAGCGGGTAATCGAACTGGGTCGCGTTGTCCAGGAACGCGATGAAGATCGAATCGACCCCCACGCCGTACACCGTGATCGTGTCCCCGAAACGCACGAGGGATGGCCGCACGCTGTCCACTTCGAGCGGATTCGACACGCGCAGCAACAGATCGCCCTCCGGCGCCTGCTCGAAGGAAATCGCGCGCGCGGTGATGTGAACGTTGCCGCTGTTCACACCGGTTACCGTGGCATAGCCACCGCCATCATTCTGGACAGTGGCGGTCGTGCTGCTCCCGGTCCCAAACGCGAACGCCACATTGGAATAGCCTGTGTATCCGTGCCAATCGCGCGCCACGCGCGAGCGTAGACCGACATCTCCTGGCCGCGGAGCACCACGCGGGACGGCCCCTCGAGCGTGACGAAGACTTTGTCACTTTTGTCGGTTGGGAAGGCGCAGGTGACGCCGCCGAGCGCCACTGCCAGCATCACGACGGGGGTAGCTCGCGTGAGACCGCGCATCCAGGTCAATCCGTGTGCGTGAGGACCGAACATACAATACGAGGCTTCTTAGAGCGAGCCTCGGCGCTTCAAGTCGAGATACTTCGTCACCACCGCCTGAGCGGCGCGTTCCGGTGTGACATCAATCACGATCACTCCCGCCCGCCGCATATGCCCCAGCGCCTCGTCGCGCGCATGCAGCAACTCCTCGGCGGCCGCCTTGCGGAACGCGTCGCGCGCCGAGGCCGGTCGTCGGGCGGCGGCAGCATCGAGCTCCGGATTGCGCAGCGTCACGGCAAGCGGCAGGTGGCGGGGGCGTAACGTCGCCACATTCGCAACGAGAGCATCGGACGCGAACCGGTCGATGACGTCGGTGAACAGCACGGTCAGCGCGCGCTTGCGGTTGCGCGCCGCGAGGTAGCGAAACGCCCCGGGGTAATCGGGCTCGACGAGCTTCGGTTGAACCTCCGCCAGCACGTCTACGACGCGCCGCACGCCGCTGCGGCCGCGCTCGGGCGCGACGAAGTGGTGCACGCCGTCGGCGAAAGTCATGATGCCGACGTTGTCATCGTGCTGGGCCGCGGCATAGGCCAGCTCGAGCGCGGCCTGCACCACGAATTCGAGGAGCGACACGCCGCCGACTTCCGCCGTCATCAACCGGCCCGTATCCAGGACGAGCAGCACCTGCTGGCGGCGCTCCGCCTCATACTGACGCGTGATGATTTTCGCGCCACCGCGGCGCGCGGTCGCCTTCCAATCGATGTGCCGCAGATCATCGCCAGGCACCCACTCGCGCAACGACTCGAACAGGCGTCCCTCACCGATGCGTCGGATCGGCTTGCTGCCGGCATCGCGGCGCCGCAACGCTTCGGCCACGGATGCGCGGAGCCGCACCGACACGAGCGGCGGATAGACCACCACGTCCCACGGCAACGCCATCCGCACGCGATGTCGTCCGAGACCGAGCGGGCCGATGCTGTCGAGCACGAACCCTCCGGCGCCGCTCCCGCTGCCCTCGCCTCCCCCGGTTTCCCGGCCGCGGCGTCGTGGAATCACCGCCACGCGCTCTCGTGTGGTCGACAGCGGGGGAATCCGCACCGCGCGCGGCGGCTGCGGGCCACCGAGGATGTCGGGCCGCACCTCCCGCACATGCAGCCGCGCCGGGCGCCCCGCCGGATTCGTCCATCGATACGTGACCTCGCCCGTATGGCCTACCGACAGCGCGGGGAGCGGCTCGCGCGTCACGGCGACCCGCTGCGCGAGCGTCGCGTCGAGCCAGATCAACAGCACCAACACGAGGTCGGCGACCAGCATGACATCGAAGCCCCATGGGGTCCAGAATCCCGCGACGCCGGCGAGCGCGAGCAGACCGGCGATCAGGAGGGCACGGGGAGTCCACAGAATCCCCGCCGTGCTGCCGAGCACGTACCACAGCCCAACGAACGCGGCGATGACGGCGCTGGGCAGCAGCAAGGGCTGCAGATTCACGCGGTGGGAGCCTCGGTGCGATCCAGAATCGCTTTCAGCGCCTGATCCGCGGTGACCCCCTCCAGCTCGAGCTCGGGCGCGACGTTGACACGATGCCGCAGGATCGCCGGCGCCAGCCGCTTCACGTCGTCCGGGATGACGTACTCTCGGGCCTCCAGCAGCGCGGCGGCCCGTGCCGCCTTGAAGAGGGCCACCCCGGCGCGCGGGCTGGCGCCAAGGGTGAGCGACGCGGCTTCGCGCGTGGCACGGACAATCGCCGTGATGTATCCCGTGATCCGCGGCTCGACGCGCACCGCGTCAACCTGCCGGCGCAACAGCTCGAGCCCCTCCGCGTTGACGACGGGACGCACGCCATAGGTGTCGGTGCGATCCGCTTCGAACCCTTCGACGTAGCGTGTGAGGATCCCCTGCTCTATCTCAGCCGGTGGGTACCCGACCAGCACTTTTGCCATGAACCGGTCCAGCTCGGCCTCGGGCAGCGGATAGGTGCCTTCGAATTCAATCGGGTTCTGCGTCGCGAACACCGTAAACGTCGGCGAGAGGCGATGACTCTTTCCGTCCACGGTGACGGTCCGTTCCTGCATCGCCTCGAGCAACGCGGCCTGGGTCTTCGCCGGGGCGCGATTGATTTCATCCGCCAGGACGAGATCCGCGAAGATCGGACCGGGTCGAAATGAGAATTCATGGGATCCGGTGAGCAGCGTGATGCCGGTGATGTCGGCCGGCATCAGGTCCGGGGTGAATTGGATGCGGCCGAACTGCACGTCGAGCGCGAGCGCCAGCGTCCGGACGAGCAACGTCTTGGCGGTGCCCGGCACGCCCTCGAGCAGGATGTGGCCGCGCGCGAGCAGGCAGACGAGCACCTCGAGCGTCGCCGCCTCCTGTCCCAACACCACTGTGCGTAATGCTGCTACGATGCGTTGCGCGTCCTGCGCGGGCGCAGTTCCTCCCACACATCCTCCACGGCTTGGGCGGTGTCAAGCACGCGCTGTGCGTTGCGATCGCGTGCGCTAAGTAAGTTGTGCAGCCGCCGCACGGCGGCGCGGCCCTGGGGCCCGCGCACCGCGAGCTCCAGACTCTCGACCCATGCGAGCACATCACCGTTCGTTTTGAAGGCGGCCCCGCCTCCGCCGGTACGGCTGAGACGGCGGCGCAGACCGAGCGCGAGTCGTTGCACCGCAGTATCGGCCGCGGCCGCGTTTTCGAGTCCGGCGCCGAGCGCTTCGAGATGCTCGAGCGGCGAGCGGCGTCGCCGCTCGATCACGGACAGCGCGGGACCGAAGCGGACGGCCGTCGTCGCGAGCCACACGAGCGCGACGGCGATGAGCTGCAGGATCGCCCACCCCGCCGGCGAGTGTCGCAACCAGCTCCACGTTTGGCCCGTCAGCGATGGTCCCGTGTCCTCGCCGAATCCCTGGTGGTACTCATCCCAGACGACGCGTCCTGGGTGCTCAGGCGGCGGGGTGAAGAGCGCGAGCGCGACGAGGGGCACGTCCGTATCACGCCACACGCGATTGGTGAGCCATCCGGGATCGGCCGCGAGCGTCACGCTTCCACCCCCGCGGTAGCGGAGGCGCAGGATCACGGGCCGGTTGTTCACCGCCGCGACGATGGTGTCGGTGGCAAACGGTGCCAGGGTTCGGCAAATCCCCGGAGGCCCCGCTGCATCCCCGCCCTTCACCAGACTCTGGAGCTCGCTGCGATCGCTCGTGTCGCGCTGCACCGGCGCCAGCACGCGCGCCGCCCGCGGCAGCCGCACGCCCCCCGGGGGGGCGGGGGGCGACCGCACGGCAATACTGTCCGGGCGGAACTCGGGCTGGATACGCCAGCCCAGACACTCCGTGATGTCGCCGCCCCAGCCACTCGCGACGACCGCGCCGCCACCACGAACGAAGCGCACCACCTGCTCGAGCTCGGCGTCGGTCAGGGGAATCACCGGGTTCAGCACGGCGAGAATTGCCGGCCGGTGGGCGCGCGTCGTCGCAAGATTGTCGAGTTTCGTGCGGCGTCGTTCGGTGCGGCGACCCAACTGGGAGTCGTCGAGCTCCAGGACCGCGGCCACGAAGCGGTGCGCCAGCGCTTCGGCGTACCGCCCCAGCGCGGCGCGACCCGTCGCGTCGAGACGCGCCTCGGCCACGTACTCGGCGGGCGTTTTGGAGACATGAAAACGCAGCGCCTTCCTGTCGTCGAGCTCCAGGACCGCGGCCACGAAGCGGTGCGCCAGCGCTTCGGCGTACCGCCCAAGCGCGGCGAGCTCCTCGGCCCGCGCCAGGTGCGCCCGGGCGTTCATCACGACGCCGGTCGTGGGGGAGGGGCGCGCTCCGGTTCGCGCCACCGGCTGCACGATGCGCCACATGACGTAGCCGATGTGCACCAGCACCGCGACGAGCGCGACGACGAGCAGCGTCAGGAAAATGTTGAACCCGACGGGATGATTCTGGGCGAGTTGGTCGAGCCAGTCCTTCAGATGCTGCCACTGCCGCGCGATCCACGACAGCAGGCGTTGCTGCTCGACCCACTGATACTCGGGACCGGCGAACACCCGGCCGAGCACGCGCCGCAGCGAGTCGGCGACGGCGGGCGGCGGCAAGGTGGGTGCTTGCAGGAGAGCGAGCCAGCTCGTGGTCAGCGGGTCCCCAATTGCTCGCTCAGAATCTGCAGGTCGAACGCCTCCCGCCGGACGCGGAGATCGTAATACAGGAGCGTGAGAGCGCACGGCAGAATCGGCGCCAGGACCACACCTAGCACGATGGTCCCCACGCTGAGGAACGGCTGCACCGGTGAATCAGGACCGACCGCCTGACCGATCCCGAATACGACGATTGACGGCAGAATATTGGTGAAGATGGCGATCACCAACCACGCGAAGAAGACCTTCAAGCGCCAATCTCTCGTGAGCTCGGCCGAGCGGCCGAACGCATCGAAGGCGCTGAGCAGGTCCTCGAGCACGATCACCATACTTGTCAGGCCGTAGCCGCACAGCACGTACGCAAACAGCCAGATCCCGCCGATGCACGCGAGGAACAGAAACAGCCCGCCCATGCCCAGCAGCCGCCCCACCGCCATCATCACCACAATGCCGATCACCACGGCGATGTACAGGACGAAGATGAGTAGGGTTTTGGCGATGGCCACGAGCAGCAGTGGGATGATCCGCCCCGCCGCGAACTGCAGCGCCGCGCCGAGCGACGGCTCATTGCCGAGATACGAATCCGAGATGATGCGGATCGTTCCGGCCTTGAGCAGCAGGCTGATCATGATCCAGACGAAGAGCACGACGAGCCCGAACCCAATCGTCGCCGCGACGTGGGTTTGTACCCAGTTCGCAGCGCCCAGGGGGTTGGAGAGCGCCCGTGTGGCAAAGTACACGACGACGACGGCGGGAGCGGAGATCAGCACGAAACTCAGGCGCATGAATAGGCCGAAGTGGCGGCGGAAGATACTGAAGCTGCCGTCGAGAATCTCGCCGAGCTGCATCGGCCTGACGTTGGAACTTCCGGTGCTCGAGGTAATCGGTCGCTCCCTGCGTGGGTGAGGATTCAGCGCTAAGATGAGGAAATGACGCCGTCCGCGCGAGACCTCGATCTACGGCAGCTTCACGGCGTCGAGACGCCGGAGCACGTGGACGTGCGGTTCGAGCTGGCGGGCGTCGGGTCGCGCGTGGCGGCCGGGCTCCTCGATCTGCTGTTGTTGTGGCTCGGATTGCTGCTGCTGTGGTTGGGCGGCACGACGATCGCCAGCGATATCACCCCGCCGCACGGCATGGCACGAGGCTGGGTCACCGCCGCGCTGATTCTGCTCACCTTCTCCCTCGTCTGGGGATACTTCACGCTGTTCGAGGCGCTGAACGGCGGCCGGACGCCGGGGAAGCAGCTGCTCGGAATTCGTGTCGTCATGGATACCGGCCGGTCACTCACCGCGCAGGCCGCGGTGGTCCGGAACCTGGTTCGTTTCATCGATTGCTATTTCCCCGCGCTGCCGTTTGCTCCCGCCCTCCTGGCGATTGCGC
>WNFX01007046.1_pt1 | contig 10597 bp, 10 predicted proteins | sample 5400111 | NCBI WGS metagenome assembly WNFX01 (sample SAMN13153363, study PRJNA577476) | soil metagenome | isolation source: 40 cm soil or saprolite under grassland replicate 1 | place: USA:California | collected 2016-06-15 | reverse complement strand
CGAGCAGGAAGCCGAACACCTTCTCGGTCCCGGATCAGAAGGATCTTGCCGCCGTTAGCTCGCAAGGTTCGTCACCCGCCCGGGGTGGTGATTGTTCTCCCGCAGCGGCGTTCGCTAATTACACCGGCCGGTGTGCGCCGGCCTACGGGACGGAGGACGGGCAGATGGCGCTGCGGGAATACGAGGCCGGCCAGGCATTCCCCGGGGTGATCGGGCGGACGACGGATGAGTCGAGTCCGGCGTGGCCGCGGCCGCTGCGCGCGGCGGCCGGTGCGCCGAATGTGCTCTGGGTCGTGCTCGACGACACCGGGTTCGGGCAGCTCGGCTGCTATGGCAGCCCGATTGCGACGCCGAACCTTGACAGCCTGGCCGCTGGCGGCCTGCGGTACTCGAACATGCACACCACGGCACTGTGCTCGCCGTCGCGCTCGTGCATCATCACCGGGCGCAATCATCATGCCAACGCGACGGCGGCGATCAACGAGCTGGCGACCGGCTACCCCGGCTACAACGGCAGCATCCCGTTCGAGAACGGGTTCTTGCCGGAGATGCTGCAGCAGCATGGCTACAGCACCTACATGGTCGGCAAGTATCACCTGCTGCCCTCGGAGTTCGAGTCGGCGGCCGGCCCGTTCGACCGCTGGCCGCTCGGGCGCGGGTTCGAGCGGTTCTACGGGTTCCTCGGCGGCGATACCAGCCAGTGGCATCCGGACCTGGTCTATGACAATCACCAGGTCCCGCCGCCGCGCAGCCCGGAGGAGGGCTATCACCTGACCGAGGACCTGGCGGACAAGGCGATCGAGTTCATCGCCGATGCTCGGCAGGTCGCCCCGGGCAAGCCGTTCTACCTGCATTGCTGCACCGGCGCCACGCACGCTCCGCATCATGTGCCGAGGGAGTGGGCGGACCGTTATGCGGGCCAGTTCGACGACGGCTGGGATGCCTACCGGGAGCGGGTATTCGCCCGGCAGCAGGAACTCGGCATCATGCCAGCCGGAGCCGAGCTGTCCCGCCATGATCCCGACGTGCCGGACTGGGACTCGCTATCACCCGACGTTCGCCGCCTGTCCGCGCGAATGATGGAGGTATTCGCGGGGTTCCTGTCGCACACCGACCACCAGATCGGCCGGCTGCTCGACTTCCTGAAGGAGACCGGCGAGTTCGACAACACGCTGATCATGGTGGTGTCCGACAACGGGGCCAGCGCCGAGGGCGGGCCCACCGGCACGACCAATGAGCTGCAGTTCTTCAACAACGCCCCCGAGCCACTGGAGGACAGCATCCGGGCCATTGACGAGCTCGGCGGACCAACCACCTTCAACCACTACCCGTGGGGCTGGACCTGGGCGGGAAATACCCCGTTCCGGCGGTGGAAGCGGGAGACCTACCGGGGCGGCGCCTGCGACCCGTTCCTGGTGTCCTGGCCAGCGGGCATCAAGGCACGCGGCGAGGTCCGGGCCCAGTACGCGCACATCATCGACATGCTGCCCACCGTCCTTGACGTGCTCCAGATCGAGCCTCCCGCCACGATCAGGGGCGTGACGCAGTCCCCCATCCACGGGGTCAGCTTCGCCCACACCTTCGACGACCCGGCCGCCCCGACCCGGCATCACACCCAGTACTTCGAGATGTTCGGCCACCGCTCCATCGACCACGATGGCTGGCGGGCGGTGTGCCCGTGGCCGGGGCCCTCCTTCGCCGAGGCCGGCAAGCCGTTCGGGGCGCCGATCACGGCCGGTACGCTGACCGACCTCGACGCCGGGCACTGGGAGCTTTACCACGTCGCGGAGGATCCGGCCGAGAACCACAACCTCGCCGCACAGCACCGGGACAAGCTCATCGAGATGATCGCGCGGTGGTACGTCGAGGCCGGCAAGTACAACGTGCTGCCGCTGGACGGCAGCGCCCTGGAGCGGCTGATCACCGAGCGGCCGCAGATCGCCGAAGCACGGACCAGCTACACTTTCCGGCCCGGCACCCAGACCGTGCCGGCCGCCGTCGGGCCCAAGATTCAGAACCGCCCGCACGCCATTACCGCGGACGTAGACATCCCGGCCGGCGGCGCGCAAGGCGTCCTGCTCAGCCAGGGCACCGGCGTCGGGGGCTGGTCGTTCTACCTGCAGGAAGGCAAGCTGCGTTACGTCCACAACTACGTCCGGCGGGCCTTGTACCAGGTGTCATCGCCGGACGCCGTACCGGCGGGCCGGCATCAGCTGCGCTTCGAGTTCGAGCCCACCGGAAAGCCGGACTTCACCCAGGGCCAGGGCTCCCCGGGCCGGGCACAGCTGTACGTCGACGGCCAACTGGTCGGGCAGGCAGAGTTTCCGGTCACCACGCCGGTCGCCTTCAATCCCGGCGGACTGACCTGCGGCGCCAACCCCGGCCTGCCGGTCACTCCGGACTACCAGGCCCCGTTCCGGTTTACCGGCACGCTCTACAGCGTCACCGTTGACGTCAGCGGCGACCTCATCACCGACACCGAAAGCGAAATGCGCATGGCCATGTCCCGCCAGTGATGCCCGGAGCCGAGCCAGGAATCAGCCCGGAGGACCAGCAGGCCGAAGGGGGAGGCCATGACCGAGGGACCGAAGGCCCAGGGCCCGTTGCAGGCCGGGAGCCCGCTCCGAACGCCCCGGGCGGCGGCCGTCGCCGGGATCGTCTTTTCCGTGCTTCTCATCTCAGCGCTCGTGCTGCTGAGGCTGTCGGTGCCGGCTCATCCCGCCGCCCCAGGCAAGTGGCTGACCGATTCGGGCCGAAGAACCGCCGTGGCGATCGCCCTGAACCTCGTCCCGTTCGCCGGCATCGCATTCTTGTGGTTCATGGGGGTGCTCCGGGACCGGATCGGCGGGCGCGAGGATCGCTTCTTCGCGACTGTGCTCCTGGGCAGTGGCCTGTTGTTCGTCGGCATGCTGTTCGTGGCCGCGGCGATCTCCGGCGGGCTCATCGCATCGGCGGGGTCCGGCCTGTCCCGCCCGCCGGATGCGAACACCCTGGCGCTGGGCCGCGATGTCACTGCGATCCTGCTGAACGTCTATACGATGCGAATGGCAGCCGTGTTCACGCTCACCACCGTGACCATTGCGCGCCGCACCGAGATCGTATCCCGGTGGCTCATCGTGGCCGGCCTGGCGACCGCGCTGGTGCTGCTGGTCGGCATAGGCATCTCAGCTTGGGTGGAATTGCTGTTCCCGGCGTGGATCCTGGCACTGAGCATCGATATCCTCGTGGCCCGGCCGAGGGGCTCCACCGGCGCCACAGGGACGGCCCAGTCCACCGCATCTTTCTAGCCCTGGGCGGGCCGAGTATCCGCTGCGGGCCGGAGCTGCCAGAAGATCGCTATCACCCAGCGCGGGTGACGACGCCCGTGACATACGCATCAAGCATCGGTAAAGAGTGGCGCCCAATCCCGCGCGACCGCTACCCCCGGGCGGTTTGCAGTCAGGCCGGACCTGAGTGCCGTGGCGTTAAAGAAAAAACCTAGGAGCGCCTGTGATATCCGACGATTATGGCACCCAGCCATTGCCTCCCGGGGTAATGGCAAGAACATGGCAGGCCACGCTCTTCCTTGGCGTGGCGACCCTGGTTCTTGGGCTGATCGTAAGCTTTCACCCGACGGGCTCGCTGAACGTGCTCGCTGTCCTGCTCGGCATCCTCATGATCTTCTCCGGGATCTTCCACCTGATCCGGGTTTTCGACCAGAAGGAGCTGCACCGGGTCTGGCTCGGCATTGCCGGCCTGCTCTTCATCGTCATCGGCGTCATCCTGATTCGCCACCTGCATCTGACCAGATCGATCATCGGCCTGATCATCGGCATTACCTGGATCGTCCAGGGGCTGACCGCGCTCATCGGAGGGATCTCCGGCGGCGCCCGCGAGGGAAGGGCCTGGTGGATTACCTTCGGCGTGGTGAGCCTGATCGCGGGGATCGTGGTGGCGGCCACCCCCGCCTCCTCGCTTAACGTCCTGGCCGTGCTGCTCGGAATCTGGTTCGTCGTGATGGGCATCTTCGAGATCATCGGAGCGTTCCTGCTGCGGCACGCGCTCCGCGCCACGGAGATGACGCCCGTATAAGCCTGGCGCCCGGGCCACCTCAGGGAGAACGGCGCTGGTCGGCCGTGTCACCCCGGCGGGGTGAGGCAGACGGCCAGCTGGGACGGCATCCTTGGCTTGCGCGACGTGCTGCCGGCCGCACATGGGGCCCGCTGCGGCGGAGGGCGGCCGGCAGCACCCCGGGGAGAGCTCAGCTGGCGCACACCGGGCAGCGGTGAGAGAGGAGCCGAAGATGAGTGAGCTAACGGCCGTGGCTCGGCCCCGGCGTGTGCAGCAGTACCAACTGGATTCGGCACTGGGCCGGCTGACACCCGCGGCGCGCGCCGCCCGGGGTAAGGAGGCACGGGCCGCGGTGCCGCGTGACAGCCATGCGATGTTCGACCCAGGGCCAGACCGGCCCGACCCGCTCGGCCTGCTGGCAGAGCAGGCGAAGGCGCGCGTACCGGAGCTGATACCGGTCCGGTGGGGCCGGATGATGGTCTCCCCGTTCACCTTCTACCGCGGCGCGGCCCTGCCGATGGCCAGCGACCTGGCCACCACCCCGGTGTCGGGGCTGGCGGTGCAGGCGTGCGGCGATGCGCACCTATCGAACTTCGGCATCTTCGGCTCAGCCGAGCGCGCCCTGGTCTTCGACGTCAACGATTTCGACGAGACGCTGCCCGGCCCGTGGGAGTGGGATGTCAAGCGGCTAGCGGCCAGCATGGAGGTCGCGGCGCGCGACAACGGGTTCGGAGGCAAGGACCGCCGCGAGATCGTCACGGCCACGGTCGCCCGTTACCGGCAGGCGATGCGCAACTTCGCCGGGATGAGCAACCTGGACGTCTGGTACGCGCACGTGGACATGGAGCAGCTGAGGGCGCAATTCGAGGCCCAGCTGAACGTCCGTCAGCGCAAGCTGGTCGACAAGGGCCTGGCCAAGGCACGGACCAGGGACAGCATGCAGGAATTGGCCAAGCTGACCCGTATCGTGGACGGCCGGCCGCGGATCATCTCCGACCCGCCGCTGCTGGTGCCGATCGATGAGCTGGTACCCAAGGAGGCGGACCGGTCGGCCTTCGCCGCGCAGCTGAGCAGCCTGATCGCCAAATACGGGCGCACGATGGAAACCGACCGCCGGTTCCTGCTCGAGCAGTTCGAGTTCGTCGACATAGCCCGCAAGGTCGTCGGTGTTGGCAGCGTCGGAACACGGTGCTGGATCATCTTGATGCTCGGCCGTGACGACTCAGATCCGCTGTTCCTGCAGGTCAAGGAGGCAGAGGCATCGGTGCTCAGCCGGTTCGTCGGGGCCAGCAAGTACGCCAACCAGGGCCAGCGGGTGGTGGCGGGCCAGCGGCTGATGCAGGCGACCAGCGACATCTTCCTGGGCTGGCAGCGGACCGAGGCCGGCCTGGACGGGCGGCCTCGTGACTTCTATGTCCGCCAGCTGCGGGACTGGAAATTCTCCCTCGCCATCGAGACCATGGTGCCGCGCGGCCTGCAGATGTACGGCGCGCTCTGCGGCTGGACGCTGGCGCGGGCACACGCCCGCTCCGGCGACCGGATCGCCATCGCCGCCTACCTGGGCGGCTCGGGCGTATTCGACAAGGCCATTGCGCAGTTCGCCAGCGCGTACGCCGATCAGAACGAGCGTGACTACAAGTCGCTCGTCGACGCGGTGGCCGCGGGGCGGATAACCGCAGAGCGCGACCTGTGAAGTCCGGCTGACCCAGCTGGTCGGCTGACCGATGGCGAATCCTCCTTCCCCAGCGCCGGCCGACCCTGACCCTTCCCGATCCCCCAGGACCGGCGAACAGCGCTGGCCGATGGCGCTGGCCGTGCTGGCTGCCGGAGTATTGCGCGGGGTCCTGCCAGCTGCGCTCAGGACCGGCGACGCACGCTGGGTGTTCATCGTGGTCGTCCTGGTCCTGCTCGCGGTAATGACCATCGGCGACCCCGGGCGCATTGACCGCGACTCCGGCTGGCTGCGGGTACTGACCGGCACGCTGATCGGCCTGATCTCTGCCGTGAATGCCTCCGCGGCGGTGCGCCTGGTGGCGGGGATCATCGGCGGTGCCAAGTTCAGCACCGATGCCAACATCCTGCTGGCCAGCGGCGGCGCGATCTGGCTCACCAACGTGATCGCCTTCGGCCTGTGGTACTGGGATCTCGACCGCGGCGGGGCAGCGGCCCGGGCACGCGGAGCCGGCGGACTGCCGGCCTTCGTCTTTCCGGAGATGAGCAACGCTCAGTACGTCCGGGCCGACTGGTATCCGAAGTTCATGGACTACCTGCACCTGTCGTTCACGACTGCCACTGCGTTCAGCCCGACGGACGTCTCCGCGATCAGGCCCTGGGCGAAGCTCATGATGATGGCCGAGGAGGCGATTTCGCTGGTGGTCGCGGTGCTGGTGGTTTCCCGCGCCGTGAACATTCTGAGGTAGTCGCCGATGTCCCGGCCCGGGCAATCACCCCGCTCAGGTGAGGTGCCGGCGTCCGCCACCGCAGCACTATTGGCCGGCGGGCTCGCTCGGATACGGGAGGACTCTGGTGACAACGCCGTCCGACCCCCTTGCGCTGCTGCGTTCCCGGAGCTACGTCGGGCTGCTGGTGCTGGCCGCGATCCTCGGGGTGTTCGTCTCGGCGGTGGCCTACTTCTTTCTCGCTCTGGTCACCAAGTTGCAGGGGTGGTTTTTCACCGACCTTCCCAACGGGCTGGGCTTCCATGGGGAGCCGCTGTGGTGGCCGGCTCCCCTGCTCGTGGTGGCCGGGGCGCTGGTAGGGCTCACCATCCGGTACCTGCCCGGCACGGGCGGGCACGCACCGGCTGACGGGTTCAAGGCGGGCGAAGGCGCTCCCACGCCGATCGAGCTTCCCGGCGTCGCGCTCGCGGCACTGGCGACCTTGAGCCTCGGCGTGGTGCTCGGACCCGAAGCGCCCCTGATCGCGCTCGGCGGCGGGCTTGGCGTCTGCGCCGTCCGTCTGGTCAAGCGGGACGCTCCCGCGAGAACCAGCGCCGTGGTGGCCGCGGCCGGGAGCTTCGCCGCCATCAGCACGCTATTCGGCTCACCCCTGCTCGGGGCCTTCCTGCTGATGGAGGCGTCGGGGATCGCCGGGGCCACGCTGGAGCTTGTCCTGGTGCCTGGCCTGCTGGCCGCGGGCGTCGGTTCGCTCATCTTTACCGGCCTTGACACCTGGACCGGGCTCGGCACATTCTCGCTGGCGATACCCAACCTGCCGCACGTCGGGCCGCCCAATGTCGCGGAATTCGGGTGGGCGCTGGTGATCGGGGTGGCGGCTGCCCTGCTCGGCTCTGGAATCCGGCGGCTCGCGCTGCTCCTGCGGCCCGTGGTGGAGCAAAGGATGGTGCTGGTCACGCCGGTTGCCGGGCTGGCCGTCGCCGGGCTTGCGATCGCGTTCGCGGCAGGCACCGGCAAGAGCTCCGCCGAGGTGCTGTTCTCCGGGCAGAGCGCGCTTGGCCCGCTCATCGCCCACAGCGCCGACTACACCGTCGGAGCGCTGCTGCTGCTGCTGGCCTGCAAGGGACTCGCCTACGCCGTGTCGCTGAGCGGCTTCCGCGGCGGGCCCGTCTTCCCGTCCATGTTCATCGGGGCGGCCGGCGGGATGGCGCTGTCGCACCTGCCGGGGCTGTCGCTCGTTCCCGGCGTTGCGATGGGCATCGGCGCGATGTGCGCGGTGATGCTCAGGCTCCCGATGACCTCCGTCTTGCTGGCTACCCTGTTGCTGTCGTCGGACGGCCTTGCCGTCATGCCGCTGGCGATCGTGGCGGTGGTGGTGGCCTATGTGACATCGGCCAGGCTCACGCCAGCGCCGGCCGCGGCCCCGGCAGCGCCGTCTGTTACCGGGGAGACCCCGGCGCCTGCCCGCCCGGTCTCCGGACCGGGCGGGCAAGCGTGAGCACCCGTTGAGCGCCGCAGCTGCCGGACCGGCGCGCGAGCTAGGCGCGTTAACCGGGCCGGGAGCTCACGCCCGGTGCGATGCGCCGCGCCTGGCAGGCAGGATCGCGCCGATGAGCCACAGGATCGGGATGAAGATGCCGATCAGGCCAAGGACCCAGCGACCCTTGCGGAAGGTCATGATGGCCACGGTGAACAGCAGGACCAGGTACAAGATGCCCAGCCCAATCCCAAAGAACCAGCCTGACATGAATGCCACTTCCGTCCGGGTCACGGCCGCCGGAGTCCGAGTCCGGTGCAGCCGGGCAACTAGTTTTTCGCGGACCGCGCGGTGCCGTCCGGCTTGAAGTGTGCGTCCCGGTCAAGCGGCCCGGCATCACCCGCGCCGGATGGTCAATGACCAGGGCCCGGTGCTCGGTCAGCTACGCCCGTGCGCTGAGTCACCTGGGTCGACGGAGCCCCTGGCCGAAGGCGTCGACGGAGCCCTGGCCGAAGGCCTTCTGAGGTTTCCCGCTGACCTCCGGCGGTACGGAACTTTCTGGCCACGCCGAACGGCATTTGGTGGCCTGCGCCGGCTGGCGGCCCCGCGGACTTGCTCGGCTGGCGCCCGGAAGGAGGCGACGAGGCGAGCGACCAGGGTGGCCAGGAAAACCTGGCCGAGCAGCGCCTCCATGACGGCGACGGCCCGGCCGCTGTCATTCGCAGCGGTAAAGTCCCCGTAGCCGAGGGTAGTCAGCGTGGTGAAGCTAAAGTACTGGATGGTCTGCGTGTTGGTCTGGTGCTCGGCGGTCTGCTGGCCGGCGAAGAAGGAACCCCCGCCCAGCCGCCAGGTCGCCGCGTAGAAGGCGGCGAACATCAGGCCGATGATCATGTATGCGCTGATCGCTCCGTAGATGCTCTGCACGGTGACGGTGGGCTTAGCCAGGACGCGGTGCACGATGAGTGCCGCGGTCACGAGCAGGAGCAGTCCCTTCCACAGGTCCGCCGCGCCGTCACCGACCTCGGTGTGAGTCAGCGCGGCCGCGGTGGCCGCGGCGGAGCCGACCAGCGCCACGGCACCGGCCATCCTCGCTGTCCGTCGGCTCACCATCGCCGTGCGGAGCGCCAGCAGCAGCACCCCCAGGAAGAGCACGGTCTGGAATTCCGCGGCCAGCGTGCTGAGTCCGGAAGCGGACAGTAGGTAGGTCGAGATCAGCAGAAGCAGCAGCAGACCGTACCGGCCGGCTGGTTCTGTCGGGTCGGTACGGTCGCCGCTGCTGGCTGCCCGCCGGGCAGGCGATGCCTGCGTCATGACCCTCCGTTTGATCAGCCTCGGGTTGGTCGGCCTCGGGCGGGACGGCGGGCCTGTGCTGGCCAAGCGCGTTACGCCGCGCCCCCGCCGTGCAGGGCATCCTGGAGTTCCTTCTCGCCGTCCTTGGACAGCGAGGTCTTCAGCACGGTGCCGCCGTACTTGCTCATCGCCTCGATGGCCTTGTCCGGGGTGACCTTCTCCACCATCAAGAACAGCGCCGAGGTGCCCGGCGTCAGCATGCCGCGGACCTGGTCCTGGAACTGCTTGTCGATGCCGGACTTGGTGACCTTGCCCATCAGCGCGCCCAGCCCGGCGCCGATCGCCATCCCGAAGACCGGGATGAAGAACAGCATGCCGAACAGCAGCCCCCAGAACATGCCCCAGGTCGCCCCGCCGCCGACCAGGTGGTGGCGGGTATGCACGTGGTAGTCGCCGTCGGCGTCCCGCTCGATCACCGCGATCGCGTCGGGCTCGATGATGAGATCTTTGGCCAGCCGTCGTGCCTCATCGGCTGCCGCCTCGGCGGTGGCCTCGTCGGGATATCCGATCGCGATCAGATCAGACATAGCGTCCTCTTCTCAATCTGCCGGTGATTCGGTCCGGCATAGTCCATCAAGCCGACGCCAGCCACGCCCCACCCTCGGCGGGTGATACCGCGATCGCCGGGACGGGCCTATGCCCGGTCAGGCGGGCGGCTCGGTGTATCGGCGCTCCTCGTAGACCTCGGCCGATGCTTGCCCGCGGCGCCGCGTCGCGAGGAACACGATCGAGATGATCAGGCCGGCCACGCCGGCGATCATCAAGATCACGCCGATCACTTGCAGGTCCACGTGGGCGGGCTGCCAGGTGACGCCAAATCGGAGAATTGCGCCGATGACGATGAGCGCGATGCTGCCGCCGACTGTCACTGTGAATGCCACCTCCTCAGCCTTACGCTGCCGCTGATGACCGGAGCACGCCTCGCCCGGCAAGGGTGAGAATGTGCTTCGCGCATCGGGTGCGCGGCGTCCGGCGCTCGGGCCTCCGCGAGAGCCGCTCTCCCACGGCGCGGGGTGATGTGAGCACGCATCGTTGCCTGGGCCCGTCCAGGTGGGAGGCTTGCCTGGCAGAGCCGCTTCTCGAGAGGTTTGGTCCCTAGCCAGCTAAAGACTGTTAGCCTATATTTGGATAAGTGCGTGCAAATGGGGGGTTGGGGCGGCCGGAACGCGATCTGCGAGCTGCCGCAAGTTTGCCGTCGGCCCGGATCGGCCTCGACGTGCCGATCGAGACAAAGCTGCATGCTCCCGGCCCGCGGAAGGAGTGGGTGCAGCGGCCAGCGCTGATTCACTACCTGACTGGCGCCGACGCCAAGCTCATCCTGGTT
>WNFX01014226.1_pt1 | contig 10598 bp, 12 predicted proteins | sample 5400111 | NCBI WGS metagenome assembly WNFX01 (sample SAMN13153363, study PRJNA577476) | soil metagenome | isolation source: 40 cm soil or saprolite under grassland replicate 1 | place: USA:California | collected 2016-06-15 | reverse complement strand
AACGCGCCGACCTCACATGGTCGGCGGCCGGCCGCCGGGGTCGCCGGGCCGTCCCGGCACGAGCGGGCCGGGCGGGGGGTCGTACACCGGTTTCTCCGGCGGTTCCGGAAAGGGCTCTTCGCCGGGAGGACGCGGCGGATCTTCCGAAGGGCCGTGCGCGGGCTCTTCGGGCGGCTCGCGCACCGGGTGCGGTTGATCGGGCGTCGGGTCGGGTCTCGGCATTGCGGGGCTCTCGGCTTCGCCGGAGGGCAAAGCGCCGACCCCGGTCGGGCGTTCCACGCCAACGTTCGTCACCACGCGAGGGAACCAATCCGGGGCGCCGGCGTTTCCCGGCAAATGGGAGGCGTCCCATGGCCGCATTTACGTCCCACTTCCCCCGACTTGATCCCATCGAACTCGCGATGATTGCCGCCAGCATCGGTTTGGTGACGCTCGTCGGCGTCGTCTTCTGATCCGCCGTCTGCGAAACGCTCGTGGGGCCGTGACCAGCAGGTCACGGCCGTGAATTGCTCGCGGCTCATCGGGCCTGAATCCCTGCCGGCGACAGCCATGCCTTGCCGGCGCGGGGAGCCTGCCAGAATCGGATCCGGGGCGGCCCGGCGGACGCCGTTGTTACTGACCGTGGCTCTCCAGCACCGTTCGGCACGCGACCGTGAGCCTCGGGCGGTTGGCCTGCAGGCAGGCAAGGATCGCGAATTCGTTCTCGTTCGCCACCATGCGGCAGTGCCTGACGACATCGCGGCGGCAGGCGCTCTGCTCCTGCTCGGTGCCCGAATACGCGAACGCCGCGGCAGAACCGGCCGCAAGAGCCAAGGCGAGGGTGAGGGTGCGAATCATGGCGTCCTCCTCCGGCCCATAAGAACCCAAGAGCTGCACCGCCGGGAGGTAAGTCATTTGGATTCCGGACAATTCGATGTGGATTCCAGGCCGCGTGTGTCGCCGCCGCCACACTGGCGAGATCGAAGGGCGGCAGGCCGCATAGCCACGATTGCCGAAGACAACGCCCGTTGGCGTGGCACCCGATGCTCGTCGCGTCGGCATTGGCGGCATCGATCGATCTTCCGTGCGGTGCTGCGCAGGATCTCCCGCGCGCCGCCCGCGTCCGGGGCGGAGATTTCGCCCTCGATTGCTAGGCGATATGCTGAGTTCCGCGGCACGCGGGAAACCCGCCTGGGCTTTCATCCGGGGAGGACGCCATGCACAGCATGCAGATCGTGGAATGGGGCAAGCCGCTCGAGCCGCGCGAGCGTCCCACCCCCAAGCCGCAGGGCACCGAGGTTCTGGTGAGGGTGGAGGCCTGTGGGGTATGCCACAGCGACCTGCACCTGCAGGAGGGCTATTTCGATCTCGGCGGCGGCAACAAGCTCGAGCTGGAAAAGCTCGGGCTCAAGCTGCCGCACACGCTCGGCCACGAGATCGTCGGGGAAGTGGTGGCGGTCGGGCCCGAGGCCGCGGGCGCCAGGATCGGCGACAAGCGCGTGGTGCATCCGTGGATCGGCTGCGGCAGCTGCGAAACCTGCCGGCGCGGCGATGAGCTGTTGTGCACCTCGATGCGCAGCCTCGGCGCGCGGCGCGACGGCGGCTACGCCGATCACGTCCTGGTGCCGCATCCGCGCTACCTGATCGATTACGACGGGCTTTCGCCGGAGCTCGCCTGCATCTACACCTGCTCCGGCGTCACCGCCTATAGCGCGCTCAAGAAGCTCGCCCAGCTTCCCGAGCGCGATATCGTGGTGATCATCGGCGCCGGCGGGGTTGGGCTCAACGCGGTGATGCTGTCCCGCGCGGTGCTCAAATGCAAAGTCGTGGTGGCCGACATCGACGCCAATAAGCGCGAGGCCGCGGTGAAGGCCGGCGCCGCGGCCGCGTTCGACAATTCGGATCCCGAAGCCGTCCAAAAGCTCAAGGCGATGACCGCGGCCGGTGCCGGCGCCGGCGGCGCCATCGATTTCGTCGGCGCGCCGCAAAGCGCGAAATTCGGCCTCGACGCGCTGCGCAAGGGCGGCACCCTGGTGATCGTCGGACTCTACGGCGGCATGGCGCCGATCCCGCTGCCGCTGTTCCCGCAGCGGGTGCTCACCGTCCGCGGCTCCTATGTCGGCGACCTCGACGACATCCGCGAGCTCATGGCGCTGGTCAAGTCCGGCAAGGTGCCGCCGATCCCGGTGAAAACCCGGCCGCTCGGCGAGATCAACCAGGTGCTCGACGAGTTGCGCGCCGGCAGGGTGCTCGGCCGCATCGTGGTGAAGCCGGGGTCATGAATTTGCGTTCCTCGGGCGCGGCGCAACGCTTCGCGTGCGTAGGGAGGGTTGAGCGCAGCGAAACCCACCGCGGGGTAATGGTGGGTCACGCTTCGCTTGACCCATCCTACGAACCGTACGTGCCGATCGCCTTGAGATAGCGCTCGACCGAGATTTTCAGCACGTGCTTGCCGCCCGTCGGGATCACCCGATCGAAATAATGGCCGTAGATGGTGGCGAATGCGAACGGTTCGAGCGCGGCGGCAATTCCGGTGACCTGTTCGGCCGAGAGCGGAATGAGATTCGGATAGCTGTGCATGAAGCTCAGGAACTTGCGATCCATGGTGACGGTGCAGATATCGGAAGAGCACAGCACGCCGTGGCCGCCGGCGCCTTTGGCCCAGTGCAGCACGGTACCGCCGGGGAAATGCCCGCCGCAGCGGATGAGCGTCACGTCCGGCAGGAGCGCGAGTGTCTCGCCATCCCACAGCTTGATGGCCGGATCGGGCCGCATGATCCACGCGCGATCGGCGGCGTGAAGATGGATCGGCACGTTGCCGAACGCGCGGCTCCATTCGACCATGGTCGTGTAGAAATGCGGGTGCGAGATGCCGATCGCGGCGAGCCCGCCGAGCGCCCGGATCAGCGTGACGGTCGCGGCATCGAGCATGGCGATCGTGTCCCACAGCACGTTGCCGTGCGGCGTGCACACGAGGAGCGCGCGCTGGCCGATGGCGAAATGCGGCTCGGCCCCGATGCCGATGATCCCCGGCTCATATTGCCGACAGGCGTTGAAATGACTCGCCGCGAGCGCTTCGAGCGTGGTCCAGGTCTGCCCGCGTGGCGGCACATATTGCCGATCGTCCTCGCAGATCGTGCAGTGCGGCGGCGGCGTTTCGCTCGGCGCATATTGCGTGCCGCAGGCGGTGCAGATGAACGCGGGCATGGGTGGGCTCGTTAAACCGGGGAGGTAGCTTCCATCCTCGCGCACTCCTTGCCGGCGACCCACGTCGCCAGGACCCGGATCGCGTCGGGATCGAGCGCAACCATGTCGCCACGATAGCCGGGAGCGAGGCGGCCCAGCCGGTCGGCGATTCCGAGAAAGCGCGCGGGCGCCTCCGTTGCGAGCCCGATGGCATCTTGCAAGGGCAGGTGCATCAGCCGGACGCTGTTTCGCACCGCCGTCGCCATATCGAGCGCGGAACCCGCGAGCGTGCCGTCGGCGCGCGCGCAGCGTCCCTCGCGCATTTCGATCTTCTGCCCGCAGAGCAAAAAACTCGAGCGGCTTCCGCCGACCGGCGGCATCGCGTCGGTTACCAGCATGGGACGGCCGGCGCTCGGCCCTCCCTCGCGACTCGCGAGCGGCCGCATCGCATTGAAGAGGTGGGTGAAGCCGGTGAGGCCCTCCGCCAGCGCCGCCCGCGTCTGCGCATAGGTCGCCATCGAATGGCCGAGCGAGACCCGCACGCCCGCGGCGGTGAGCCCGCCGATAAAACCGGCCGGCACTGCTTCGGGTGCGAGCGTGACCAGCGTCACGCCGCCCCGCAGCGAGGTGAGCAGCGCGGGGTCGGCGGGTTCTGGCCCGCGGATCATCGCCGGATCGTGCACGCCGGGTTTCTCCGGAGACAGGAACGGCCCCTCGAAATGAATCCCGAGCACGCTCGGGTCGCGGCCGAGCATCGTCTGAACGGCAAGGAGCGCTCTGCGCATCTTCTCCGCCGTGTCGCTGATGAGGGTAGGCAGCAGCGCCGTCGTTCCGAACCGTCTGTGAGCCGCGACGATAGCGGCGACCCCTTCGGGACTGGGCTCGTCGTTGAACAGGACATCGCCCCCGCCGTTGACCTGCACATCGATGAACCCGGGCGCGAGCCAGGCGCCCGCCGGCAGCCGCAGAAGCGGGATGTCCTTCGTCAATTCGCGCCTGGGCACGATCGCGGCGATGCGTTCGCCCTCGATCACGACCGCAAAATCCTGCCGCACCGATGCGCCGTCGAAGACGCTGTCGGCGGCCAGCGCGTGTCGGTTTGCTGCGCTCATCGCGTGCGGGTGATCTTCTCGAGATGCCGGGGCCGATCGAGGTCGGTGCCGAGCCGCTGCGCCAAGCGGACCAGCATCGCGTAGAAGCTCTGGACGAGACACACGGCATCCGTCTCGGGATGATCGACGGCAACCGCGGGCAGCCGTCCCGGAGCCGGCTCGCCGGGTTCGGCGCAAAACACCGCCGCACCCTTGTGACGCAAGTCTTCGGCCAGCCGCTGCAATCCCGCGCCGGCCGCATCCGTGGGCATGAACAGCAGGATGGGGTAACGCAGCGAGACCAGCGCGACCGGCCCGTGCAGAAATTCTGCGCCGCTGAAGGCTTCGGCGTGGAGGTTGCACACCTCTTTGAGCTTCAGCGCCGCCTCGCGGGCGATCGCCAGGGTCGGGCCGCGTCCGATCGTCACCAGGCTGATATTGGCCGCAAAGGTCCGCAAGGCTTCGCTCCAGTCCTGCTCGGCCGCTGCCGCGAGCCGGTCCGGCAGCCGCGCGAGCGCCGCTCGCAGCGCGTCGTCCTCGGCCCACGATGCGATCAACCGCAGCAGCGCCGAAAGCGTGGCGACGAACGTCTTGGTCGCCGCGACGCTGCGCTCCGCTCCCGCCGCGATCGGCAGCACGAACTCGCACGCCTTCGCCAACGGGCTGTCGGTGGCATTGACCAGGGCCGCGGTGAGGGCTCCAGCCGTCCGCGCCGCCATTGCCTGCTCGATCAGGTCATCGCTCCTGCCCGACTGCGAGATGGCGAGAAACAGCTGGTTTTCGAGCCGCAGGCGCTGCCCGTAGATGGTGGCGATGCTGGGGGCCGCCGGGGCGACCGGAATACCGAGATGGCGCTCGATCAAGAACTTGGCGAAGGTGGCGGCGTGAGCCGAGCTGCCGCGCGCGCAGGTCACGACGACCTGCGGCGGCCTGCGTTGGAGCCGAGCAACGAGCTCCGCCAGCGGCCGCGCCAGGCTTTGCGCCTGCCGGTCCACGGCTTGCGGCGCCTGACGGAACTCGTCGGCCATGCGCGTGTCGAGGTCGGTCATTTGTCCTCCCTTGTAGCCCGCATGGAGCGAAGCGGAATGCGGGATCCGCGGAACTCCGCGGATCGAGGTCCCCGCATGCGCGAGGACGGTGGCCTTGGGCCGCCGATTTCGCTGCGCTTCATCCGGGCCACGGCTCTTGGTCCAGTCCGCGCCCGGCACCCGGTACCGCCGCCGTCCACGCCGAGGAGGAGTTCGGTTTGCACCTGCGAACCGCCTGTTTTCGTCGATCGATCAACTCCTCAACGCGCAAGGAGCCGAAATGGGTCGAATGCCGTTGCCTTCGGGGGTATAATGCGCAGGCTGAGCCCATGGAAACGGAGCGCCTGAGTCCCCGGTATTCCGGGATCGATGTCTGGGACCCTTCCGACATCCTGGATGCCATGGTCGAGGGGCAATTCGCCGCGGTCGCCGCGGTGCGTGCCGCGCGCCAGGCGTTGGAAGGGGCGGCGCTCGCGATCGAGCCGCGGCTGCGCGACGGCGGCCGCTTGGTTTATGCCGGTGCCGGGACCTCGGGCCGTCTGGCGGTTCAGGATGGCGCCGAGCTGATGCCGACCTTCAGCTGGCCGAAGGACCGCCTGTTGCTGTTCATTGCCGGCGGACACGAAGCCCTGATGCAATCGGTCGAAGGCGCCGAGGACGAGATCGAGCACGCCGTAAACCTCGTCCGGGACGCCGGCATCGGCGGCAACGACGTGCTGATTGCGGTCGCCGCCAGCGGCTCGACCCCGTTCACGCTGGCGTGCCTGCGCGAGGCCAAGCAGCTCGGCGCCCTGACGGTCGGGATTGCCAACAATCGCGACACGCCGCTGCTCGAGGAAGCCGACCATCCGGTCTGGCTGGACACCGGGCCCGAGCCGATCGCCGGATCGACCCGGATGAAAGCCGGCACCGCGCAGCGCATCGCGCTCAATCTGCTCTCCTCCCTGGTGATGATCCTGCTCGGCCGGGTCTACGAGGGCCTGATGGTCGACGTGCAGGCGGTGAACAATAAGCTGGTGCAGCGGAGCGAGAACATGCTGCTGCACCTGACCGGGCGCAGCAGCGACGAGGTGCGCGACGCGCTGGCGCGCGCGCACGGCAGCGTCAAGCTCGCGGTCTTGCTGCTGCAGGGCTGCGACCCGGGCGAGGCCGCGGAGGCGCTCGACCGCGCCGGCGGTCAGCTGCGCATCGCCAAGGCGCTGGTCGAAAGGCGCGCCGCGCGCAAGAAGCGGGCGTAATTACTTCGCCGCGGTTATCGGCCGAAAACGCAAGGCGCGTGCCTCCCTGCCTGCTTGCGGGCAAGGGATGGGGAGGGGATACTTGCCGGGGCATGATTCCGCAGATCACTCCCAAGCTCGCCGGCTGGATCGCCGCGCTCGCCGCGGCCGCGCTCGCGATTGCCGCTGTCGTGCTCACGACGGACCTCGGCGCCGGGATCCTCGCGCGGGTGCGCTGCGCGGGCGTATGGATCACGTCGGATACCATGTCGTACCGCGCCTGCGCCGATTTCGAGCGCGAACAGATTCTCGAGCAGCGCCGCCACACGCCGGAGGATTGATGCTTGGAGTCGAGGGGCGGATCGTCCGCACCGACGTCAACGCTGGAGGAAGCTCGCGTTCTTCGTGAATATCTCCCCGGAGGCATTGGCGACTTGCTCGATGATCGATTTCAATAGCGCGGAATCGGTCACGCGCACCGGACTGTCGATGCGCACGAACAGATCGCCGTCCTTGTCCAGGCCGATTTTCGCGTAATCGTACTCGTGGTTGGCGGAGAGCAGGGCCTCCATCAGCTGCGGCGTTTTCCGGATCTTGGCTTTCTCGGTGACGGTCGCAAACGTTACGATGATATCCTCGCTGTTGGAGATGATGACCCGGAACTTTCCGATGGTCTTTCGCTCGAACTCGATCGACCAAGTGATCGGATTGTGCGTTTTGTAGGTAAAGCCGGTTGCTTTCAGCATCTGCTCGATTTTTACGCCGACGGCTGCGGCGCCCGGGGTCTGCGCGTCGGCCGGCGACCAAGCCAGCCACACCCAGGCGGCAACGGCGAGCACCGCCGTCACGCAGCGCAGCCCATGGTTGGGACGCGAGGTCACGCTGTCCGCCGCTGCGGTGCGCGCTGAGGCGACGAGCCGGCACTTCATCATGATTCCCACTCGATCGAGACCGTTGCGAAACCCGGCGGGGCGAGTTTCACCCGATCGCACCAGCCTTGCCAAGCCCGGCACATGGCGCGGCGCTCCAGAAGTCGCCGAATGCGAGAGGGGTTTCTTTCCATGGGAGAACTCGATATTCGGGAATGTCGGGTCGAGGCATTTGGCCGGAGGGCGACATGAAGGCTGGCTCCTTGGTCTTTTTCTGCTTGCACTTCCTCTTCCATCGGTCGCCTCCGCGCAATCGCCATGTTCGCGGGTGGGGCAGGTGATCTGCGACAGCAAGAGCGGCATGGAGATGCGGTGCGAGCAGACGGCAAGCCAGATCACCCCGATCATCACCGGGAAACGCTGCCCGCCGGTCAGAGCCGAAAAGAGTTGCGCGGAAACGGCGCGGGAGTTTGAAGCGCGGGTGGCGCGCTTCAACGGCAGATGTACCGGCGTGGGATCGGTGTCTCAAGCGGGCTTGTACAGGCAGTGCGCGGACGAAAAGGCAGCCCTCGCCGCCGAGCAGGCCCGAATTTGCGCTCGCTGTCCCGGCTGCAAGTGAGGCTCGTGGGGCGGGTGCCGGCGGTCGCGTTCGATCGGCGCTGCTGGGCGCTGCTGCCCGCCCTGCAGTCATGGGAGGAGCAATCGTCATGATGGATGCACCGCGCTCTCCGTCCTCCGATCCTTTCGCCCGCACGCCGCTGCCGAAGCGCTTCTGCAATCTCGACCGCCTGCTCCATGCCATGAAGGCGCGTTCTCTCGACGGCATCGTGGCTACGACGCCGTGGAACATGTTCTATCTCACCGGCTTCCACGGCATGGCGCACAAGTCCGACGAGCCGCGGCCCTATGCGGTGATCCTTTCGCGGCACGCGCCCGAGCATCCGATCGTCGTGTTGGCGGATTATTATCTCGCCACGTTTCTTACGCAGCCGACGTGGGTCGAGGACATTCGGCCGTTCCGCGCCGTGATGATGCCGCTCGACCTGCCGCCCAAGCGAACCGACATCGACCGCTTCATCCCGAAGCACGGCGCGGCGGTCTCCTGGATCGCAGACGCCCGGAAAACCTATGCCTTCGACATGGCGACCGCGGTGCGCGGCGCGCTGAAAGACCTCAAGCTCGATCGAGCTCGCGTCGCCTTCGACGACATGGGGTTCGGCTTCCGCCTGGAGGTCGAGGGCATGGAAGTCGCCGACGGCTACGATCCGTTGATGTTCGCGCGCGCGGTGAAAACCGAAACCGAGATGCGGCTGCTCGAGCGCGCGACCGCGCTCAACGAGGCGGCGATCCGGCGCACGATTTCGGCCTGGGACAAGGGCGCGACCTGGCGCGACCTCAACAAGGCATACGCCCGCGCCGTGACGGAGCTCGGCGGCTTCGTGCGCGACCCCGGCGGCATGGTGTGGGGCCACCCGCGCGGCGCCGATCCGGCGCTCACGCTCGCCACCGGCCTCGAGGACGATGCGGTCGAGCCCGGCACCCACGTGATGTTCGATTGCCACGGCACCATCGATCTTTATTGCTGGGACGGCGGCAAGACCTGGGTGGTGGAAGGCGAGCCCGCCGGCGGAGCGAAGCGCTTTGCCGACGCGACCGCGCGCGTGGCGGAGATGCTGCTCGCCGCCATGCGGCCCGGCGCACGCATCAGCGAGCTGCAGAGACAAGGCCGTGAGATCTATCGCCGCGAGGGCGTGCCGGACCCGGCGGCCGCCGTGATCTTCTTCCACGGCCTCGGCCTCTCCCACATGGACCTCGAGCAGACGACGGCCGACGGCAAGCCGAACGGCGATTGGATGCTCGAGGACGGCATGGTGGTCCCGGTGCATCTGCTCTATCCGGGCGGCGAGCACGAACGCTGCTGGCTCGAAGAGGTGGTCGCGATCGAAAAAGACGGCGGCCGGCCGCTGTTCTCCTGGGGCTTTGCGCCGCTGACCGCGGAATAGCGCTCAACTTGTCAGATACGGCTCATGATCGCGGCCGCAACCTCAGTCGTATCGGCGAGGATGCCGCTTGCGATAGGGACCGGGCGGGTAGGGGAGTGGTTGCGCGTAAACGTTCGGGGCGCAATAGCCCCCGACGCCCCGGATGGTTGCAACGCACTGCGCGAGCGTGTAATAGCCGCAATCGTTGCTGTAGCTATACCCGGTGAACCACGCGCACCACGGCGCCGCTTGGAGCGGGGCCCCGGCACCGACCACAAGCACGGTCGCGATCGTCGCAGCAGCGGCCAACGTCCGCATGGTAATTCTCCTCGAGAAACGGCGTGGTCCCGGCTTATCCGGGAGCCTCAGTGCGCAGTATGGCGCTTGTCGCCGAGTTCGCCGGGCTCCTCGAGCGCGGCGACCTCGTCGAGGATGGCGGCGAGCACGCGCAGTCTCGGCGTGCACAGGACGCTCAGGCCATCGGTGATCTTGCCGAGCCACAGCAGCCGATCGTAATCGGCATCCTGGTCGTCTTTCGGCGGATCGAGCGCATCGATCTCATGGGCGGCGGCCGATGCATCGACGAGCGCCTGACCCATGGCTCGAATCGCAAGTTCGAACGCAGTCTCGGCGGCGCGAAGGGGGGTGGGCTCTGGATTGCTCATCTCGTACTCGTTCGTATGCGGGCGAATCTTCCCGAACTATTCCGCAATGTATCGCATCTCGGTGCGGTGGCACCGTCGAAATCGGGCCTGAACCGTTGGTTTCATTGGCTCCCCGGGCCGGATTCGAACCAGCGACCCAGCGGTTAACAGCCGCTTGCTCTACCACTGAGCTACCGGGGAACGGGGCGCATATAGCAAGGTGCCCGGCGGTTTGCAAAGCGCGAACCGCCCCGATGTTTCCCGGGCGCAGCGCAGCACGGCAGTGGTGCGTTGCAGACCCGGGATCCAGGGCTGAATCATCGACAAAGCTGGGCCCCGGATCTGCGGCGCAACGCTGCGCATCGCGCCGCGTCCGGGGAACGCACCCTATTCGGCTGCTCCCTCGCCGGCGGCGCGCAAACCGAGGCCGCTGGCCCTCGGTCCCGGCCCCTTGCCGATCGAGCCCTCGCGCGAGCCCCACAGCCGGCGGTGCAGGCGGTCGAGCAGCAGATAGATCACCGGGGTGGTGTAAAGCGTCAGCGCCTGCGAGACCAAGAGCCCGCCGATGATGGTGATGCCGAGCGGGCGGCGCAGCTCCGATC
>WNFX01007532.1_pt1 | contig 10600 bp, 13 predicted proteins | sample 5400111 | NCBI WGS metagenome assembly WNFX01 (sample SAMN13153363, study PRJNA577476) | soil metagenome | isolation source: 40 cm soil or saprolite under grassland replicate 1 | place: USA:California | collected 2016-06-15 | reverse complement strand
GTAAGCCGCAAAATTTCTTTTTCATGTGCAAAATTTATTCTTCTTAATTAGTCTAAGCAACTAACGCAGCTGCACCAAATACACCAGCGCTGTCACCTAAGCTGGGTTTTAATACGGGCACATCAACACGATTATTAAAAATAAATTCTTTCAAAGATTTCAATCCCTCGGCATAAATAACATCTATATTTCCTACACCGCCGCCGACAACTATTACATCCGGATCAAGCAAATTAGTTACTACGGAAACTGCTTGACCAAAAAAACGACACAACCGCTGAATGGTTTGGGTAGCCGCTTCGTCAGTATTCTCCTGATGTTTTAATACAATTTCTTTGAGAGAGATCCTGTTACCGGTGATGCCGGCGTAAAATCGCTGCAGTGCCGGGCCGGATACCATGACAGCCATTCCATATTTTTCCATCAATTACAATTCCGCCGCCCACACCGGAACCCAATATAATTCCAAATACCATTGAAGCGGTAGGATATTTTTCTTTTACTACACCCCAATGTGTTTCAGCTAATGCAAAACAATTAGCGTCATTAGCCAGCACAACAGGAATTTTCAACATGTCGTCCAAATCTTTTTTCAATGCTCTTCCATTTAATGCGGTGCTGTTACAATTCTTCATTGTTTGGAGAATAGGATCCAACACTCCAGGAGTGCCAAAGCCAATTTTTGCAGGGATTAGACCAGATAAGTCCTGCATTTGCTTTACCAATGTTTCAATTTGACGCAGTATGTGCTCATATCCTTTTGACGACTCTGTATCAACACGGGTTCTTATGATGGGTACCGGATCATTAAGAGAGGGAAGAATCGCCCCTTCAATTTTGGTACCACCAAGGTCAATACCCCATAATGGCTGACTCATATAACAATAATTGATTAAGAAATTAGAAAACAGGTTTCATCGATTGACAGAGGAAATTGTATATAATTACCCGATTAATTTTTTTTCTAATTGTTCAAGCGACACTCCTTTTGTTTCTGGCACTTTAGTTAATACCCAAACAAGTTGCAACAGCATCATAAAAGCAAAAAATGCAAAAATGGGCCAGGGATTATCTTTAAAAATCCCATTTTTTGAGTCTAAGAAAACCGGAGTAATTAATGTGATGATTGCAGCAAAGATCCAATGTATGCTGGCGCCAAAGGATTGACCCAATGCCCGCACTTTGTTTGGAAATATTTCGGCTATAAACACCCAAATCACCGCTCCCTGTCCGATGGCGTGTGAGGCGATAAACGTCAGCAGAAATGTCATAAGGAAGACCGGACCAGCTCCGGTTTTAAAGGCTATGGCAACCATTGCTAAACTGATTATATATCCCAATGAGCCAATAATCAATAGGGTTTTTCTTCCCAGCCTGTCTATAAGGTATAAGCCGATGAAAGTGAAAATCAAGTTTGTGCTTCCAATGGCAATTGAATTAGCCAGTGATTCTTTTGCGCCCAGTCCTATTCTTGAGAGAATTTCCGGAGCGTAGTATAAAATGAAATTGATGCCGGATAGTTGATTAAAGAAGGCTACGAAAAAGGCAAGCCATAAGACCTTTTTGTATTTGCTGCTGAAAAATGCCTCATTGGTTCCCTTATTTTCTATGGCAGCATTCGCGGTGATGATATTATTCACTTCTTCATCCGGGTTCTCAACGCCGATTTGGGAAAGGACTTTTTTTGCTTGCGATAAATTGTTTTTTATGGACACTAACCATCGGGGGCTTTCCGGAACACCCGTTACCATAATTGTGTAAATAAGCGAAGGGATTGCCAATACGCCCAGCATCCACCGCCAATCATTGGGACCACCAACCCCTTGTAATAAATAATTTGAAAGAAAAGCGACCAGTATTCCGAAGACAATGTTGAACTGGTACATGGCAGTAAGTCTGCCCCGCGTAGAGGGAGTAGATATTTCTGAAATATAAGTGGGAGCCACCACCGATGAAACACCGATACCAAGGCCACCAATAAAACGGAAGAAGGAAAAAATATATGGGCCGGGAGCAAGAGCAGTACCCAAGGCAGATGCGGCAAACAAAATACCAATCCAAAATAAGGTTTTCTTTCTCCCGAATTTTTCAGCAGGGATACTGCCAGTCAGCGCACCCACGACCGTTCCCCATAATGCCATTGACATAATAAATATTCCATGAAATAAAGGAGAAGTATGCCACAAGTTTTTTATCGGCTCATTTGCTCCGGAAATAACAACCGTGTCAAATCCGAAAATAAAACCGGCAAGCGCTGCCACGATCGAATAACGAAAGAGATTATTTTTCTTCATAAGCAAACAGCAATTGGTAATGAAAGATAAGAAATACCAAAGTAAAAATTCAGAATGCGATTTATAACAGCTTTGCTGCTTTTTCTAAATCTTCCGGGGTATCGATTTCGATTCCGAGATAATCAACAACTACCATGCGGAGGGGAATACCATGTTCAAGATAACGCAGGCATTCAATTTTTTCTGCTGATTCCAATGGAGTAGCAGGCCAGTTTGTAAAATCGATCAATGCGCTCTTTCTGAAAGCATATACGCCAATATGTTCGTAGTAAGTGATTGGAATTTCTTTGTCGCGGGGATAGGGAATCGGGCTGCGACTGAAAAAAAGGGAGTTCATGTTCTGGTCTACAGCCACTTTTACAAAATTGGGATCATCAATTTCTTTTTTGTTTTTCAAAATCTGCATGAGTGAAGCTACCTGTACTGATGGATCATCAAATTGCTGCAACAGTTTTTCAAGTGGTGCCTTTTTTACAAAAGGCGTATCACCCTGCACATTTACGATAATATCAACATCCATATCGGCGGCGGCTTCTGCAATTCTGTCGCTACCGCTTGCATGATCCTCTTTACTCATCATGGCTTTGCCGCCGTGTGAAATAATTTCATTAAAAATAATTTTGTTATCGGTTACTACAATTACTTCATCAAATAATTTTGTCGTTAGTGTTGCTTCATAAGTTCTCCTTATTACTGATTTACCTCCAAGATCGGCCATTAATTTTCCATTGAATCGTGTGGCATTAAAACGTGCGGGAAGGAGAGCTACAATTTTCATGCGGCAAAAATAATCTCTTAATGTTCTAAAGATTACTTAGTACACCCCGAATTAATAAAGTTGTTTTATTTATTAGTGTCCTCATAAGCCCTCTTCCGCGGGTTTGATGGTATCCAATTTACCAAATGGCTTCTTCATAAGCGTTAAGAAATCTTCGTCTTTTTCATTGGGGTAATAGCGATCGAGTCCGTATCGGATTTCTTTGGCGTCAAGTTTTTTGAAAGTGCCAAACAGGCGATCCCAGATCGAAAGCACGGCGCCGTAATTGCTGTCTGTATATGGTTGCTGCCAATGATGATGGACCTTGTGCATGTTGGGTGAAACAAAAACATAGCTCAGTGGAACATCGACCCATTGTGGCAGACGCATGTTGGCATGCGTAAAAGCAGCTGAAAGAACAAGGAGGGTTTGAAAGATCATGACCGCATACATGGGGGCGCCGCTGATAAAAATGCCCATAAAAAAGAAAATGCCGCGCAATATGCTTTCAATAGGATGATGGCGAAGACCGGTGGTTACATCTACATTATTATCGGCATGATGAACCACATGAAATTTCCATAAAAGATAGACCTTATGTTCAGTGATGTGCACCAGCCAGCCACCAAAAAAATCGAGAACTAAAAATGAAATAATAACAGTGCCAAGCACATTTGCGTTTGCCCAGTACACTAATCCAAACTGATTTTCTTTACACCAATCACTCAACAAAACAATAATGACGGCAAGAAAAGTATGAATGACAAGATGTATAACAGTAAAGCTGAAATTAACGGCCGCATGGCGGAGCTTATTTTTTTTATAAGTCAAAGGCAACAGTGGAATTGCTCCCTCAATAATCCAGAATATGAGCAAACCGCCAACCAGGAAGGCCATTCTTTCAAAAGGCCGGTGTTCAAGAGTAGAGAAGTATTCAATTATCCGATCCCACATGGCAATAATTGTTATTACAAGTTACAAAGAACCACGATCAAAAAAGGAAGGTTAAACGAGAAAACTTACTTAAATTTTTTGTAGATGTAAGATAAGTTATAGGAATAAAAATTATCCCAAAAATGGTTAAAACCAGGAACGCGAGGTCAGCGCCTTGCCAATGCAGGATTTTCATCATTGGAGCTATAATAAAAAAACCAGCTAAAAAAATAAATCCAGATATAAACCAGGCTATTTTCATGATTTAGATTCCTCCGTGTTTACTTCCGGTAGTTCTTCAAATTCAAAACCGCAGTCAAAACAGTGATACACTTTATCAGCCGAAAGCGCATAGTTTGTGAATAAAAACCCAATAATGACCCCAAACCAATTTGATGCTTTACGGGGCGTCGTGACAAATTCAACATTTGCAGAGCCACAACGGGGACATTTTAAAACGGATTGCTGCTCGCTTCGGAATTGTTTTAAGAGCTCGAATGCCCTTTCGGCTTGCGATTCGGGAACCATCAATTTGATACCACCTACTGCATTTGTAAGTATCGGGTCTATAGTTACTGTGTTTTCATCTTTCAGCCAACAATTAATTCCCTCCTCCTCCAATCTTCCCATAATAATGTTAGCATCAATATAATTATTGTAGACCTGGGCAATCACAAACTTCATACAATCATATATTAGGGATTTGGAAATTAGGACAAATCAATAGAAAGAAAAAACTCCAATTATGGAGTTTATGAATATCCTTATAACCGAGAAAAAATCCCGTAAATCGTAGTTCTCTATTGATTCAGCATCAGCGGCATCACGAGCATCAACAAGTCTTCACCATCCTCCTGCTCTGTTGGCTTCAGAATTCCAGCCTTTGTCGGAGTTGATAATTCTATTTTTACTTCATCGCTATCGGCGGCGTTGAGCATCTCTATTAAAAATCGGGCGTTAAAGGCGATGGTAAGGTCTTCACCATCGTATTGGCATTTCATTCTTTCATCACCCTCAAATGAAAAGTCAATATCCTGTGCTTTCAATTCGAGTTCGCTTCCCGCAATCATCAGCGCCACCTGGTTAGTACTTTTATTGCTGAACACACTTACGCGGCGTAGTGCTCCCTGGAAATCAGTTTTATTCACCGTAAGCTTATATGGATTATCAGTTGGGATCACTACTTTATAATCAGGGAATCTTGCATCGATCAGCCGGCAGCTCATCTGGGTAGTACCATGCTTTACAAAAAGGTGATTATTGTTGTAACTTAATGTGATCTCATCATCATTATCCGGTATTGCAGCTTTTAATAAGTTCAACGGTTTGCGTGGCACAATGAATGAATCATTTTTTGGGCTGCTGGCATCCGTTCTTTTATAGCGAACCAAACGATGCGCATCAGTAGCGACAAACTGAATTCCTTTTTTATCCAGTTCAAAAAAAACACCTGTCATAGCTGGACGCAGGTCATCATTACTTACGGCGAACAAAGTTTTATTGATTGCGGTTATCAATGCTGATGCCGTCATCGTAAATGACGTTGTATCATCCGGCGAAGGTTCTTTTGGAAAATTATCAGGATTTTCTCCCATGACTTTATACTTTCCATTGTCGCTTGTAATTTCTATACTGAAATTCTTATCAATAGTAAAAGTGAGTGGCTGATCAGAAATGTTTTTCAATGAGTCCATCAGGATTTTTGCCGGAATACAGATCTTGCCGCTATCCTTTGCTTCAATTTCGAGTTGTACACGCATCACCGTTTCAAGGTCGGTAGCAACAACAGTCAATTTATTTTTTTCCACCTCAAATAAAAAATCTTCGAGTATCGGCAGCACCGTGTTCGCATTGATAACGCCCGAAATGTGTTGCAGTTGTTTCAGTAAGGCAGAAGACGATACAATAAACTTCATCTTGCAAAAAGGTTTGTGGCGAAACTACTGATTTTAGAATTATAAACAATTTCTTGTAATTCGCTGTGAATTTCTTTGGTAGCAAGCTGTGAATTACGATCCGATAGCTGTCGGATCGTGAATTGTGAGTGGTACGAAGGATGGGGAACCAGCCTCCGGATTACTATCGAGCATCCCGATCGAAGAAGATAAATGTCTCGATTCCAACCACGGCCTTGGAGCATTCATGGTTACGACCGGTACGTTCTATAATTCTAACACGTCAAGCGGCCTCTACCTGGAGAGCGAGTTGTGCTTTTCACGATCACCGCCGTGTCCTCGTAGACAAGTATTCACTATTCTTTGTTAACTTGCCTAATTGCAAAATACTTGAGTGAACATGTTGGAAAAACTTTTTGGCAGGAGTAAGAAAAGAGCAGAGCCCGAACCCGCAATCTCATTTGGTCGCTATTCTGACAACAATAAGCCCGTTGAAAAAGTAAACCGCTGGAATGACGCTGACACTCTCTTCAAAGAAAAAAAATATACCGAAAGTTTTGATGCATTTTTTGAATATCTCCGCGACGATGCGATTGATAATGTAGTGCATGAACGCAATCAGAGCAATGGTCGCTTCCACTTTTACCAGGGATCAAAGATCGTTCGCGGCGGTTATGACAGTGAACACTTACATGCTGAAGTTACGCTGGCAAAAATGCCAACCCCAAATGTGCCTGTGATGCGTCGGCTGCTTGAAATGAATTTCAATCTTTATTATAGTCGCTATGCACAGGACGATGAAAGATTATGTATGCGATTCGACAGCGATATTGAAACCGCCAATCCCAACAAACTTTATTATGGTCTCAAAGAACTATCAACGAAGGCAGACAAACAAGATGATCTCCTTGTGCAGGATTTTGCCGCTCTGCAAACAATAGACACAGAGCATATCATTGAAATTCCAAATGAGGAAAAGGAAATCAAATATCAATGGATGCAAAAATGGATCAATGAAACGGTTTCTTATATAATAACGCTGGACGCAGACAAATTTTCGGGCGGCATTGCTTATTTATTGTTAGCCCTTGCTTATCGCATTGATTATTTAATTGTACCGGAGGGGAAAGTATTACATGACCTGGAGAAGATCGTAGAAATTTATTTCAAAAAAGATGAACGACAAACTACTGAAAAGAACAGGGATATGATTGCCGGATTTGAAAAATTAAAGAGCCGGCCCAGGGAGGAGGTAGTCGCCGCCTTACATCGTTCGAAACACACATTTGCTATTGTAACACCACAAAATTATAAAACAATCGCCGACGCTATTTTCAACGCCAATCAGAATATAAACTGGTATCGTGATAATAATTATCCTTCTGTTGCTGCACAGATTGCTGAATATGGGATAGCGTACTGTCAGTATTCATATAGTTTACCACGACCGGTCACTGAATTTTTTCACTTATTTATGATGGTAAATTATGGTGGATACTTCAAAGCACTGGGATTTAATACTAATTATTACAACCTCGACACAAAACAATTTGATGCCGATAGAATTGTGGACCGGATTCGGCAGACTATTGACGGCTGGAAATCAAAATATCCCAATCTGAAAATGAAACTGGAAAATATAAAGTATGATAGCCTGGTAAGTTTTAATGTTTCGTTTACAACGGAAGTTGAATTTTTAAACCTGGATACAAACCGTTGATTACACTGATTCAATGATTGTAATGAATGATTAAAGAGGAATATAAATACTCTGAGACAACGGAAAAAATAATTGGATGTGCCATGCGGGTACATCAACGAATGAGAAGTGGCTACCAGGAATTAATATATCATCGATGCTTAATTATTGAGTTTAAGAAAATAGCATTGGCTTTTCTAACTGAAATAGAAGTACCTATATTTTATGATGATATCGAGGTTGGCAAAAGACGAGTTGATTTTTTAATTGAAAGAAAGTAATAGTTGAAATTAAAGCGCTATCAGAGTTAACAGATATGCAGCTTGCTCAGGCTTGGAATTATTTAGAAGCAATGAACCTTGAAATAGGACTTCTTCTGAATTTTGGTTCCAAAAGCCTCGAAATAAAAAGACTAATCAACAATAAATACAAACCCTCATTTAAATCAAGTCAATCAACGTAATCAGAGGTTATGGACGTACAACAGATCATAGAAAGTTATCAGCCAGCCATCATTCAGATTGCTACGCAAACAGCTACGGGCACCGGGTTTTATGTAAAAGAGTTTGATCTTATCGTCACCAATGAACATGTAGTGGGAGATAACGCAGAAGTAACAATTGCGGGGAAATTATTTCCTAAAAATCTTTCGCGGGTTTGGTATACTGACCGCAAACATGATCTCGCATTCTTAGAAGTGCCGAAAGAAATAATCCTTCCTGAAGTAAAGTTGGGTAATTATGAGGCCATGAAGGATGGCGATCAGGTGGTGGCTATTGGTCACCCTTATGGATTAAATTATACAGCAACACAGGGCGTAATATCAAAAGTCGATCGTATTCGCGATGGATTAAAATTTATACAAATTGATGCAGCCATTAATCCCGGCAACAGCGGAGGGCCATTGGTAAATGACGATGGAGAAGTGATCGGAGTGAATTCATTTATCATTCGCGGTGGCGACAATCTTGGCTTTGCCTTGCCTGTAAATTATTTGCGGGAAGCGCTGCAATTATATCTGCCCAACAAGGGGCAGCCTTCTACGCGTTGCCATAGCTGTAATTATCTTGTTACGCCAGCTAATATCGATTCTCAGAAATATTGTCCCAGTTGTGGCACCGAAGTGAAATTGCCGGTGATGCCCGAAAAAGAAACCGAGCCTGTTGGTGTGGCAAAAACTGTTGAAGAGATTTTAAAAGAATTAGGAAAGGATGTGAAGCTGGCCCGGGAAGGACAAAACAACTGGTCCGTAAAAGAGGGGTCTGCAAAAATCAAGATCAGTTATAATCCCGAAAATTATTTTATTGCCGGGGATGCCTATCTCTGCCAGCTTCCCGCCGATGCAACAAAGATTAAACCGCTTTATCAATATTTGCTCCGTGAAAATTATCACATGAATGGATTGGTGTTAAGTTGTGTAAAGCAAAACATCGTCCTTTCTTCTATTGTTTACGACCTTGACATGACTAAGGAAAGCGGCGTTGAAACTTTCCAAAATCTCTTTAAAAAAGCCGACGAGTATGATGATTATTTAAAAAAAGAATACGGCTGCGTTGGTCGGTTGGAAGAATAGTCGTTGAAATCAATATTGGATACTTATATTTGTTTGACCACAAGGTTAGTAACCGCTTATGTTTAATTTGATCCTGTTCGGTCCGCCTGGCAGCGGAAAAGGAACGCAATCAGAAAAGCTGGTTGAAAAATATGGACTCATTCATTTATCGACAGGTAATTTGCTGCGCGAAGAAATTGCAAACCGTACTCCGCTTGGATTAGAAGCCAAAAATTTTATGGATAAAGGCCAATTGGTTCCTGATGAAGTAGTGATTGCTATGATTGATAGTTGCCTTGAACATCACAAGCAAGCGGTAGGTTTTTTATTTGACGGATTTCCCCGCACAGCAGCACAGGCACAGGCTCTTGATAAATTGCTTGCATTGAAAAAAACTGAAATTGGATTGGTGCTTGCCCTGGAAGTAAGCGAAGAGGAATTGGTAAAACGATTATTAAACCGCGGCAAGACTTCAGGTCGTAGCGACGATACAAATGAAGCGGTTATTCATCAGCGCTTCATTGTCTACAATAATGAAACGGCACCGATAGCAGAGCATTATAAAAAACTAAAAAGATTCCAAGCGATAAAAGGAGAAGGGAGTGTAGACGAGATATTTAATTACCTATGCCAGGCAATCGACAAACGAATGAAAACTCTCGCATCTCAATGATATGGTGAATGAGGCTAAACGGCAGTTTTTGGAAAAGGAATTTATTCCTCTAATAAAAGAAATCAGCCCTTCAACCAAGCCACGATGGGGTAAGATGAATGCGCAGCAAATGATGGAACATGTTTCCGGATTCTTTAGAATTTCATCGGGCAAATTAAAGATACCTCTTTCGGTACCGGTTGAGCATCTTCCTAAATACCGTGAATTTTTGATGAGTGAAAAAGAATTCCGTGAAAATACAAAAGCCCCCATCCTGCCGGAAGAGCCCTTGCCTCTGCGACATTCAACAATTGATGAAGCGATTACTGATTTGGAGAACCAGGTAAAAATTTTCTTCAATTATTTTAGTGACGATCCTGAAAAGAAAACGCTTCATCCTGCCTTTGGTGAATTAAATTTTGAAGAGTGGGTCCAGCTGCACCATAAACACGTGAAGCATCACTTAAAACAGTTTGGAAAAGAAATCCCCGCGCCTTAGAACTTCCTCTTGAGTAAAGTGTCTGCCCTTTGCAAACCACTTATCATGGCTTCGTTGACTTTTGAGATTTTTATTTTTTCTGATTCAAGATATTCTGTGCGCTTCTGTTCATTATTCACCGCAGAGTCCATATTAAATTCTTCCATCCATTTCTCCATGGCATAATCGGCAAATGTTAATCTGTTAAATGATGAATCCAATTGCATTTTGTATTGTGCGAGGCTTCTTTGAAGATTAGTGGGAAGTTTGGAAATAGAATCAAGGACATGTTGTATTTTATTTTTTGTCTTATTCAGCTTACTCATCTTCGCCATGCCTG
>WNFX01008715.1_pt1 | contig 10601 bp, 14 predicted proteins | sample 5400111 | NCBI WGS metagenome assembly WNFX01 (sample SAMN13153363, study PRJNA577476) | soil metagenome | isolation source: 40 cm soil or saprolite under grassland replicate 1 | place: USA:California | collected 2016-06-15 | reverse complement strand
GGCGGCAGGCGGCTGGAGTCGCCAGGAGGTCGAGGCGGCGCTCGAGCACGAGCGCTCCGGCAAGGCCCGCAAGGGCGCGCTCGCGGCGCTGGAATCGGTACTCGAGGAGAAGAAGTAGATGGCGCACAAGAAGGGACTCGGCTCGTCGCGGAACGGCCGCGACTCGAACCCGAAGATGCTCGGCGTGAAGCTCTTCGCCGGCCAGGACGTGACGGCGGGGATGATCCTCGTCCGCCAGCGCGGCACGCGGTTCCGGCCCGGCCCGGGAGCGGGGATCGGCAAGGACGACACGATCTTCGCGAAGCGCGACGGCAAGGTCGCCTTCCGGACGAGCGGCGAGCGCCGCTTCGTCTCGGTCGAGCAGACCTAGGTTCCCGCCAGGAGCTCGCGAGCGCGCACTGCGTCCGCGGGGCGGACGACGATCTCGCGCGGCGACGCGAGTGAGACGAGACCGTCTCCGGCGCCGGCCGCGAAGCTCGTCGGGCGGTGGTAGCAAACGATGTTCTCGGTGCGCAGCAGCTGACAGGCGAGCTCGGCCTCGGGCTCGCTGCCGACGACCGTGACTGGGACCTCGTCCTCCATTCACCCACTCTACGCTTCCCCCGATGTTTCACGATCGCGCACGACTGACAGCAATTGCGGGCCGAGGCGGTGACGGCTCGATCCACTTCCGGCGGGAGAAGTACGTCCCGCGCGGCGGCCCCGACGGGGGAGACGGCGGCGAGGGCGGCGACGTCGTCCTCGTGGCCGACCCGAGGCGGCGCGACCTCTCGGGCTTACGGCGGAACCAGAAGCTGCGCGCGGGTCGCGGCGGCGGTGGCGGCGGCCGTCTCGCCAACGGCGCGCGCGGAGACGACGCAGTGCTCACCGTCCCGGTCGGGACGCAGGTCTTCGAGGGCGAGGAGCTCGTCTCCGACCTCGCACACCCGGGTGCGCGAGTCGTCGTGGCGCAGGGCGGCATGGGTGGCCGCGGCAACAAGCATTTCGCGGGGCCGAGCCGGCAGACGCCGCGCTTTGCCGAGGTCGGGCTGCCCGGTGAGGAGCGGGAGATCGAGCTTCGCCTCAAGCTCCTCGCGGACGCGGCGCTCGTCGGCCTCCCGAACGCAGGCAAGTCGTCGCTCCTGACGCGGATCTCCAACGCGCGGCCGAAGGTTGCCGAGTATCCGTTCACGACGCTCTCGCCGGTGCTCGGCACCGTGGAGTCTGCGGACGGCCGCCAGCTGGTCGTCGCCGACGTCCCGGGACTGATCGAGGGCGCGAGCGAGGGCGTCGGTCTCGGCCACGAGTTCCTCGCTCACCTTGAGCGCGCCCGCGTGCTCGTGCACGTGATCGACTCGGCCGAGGACGACGCCGACGAGCGCTGGCGCACGATCGACGCGGAGCTCTCCGCCTACGGAGCGGGGCTCGACGAGCGGCCGCAGATCGTCGTCCTGAACAAGATCGACCTCAGTCCCGAGCCGCCGACCTTCGGCGTCGAGGACGAGCGGATCCTCCGCGTCCTCCGAGTCTCCGCCGCAACGGGAGCGGGCCTCGACGAGCTGCGCCGCACGCTGTTCGAGCACGTCCCGCCAGGAGTGGAGGAACCTGTCGAAGGAGCGGACGAGATGGTGGACTTTCTCGTCTACCGGCCGCGGCCGGCGCGCCGCTCGTTCCGCGTCTACCGCACCGAGCGCGGCTTCCGCGTCATCGGTAAGCCGCACGCGGACGACGAGCTCGAGGCGATCCTCAAGGCGGCCGGCGCACGGACGGGCGACGAGGTCGAGCTGGGGGAGGAGCTGCTCGAGTGGGAGTGACCGTCCTCTACGGCGGCGCCTTCGACCCACCGCATCTCGGCCATGGCGCCGTCGCCGAGGCCGCGAGAGAGCAGTTCGGCGTGGAGCGGCTCGTCGTCCTCGTCAGCGAGCGTCCCGCACACCGCGAGGTTCACGCGTCCGCCGAGGATCGGCTCGCACTGGCGCGAGCCGCCTTCCCGGCGGACGACGTCCGCCTCGACCGCCACCCGCGTACGGTCGATCTGCTCCGGGCCGAGAGCTTCGACGACCCGGTCTTCGTGATCGGCGCCGACCAGTTCCGGCACTTTCTCGCCTGGAGCGAGCCTGCGGAGGTGCTCGACCGCACGCGGCTCGCGGTCGCGACCCGGCCCGGCTTTCCCCGCGGCGAGCTCGAAAAGGTCCTCGAGTCGATCGAGCGGCGGGAGCGCGTCAGCTTCTTCGAAATCGAGCCGAATCCGGCCGCCTCGACGGACATCCGCGCCCGCGTCGCTGCGGGTGAGCCGCTCGACGGGCTGGTCCCGGACGCCGTCGCGCGGCTCGTCGCGGAGCGCGGGCTTTACCGTCCGTGAACCGGGGCTACACTGCAGAAAGAAAGCGATCCAAGGACACGAGCAGACTCTGACCTCCCTCGAACAGGCCCGCCGCATCGCCGCTCTCGCCCGCGAGAAGCTGGCGGAGGACGTCGTGATCCTCGACATGCGGCCCGAGTGCTCCTTCACGGACTACTTCGTCATCGCGACCGGCCGCAACCCCCGGCAGACGGCGTCGATCTGGGACGAGGTGCACACGCGCTTGAAGCAGGACGAGCGGCTGCTCCCTCGGAGCGTCGACGGGATGCGCGAGGGCGACTGGATCGTGGCGGACTACCTCGATGTCGTCCTCCATGTCTTCACGCCAGACGCGCGCGAGTACTACCGGCTCGAGGATCTGTGGAGCGACGTTCCCGCGGTCGAGCTCGACGCCGCGGCCGTCTAGTAGCTAGGCCGGCCTGATCCCCCGGCGGGTCAGGAGCACGTTGCCGACCTGGGTCGGCAGCCCGTGCACGAGCTTGCCGCCGAGCCGGACGTCGATGCTGGGCGGATCGCCGATGCGGATCCAGACAGGCCCCTTCTTCAGGTTCACCGGCAGGGTCTTCCCCTGGAGAAGGGTGCCCTCGTAGACGGTCGGGCCGGCAGCGCTGCCCGAGCGGACCCACAGCCATGAATTGCCGCGCGACGCCACGACGACGGCCGCGGTCGGGAGCGCGCCGGTGGAGACGTGCTGCTTGTGCTTCTTCTTCTTCGGCTTGGTGGAGTGGTGTGAGGCGGTCGTCGTGGAGGTCGACGGCGGTGGCACGCCCTGCTTGTCGCCCGAGCCGCTGAGCTGCCAGGCCGCGAGCCCTGCGACGATGGCGACGATGACGGCCACGGCAAGCAGCGGGCGCAGGAAGCCGACGCCGCCGAAGGGCGTGCCCGTCCGCGCGAAGCGCTCGGGAACGAGCTGCGGCTCGTCGGGCCGCGCGAAGCGGCTGTTGTACTCCTCGACGTACAGCTGCCCGTCGAGGCCGAGGTAGTCGGCATATGTGCGCAGGAATCCCTTGACGTAGGCGTCTCCGGGGAGGAGCTCCCAGCGCTCCTCTTCGAGCGCCTGCAGGTAGCGGTCGCGAATCCGGATCGCCTTCTGGACGTCGGCCGGCGTCAAGTTGCGCTTCAGGCGAGCCTCGCGGAGGCTCCCGCCGATCTCGAACATGCCGCATTCTCACGGACCCCGGCCGGGTGCGCCACTGCCGCTTACGCGAGCGCAGGCCTCCTTCTCGCCTCGCGCGCGAGATCGGTCAGGTCGGCGAGTGCATCCCGGGCCTCCGCGGCGTCGCGATCGCGCAGCGTGGCATGCACGGTCCGCCCGGCCGTGTCCACGTGGACGCTCGCGAGACGGAGTCGCCGCTGCACCGGCCCCTGCACGTGACGAAGGCTCTGCACCTTCTCCAGCGGCACCCAGCAGGTGACGCGGCGCAGACGGCCGCTCGTCGTCGCGACGCAGGTGTCGCTCCGGCCCCAGCTCAGCGCTCGGTAGCGGAACGGGCTCTTCCAGAAGACGCGCCGCGGCGGCCGCGACAGCTCACGCGGCCGGTCCGGCAGGAGACGATCGACGAGCTCGATCCCGAGCGAACGCTTCCCGACGGGAATCAGCGTCCGCAACTGGCCGCGCTGCGCCTCGCCCTCTCCCTTCCTTCGCTGCCGGCCGGCGATGTCGACCTCGAGCCGACACCAGCCGAGCGGTCGCCACAACAGGGGCTCGACCAACCGCACGGCCTGCACGCGGCCCGGGCGGATCACCTCGGCCGTCAACGCGACCAGCCCGCCGCGCAGATGCAGGCCGTCGGGGCCTTCCGCGACAGTCAGCCGGTATTGCTGGTTGAACCGGCGCCAGACGAAGGTGGCCGTGCTGAGCGCCCAGACGAAGCCGCCGCCGACGAGCAGGCCGCCGACCTTATGCGGTGAGACGGCAAGGCCGACCAGCAGGCCTGCGAAGATCACGACCAGCCACCAGTTCTCGAGCAGGATCGAGGCGACGAGGGGCCCGGTCGGCACGATCGCCAGAACGTGCTCCTCCCGCCCCGCCGGTTCCGGCTCCGTAGCCGGACCTGGGACCGCCTCGTCATGACGCGCGCCTCGGGCCAGCGCGAGCAGCTGATCTCGCAGCGGCTCGACCTCGTGCTCGGCGACGTACGCGAGTCGGGCGGTCGCGCCGCTCGCCCCGGCCATCCGCAGGCGCAGCTCGGCGACGCGAAAGAGCCGCGCCAGCCCGGGCCGGACGACGTCGATTGCCTGCACCTGTGCCAGCGGGAACCGCAACGACTGTCGCCGGAACAACCCGGTCTCGATCCTCAGGTCGTCGTCCTCGATCCGCCACCGCGTCACGAGCCAGGCAACGACACCGGCGAGCGTGATGGCGGCGACGATCAGGAGCTGGGGGGTCTCGTGGCTCAGCGTGTCGCCGCCGAAGGCGATCGGGATCAGGAGGATGAAGGCGAAGATGGTCGCGCGCCCGCCGCGCACCACAGGCGAGAGCGGATGCAGGCGGTGCCAGCGCTCGGGCGGTGCGGGGCTCACAGGCCGGCCGCCTGCGCCTCGCCCAGCTCGGCCAGGCGGTCGCGCAGCCGCGCGGCCTCCTCGCGCTCCAATCCCGGGATGCGGGCGTCCGTGGCCGCCGCCGCCGTATGCAGGCGCACCGTGGCCAGGCCGAAGGCGCGCTCGAGCGGACCGGCGGTCACGTCGATGAACTGCATCCGGCCGTACGGCACGACCGAGAGGCGGGCGAACATCACACCGCGCCGGACGAGCAGATCGTCCTCCCGCTCCGCGTAGCCCCACGAGCCGAACCGTCGACCGACGAAGCGCCACGACAGCGCCCCGGCGATCAGGGCGGCGACCGCGAAGCTGTACGCCGCATCTGATCCCGACAGCGCGCCGAGAACCGCAAACCCGACTGCCGCCAGCAGGGCCGGTGCCCCGACCTCCAGCCGGCGCAAAGTCAGCAGTTGCCGCGAGGGCGTCCGCCACTCTTCCGGTTCAACACCCACCGCGAGTGGACCCAGCCGGGCTCGAACCGGCGACCTTCGCGCTGCCAGCGCGACGCTCTCCCAGCTGAGCTATGGGCCCCTGGGACGACCCAGTGTAGACAACATAGGTAGCCGCCTAGACTCGATGCCATGAGCCACGAAAGCGCCGAGGTCCTGCTCCGCGGCTACCACGCGTTCGTCGACGGCGACCTCGAGGCGATGGCGACGATGCTCGATCCGGACGTCGAGTGGGTGCCGGCCGGGGAGTCCGACGCGGTGGTGATCAGCCGCGAGCGCGTCCTCGAAGTGGTTGCGGACCGCGCCGCCGAGAACTACCACGTGGTCGTCGACCGTGCGATCGGGCTGGCCGACCGCGTCGTCGTCAGCATGCGCTTCTCCCGGATCGAGCTCGATCCGTCCGACGAGCGGCCGTTGCAGAGTCGCCGCTCGTATCTCCTCGGCCGCTGGGCCGCCGTCGTCTACATGCGCGACGGCCGGGTTGTGCGCGTCGAGGAGCACCCGCACCTCGAGGCGGCTCTCGAGGCGGCGGGGCTCGAAGCTCAGTAGGTACAATTTCGATACCAACTACAGCTTGGAGTGTGAATCAGCCTTGACCGATCTGCTGCTCGTCCCGCTCGAGGACACCGTCGTCTTCCCGGGCATGAACGTCACCCTCACCGTCGACGTCGGCGACGAGGACCGCGTCGTGCTCGTGCCGCGCCATGAGAGCGAGTACGCCGGCGTCGGCACCGTTGCCGAGGTCACCGACCATGTCCGCATCCGCGGCGGTGTCCAGGCTGTCAGCCTCGAGGGCCTGCACCGCGGCATCATCGGCGCCGCCCACAGCGACGCGCTCGGCCGACTGCGCGCCGAGATCGAGGAACGGCCCGACGAGAATCCGCCTCCCGTACAGACGCGCGAGCTCGAGCGCGAGTACCGCGCGGTCGTGGAGGAGATCCTCGACCTGCGCGGCGCCGACGACCGGGTCCGCGAGTTCCTGCGCGCGATCAGCGAGGCCGGCGCGCTCGCCGACACGTGCGCCTACGCCCCCGACATCAGCTTCGCCCAGCGCGTCGAGCTGCTCGAGACGGTCGATGTCGTCGAGCGGCTCAAGCTCGCGCTCGAGCTCCAGCGGGAGCGGCTCGCCGAGCTGCAGGTGCGCGCCCGCATCCGCGACGACGTCGAGGAGGGCGCGCAGAAGCAGCAGCGCGAGTGGTTCCTCCGCCAGCAGATGAACTCGATCCGCAAGGAGCTCGGCGAGGACGAGGGCTCCGTGGTCGACGAGTACCGGACGAAGATCGAAGAGGCCGGCATGCCCGAGGACGTGCGGGCGCAGGCCGAGCGCGAGCTGCGGCGCCTCGAGACGATGGGCGACGCGAGCGGCGAGGCGTCGATGATCCGCACGTACCTCGACTGGCTCGTCTCCGTGCCGTGGTCGCAGCGGAGCGACGAGACGCTCGACCCGCGGGGCGCCAGGGAGGTGCTCGACTCCGACCACGCCGGGCTCGAGGACGTCAAGGACCGCATCGTGGAGTACCTCGCGGTGCGCAAGCTTCGCCAGGACCGCGGGATTCCGAACGACAAGCGGTCGGGCGCGATCCTGACCCTGATCGGGCCTCCGGGCACCGGCAAGACGTCGATCGGCGAGTCGGTCGCGCGGGCGCTCAATCGCGAGTTCGTGCGGATGTCGCTCGGCGGCGTCCGTGACGAGGCCGAGATCCGCGGCCACCGGCGCACGTACATCGGCTCGCTGCCCGGGCGCCTCGTGCGCGCGCTGCGCGACGCCGGGACGATGAATCCGGTCATCCTGCTCGACGAGGTGGACAAGGTCGGCGCCGACTGGCGCGGCGACCCGTCCGCGGCGCTGCTCGAGGTGCTCGACCCGGCGCAGAACCACTCGTTCCGCGACCACTACCTCGACGTCGAGCTCGATCTCTCGGAGGTCTTCTTCATCGCGACCGGGAATGTCGCCGACACGATTCCCGGCCCGCTGCTCGACCGGATGGAGGTCATCCGCTTCGACGGCTACACGGTCGACGAGAAGACGGCGATCGCGCGCGGCTATCTCTGGCCACGGCAGGTCGAGCGGAACGGGCTGCGCGAGGACGAGGTCTCGATTTCCGATCAGACGATCCAGGTCGTCGTCTCCGAGTACACGCGCGAGGCGGGCGTCCGCCAGCTCGAGCGCGAGCTCGGGACCGTGTTGCGCAAGACCGCGACCCGCATCGCCGCCGGCCAGGTCGAGGCGCCCGTCGAGGTCGACGTGGACGTCGTGCGGGACGCGCTCGGCCGCCAGAAGTTCTTCCAGGAGGCGGCGGACCGGACGGCCGTCCCGGGTGTGGCGACGGGCCTTGCCGTGACCGGAACCGGGGGCGACGTCCTCTTCGTCGAGGCCACGTCGATGGACAGCGCGCACGGCGAGCTCGTCCTCACGGGACAGCTCGGCGACGTGATGAAGGAGTCGGCGCGCATCGCGCTCTCCTATGTCCAGTCGCACGCCGAGGAGCTCGAGATCGATCCGGACGCGTTCAAGGACAGGGCCTTCCACGTGCATGTCCCTGCGGGCGCGATCCCGAAGGACGGGCCGAGCGCCGGGATCACGATGACGACCGCGCTCGCGTCGCTCCTCTCGGACCGGGCGGTGAAGCACACCGTCGGGATGACCGGCGAGGTGACGCTGCAGGGTCGCGTGCTGCCGATCGGCGGGCTGAAGCAGAAGGTGCTCGCCGCCCACGCGGCGGGACTAACCGACGTGATCATCCCCGAGCGGAACCGCGCCGACCTCGACGACGTCCCGGAGGACGTCCGCGAGGCCATGCGGTTCCATCCGGTGATGACGCTCGGCGAAGTGCTCGATCTCGCCCTCGAGCCGAGGGCGAAGCCGAGCCCGAGTCTTCATGCGGTGTAACCAGTGCCGGCCGCTGCCCGAGGAGGTCGCCCGCGCGGCGGATCTCCTCGGGCGGCGCTGGGCTCTCGCAATCCTCTGGGCCGCGGCGGAGGCGGGCGCGGTCCGCTTCAACGAGTTCAAGCAGACGCTGGAAGGCATCCCGCCGCGGACGCTCGCGGCGCGCCTCAACGAGCTCGAGGAGGCGGGAGTGCTCGAGCGGCATGTCCTTGATTCGCGCCCGCCGCGCGTCGAGTACCGGCTGACGGAAGCAGGCCGGCGCCTGCGCTACGTGATCGAGGCGCTCAGCGCCTACGCCGCCTCCGCCGGCTAGGCGGGCGCGAGCGCGGCGATCTCGCGCTCGCGGGCGAGGCGCTCGAGGGCCTGCGTTTCGATCTGGCGTACGCGCTCTCGCGTCAGGCCCATCTCGCGGCCGATCATCTCCAGGGACTTCGGGTCCTGGTCGCCGTTCAGGCCGTAGCGGAGCCTGATCACCAGCTGCTCGCGGTCCGGCAGCTTGGAGACGGCCGCGCGCAGCAGATGCTCGCTGAGCCCCACGACGACTTCCTCCTCGACGTCGCTCTTGTCCGTGGCGACGATGTCGCCGAAAGCGGTGTCGCCCTCGCTGCCGAGCGGCTTGTCCAGGCTCGCCACCGCGCGTGCCGCCGCGCGTACCTCGCGGACGTGCTTGAGGGAGAGCTTCGACGTCTTCGCGACCTCCTCGTCGGTCGGCGGCCGTTCGAGCTTCAGTGTCAGCTCGCGCTCGGCGCGCGCGATCTTCTGCTCGCGCTCGACGATGTGCACGGGGATCCGGATCGTCCGCGACTTGTTGGCGACTCCGCGCTGCACCGCCTGGCGGATCCACCAGGTCGCGTAGGTCGAGAACTTGTAGCCCCGGCGCCAGTCGAACTTCTCGACGGCGCGGATCAGGCTTGGCGAGCTCCACCTCCTCGGCGGCGGTCAGCAGCGGGTAGCGGCCGGCCTCGTTGAGGAACAGCTGGAGCGAGTCGGTCGTCATCGCGGCGACCGTCTCGTTCGAGTAGTGGGTGGCGGCGACGTCCGGCAGGCTGCAGTCGTCGGTGAGCTCGATTCCGTGCTCCTCGAACTGGTCGTAGAGCGCCGCGACCTCCTCGTCGTCGAGCTCGAGCTCGGTCAGGACCTGGGTGAAGGCCGACAGGTTTACGCAGTCCGCCTCCTCGGCGTGCTCCATCAGCGCGCGCAGCTGGTCATGGCTCATGGCGCTCGTATTGCCTCCCTTGCGAGTTCGATAACGCGTTCGGGTTCGGGCCCCTACCCCCGGGTAGAATCAAAGGCCGTGAAGGCGCCGGATACGCTCTGGGAGCTCGTCTTCCTCATGGTGATCCTCAAGATCCCCATCGCATATCTCTGCTACGTGGTTTGGTATGCGATCAAGGCGGAGCCTCGGGGACGCGGAGGCCCGGCCGGGGTTCGGGTGATCCCGGACCCGCCGCCGCCGAGCTACGACCGCCTCCACCCGCGCTCGCGCCGCCGGCCGCCGCGGCCGCACGGAGGCTACGCGCGCACCGCCCGCGCCGCCGCTGCGCGCGCCGCTAGGATCGCAGATCGTTGAACGCCGAAGGCGAGGCCCTCCACGAGAGCGGCGAGAAGCGGTCGGCGGAGACGGTCGCCGGCTTCCTCTCCGCGATCGCGATCTTCATGAGCCTCGTCGGGCTCGCGTGGCATCCGCTGCGTCTCATCCTGCCGTCACTCGCGATTGCGCTCATCGCGTCGGGCATGGGAAGCGGCAAGGGGCGGCTCCAGTTCGCGGCGGTTCTCATCTGCGGTGTCTGCCTCTTCCTCGGGATGACGATCGCGGTAGCGCTCGACAAGCCGCTCTGGTAGCGACGCAGCGCTGCTACAACAGTCGTGGACATGGAACGTCCCGACGTTGACGGGCTGAACACCGGGTACGCCGCGCTGCTTCTCGAGCAGTACCTCGACAACCCCGGCGCCGTGCCGGAGGAATGGCGTGACCTCTTCGAGAGCGAGCCGGAGCTGCTCCTGCAGCGGCAACCCGGCCTCGCACGCCTGCTCGAGCTCGCCGCCGCCGACGGAGACGGGCACACGGTGCCGGCCGCTGCGCCGCCACAGCCCGCGCCCGTCCCGGCGCCCGCGGTCCCGGAGGAGGACAAGGAGCTCCTCGGCGCGATCGCTGCGGCGATGGCGCTCGTCAAGGCGTTTCGGATGCACGGGCACCTCGCGGCTCACCTCGACCCACTCGGCTCGGAGCCGCCCGGCGATCCGGCTCTCGAGCCCGAGCGCCTGATCCCGAAGCTGACGCCGGAGTTGCAGCGCCTGATCCCCACCTCGCTGCTCCGCCTGCACGTCGAGGGCGAGACGCTCGCAGACGCTCTGCCGCATCTGCGGGAGACGTACACGGGGA
>WNFX01021818.1_pt1 | contig 10602 bp, 10 predicted proteins | sample 5400111 | NCBI WGS metagenome assembly WNFX01 (sample SAMN13153363, study PRJNA577476) | soil metagenome | isolation source: 40 cm soil or saprolite under grassland replicate 1 | place: USA:California | collected 2016-06-15 | reverse complement strand
CTTGAGCCGGAAAGCAAATCGCCTAGGCCGACCGGCTGCTCGTTTTGATCCAGCAATATGAAGTCCGGCGCCCTTTCGCCAACGCGTGGCGCGTGAGTGGAGAGCGGAACCTGGCGCAGGACGTAAAAAATTTCGTAACCAAAAAAAAGGAAAAGAAACAGAGCGATCGCCGTAAGTATCGAACCGAAGACTTTACCGCGATAAACTTGCGGCCGGCCAAATGCGCGAAAGAGGCCCACGATTAACAACGCAGTGCCAATTCCAAAGAGCAAAAGGTTTGCCCAGGGGAAATCGCGTGTGATGGGAAACCGGGTGAAAAACCCGTACGAGAACAATCCAGCGAGCACCACAACAAAACCAACCCAGATCGGCCAATTCCATTCTCGTTTCATGTCGATTTTGTAGTGGCCATTCGCAAAATCCACCGATAAAGGACGAATGCGATGACTGCGAAGGCCAGGCCGCCGATGATGATTCCGGCCGTCTCGAATCCAGGTCCGACCAGCGCCAGTGGAGCCGCTTTGCCGGAGAACGCGACAATCGCAGAGATCACGACGAGGGGCACGCTCTCGCCCACGATCAACCCCGACGCGAGCAACACACCGAGCTGCTTAGTCGCTTCCGGCTTTGGAGTTCGATCGGCTCGCCTCTCGAAGAACCAGCCGGCAACCGCGCCGACGACAATCATGAGCGTGCTCTGCGTCGGCAAATAAATCCCGAGTCCGACTGCCAGCGGCGGAAGGCGCATGTGTTTCGTCGTACGCGCTAGAATTTCATCCAACAAAATTATGCAGACGCCGATCAATGCGCCGGTGCGGATGAGACTCCAGTCGATGTCCGCAGCGATAACGCCGCGCGCTAACGACGAGATCAGGCCGGCCTGCGGCGCGGGCAATGGATTTGGGCGCGTTTCGGCACCCGGTGCGCCCATGAAACCATAAGCGTGATTCATCAGATCGAGCACGGGTGGGATCACGATCGCGCCGGCAACGACGCCGATCACCAACGCGACTTGTTGTTTCCACGGTGTCGCGTCAACCAACTGGCCGGTTTTGAGATCCTGAAGGTTATTGTTGGCGATTGCGGCGACAGAGAAAATCACGGCGGTTGTAAAAAGAGCGAACGCCATCAGCGCTTTGCCCGCATCCGGACCGACATACGGTTTCACGCCAACCACCAGCAGCAAGGCCGCGCCGATCACCACTAAAATTCCAATACCCGAGAGCGGACTGTTGGACGAACCGATCAGTCCCGCCATGTAACCAGTTACCGCCGAAACAAAGAAACTCATCAACACGATGTAAGCGACGCCGCCGATGATCAGCGTTGGCAAATGCGCACCCAGGCCACTGGTGTTGGCAAAATAGCCGAGCAACCACGCGATCGGCAACATGCAAACTAACGTGACCAAACCGACGATGCCGATGGGAATGTCGCGCTCGGTGATCGGCAGCGTGTCTGCTTTGCCGGCCTTGCGCGCGCGCGATGCCGCCATTGCGCCAGCGAGCCCGCTGGCAACAGGCTTCACCAGTTTGAGCAACGTCCAGATCGCTGAAACGCCAATCGCGCCGGCGCCAAGAAAACGGACTTTCGTGCTCCAAGTTTTTTGCGCGAGCGTTGCAGCCGCCGTCGTGAGATCACCAGCAATCGCCGAATAGTGAGGCACGCCCCAGCCCCAACCAATTATCGCCCCGACGAGCATGGCGAGACCAACTGAGAGACCAACCAAGTGCCCGATCCCGAACAGCAAGAATGACAATGAGAAATCGTAACCGCTCACGGCACCGCGCTTGCCAATTCGGAAAGTTTGGGCGACGTCTGCCGCGAAAATTTGTGTTGCGACAATAATCGCGAACACCGCAGCAACGATCGATCCCCACACAACCGCAAGCAGACCGGCGCGCCCGTGCTCGATATCGGAAGCGTCCTTGGCTTCGCCACCACTGCCGACTTTCAAAACTTCTGCGCACGCAACGCCTTCCGGATAGGGCAGGTCCGATGTCGTGACCAAGGCGCGTCGCAACGGAATTGAATACATCACGCCGAGAATTCCGCCGAGTGCACAAATCGCCAACGAGATCCAGAAGGGAAACTCAGTCCACCAGCCGATCATGATCAGACCGGGCAAGACGAAAATGATCGACGACAGCGTGCCTGCCGCCGACGCCACCGTCTGCACGATGTTGTTCTCCTGGATCGTCGCACCTCGAAACCCGCGTAGAATCGCCATCGAAATCACCGCCGCCGGAATCGACGTAGAAAAAGTGAGACCCGCCTTAAGGCCGCAGTACACATTGGCCGCGGTCAAGACCAGCGTGATGATGGTTCCGATAATCAGGCCACGAACGGTGAGTTCGGCCCGATTTTGTTCGTTTAGATTCACAACGCGACTTCGATTTGAATTGGCGACCGGCCGTTCTGCCGACCAACAAAAGCGCAGGATATGTTGGATTGGCAAAAAGGGTCAAGCCGCGTACTGAGTAGAACTGACCGACGGACGTTTGCCGCGTTCGACGTTCCCGTTAACAGCCCAAAGCGCGAGAAGGCTTGATTCGCCTTTCTGTTTCGACTTAACTAGAGCGCGTTCCCCCTTATGGCGCGCACCCCGATTTTTAAGGATGTCCAGCGCGCTCTCCGCATCTCCGCGCGCTTGGAGAGAACAAATACAAGCACTGCTGAAGGGCTCGAGCGGATCGAGGAAGCCGCTTGGAGCCGCCGTCACTTTCTGCGAACTGCGGCGACCATGGCGGCTGGCGCGACCCTCGCCCCGATCTTTACGCCGCGCACTTGGGCCGCCGTCCAATCTCCGAAGGTGGTCATCGTCGGTGCGGGAACGGCCGGCTTGACCTGCGCTTACCGTCTCCAGCAGCACGGAATCATCGCGCGCGTCATCGAGGCCAGCACACGCGTCGGCGGGCGCATGTTTAGCCTGCGCGATTTTTTCCCCGACAACCAGCTCACCGAACTAGGTGGCGAATACAATCGATACTCACCATAAAGAGTTGCGACGCCTGGCCAAAGAACTCGCGCTGACCGTGAAGGATCTCTTTTACGACAACGGGCCAAACGGCCATTGCTATTTTTTCGAGAACCGGTTGATCCCCTCGGACACGGATTTCATCGACATGTTCCGGCCTGTGGCGCAGGCGATCACTAGCGATCTCGAGCAGATGAAAGTCCACGGCAAGATCAGTTATGACTCGCCACATGGGCGCGAGGTAGATCGGCTCAACATGAGGGAATGGTTCGAGAAACGGGGCGTGACCGGGCTGATCACCAAGGTACTCCGCGCGGCCTACGTAGGCGAGTATGGTCTCGAGATCGATCAACAAAGCGCGCTCAATCTCCTGCTTGAAATCGGCGAAGAATCGGCCGCCGATGAATTTCATCTCTTCGGCGACAGCGACGAGCGCTTTCATATTGCGGAGGGAAACGACAGCGTGCCGACCCGGCTGGCTCAACGGCTCCAGCGCGACGTGGAACTCGATACGCACTTGGAAGCGATCGCGAGTGAAGGAAGCCGGTTTTGTCTCACGGTCCGGCGCGATAATGCAAGCACTGACATTAAGGCCGAGATTCTTGTACTCGCGCTTCCCTTCACTATTTTGCGGGAATTAAGAATGGACGTGGATCTGCCCGGCGTGAAACGAAAGGCGATCCACGAATTGGGCTATGGCACCAATGCCAAGCTCATCGCTGGCTGTTCGCGGCGCGTGTGGGAGGAATCGAGCGTAGGCGAACAGCGCTTCGACACACGGAGCAGCGGCTACACTTCACGGACCTTGGTTTCCAATGCTGCTGGGAAACGAGCCGCGGACAGCCGGGCACTCATGCCATCCTGACAAATTTTGCGGGAGGCGATCTTGGGCTTCATCTCAATGAAGGTTCGCTCCAGGAACGCGCGACGAATTTCATTTCCCAAGTCGATCAAATCTATCCCGGAACGCTCGACTCTTTTACCAAACAGGCCGTCCGCCAACATTGGCCCAGCTCTCCGTTCGTTCGCGGCTCTTACACTTGCTACAAGCCGGGGCAGTATTCGACGCTCGCAAATTTTGTGGCCAAGCCGGTGGGGAACATGTTCTTCGCCGGCGAGCACACGAGCGTCGCGTTCAACGGATATATGGAAGGCGCCGTCGAAACCGGCCAGCGCGCCGCCAAAGAAGTGCTGGCCAAATAGGCAGCCGGCGCTGATGGCGCTTCAAGGAGCAGCGGTTTCAAACCACCGTTACTCTTATTAGAACATTTCCACCGGCGAAACTGGTCGGCTTTGTGGATCGCGCATTTTGGCGCGTTCTTCACCCAAGACGTGGATCCGAAGATCCCAAATTTCGTTGTCAATCTTTTGAAAGGCATGTTCTGAAAATTCATCAGGTGGCGTAAGATTTTTCTTGAAGTGCGCCACTCTCGCGAGCGCGCGATCGATTTGATCGGCGGGCAATGTTCCTAAAATTCGCCGCACATTGTTGATCTCGGGAATCCGGTGGCAAATCATAACGAGGTCATTGCCTGCCGTAACGGCGAGGCGAATTGTATCTTCCAGCGTGTAGCCGGTGAGGATTGCACCCATATCGAGATCGTCGGTCATAGCCAAGCCATTGAAGCCAAGTTCGCCGCGCAGCAGATCGGTGGTCACACGCCGCGAAAGGCTCGCCGGCGTTTTCTCCGTTTCGAAGCATGGATACCACCCGTGACAAATCATCATGCTGTCTACGTCATTTGCGAACTGTCGGAAAACGGCCAACTCGTTTTGATCCAACTCTTCGCGACTGCGATCGATCCGCGGCAACTGGTAATGAGCATCTGACGTTGCAGCGGAGTAACCGGGGAAATGTTTGCCGCAGCTCGCGATCCCTTGCTCTCTCATCGCTTGGTTGAATGCGCTGGCATTTCGAATGACCTCTTCGACAGTTCTACCGTAGCAACGGCCGCGTAAGGAATTTTCAGCCTCGTCGTTAAATGAAATGTCGAGAACTGGACACAAATCCAAATTGAACCCGAAAAGACGCAGCAAACGCCCTGTAATGTCACCGTGGCACCTGATCAGATTTACATCGTGCTTCTCGCGCAGTTGTTGTGCATTTGGCGGTTCGCTGCCGATCCGGCGTAATCGCGAAACGCGACCGCCTTCCTGATCGACGGTAATGATCGGTTCGATCTCGCTCACGTCGCGCAAATCGTCGATAAGCCTTCGCAGTTGCGCAAAAGAATAAACGCCCCCGGTTGCACACGCCGGAACAGCTGTGCCGTTTTTGTGTCCAGTTCCTTGCCCGGAACGCCGATCATAATGAGTTGATCCACGGAATCGTTCTTCATGAGCCGCACAGATTAATGCGCAAGGCTCAATATTCAACGGCTCTGATTGCGAGCGCCTTCGCGCCATAGACTTGCCGAAGCCGGGTTGAGCGTTGAGCGTTGGGCGTTGAAAAAGATCGGCATTTATGGCGGTACTTTCGATCCGGTTCATCATGCGCATTTGATTCTTGCTCGCGACGCTCTCGAGACGCTGGGCCTCGACGAGATAATCTTTGTACCGGCATCGATTTCCCCTCTCAAGAAGACCGCTCCCGTTGCGAGCGGCGAACTACGATTGGCAATGTTGCGGGCAGCGATTAAAGGCGAGCCGAAGTTTGTGGTGGACGATTGTGAGCTGCGTCGGCCCCCGCCTTCGTACACAATCGATACCGTTGAGGAAGTACGGCAAGGCCACAGGCATACGGCGATCTACTGTTTGATCGGCGAAGATAACGTGCAGACGCTAAAAAAATGGCATCGCTTTGCCGAGCTGGAAAAAATGGCCAATTTCGTTATTCTCGATCGCAAAAGTCAGCCACCTACCAGCTCTTATCCCGTCATTGATCGGAAAATCGACATCTCGGCCACGGAAATAAGGACGCGAGTTGCTTCAGGCCGGTCTATTCGCTATCTCGTACCGCCAGCGGTGGAAGAAATTATCCGTCGCGAGAAACTTTACCTGGAGCAACCGAAATAACCCCAGAAAACCTAGCAACTACCTGCGCTGAACTCGCCTCGAACAAAAAGGCGGAAAACATCGTTGTGCTGGATTTGCGCGGCATCTCGACGTTTACAGATTTTTTTGTGATTTGCTCCGGCACGTCCGAACCTCAACTGAAGGCGATCGCAAACGAACTCGAAACGCGATTGCGAGAGGACCATTCGGTTCGGCCCGTCGCAGTTGATGGATTTCCCGCCAGCCAATGGATGGTGCTCGATTTCCTGCAAGTGGTTGTCCACATTTTTCACCGAGACAAGCGCGCTTTCTACAGCCTCGAAGATTTATGGGGGGACGCACCGCGAATGCATTGGCAAACGACGGTGGCACATTGATTGCCGCTCGCTAATCCGCGGCTACATCGGTCAAGCTGGCGTGTTAATCGGGATACGAATGCCGTGCTTCGCGCGGGTTTGGGGGCCAAACCGAATTACTTGGGCGATGGCGCAGCCGCTGGAGTCGTTTTCGGCGCACCCTGCGGAGCAGGTGTAGGAGGCGGCTTAGCGTCCAGCAGTTCTACCTCGAAAATCAGAGTCGCATTGGGGCCGATCTCAGGACTCACGGAGCGTTCGCCATATGCAAGATTCGACGGAACAACCACCTGATATTTTGATCCGACTTTCATCAGCTGAAGCGCTTCCGTCCATCCTTTGATGACGCCGTTGACTGGAAACGTGGCGGGCTGCCCGCGCTTGTATGAACTGTCGAACTCGGTGCCGTCAATCAGGGTGCCGCGATAATTCACCGACACCATGTCAGTCGGTTTGGGTTGCGCTCCCGTTCCCTCTTTCTCGACTTTGTATTCTAACCCGCTGGCAGTTGTTTTTACCCCTGGTTTCTTTTTGTTCTCTTCGAGGAACTTAGCGCCGTCTGTCTTGTTTTTCTCTCCCGCTTGCTTCTGTTTTTGTTCCATGTCCTTTTCAAATTGCGCCATAACCTCCTTGACTTGGTCTTGTGTTAGTTGCGGTTTACCAGCAATGGCGTCTTTGATGCCGGCGGCGAGGATGTCCGGATTAATGTCCACCTTCTGCTTGCTCAGATTAAATCCGATATTCATGCCAATGCTGTAGCTTACCTTGTCCTTCTGATCTTTGAGTTGTGGTGATTTCTCTTGTGCGAACAGTGGCAATGCAAGTAAGGATGCGCTGACAAAAACAATAAGATGCTTCATAAGGTCGTGCTTCCTGCGACGGGTTTAGTTAAATTAATCGCCGCAGAAACCCGCACGCTAATGGATAAATGCCGCTCGTCAAGAAAACAGCCGCACTGGCTATTTAGACGCCATTATCTTTTGCCCCCATTGCTTATTAGCTGGACGATTGCTCTCTGGCCACCCCCATCCAGCGCAATCACTCTCTCGCATGCTGACGCGCAGAGGATCGGGAAAAAAATCTGGCAAAACGAGTGCAATGGAACCATTTCCGGACTCACCGCATGGAATCAAGGTGAAGACTTTGCGTCGCTAGGCATCGGCCATTTCATCTGGTATCCCAAGGGGCGGCGCGGCCCGTTTGAAGAAAGTTTTCCCAAAGTCGTAAGTTTCATCTCGAAACGCGGCGCGAAATTGCCACCATTGCTCTTGCGTGGCGGTGAACAGCCATGTCCGTGGAACTCGCGAGTGAAGTTTCTTCGAGCGCAACACACAGTAGAAATGAACCAATTACGCCAGTTTCTCGTCGATACGATCGATCTTCAGGCTGAATTCCTGATTGCCCGGTTGGAGGGCGCTTTGCCTAAAATGCTCGCCGAAGCGGCGCCCGCCGATCGAGCCAACGTACAGCAGCAGTTCGAGCGGCTGGCAAGAACTCCACAGGGGTGCTACGCCCTCGTTGATTATGTAAACTTCAAAGGCGAAGGCGTCCTCCACACGGAGCGTTATCAAGGTCAGGGATGGGGCTTGCTGCAAGTCCTCGAAACCATGCATGGTACTTCTGACGCTGCTGCGGTTGATGAATTCTCGAGTGCGGCGAAAGCGATATTGACCCGACGCGTGCACAACGCCCCTGCCCAAAGGCATGAATCACGATGGCTTACTGGTTGGATTCGGCGCGTGAACAGCTACAGTGGCAGCTAATCTATGCGGGCAAAAGTACTTATACTGCTTTGTGCGTTTTTGCTGACTGTTTTTACCTGTTCGATTAACGCTCAGTTCCGACTCTTCGGACCGAGACAACCAAGGCCAACGCCACAACCAATGCGCAAAGCTTCGGAGTACTTTTCCAGACAGGCACCGTTAAAGGTGAACCAATCTTTGCTGAAGCAGGCGACGCCGGATAACACGCATATCCTCGTTTCGATTCTAAAACAGCGCGCTTACCTCATGATTGGCGAGCGAATCGTGGCTGACGGTCCAATCTCATCTGGCAGGCGCGGACACGAATCGCCCATGGGCCATTTGAATGTGCTTGAGAAAGATCCAAATCATCATTCCAATCTCTACGGCGATTTTGTGGATAGTTCAGGCCGTATCGTCCGCGCGGGTGTCAGCGCACGCGTCGATTCGGCCCCGAGCGGCACGCATTTCGCCGGCGCGCCGATGAGATGGTTCCTGCGTTTGACGGAAGAGGGCGTAGGCATGCACGTTGGAATTTTGCCTGGCTATCCCGCTTCGCATGGCTGCATCCGCCAGTCCGCCGATGGCGCAAAATTATTTTACGACTACGTGAAAGTCGGCACGACCGTGGACGTGGGTGACTACTAACATTTCCGGGTTGTCATTCCGAGCGTGTCGAGGAATCTCGGATATTGGACACCAAGAGATGTCCCGACTTCGCTCGACATGACAAGAGCAGTTAGGTCGGAGCAAGAATCTTCCGCCGCAAGAGATCGAGCGCGGATTGGGCCGCTAATTGTTTGAAGGTCTCCCGATCAGTGGGGAAAAAGAACCCTTTCACGATGGTTTCCAATCCGGCTGAAGCAAGGGCAACGTAAACCGTTCCCACTGGTTTTTGCGGGGAGCCACCGGTTGGCCCGGCAACTCCAGTTGTCGCGAGTGCATAGTCGCACCTTGCACGGGCGCGGGCATGTTCGGCGAGCGCGCGCGCAACCGATTCACTCACTGCGCCGTGCCTTTCGACGAGCTTCGGATCCACATCCAACATGCCGATCTTCGCTTGATTAGCGTAACAAACGTAGCCAGCAATAAACACGCTCGACGCGCCCGGCACGTTCGTAATCCGGTTCGCGATTAATCCGCCCGTGCACGATTCTGCGGTTGCCAACGTTTGATTGCGCTTTGTGAGCAGTCTGACGACGACTTCCTCCAAGGTTTCATCCGTTGCAGAAAAAATCGAAAATCCCAGTGCTGATCTGATGAAGGCATCCGCCTGTTGAATTGCCTCCGGTTTTGCTATAATGCGCACATCCACTTCTCCGGGACGCGCACAGTAGCCGAGTTCAATCCCTGGAATCGCCAGAACTTTTTCGCCTATCGCTTCTTCGACAGTCGACTCGCCCATCCCAGCGATCTTATAGATCCGTTGTTCGATCGCGGAACTTGGCGCTAAAGAGCGCAAGATCGGAATAACGTATTTCCGAAACATCGGCTGAAGCTCGCGCGGCGGCCCCGGCAAAACAAAAACGTGCGGCGACGAAATGCGCGGGTTGATCTTCGCCTTCAGATAAAATCCCGGTGCGCTTCCGTTTTCATTTGGGAGCACCTGCGCGCCGGACGGAACATCGGCCTGACGGGCAATGCCTGCAGCCCATTTAACTCCGCGCAGTCGAAGTCGTTGGCGCAGCGACTCCAACAACTCCGGATGCCGACGCAACTCTAAGCCAAGTAAATCAGCGACGGTCTCCCGCGTGATATCGTCGCTGGTCGGACCGAGGCCACCGGTGACAAAAAGCATTTCATAACCCGGAAATAATTCGGCTAAACTGCGTCCAATCGCGTCGGTATCAGGGACCGTGCGCCGCTCTTCGATCCGAAGCCCCAACGGAAAAATCTCGCGCGCAATGAACATAAGATGCGCGTCCTGAACATCGCCCAGCAAAAGCTCCGTGCCAGTGTTAATAAGGCCAGCGCGCATGAGGGAACTCACAATCAACGCTCAACGTTTAACGCCCAACACTCAACGCCCAATTGCTCTGAATTGAACGTTCAGAGTTGAACGTTCGACGTTTGCCCGCGATTTTTAGGCGGCCGTCTTATCCTGTTTCTTGCGAATCAGTGGAAGCTTTCTACCCTCGACAACCGCACGATTGATGGTGACTTCCGCGATATCTTCGCGACTCGGCACATCGTACATGATGTCGAGCATGATGCGCTCCAGCAACGATCGCAACGCGCGAGCGCCGGTCCCTTTTGTGACTGCCTGTGCCGCCAGCGCACGCAGGGCATCTTTGGTAACAGACAAACGCACGCCTTCCATTGAGAAGAGCTTCGTGTATTGCTTCACCATCGCGTTCTTTGTATCGGTCAGAATCGCGACCATCTCGTCTTCGGTAAGCGCGTCGAGGGAACTCAGTACCGGCAGTCGTCCAATGAATTCGGGAATCATTCCAAAAGCGAGCAAGTCTTCTGGTTCCACGTGGCGGATAGCTTGCTTTCGCAAAGCTTCTTCCACTTCCAGGGTCGGGCTGCCAAA
>WNFX01007042.1_pt1 | contig 10602 bp, 12 predicted proteins | sample 5400111 | NCBI WGS metagenome assembly WNFX01 (sample SAMN13153363, study PRJNA577476) | soil metagenome | isolation source: 40 cm soil or saprolite under grassland replicate 1 | place: USA:California | collected 2016-06-15 | reverse complement strand
CCAGGAGCTGGACCGCCTGGACGAGGGTCATGGCCTTAGAAGGCCGCCCCGCCCGGCCCTCGGGAACGGTGATCAGGCTGGCGACATTGCGCCGCACCTTGTCACGCGCCTGGGCATGGCGGATCGCACGCTCCACAATCTGGTGAATCAGCCGCAGCGAACGAGTCGACAGCTCCTCCGCCCGCTCATCCATCCACGCATCTAGCCGGTCGGCCGTCAGCTCCTTAAGCCTGACCGGCCCAATCTGCGGAATAATGTTCTGATCGGCCATCGACCGATAGTTCGAGGCGGCGCCTGCGGCGCCGCTGGCCCGGCGTCAGCACCGAGCTCTGCCGTCGGGCGGCCCCGCCCGGCGCACGCCGGGCCACATCACGCAAGCCGACAGATCAAGGCAGCTCACACGGCAGGCAGACCGGTGCGGGGCACTGCCATCGCCCTCGGCTCCCGCTTGTCCAGCTAGCAGCCACCGCGTCAATGGCGCTCCCTACCGGTCGCGTCGCATGCGATCGGCGCTGCATGGTTTAGAAGCAAGCGGGCCCGGCCAGCACTTTGATGCTGGTGGTGGTCTGCAGGTGGTATTCCTGCCCGGCCGCGCGGTAGAACACGTCAACCGACCGGGCTGTGCCCTTTTCCCCGGCCGGCTTGAGCACAAGCACGAGGTTGTACTGCGTCCCGGGCGAGTGCGGGATGACCGCGCCGTTGGCGCGCTGCCGCCGGTCCCATTGCACGCCCGGCGGGAGGTTGCGGGCCGGCGGGTAGCCGCTCAGCACGCCATACGCGATGGTGCCGGTGACCGGGACGACGTAGGCGGCGAGGATCCGCAGGTCATGCGGGTCGGTCAGGGCGACCCGCTCGATCGTGGCCGTGCCGCCGGTGTTGGTGAACGTATCAAGGCCGTAGGACAAGACACCGCCGCGGCCGACCGGAACGCACAGCGCCCCAGTATCGCCGCCGCCGCCGAATGGCCCCGTGTTGACGGCGTTGGTTGATGAGCAGGCGGCGAGGAGGGCCAGCCCGCAGGCCAGCCCCCACCGCCGCAGGCGCCTAGCCGAGCCCGGCAACGAGCCTCTTCGGCGTGGCACCAGGCTTGGCGTTCGTCCCGCAAAGATACCGGGTCTGGCTGAATGTGAAGGCCAGCGCGGCACTGGTGTTGTACCCCGTGTGAGCCGACAGGTCGATGCCGATCGGCCCGCTCATCTCGACACCGCCGCCATAGGTATAGGCCGAGGAGCTGACCTTCTTGAACGTCGAGCCTTTTGTGAACGTCACGCAGTGAGTGGCGGCCGGAGTGGCGGAGTGCACGTTCCAAGTGCCGCCCGAGTATGAGGTGGGCTGGGTCTGCTGCCCGTAGCAGACAACGTTATAAAGGCCGTAAGCGAAGTTGGTACGGAAGTGGGTGCCTTGCACGCCAGACACCTTCGGGAAGCCGGTCGAACTGCTCTGCCCGCCTTCAATGCTGTAGGTACCCGACGCCGACCAGCCGCCGGTGAGGCCCTTTACCCCCACTCCCAGGCTGGAGTGCTGCCCGACGGTGTAGGTGAACTTCACCGACACGCCGGGGACGTGCGACCACACCCCGCCCACCGTGCTCCTGCGGTCGCCGAAGCTTCTCACGTAAACCAGGTACCCGCACGGGGGCCCGGTACCGTGGCGGGGGCCGCCTGCCCCCCGGGCCGCAGTCTCAGGTTCGCTGTCTGGGCCGCACCCGCCGGGAACGCAGCGAACGCTGCCCCGTCCGGCGTGGCCACGAGCTGACGGTGGAAGCTGAACGCGCTGAACCCCGCCGTGCCGGTGGTGAGGACCTCAAGGTTGACGGTGCCATCGTCCGCGGCGGCGGCCAGCCCACCCGGGCTGGCGACCCGGATGGCATAACTGCCCGAGGCCGAGGTGACCGCCGACCCCACCAGCGTTGTGGGAACCACCTGGCCGGGTCTGACCGCGGCGGTCACCCGCTGCTGAGGCCAGGCGATGAGGTTCACCTGCTGGCCGGCGACCGCCTGCCCGGTGACCCCGAGCACGGTGCCCTGGACGACGAGCGCGCCGCCGGAAGCCGGCGCAGATGTGGCCGCCATTGCCGGTGGCGTGGCCGACACCGCCCATAAAACCAGAATTACGGACGCAGTTATCAGGCGAATGCGCATTTCCGCTCCAAACACCAGATAGCGCCCGCACCTGCGTGGCGGGCGCAGCGAGATGCTCAATTGTGTGTACTCCAGTAACACAGTGTCAATAGCCGCGTATAATCGTTTGAACCCGGCGGGCATCCTGCCTTTTCAGAACCGGGCAACGGCCCCGGTCAGCGATTGCCCAGGCTGCGGGCCAGACGCGGGCTGAGAGCGTCTTATTTGCTGTCTGCCAGGCAGCACGACCGAGCCTGTTTCTTAATCCGCGGGTCCGGTCGTGCCAGCTACGTGCGTCCGATCGAGCGGTCAGAGGCGAACACTCACAGTCACCCACGAGATAAACATGACAATGACCTGCATGAGCGCTGGTCTGGCAGGGTCCAGTCACAGCCTTCCAAGCTGGTCATGAGGGTTCGATTCCCTTCGCCCGCTCCGATGTGTAATCCCAGGTCCGCAGCACCCGCACGGTCGAAGCGACCCCGTGACGTTCAATATTGATGGCCAGTCGTGCCATACCCGTGCCATTGAGCCTCCGCGCGTGGAGCCTCACGGGGCCGCTGTATCACATATCGTGAGACACTGTCGGCATGTCGTCAGCGATCAGTGTGCGCCTCGACGCCGAGACTCTGCGGGCGCTGGCCCAGCTGGAAGCCACCGGCCTCAGCCGGTCCGAAGCCATCCGCCGCGCGATCCTCGACAGCGCTGCCCGGCTGCGGCGGCGCGCTGCACTGGCCGCTGAGGTGGCAGCGCTTGAGGCTGATGAAGACGACCGGCGCGAGATGCTCGAGGTCGCAGCCGTCATGGAGATCATGCGTGCTGCGGGGTGACGTCCACGAGTTCCGCCTGCCACGCGGGAGCGGTCACGAGCAGCAGGGCCGACGCTATGGAGTGATCGTCCAAGCCAACGAGCTCCTGCCACGCTCGGTGGTGCTGGTCGCGCCAACATCCCGCAGCGCCAGGCCGGCCTCGTTCCGTCCCGAGATCGAACTGCTCGGCGAGCCCACCCGCGTCCTGGTTGAGCAGGTCGGAGCCGTGGACGCTGGGCGGCTCGGTGACCTGGTGGGCAGGGTGACCCCGGAGCAGCAGTGGGGCATCGACGAGGCCATGATGACCGTCCTCGGGCTCCGATAGCCGCATCTGTCAAGCCGCCGCCGGTGCCATATCATCTGCCCAGCCGCGGGATAGGACCGCGGGTCCGGCCGGATCCGGCCAGTTTGCCGAATTAACCTTTAGTAAGTATCAAGCGCGGCGCCGCAAGCCGGCACTAGCGCCCGGCCTCAGCCTTGAGGAGGCCCGGCCGGCGCGCGCCGGCCCGCATCTCACGTCGGCACAGATCAGCCTGGCTCACCCGGCACGCAACCGGTGCCGTACGCTGCCGTCTTCGTCCGCTCCCGATTGTCCAGCTCGTGGGCACCGCGTCAAATGCGCCTGCGGCGCCGCTAGCGCGATCGGCTCCGCCGACATTTGACCCGGCACCCACTCACAAGGATTCGGCGCCTGCCGGGAAGACGGGGATAGACCAGGATCTCTACCGCAGTGCTCCAGTCGGCCGCCGCGTACACGGATGCCGGGCTGAGCCGAGACTCCATGCTCTGCCCATACCCCGGGTAATCCCCTCTCAGACGGCTGCCAGCGTCAGCAGCCGACTTGGCCTTGCTGCTCCCGAGGGGTCGCCGTCGGGAGTGATGCTGGCAGCCGCCTGGGACAGGGTACCGACCGGCCGCTAGCCGATGCAGCCGGTGATGGTTCCTGGCGGCTCGCAGTTGTCCGGCACGTTGCCGGCCACCAGGGTGCCGGTCAGGGTCACCGTGCCGTCCTGGTTGACGATGCCGCCGCCGGATCCTGACGCGAAGTTGCCGGTGATTTTGCTGCCCTTGATGGTCAGCACCCCGCTGCCGCCGGTGGGCGGGAAGCCGAGGTCGGCGTTGGCGATACCGCCGCCGACACCCGTAGTGCCGGCGCTGTCGGTGGGCGCGGTGTTGCCGGTGATCTGGCTGCCGGTGATCGTCATCGTGCCGTGGTTGCCGATGCCCGCACCAAGGGAGGCGGAGTTGTGGTCGACCGAGCTGCCCCGGATGACGGCCAGGCCGCCGTTGGCGATGCCGCCGGCCGTACTCCCGGCTTCGGTGGCGGTGTTGTGGTCCACCCGGCTGCCGTTGAGGGTGAGGCTGCTGCCGCTGACCGGTGAGTCCGGGTTGCCCGGCCCGCTGGCGATCCCGCCGCCGCTGCCGGAGGTGTTGCCCGATACCCGGCTGGCGTTCAGGATGGCCGTGCCGGCGTGGTTGAGGATGCCGCCGGCGTCCCCGGACGTTGTGTTACCGGTCACCTGGCTGGCGTTGAGCACCAGGGTCCCCACCGGGCCGGTGCCGATGGTGCCGCTGGCGATGCCGCCGCCGGCGCTCATCATCCCGCCCTCGGAGGCGTTGCCGGTCACCACGCTGGCGTTCAGGCGAAGAGTGCCGGCGTTGTTGAACATCCCGCCGCCGGGCCCGCCGACATCCCCGCCGGTGATGGTCAGCGCGCTGAGGGTCAAATTCCCGCCCGGCCCGTCCACCTCCAGGATGCGGAACTGCTCGGTGCTGGACCGGGCGATCGTGGAGTGAGCCCCGGCGATGGTGATCCGGGTCGTGATCACCGGCAGGCCATTGCCGCCGAAGCTGTCGTTGTTGGCGGTGGTCAGGGTGTAGGTGCATTTAGGCGCCAGTGTGATCGTCCCGCCGCCGGCGGCGTTAGCGGTGTTGATCGCGGCGATCAGCCCGGCCGCGCCCCCCCCTTGCTTGAACAGGGCACTTTGATGCCGGTCCCGCCCGTTCCGGCGAGCGCTAAGCCAGCTGGCAGGCCAGCGGAGGCCGCCAGCGTCCCTAGTACGACCGCAGCGCTCAGTACAGATTTTCTGGCTTTCATCGATCCGCTCCCCCTCGCGTAACTGCCGACATCCCCCGATAGATGCCAGCAACCCCGGTCACGAACATACTCCGCAGGCAGGCCGCCCTAGGGCGCAGGGGCGACGGCGGGTGGCCGTGTGATCAGGCCAGCATTTCCACCGAGCCCGCGCGGGACAGGTCGTAGCCATCGAGCGCGTGGATCGATGACTGAACGCCGGGGTCGCGCAGGGCGGAGATGAGCGGTTCGGCGGCGGGCAAGGCGTCGCCGCTGAGCACGATATCGAAGTCTTCCCAGACGAGCGGGATGAAGCCGAGGCCGAGAGCAGTAGAGGCGGAGCGCACGCCCAGCCCGGTGTCGGCCTGCCCGGAGGCGACCGACATGGCCACCTCCAGGTGGGATTCTGCTTCGGGACCGGTCACGGTGGCGGGTGCGATGCCGGCTTCGGTCAGCAGTCGGTCCAGCAGCACGCGGGTGCCGGCGCCGAACTGTCGGCGGGCCACCTGCAGGGTGCGCAGGTCACTGGGGCCGCTGATGTGACCGGGGTTGCCTTCGGGGGTGAGCAGGCCTTGCTCGCGGCGCCACAGGTGGATGATCGCCGGCCGACGGCCGCGCAGCAGGGTGCGGGCGAACGGGCTGTTGTGGCCGCCGGAGCGGTGCCGCAGGTGGATGGCTGCGGCGTCGGCGGTGCCGCGCCAGATCCTGGTCAGGCCGTGGAAGCTGCCCCGTGCCCCGACGGTGACGACCGACCCTTCGGCCTGGCGCACCACGATATCCAGGCCCGGGTCATCGCTGCCCGCCAGCCGCAGCGCCACAGGACCAGCAAGCAATCGCCTAGCCGCCAGTTCACCTCCAGTGGCGACCCGGGACCGGCGACGGTCGGTGATCTCGATCACGCCCGCATCGGCCAGGTGGCGGTAGGCGCGGCCGATAGTCGAGCCGGTTGTCTTGTACCGGTCGGCGGCGTCGCGGACGCTGGGCAGCTCATCCCCGGGACCCAGGACCCCGGATGCGACGTCGCTGGCGATCTCGTTGCTGACCTGCAGATACCTGGCCACGATCCGGACTCTACCGGGGCAGCTATGCCTGCGGCAGCGTGATGTGAGCCGCCATGGCCATGACGCCCCTGCAGGACCGGGCCCTGTTAGGCTCTGCCACGTTCTGCAGTGATACAGAAGGAGGCAGTTGTGGGCCGCAAACCTCGCAAGACCGGGCTAGCCGCCGCTGCCTGCCTGATCGTGACATTGGCCGCCGCCTGCAGCAGCAGCTCCAGCACGTCCAGCAGCACGAGCCCGGCCGCGTCGGGGACGCATGGCACGCTGATCGTGTTCGGCGCGGGCACGCTAGCCACACCGTTCGCAGCCGAGATAGCGGCGTTCAAGAAGGCCAATCCCGGCGTGACCGTGCATTCGCAGTTCGCCGCGAGCGGTGACATGGTCAGAAAGATCACCCAGCTGCACCAGCCCGCCGATGTCCTCGGCGTCGCGGACTACTCGCTGATCCCCAAGCTGATGTTCACCGCAGATGCGACCTGGTATCTGGGTTTTGTCTCCAACGCGATCACCTTCGCCTACACCAGCCACAGCAAGGGCGCCAGCGGGCTCCCGGCCGCCAACTGGTACAAGGTGCTGGCCCAGCCGGGCGTGCACATCGGCCGGTCCAACCCGGCCGCCGACCCCTCCGGGTACCAGACGCTGCAGATGCTGCAGCTGGCCAACGGCTACTACCACCAGCCGAACCTGTCGGCCTCGGTGCTGAAGAACTCCCCGGCCGCCAGCGTCGCCGAGACCGAGACCTCGCTGATCTCCGCCCTGCAGTCGGGGCAGATCGACTACCTGGCCATCTACAAGTCCACCGCGCAGGAGGAGCACCTGAAATACATCCCGCTGCCGCCGCAGATCAACCTGTCCGACCCATCCATGGCCGCCGACTACGCCAAGGTCTCCATCAACGCCGGGTCGCTGGGCACGCTGACCGCCAAGCCAATCATCTACGGGCTGACCATCCCCACCAGCGCACCCAGCGCCGCGCTGGGCCAGAAGTTCATCAGCTTCGTGATCGGCCCACAGGGCCAGGCGATCATGCGCAGCAACGGGTTCGTGGTCATCTCCCCCGCACTGGCCAACCCCCAAGCCAAGGTTCCCGCATCGATCAAGCCGCTCACCACCCAGTGGCCATCCTCCGGCGGGTAAGACCGGCCGGCGGCTCAGCGTCACAATGACCACGTGACGACGACACAGACAACGACACAGGCGAGGCGGCCCGCCCGCAGCTGGCCGTCGGGCTGGTTCGGGGTCGTCACCTGGCTGCTGAGCGGGCTGCTGCTGGCGTTCATCGTGCTGCCGATCATCCGGCTGGTGACCACCTCGTCGGTGGCCAGCTTGCGGCACGCCGCGAGCACGGCCGCGGTCAGGGACGCCATCTTGCTGAGCCTGCAGGCGGCGGCGATCACCGCCGGGATCGCGACGCTGTTCGGCGTGCCGCTGGCCTACCTCCTGGCCCGTGGCAGCTTCCGAGGCCGCGGCGCGATCCAGTCCCTAGTCGACCTGCCGCTGGTAGTGCCGCACACGGTCGCCGGGATCGCGCTGCTGTTCCTGCTCGGCCGGACCGGCTGGGTCGGCGGCCCGGCAGCCCACCTGGGCGTGTCGTTCTACGGATCCCAGTGGGGCATCGTGGCCGCGATGCTGTTCGTCAGCGTGCCGTTCGCGGTCAACAGCGCCCGGGTGGCATTTGAGGCCATCGATCCCCGGCTGGAACGCGCCGCGCGCAGCCTGGGCGCCAGCCCGTGGTACGCCTTCCGGCGCATCACATTGCCGCTGGGGTTGCGCGGGGTGCTGACCGGCGCGGTGCTCGTGTATGCGCGTTCGATCAGCGAGTTCGGCGCCGTGGTTATCATCGCCTACTATCCGGCCACCGCGCCGGTGGAGATATACAACCTGTTCCTACAGTCCGGCCTCACCCAGTCAGCCTCAGCCGCCGTGGTGCTGCTGATCGTCACGCTGGCCACGTTCCTGGTCTTGCGGACCCTGGCCTCCGGCCGGCTGCTCGCCCGGGTTGACCGTGCCTACCGCTGACCGTGGGCTAACCGTCAGCGGGCTGAGCGCCCGGGCCGGGTCCTTCACCCTCGGCCCGGTCAGCCTCGGTATCCCGCCCGACCGGGTGCTGGTCGTGCTGGGGCCATCCGGCGCCGGGAAGACGATGCTGCTGGAGACCATCGCCGGGCTGCGCCCACAGCAAGCCGGGCAGATCAGCCTCGCCGGAACCGACATCACCAGCCTGCCGCCCGAGCGGCGGCGCATCGGCCTGGTCTTCCAAGAAGCCGCGCTCTTCCCCCACCTAACCGTCAAGGAGAACGTCCGATTCGGGCCACGAGCCAGCGGCGCGGCATCCCCCGACGGCTCCCGCGACCTGCTGCGCCAGCTCGGCATCGAGCACCTCGCCGACCGGTCACCACGCTCACTCAGCGGCGGCGAACGCCAGCGGGTAGCACTCGCCCGTGCCCTAGCTATCCAGCCCGGCCTCCTGCTGCTCGACGAACCGCTATCAGCGCTCGACCAGCCGACCCGGGAAGACATGCGCGCCCTGCTGCAGCGGCTCCTGGTTGAGCTGGAGATCCCGGCCGCGCACATCACCCATGACCGGGACGAAGCACTCAGCATCGGCGACGACCTGGCCGTCATCGTCGGCGGCCAGCTGCGCCAAACCGGGCCAGCCACCATTGTTGCCTCCGAGCCAGCCGACCCCGATGTCGCCCGCCTGCTCGGCTGGTCAGAACTCGGACACGGCACCACAGGTGGCGGCACAACCCGCATCGGGCAGCTCGCCTTCGGCGATGCCGTGGCCGTAGGCCTGCACGGACCAGTTCAGGTCTTTTACCGGCCCGAAGACATCCAGCTCAGCCCTATGACAGGGGAGACGCCAGCTGATGCTGGCTTGGCTGCACACGTGGAGCGGATTGTCCACACGCGGCCGCTGGCCCGCGTCACCCTCGGCTGCGACCCGCCCGTCGCGGCGCTGATGCTGCACCGAGACATTGGCCGCCTCCAGCTCACGGCCGGCGACCGGGTGCAGGTCGGCCTGCCGCCAGGCGGCCTTCGCGTTTTCCCGGCCGACTGAACCCAGCCGGGCGCTGTTAGTGTGGGCCAGCCACGTGGCCCTTTTCGGTTTTGAGCGACCAGGACTGGGTTGTGGTAGCCGGGCCTGGGAGCCTTTCACCAGGCCCGGCGCGCTTCAGGGTAATGCGGGGGATGTGAACCGTCCCGGGTTTGATGCCGCTTCCTTCCTTGAGGAGGATGCAGATCATGCCCAACAGGTACCCCGCCGAACAGCGGCAGCGCGCGACCCGGATGGCTCTTGAGCGGCTCGATGAGTACGGCTCGGCGTGGGCAGCAGCCCAGGTGCTGGGGCCAAAGCTCGGGGTCGGTTCGGAGACGTTGCGCAAGTGGGTGCTGCAGGCCCAGGCCGGCGCCGGGCAGCGGCCCGGCCCGGCCAGTGACGAACTGGCGGAGATCAAGCGGCTGAAGAAGGAGAACGCCGAGCTGCGTGAGGCCAACGAGATCTTGAAGGCGGCCTCGATTTTCTTCGCGGGGGAACTCGACCCTCGCCACCGCTGATCTGCCAGTTCATCGACGAGCAGCGCGCCGATGGGCGCGGGGTCGAGTCGGTCTGCGCCGTACTGCGTGAGCAGGGCGTGCAGGCTGCCCCGCGCACCTACCGGGCGTGGGGGCGCAATACCGCGCCGGCGCGGGCGGTCAGCGACGCGGCGATTGCCGGCCGGCTGCGGCAGCTGCGCACCGGTGGGCCCGGCGGCCGCCCGCTGCCGGAGGTGCTCTATGGGCGCCGGAAGATGACCGCGTGGCTGGCCCGCGCCGGCTTCCCGGGCGTGTCCAGGCACACCGTGGACCGCCTGATGCGCCAGGAAGGCATGCGAGGGCTGGTCCGTGGCCGCAAGGTTCGCACCACCATCGCGGCCAAGGACGGCCGGCGGGCCCGGGACCTGCTCAACCGGCACTTCCGCACCGCTGCACCGAACCGGGCCTGGGTCACCGACTTCACCTACGTGCCGACGTGGTCCGGGTTCGCTTACGTTGCGTTCGCGATCGACCTGTACTCGCGGGCAATCGTGGGCTGGTCGGCCTCCACGGCTAAAGACGTTGCGTTCGTCGAGTCCTGCCTGGCCATGGCGCTGTGGCGGCGCGATCACACCGGCCGGCCAGTGCCGCCAGGGATGATTCACCACTCGGATGCGGGATCGCAGGCCAGGTTCAAGGGGTCGTCGCAACACCGCCTTGCTGGGCCGGGTATAGGAACTCGTCGAGCGCCTCTGCTGGTGTCTTCCAGCCGAGGGTCTTGCGGGGGCGGCCGTTGAGAGCGGCGGCGACGGCGGCCAGGTCGTCCGGGGCGTGGCGGCTGAGGTCGGTGCCCTTGGGGAAGTACTGGCGCAGCAGGCCGTTGGTGTTCTCGTTCGTGCCGCGCTGCCAGGGGCTGTGCGGGTCGCAGAAGTAGATCTCGATGCCGGTGCCGGTGCGCAGTTGCGCGTGGCCTGCCATCTCCGCGCCCTGGTCCCAGGTCAGCGAGCGGCGCAGCTGGCTGGGCA
>WNFX01007041.1_pt1 | contig 10602 bp, 10 predicted proteins | sample 5400111 | NCBI WGS metagenome assembly WNFX01 (sample SAMN13153363, study PRJNA577476) | soil metagenome | isolation source: 40 cm soil or saprolite under grassland replicate 1 | place: USA:California | collected 2016-06-15 | reverse complement strand
GTGACCAAAGTTGATGAAAAAGGCGAAATGGATATAAAAACAAGAGGCTCGAAAATTTTTCGCATTTTAGAAGTGATCAAAGAAGTACCTGATAAATTGTATAGCGGTGCCATTGTAAATTATCCTGAAACAAATGAAGAAGGTAACCGAGAACTAATGAAAAAAGTAATGAACAGCATTCGTGAACTACATAAGCTACTCAAGGTGGACAAAGATTTTAGAAAGATAGATGAAGAGGTAAAAGCCTATGATGTGGCACATCATGTGGGCCTTTCTTTGGAAGAAGAATATGAAATGCTACATCTCTTACAAGAGCGCCAGAGACAAGAATATTTGAAACGGCATCTGACCAAGGTAATTCCTCTTGTAGCTGAGATGGAACAATTAAGAGAAAAAATAAAACTGAATGGTCATTTCAGAAACCTTTCAGGCCTTGGATTTAGTTGATTGTCTTTCAGTTTTTATTTCGACTTTTGCCGCCTAAATTGTTTCACTTGGCCTCTTTTACGCTTTGTTTCGATTTTGGCAATACGAGATTAAAGGCTGCATTGTTTGTTGATTCAGCATTGGAAGAAATAATTGTGCTGAAAGACGAATCTGTTGACACCGTTAAACTACTGATTGATCAGTTTCAACCAAAAAAAACGATCCTTTCTTCGGTTATCAATCACGATCCGCAAATTGAAAACCTGCTTTCCTCAAAAACAAAATTTCACAAACTAAATCATCTCACAAAACTTCCGTTTACTACGCCGGTTGGCAAACCTGAAACTATTGGCGCTGACAGGTTAGCCTTAGCGGCAGCGGCTGTTTATTTTTATCCCCGAAAAAATAATCTTGTCATCGGCTTGGGCACATGCATCACTTACAATTTCATTACTAAGTCAAATGAATTTGTCGGAGGCGCTATATCGCCAGGTATGGAGATGCGTTTGAAATCATTGAATCATTATACAGCTAAGCTACCATTATTAAAAGCAGATTGGAATGTTCCATTAATCGGATATGATACAACCACAAATATTCTTTCAGGAGTTGTAATTGGAATGGCTAAAGAGATCGATGGTTTTGTAAATGCCTATGAAGAAAAGTTCGGGAACTTTAACTCGCTTTTAACCGGGGGTGATACAGACGTTTTGGCTTCCCATTTAAAAAAGAAGATATTTGCAGACCCCGAACTAATTTTTAAAGGTTTATATGCGATCAGTGAAGTCAACAACCCTTAAGAAAATCAGTGCTTTGAGATTGAAAAAATTAACTGCCGGTGCAGTTTTCTCCATAATCAACATCGTTGTTTTAGCACAGGATAATTCTCCTTACTCACGCTACGGATTGGGTGATCTTGCTCCCAGAACAAATATAGTAACCCGCGGCATGGGCGGTTTCTCGGCAGGCTATGCTGATCCGCTTTCAATTAATTTCAATAACCCTGCCTCTTATTCCTCATTTCTTTCATACCGTGAAGAACGATCAAAAAAGTCAACATCGGGGAGAGTGTTATTTGATGTGGGTTTGAACTTCGAGAACCATAATTTGAGAGAAGGTAACACAACGCAAAAGTTTACCAGTAGCAATGCATTGTTTTCTTATATGCAGTTAGGTTTGCCGTTGAAAAGAAATTGGGGATTAAATTTTGGACTGCGACAAATATCAAAAGTCGGTTATAAAATTGTTCATCTTGAAAGGTTGCTTGACCCGGATACCGGCAATCCAATTGACAGCTCATTTACGGAATTCTCGGGTGATGGCGGTACCTTTCTGGCAACAACTGGAACGGGCTTCGCTATTAAAAATTTAAGCGTTGGTATCAACTTCGGTTATTTGTTTGGCAAAAAAGAATTTGCTACTAAAAGAGCATTTCTTAATGATACAGTAGCTTATAACAGCTCTAATCACACTACAAACACCTCATTTGGGAATATATATCTAAATGGCGGTATGCAATACAAAATTGATTTGAATAAGAAATTGTTGCTGCGGCTTGGTGCTTACGGCAATTTAAAGCAAACGCTCAACGCTGAACAAGATATTTTAAGAGAAACGTTTAGGCGCACCGCCAGTGGTGATGTGCAACTTGATAGTGTATTTGACCAAAAAAATATAAAAGGAAAAGTTATTTACCCATCCGGATATGGTTTCGGGTTTGTATTTGAAAAGAAAATTGATCAACAAAATAACAAATACGCTACCTGGTTGTTGGGTATTGACCTTGTTCAAAATAACTGGAGCCAATACCGGTTTTATGGAGCCACAGATTTGGTAAAAAATAATTGGGAGTTAAGACTTGGCGGGCAGGTAAGACCTGAACCTAAAAGAAATTATTTCAGCAATGTAGCCTACCGTGCTGGCTTTTTTATCGGGAAGGACTATATCCAGGTTGGAAGGGATTTGCCTATGGCAGGATTGAGCTTCGGTATGGGGCTTCCATTGGCGAACTATAACCAGCTGGCACGCACCCAGGCTTCTATCATCAATCTTTCACTCGAATTCATAAAAAGAGGCAATAATGACAATTTGCTAAAAGAAAATCTTTTTCGCGTATCCGTTGGACTTTCTTTAAGCGATCTTTGGTTTGTGAAGAGAAAATATGAGTAGATACTCAGGTTCTAAGTGAAAATATTTGCTGTGAATTTTTTAAAAAAGATAAATAGCGATGAGGACGATGAAAGGATTGCGACGCAAGGGACGATTAATAGCAGCGATGCAGCTGGTATTAAAATAAATGTCATCGTGGCAGCCTTTGTATTCGGCTGCTTTTTTATTTCCGCTTGCGAGAATAGCGAAAAGATGATTGAAGATTGGACGAAAAGGAAAGTAATGGTTGAAGAGGCAAAGAATATTGAAAGTTATCTGAGCCAGGAGAGTAAGGTAAAAGCGAAACTTACCGCACCATTAATGTTGCGATATGAAACCGATACAGTTTATTTTGAGTTTCCAAAAACCCTGCATGTAGATTTTTATGACGACAGCACCAAAATTGAAAGCTGGCTTGATAGTAAGCACGGAAAATATTTCGAAAACCTGAATAAGGTATATCTCTGGGACAGTGTAGTGGTGATTAACAGAAACGGAGATACCTTGAAGAGTGCAGATCTCTGGTGGGATCAGAATACGAAATTATTTTACACAGATAAATATGCCGAATACCGAACAAAGGAGAAACAAATCTTTCCCGGCAAAGGACTTGAAGCCACCCAGGATTTTGCAAGAATAACTTTTAAAAAACCAACGGGGACAGTATTGGTTTCAGATAAAGAATTTCCGAAATGATTTGATTAAAATTAAAAGTCCCTCATAATCTATGAAGGACTTCTAAATTCCTTTTGAGAGCGAGCCTAATTCTGTCGGCGTTTTCGGGGTTAAGGAAATAATTCCTAAGTAAAACTGTTTTCAGTTGGATATTTGGACTTAAACGGGACTTGGTTTTTCAAGGAAAGTTGACTGATACGTCTTTTGGTTTTCAAGGATTCGGAAATCTCTTTTACGGACGTTAGATGGTTTTTTCAAATGATACTGGATATTGGTATCAATCAACTTCAAGTCAAAAGTAGTCTTCACATTTCCTTAGCACAAGAGAAGAACTGCTCATTCTCATAATTGTTGAATTTACTGTGACATTAGTAAATATTCGAATTTGTTCTTAATCCAGATCAATTAATTAGTTTTTCTACCTTCATTTCCTCCTTAATATCATACATCTATGTCTTTTGAAAATAAAACAGTTCTAATTACGGGTGCAAGTCGTGGCATAGGTAAGGCTATTGCACTGCGACTGGCAACCGGGGGGGCCAATATTGTCATAGCTGCAAAAAGCATAGAAGAAAATCCCAAATTAGGCGGAACAATTTTTTCTGCTGCCAAAGAAATTGAAGAAGCGGGTGGTAGAGCATTGCCTTTACAATGTGATGTACGGTTTGAAGATCAGATACAACTGGTGATACAAAAAGCTGTCGAAAAATTTGGTGGTATTGATATTATTATAAATAATGCATCAGCAATTTCACTCACACCAACTGAGCAAACAGAAACCAAGCGTTTCGATCTGATGCATGGCATCAATGTACGCGGAACATTTATCATAACAAAAGCATGCATCCCTTATTTAAAAAAATCTTCCAATGCTCATATTCTTACTTTATCTCCGCCATTGAATCTGCATCCTAAATGGTTTGCCAATCATGTAGCTTATACAATTTCAAAGTATAGCATGAGCATGATGACCATTGGTTGGGCAGCCGAATTTAAAAAAGATAAGATTGCTGCGAATGCATTGTGGCCACGAACAACAATTGCCACCGCGGCCGTAAGAAATTTGTTGGGCGGCGAAGCATTGATGAAAATGAGCCGTACTCCGGAGATTCTTGCTGATGCCGCCTATTATATTTTAAAACAGCCGTCCACTGAATGCACGGGTAATTTATTTATTGATGAAGAAGTTTTGAAGAAAGAAGGAATAAATGATTTTACAAAGTATTCCGTAAGTCCTGGTCAACAACTAGTGAATGACCTTTTTATCTAAAAAGATTCAGCGAATCAACAATGAGAAAATTATTTAAACCTATTTTTTTTTCTTTTCTGCTCAGTTCAATCCTAACTTCAGTGAATGCGCAGAAAAAAGTCAGTGCTGCTCCAACTGATAAGCTTAAACAAGAAGCCATAGTTGATATTGAAGGCAAATACGCGGAATACAAAGAAATCGCTTTGCAAATCTGGGATTATGCTGAAGTAGGATATAAGGAGGTAAAAAGTTCTGCCTTGCATCAGCAAACGTTGCGAGACAATGGATTTATAGTGCAGGCAGGCGTTGCTGAGATACCAACTGCTTTTGTTGCGACATATGGCAGTGGCAAACCCGTTATTGGCATTTTAGCCGAGTTTGATGCCTTGCCTGGTTTATCGCAAGAAGCAATACCCGAAAGGAAACCAATTATCGGTAAAGATGCTGGCCATGGTTGTGGTCATCATTTATTTGGCACCGCTTCTGTCGCCGCGGGGATTGAATTGAAAAAAATGATTGAGGAAAAAAAATTGCGGGGTACCGTTAAAGTATTTGGTTGCCCTGCTGAAGAAGGTGGGAGTGGAAAAGTATATATGGTTCGTGCTGGTCTGTTCAAGGATATAGATGTGGTTATTCACTGGCATCCCGGCGATGCAAACAAAGTTACTATGACAAGCGCACTCGCTAACATCTCTGCTAAGTTTCGTTTTTATGGATTAGCTGCACACGCATCGGCATCTCCTGATAAAGGCAGGTCTGCACTTGATGCCGTTGAGGCGATGGATAATATGGTAAATATGATGCGTGAACATATACCGCAGGAAACGAGGATACACTATGTCATTACGAATGGAGGTAAGGCTCCCAATGTAGTTCCGGAATTTGCAGAGGTATATTATTATGTTCGCCACCCGCAAAAAGACATAGTAAAACAAATTTTTGCAAGAGTAGTAAAAGCAGCAAATGGAGCGGCTATGGGAACTGAAACAAAAATGGAATATGAAATTATCGGGGGCACACATGATTTACTAATAAATAAAACCCTGGGCGAGTTAACGCAAACAAATTTGGAAAAAGTAGGAGGAGTTAATTACACGGCAGAAGACATTGAGTTTGCAAAGAAAATGCAAGCAACATTTGATTTTAAATTCCCGTCCATTGAAACAGCCTCAACCGTGCAAAAACTTAATGCAAATACAGGTGAAGGTAGCGGTTCAACCGATGTAGGGGATGTGAGTTATGTAGTTCCTACTGTTGGTTTGAGTGCCGCTACCTGGGTGCCCGGTACGCCGGCACATAGCTGGCAGGCGACTGCCTGCGGAGGAACTGATATTGGAATCAAAGGATTGATGGTAGCAGCGAAGACAATGACATTGACTGCAATTGATCTGTTTACAAATCCGGATATTATTATTAAAGCAAAGCAGGAGTTCACCCAGGCTATAGGAAACTACAAATATGAACCTCTGTTGGGTGATAGAAAGCCTGCATTGAATTACAGAGATTGAATAAAGTAGGTTATTGCTCCTCTCTTTTTTCTGGTCTCATCATTGGAAATAAAAGCACATCCTGGATAGAAGGCTGATCTAATAATAACATACAAATTCTGTCAATTCCAAAACCAATACCTGAAGTTGGCGGCATGCCATATTCAAGGGAGCGAAGAAAATCATAATCAATAAACATTGCCTCCAGGTCGCCTCTTTCCATGAGCTTCACTTGTTCTTCAAAACGTTCACGCTGATCGATGGGATCATTTAATTCACTGTAAGCATTCGCAATTTCTTTCCCATTTACCAGCAATTCAAATCGTTCAACAAGCCCTGGTTTGCTTCGATGCTTTTTTGTAAGGGGGCTCATCTCAACGGGATAATCAATAATAAATGTAGGCTGTACAAAATGATCTTCGCATTTATCACCGAATATTTCATCAATCATCTTTCCTTTACCCATTGTATTGTCGACATGGATATCTAATTGGCTGCATACGCCGCGAATTTGCTCCTCATTCATTGTTGAGATATCGAAGCCCGTGTATTCTTTGATAGCATCGTACATGCTAATGCGTCGATAAGGAGCTTTGAAATCAACTTCCTTTCCCTCGACCGTTACTCTGGTTGTTCCATTTACAGCCATTGCTGTTTTTTCCATCAGCTGTTCTGTAATTTCCATCATCCACAAATAATCTTTGTAGGCTACATAAAATTCCAGCACCGTAAATTCAGGATTGTGTGTACGGTCCATTCCTTCATTACGGAAGTTGCGGCTGAATTCATATACCCAGTCAAACCCGCCAACGATTAAACGTTTTAGATAAAGCTCATTCGCAATACGCAGATACATGGGAATATCCAAAGCATTATGATGAGTTATAAAAGGCCTTGCTGCTGCACCCCCCGGAATGGATTGCAAAACAGGCGTGTCAACTTCTAATGCGCCACGCTCATTTAAAAAATCACGTATGGCATTTATGAGTTTAGTTCGTTTGATAAACGTTTCCTTTACCTGCGGATTGATAATTATATCGGCATAACGCTGACGGTATTTGAATTCAGGATCAGTTACCGCATCAAAAGTTTGTCCCTCTGCTTCTTTTACAATCGGTAAGGGCTTTAATGATTTTGTCAGCACCGTTAATTCCTTAACGTGGATGGATATTTCACCTGTTTTTGTTTTAAAAACAAAACCTTTTACGCCAATGATATCTCCAATGTCAATCAATTTTTTCCAAACTATATCATATAGAGATTTATCCTCGCCGGGGCAGACGTCATCCCTGCGTATATACAATTGAATTCTCCCATGAGCATCCTGGAGCACCGCAAAATTTGCTTTACCCATGTCCCTTACACTCATGATGCGGCCTGCAATGCAGATATCAGCCAACTCATCTTTTGTCTCTTCAGAAAAATGTTCTTTTATAAAAGCAGAATTGGTAGTAACCGGATAAAGTGACGCCGGGTAGGGATCAATCCCCATCATGATCATTTCAGCTAATTTTTCCCTTCGTATCTCCTCCTGTTCTGATAAGTTTAGACTCATGATTATTTTAAAAAGTGCAGCAAAGGTACTTGTTGAAAAGTAGATTAACAAAGCACTCTAACGGAATCGAAGCCGGTATGCCAAGGATGTTCTGAAATAAAAATTATCATTTTTATAATCAGTCTGCAGATGAATATTCTTACCCTTAAATCCAAAACAATACCGGCGAAGAATGGTATAACCTATCTCTGCATTCAATACGAATTTCTTTGAGAAATAAACGTCGCTAAAAACACCGAACTGGTTATCGTCAATTCTCATATAATTTTTTGCCGAGCAATCACCACTAAAACACGGATCAATGGTTGGAAGCCTATAAGAGTTAGTCAGGGCTCTGAATGTTGAGCCATAATAAAATGTTTCATTCACCTTATGTTCGAAGGACATGTTTCCTGGTAATACTCCAAAAAGATTATTCTTTTCATTTATCTTCCAATCAATACCGATAAGTGGAATAAAATAATTGCCAAAGAACTCTTTATTATAATAAAGGCCAAACTTGAGAGATGCAAATTGGTTTCTTTTCCAGGTGGTCAAAATAACTCCGCCGTATTGCCATGGATCTTCAATTTTCTTTTCTGCCTGTTTATTGCGGCGTAAAATAAAACTTGATAAAAGATTCCAGTTTTTAAAAATATCTTTTTTCAAAAACCCCAATAAAACTCCCTGGCTCACCACATGAAAATCTTTAGTTGAAACATTTCCCTGGTTGTGATCAAAAAAAGGATTGAGAATAAATGCATCCCCACCTTTTTTTAATTCAATAGGAAGTGTGACGCTCATATTAAAAAAATTTGACCTTGCTGCGTCTGTTTTGTTTCCTAATTCAGGAGAATAACTATAATTGAACCTTGCAATATCAATATAAGGTTGAGCAAATAAGGCAGATGAAAAACAAAAAGCAACGGGCAGTATAAATTTTTTCATGGTGAATAGTTACAACTATTTCTAAATTTATTGAGTCATGCTTCACTGATCGCCTTTATCTCTGACACTAAGTTTTTCGTCGATCATAGATGAAATCGAATATCTACGGCTTGCCTTTTTTTCTTTTTTATAATAAAAAGTAATAATTCTTTCAGGTATTTTTTTGTTGTTCTTAGGAAGGGTTCCAAAAATGCGATCCCACCAGCTAGTGCTAATTCCAAAACAGGTATCAGTTTCTTTGCAGTGATGAATAACGTGATAATGCACCAATCGCGGAAAAACTTTTTTTGACCATTTCTGATGGAGAAAATAGTGCATCAGGAAAAACCAGAATATTCCTGTTTCCAGTCCTGCTAAGATTAGCAGGTACTCATTTATCCATAAAGAAAAAACAATGAGTGTAACACCGATCAGTATCATAATGAGACGTTGTTTTCCAGAAACGCTTATTTCAGTAGGATGAGTATGATGATGATGGTGCCGCTGAACAAGTGAATCATTTTTGTTTACATCTTTTGCATGATTCCAGAAGCGGTGCAAAATATATTCAGCAAACGTCCAGGTAAACCATCCTGCGAAAAATAAAATAAAGGGGAAGGCGGAATTAAAAAATTCTGCAAATTCGATTGTGATAAATAACATAGGTGTAAGAAGCAGGAAAAAGATAGTAAAGCATTTTATTTGCTGAAATTGAGATTTGATGAATGAAATTGTCATAAAATAATTTTTAATAGTTGAGTAACCAGATATCGCAATACTTTGTCAATTATTGACTAGTAGAATATTTGATGAATAAAACGAGTGGTGAATTTCAATTTCCCGTAATACTCCATCCTTATACCAGTAATAATTATAATTACCGTCAGGCAACGTGATTTTATACTTGTGAGCGTCCATTTTTTGTATTGTCAGGAATGTCTCAAAATTGTCGGAGTAGACGGCAGTTATATTCACAGGTTCTTTGCTGAAAAGGCAAAGCATATTATAGGTAATGGGATAGACCTTTGATATACTTGCACTCGCACCCGTATGAATCAGGTACCGGTTATTCTCCACCTGGTGCTGTTTATTTGCTTTTTCATTCCCGTTTAGTTTCCTGTAGATGGATGAGTGCTGCAATACGCCATTTGAATAGACCGCTTCTTCTTTAGCATGCGCGTTAAAACTAAAAATGAACTTCGTTTTTACCTCTGACTCAGTTTGTAAATAATTCATATTGCCGGAATTTGATTCCGTAAAACGAACCGTGCCCACTTTGTTGCCATTGCGAAGAATTTTGTAGTTGAGCAAGCGGTTTTGCGAATGGCTCTTTAATGAAAAAAATGGAATGACGAGTAGCAAAATGCATGCAATGCGGAATAATTGGTTTTTTATTTTTTTTAAATCGATTCCAGAATTTTTGTTCGCATGGTTTCGCCTGTAGCGCCGAATAAGCCAAAAGATAAGTGCGGGGATCATAATTTTTTTTTGAATAGTTAATTGAAATTTTTTTCCAGTAAAAAGAAATAAGGGTTAACTGACATTGTGTATTCAATAAAATAAGGAGCCTCCCCAATTTTCACGTCAATGAAATTTTCAGCCGGGATCACCTCCCATATGAAGGAGCTATTTTTTTGTGAAGGATATTCAGGAATATCAGGAAGAATTTCAAAGATCAACCCATTCCAGCATGCTCGTTGTAATTGAGCTTCTAAGGAATTATCTTGTTGCTGGCAATCTTTGTCGCAAAATTGGCTTTTTGAAAAAGTAGTGCCTGTACAAAGAAGCACTTCGTGGTTAGTGGCTTTTTGTTTCATACTCAGTAGTTTTTGAATTCTGATACCAAGCTACTGTCCGGTAAAGCCTTTTTATAACTGAATTTTGCGGTTGACCATTGTGGTTTGGTAATTTTTACTAACCGGAATGGAGTGTATCTTGTATTCTTAAAAAAAACCCTTAATTTGAATGAAGCAGAAGAAGTAGTTGTAATTTTTGCAAAAGAAGTATTCGCTTAAGGCCGCCAAGTACATACAAAATGTCCACGAACAATGCCCAGGAATTTTTATTTCAGCGGATAAAAGAAATGTTACCCGCATCGGCTTCGCTCACAGATGCAGTGTCAGAAATTTTGCATGTAAGTAATGACAGCGCTTATC
>WNFX01007039.1_pt1 | contig 10604 bp, 6 predicted proteins | sample 5400111 | NCBI WGS metagenome assembly WNFX01 (sample SAMN13153363, study PRJNA577476) | soil metagenome | isolation source: 40 cm soil or saprolite under grassland replicate 1 | place: USA:California | collected 2016-06-15 | reverse complement strand
GCTTTGATGAGGCACTGCAAATCATTGTTCCCCTCCTACGAGAAGGCCACGTCGATTTCCAGGGACAGTACTACCAGGTTCGCAACTGCGTTCTGCGCCCGCGCGGTCCCTCACCTGCTGGTCCACGCATTTTGATCGGTGCTCGCCGTCCACGCATGTTACAACTCGTCGCCCGCTTCGCTGACGCATGGAACACCGCCTGGCATACCGATACTGCCACAGTCAAAGAGCGCTATGAACCACTCGCACAAGCCTGTACAACTATAGGACGCGATCCCGCCACTATCGAGATCACAGTGGGCACTGAAGTTCGTCTCCAAACACGTAAAGACGATGGATCGCCTGATAACGCTATCTCAGGCACACCGGAAGAGATAGCCGGTCGCCTGCAAGACTTTGCCAGTGTGGGCAACTCACACCTGATCGTCTCGCTCGATGCAGTCACACCCGCCAGTATTGAACAGTTGGGCCACATTGCTGAACTGGCGCGCCAGCTATGAAGTGAAAAGCAGGCTTTCTGGAAACGGTAGATAATCTATCACACAGGTGATTGTTTCACTTTTAGTTAGAGGAGACATTCCAAGGGCCTGATTCACCGGTTGGCTGTTTATGCTGATCAAGGGCCTCAAAGGTTCCCGTTAAATCCCCACCAATTTTGATGTACCCATCAAACGAAAGGAATGATGAACTACCCAGCACGGCCACGGTGAATTGGAGATGTCCTGTAGTAGTGACAGCCCCTGTGAAAGGGCCAACCAAACCGAGACCTGTGAAGTGACCGGAAATTCTTCCACCGTTTTGGTGAATTTGTGTGAGGAACATACTTGTTTTTTGGCGATTCATAAGGTCAAGAACAGTACCTGCATACGAGGCAACAATATCTGGATACGCCGAGACTCCTGGGGTAAGTGTGGAAAGAGCCGAAGTAGCAGATGTCAACGTTGATCGAGGAGTGGAGGGTGCAGGAGTACGAGTGACTCCCTGCCCAATAGAAGGGGTACTGCTAAGTCGTAGAACAATTGGTAGGAGAGCGGTGCCAATGGCTACAGTAAGAATGATTGCGAGTAGGATAGGCAAGAATGCCCTTTGTTTTCTCGATTTAAAAGTATGAGCCTGATGTTGCAGTGCTGGAGGTGAAGTTGTCAAACGTTTAAGTTGTTGTTCAGGAATAACCTGATGTTGAGTTGGAACTAATGATTTGTGACGAGGCGTAACCACCTGCTGCGATGGAGTATGGCTGGTCAACTCCTGCCAGAACTCCTCTACTGTATTGAAACGATCATCACTACTGATGCTCATCGCTCGCTCAATAGCCATTGCACCGGCCCATCGTATAGAGGGGTTGACAAGGTGTACTGGTTTGAGAGGGTCAAGTCCTTTGCTACCTGTGACTCGTGCAATTGCATCAATGGGAACGGTGCCGGTTAACAAGGTGTAGAGCGTTGCTCCAAGGCCATAAATATCTGTACGAGGATTGGTGCCGCTTCCATACTGCTCTGGCGCTGCATAGCCAGGTGAACCATGACGAATAATTGATGTAGTGCTATCTTCGATGTATTCCTTAGCAAGACCAAAATCGACTAGAACAGCCTCACCACTTTTCGTTGATACGATGATGTTGGATGGTTTGATATCTCTATGCACGATCGGCGGATTTTGACTATGAAGATATATCAGCGCATCGACGATAGGTTTCATTATGGCCAGAACCAGGCGTAACGAAAAACACCGTTCTGGTTGCTCTATGAGCAAGTCATCCAGGTTTCTTCCCTCGATGTAATCCATGAGCATGTATACCCGTTTGAGTTTTTCATATTCAAACACCTTGTAGACATGGGGTAATGCCCTGTGATTGAGTCTCTTGAGCACCGCTGCTTCAAAGATGAAGCGTTCGCGGTCTGGCTCGTTTGGATCAATTATCTCTTTGAGAGCAAACAAGCGCTCTTTGACAGGCCGGGTCCTGACCAGATAGACAGCGCCAAATCCCCCTTTACCTAAAAGGCTCTCTATGAGATAGCGTTCTCCATCAGGATGTTGGATTGTGGCGCCAATAGGGAGTGTCATCTGTTCTTGTAGCACGTTGTACCTCGTACACCTATAAAATTATCTCTTCATTATTGGTTGAGGTTTCTAGTCGAAGCCCGGTTCATAGTACTAAATCACTCGAAAAAAGTCAATTAGATTTGTTTTTCGCAGCTCATTTTATAGCATCTCGCTTTACTTGGAGAATAATCAGATAAATTAGCATCTCTTGCTTTAGTAAGCTCGATAACATTACAATAGATATTAGCTAAAAATAGTTACTTTATTTCGCATAAATCGTTTGTAATCAACGGGATGTTATCTAGTATTTATGCGAATCTAAGCACATCTATGGGGAAGGAGATGCAATAGTGAGAATGAAACATTTTTTGGCCTTACTAGTTAGTCGTTTGTACTTAGGTCTCGGCATCATTGGTATCATTGCTTTTGCTGTTCTCTTTGGCATACAGAGCCAGAAGGCTTTAGCTCAAAGTCCTTCTTACGTGCGTGTTATTCATGCTTCGCCCTTTGTTGGAACTGCTGACGTCTTTGTTGATGGCTCAAAGTTGCTCAGTAGCTTTCAGTTCGGGACGGTTACTGACTACGTAGCTATCCCCGCGGGGCCTCATAAAGTACAAATCGCTCTACTCGGGAAGGGCATTAACGCAGCGGTCATATCACAAACATTGGCAGTCAGCCCTGGTGCAGTCTACACCGTGGCTGCGACCGGTGCGACACCATCAAGCCTGGCGCTGCAGGTTTTTAGTGATAGTAATCTCCTCTCACCAGGCACTGCCAGGCTACGGGTGTATCAGCTCTCTCCTGATGCAGGTACCGTTAGCGCAGATACCGGGGGAAAAACATTACTAAGTGGAATAGACTACCAGAGTGCCAGTAACTACATTGCGATTCCTGCAGGTACGTATACCTTAGGTGTGGACTCTCCTGCTAACAATACATCCCTCCACGTTTCAGCAACGCTCAAAGCCAATTCTGTGACAAGTGTTTTCGCTGTCGGGCTTATCCACGGTTCCCCGAATATTCAGCTCGTTACCGCGCAGGTTCAAGGTCTTCCTGGCGTGCCAAACACCGGGAGCGATCCAAATGCGCTCCCAAGAGAAGATAATGTGCAACCCCCGGCTTCGTGGATATGGCTTGTAGGATTTATGTCGCTCTTACTTATTGGTAGTAGAATCTTTGTACGTCGCCTGGTAGTTAAGCGGTAATGAGGAATTTAAGAAGGTTGTGCGTCTTATGCATGCTTTCCCCCTGCGAGCGTGCCTACTTGCCTTAATAGTGGCACTGGTGTTATCTGCTTGTGCCTCTGCCTCGGCTTCTGAAGTGTCGGAGGCACCCATCTCACATGCACTGAACACGAATGCCACACAGACCGTTCTCCCGAGAGGGAAAACGAAGCTAGCAGCAAACCCGGTACGCCTGGTCATCCCGGCTATTACAATCAACGCTCCTGTGGAGTGGATAGGTACGCAGTCGAATGGTGATTTGGCGACCCCGACACAAAATCCATGGGAGGATGTTGGCTGGTACAATCTAGGTCCGCATCCAGGTGAACGCGGAAGTGCAGTAATTGATGGGCATCTGGATCGTCCAGGAGGATTACCAGCAGTATTTTGGCGTTTACGTGATTTGCACGTTGGTGACGAAGTACTGCTGATGAATACCTCTGGGAACACATTGCGCTTCCAGGTGACACGTATTGCGCTCTACACAGCGCAGGAGGCACCTATTCAGGATATTTTCGGTAATTGGGGAGGAATCTATCTCAATTTAATCACCTGCGCGGGAGATTGGATTCCTAGTCAGCATCAGACAAATCAGCGGTTGGTGGTCTATACATCTTTAGCTAAAGTGTAATAAATACATCAAAGGAACAGCAGAGCTGTCGGGCGGCTCTGCTGTTCCTTTGACTGATTACTTATCCTTCTCCCCACCCGTCAGTGCCGCCTGTGCCGCAGCCAACCGTGCCACTGGCACCCTGAACGGCGAACAACTCACATAATCCAATCCCACCTCGTTGCAGAACTCGATACTATCAGGATCTCCGCCATGCTCACCGCAGATACCCACTTCCAGGTCTGGGTTCGCCTTGCGACCTTTCTCAACCCCCATCCGCACCAGTTGCCCCACACCGTCACGGTCTAGCGTCTGGAAAGGATTGGTAGCGAGAATCTTCACCTTCTCTTTAGCTCCAGGTTCCTCCAACCCATCGACATACTTCAGCAGGAACTTGCCCTCAGCATCATCACGGCTAATGCCAAAGGTCGTCTGTGTCAGATCATTCGTGCCAAAACTGAAGAATTCGGCTACGGTCGCGATCTGGTCAGCAGTTAACGCAGCCCTGGGTAGTTCGATCATCGTCCCAAATTTGTATTCAACTGCAGAGCCGACCTCGGCAGTAATTTCCTGTGCTACGGCCTCGAGCTGTCGGCGTACTTCCTTCAACTCATTCACATGCCCGACCAGCGGAATCATGATCTTGGGATGGATCTTCTTCCCCTCTCTGGCAAGTTCTAATGCCGCCTCCAGGATCGCTCGAGTCTGCATCACATTGATCTCGGGGTAGAGCAGCCCCAGTCTGCAACCGCGCAGGCCCAGCATTGGGTTCATCTCGCGCATGGCTCCCACCGCTTCCAGCATCTTGCGTTTCTCTTTCAGCTCTTGTGGGTTGCTTCCGGTTGTTTCAAGCCGCGTTACTTCCACCAGCAATTCTTCGTAAGATGGCAAGAATTCGTGCAGTGGTGGGTCGATCAAGCGAATTACTACAGGATAGCCCTCGCCGGTCTTGGGATTCACCATCGCCTCGAAAATCCCTTTGAAGTCGCTGCGCTGGAATGGCAACAACTGGTCAAGCGCCGCCTGCCGCTCCTCCTTGCTCTCCGCCAGGATCATCCTCTGCACGATAGGCAGGCGTTCTTGCTCCATAAACATGTGCTCGGTACGGCACAGTCCGATACCCTCAGCGCCGAAGACGATGGCACGTCGTGCATCACGCGGATAGTCAGCGTTTGCCCATACGCCCAGCTTGCGTATCGAGTCAGCCCACTCCAGCAGTTTCTTAAGATCAGCCTCTTTTTCAAAGTCGGCGGCCACCGTCTTAATAATGCCTGCAAAAACCTCGCCGGTCGCGCCATCAATCGAGATATCGTCCCCCTCCCGAATGACCATATCGGACCCGACTACGTGGAAGAGCCGCTCTTCCTCGTTGACGCGAATACCTTCGGCCCCTGCGACGCAGGGTAGGCCTAATCCGCGAGCTACAACAGCGGCATGGCTCGTTGCGCCACCGCGAGCAGTCAAAACGCCCTTGGCAACTAGCATTCCATGCACATCATCAGGGCTGGTTTCAGGTCGCACCAGCACGACAGGCGTCCCTGCCTTGCCCAGTTGTTCTGCGCGGTCAGCATTAAAAATGGCTTTACCACTAGCAGCACCGGGAGAAGCATTCAGCCCCTTCGCCAGCAGTCTCCCCTCATTCTCGGCCTTCTGCTTCTCAGATTCATCAAAGCGCGGCAGCAACAATTGATATACCTGGATTGGCTCGACACGCCTGATCGCTTCTTGCTCGCTAATAAGGCCCTCATTCACCATATCCACTGCTGCTTTGACAGCCGCCTGCGCGGTTCGCTTGCCTGCGCGTGTTTGCAGCATATAGAGATGGCCCTTCTCGACTGTGAATTCCATATCCTGCATATCGCGATAGTGCTGCTCCAGGCGTCGCGCGATTTCCTGGAACTGCTCGTATACATGTGGCAAATCTTCTTGCAGGCGAGCGATCTTTGAGGGTGTGCGAATTCCCGCTACCACATCCTCGCCCTGAGCATTCAGTAGATATTCACCGTATAGCTGCTTTTCTCCTGTGCTGGGATTACGCGTGAAAGCTACGCCTGTGCCGCTTTCGTTGCCCATATTGCCGAAGACCATGCTCTGCACATTCACAGCAGTTCCCAAATTGTGCGGAATCTTGTTGAAGTTGCGGTAGTCGATGGCCCGCTTGTTGTTCCACGATGAGAATACCGCCTCGATAGCCTTTTGTAGTTGCTTATACACATCCGTAGGGAACGGTTCACCTGACTGGCGTTCGGCAATCTGCTTAAATTCAACTACCAGCTTTTTAAGTTCAGACGCGGGAATCTCAGCATCACTCTTCACTCCCACTCGCTCTTTGTATGTGTCCAGCACACGCTCGAAATTCTGTGGATCGGTATCCAGCACAATCTTGCTGAACATCTGGATAAAGCGGCGATAAGCATCATAGGCGAAACGCTCGTCTCCTGTTAGCTTCACCAGCCCCTGCACCGTCTCATCGTTAATGCCAAGGTTGAGCACCGTATCCATCATTCCCGGCATCGAGAATTTAGCGCCTGAGCGCACTGAGACCAGTAACGGATTCTCCTTCTTACCAAATCCTTTACCGGTCTGTTGCTCGACAATCTTCAACGCCTCCGTTACCTGCTCCCACATGCCCTGCGGAAAGTGTTTGTCCACGTCATAATAAGCGTTGCATGCTTCAGTAGTGATCGTAAATCCCGGAGGAACAGGTAGTCCCGCGTTTGTCATCTCGGCAACGCCCGCGCCCTTGCCTCCAAGTAGGTCGCGCATCTTGGCGTTTCCTTCACTAAATAAGTACACCCATTTACGTGGTGACTGTTTCACCGCCTCATCCAGGCCCGATCGTGTAATTTGTTGTGTCACAAAAATCCTCCCAAAAACCAAATAGTATGCTTATGCATTCAAAACGATTGCTCTTGCCCAACGTAATACATGACGAGCGCTTTGGACATAACTAGCGGCCTGTTCAGCGCTGATCACCTCATCGGCCTCCTCTGGTGGTGTTTCCGCGTAAAAAAACTCTGGATGGAACGGCGTCAAAATCGCCAGCTCCTCTTGAATCTCCTCTGGCGCTCCCACCAAAATGCCAAGTGCTCGTAAATCGTGGTCATACATGCTTCGACGGCCAAAACGCAGTAAGCTCACAGACTGAGCGGCCTTCTCTGCTGCCTGATTACAAAAATCTGCGCACGCGAAGTGCCTTCCCAGGCCTAGTTCCACCCCTGCTGTTGCCATATCTTGTGCTGCTTCTGCAAATAATCCCAATGCTCCCTGGATATCACCACCTGGTGAATCGTCCGTGTTCTCGTCCTCAACTTCACTGTTATATGACCTTTTTGGTGGTGGAGCTGTCTCTGGAGTAAGGCTAACTCCCTCTAACAATAATCGTTCCAGCTCTGGGTCCCTATCTTGTGGCATCATTGGTAGCGTCCTCAAACACTTCATAACATGGGTACCTTTGCCTGGTCCCCGCATATATAATGCCGATTAACAAATGAATCCGGCCATCCGTAGTGCTTTGTCAAGCTTCATTTGACCGTGAGAAGTGTAGTGGCGCCCCTTGCGGGCGCCAGGTCCCACCCGCCGCTTGAAGGTTGACAGAGTAGTAGGTGCCGATTTATCGCGCACATCGCCGATTTATCGGCCCTCGCTGGCTTTTCCAGAGCAGGTGCGGTAGACAATACCGGCAAAGGATATCCAGTTCTATTCCGAATACCTTGCATATCTTATTCCCAGTAAAGCAGCATGTCAATATTGTCACCCTGAGCGAAGCGAAGGGACTGTCGCAATGGGCAGCGAGATGCTGAGCGCAGCGAAGCATGACAGGGCCCTACCTTTCCCTCGATTGTCACCCTGAGCGAAGCGAAGGGTCTAAGCGCTGCCCCCGGTTGTCACCCTGGGCGAAGCGAAGGGTCTCCCCGAGAGTAACTATAGTGTTATTGGAACTTCCCTTTCCTTCTCTACGTCATTACTATGAAAACAGTATTCGAACGTAAAAGGACGTTACCATACCTGCAATAACCAACTCTGGAAGGAGTACTCAAATGAAAACTCAGGATACCGGTGCCGCAGGTCAGCAGGTCACGCCTCCATCACCTGCTCGACCAAAGCGCAATCGTTGGCTGGCAGGTAGTGGAGCCATCATTGCGGTCATGCTGGTAGTCGGCTTGAGCGCGCTCGTATTTGCCCAGTTGAGACAGCACCAGGCCGGTCGGACCACACCTACACCGCCAATCGCGCAATGGAAGCAAGTGCTGACAGGCTACACGCTCACTTCCCTCATCGCTGCTCGTAGCAATCCTGCTGTTCTCTATGCCTGCGCAATACGCGAAACACCCAACACACCTTCCCAAAGCAACCAGGGGGTCGTCACTGTTCTGCGTAGCACTGACTTTGGTGACCACTGGCAAGATATCAGCAGCAAAGCCTCGCTCGGTAACACCTGCCAGCTTGCCGTCAATCCTGCTAACAGTAACGAACTCTATGCCGTCAGCAATATAAGCAGTTCACAACAACCTGGACTATTGAGACATAGTACCGACGGCGGGCAGACATGGGAAACAATCCGCCCACTGCTTCATCTCCCGAATGGCCTGGAGCCAGTGACATGGTCTGTGCAGCAAATCCAGATTGAAGGGAACCATCTCTTCGGCATGCAATGGATCATGCCGCGGCCTATGCCCTTTGGCCCACCCGTGCGACCAATCCTGAATCTCATGCCACGCCTGGTTACAAGCGTCGATGGCGGGCACAACTGGACCATCATCGATAATCAGTTCGCTTCTCAGAGACTTGGTGTGCACAGTTATGCCGTCGATCCCACGAACCCCAACACCATCTATGACCTGGTCGGGTTTTCATTGTTTCCTCTCAACCCCAGAGTTATTCCTACTTATGATCCTCTACCGGTAATTGGGCTTAATCAGGAACTCTTCAAGACAACTGATGGGGGAACAACATGGCAATCGATACTCAAAAACATTCCCTACGGATCGCAAGTGCAGCTCGCTACCGGTAAACCACAGGTTATATACGTAGGCGGTACAATTGGCCCACTTCCTCTTATCCCGAACACACCTCAACCGGATTATCCAATCCCAATAGGTTCATTTCATCTACAATTGAGCACAAATGGTGGTTTGAATTGGCAAAACGTAGCCATCCCCTCTACTATGCAAAGTATTCAGAACTGGTTTGTCAGCCCAGGTGGACAGGCCTATGCATCTCCTACCATTCCATTCAGTAGCCAGCCTACAGCCATCGTAGGTACTATCGTACCAACAACCCCCGTGCCTTTCCCAACAGGCAATCCCCAATCCGGTGTACAAGCAAATCCTGTAGGTGCCGATTTGTCGCGCCCATCGCCGATTTATCGGCCCTCGTCCCTTGTCTCCATACATACCCAGACTGTATCCGTAGTGCCTCCACAATTCATTCGACGCTACGATCCCAACACCAACAGTTGGAGTGATGTCACCAGGCCCCCAACCCCTGGTTTCATGCTACAGCTCACACCTGTGCAATCCACCAGCGGGGCCATTCTGTGGTTCGCCGGTCTCACTGCTAATGGTGTAGAAACCTTGTATCGCTACGTGGTGTAGATATAGGGAATTTTATTGCATAATAATCTTACCTCTAATCGTTTAAGATGTGTGAGGTGTGAACTACTAAACTTCATCCTACGTAATAATCAGGTAGTTATTCTCCAGGCTTATGAGCGGAAAGGAGCAAATCCCATGGTTTCTAATCAGGCTGTGTTTCCCTCGTCACCACAATGGAGTCTGCAGACAAACCCCTTGCGTACTGACATCCGGTTACTCTTCCAGGCGGCCATGCTCGTCTTTGTTATCACCGTCGGCATCGGCATACTCAATGGACTGCATCTTGTAGGTCAACTGAGCCAGGATGTTTTACTCACGCATGTCCATGCTGGCACGCTCGGTTGGATAACCCTCAGTGTCTTCGCGGTCTGTCTCTGGCTCTTTAGTGAAGGGAAAGCACCCACAGAGAAAAGCGGCTACGTTCGCGTGATGAGTATACTTGCTGCTATCTCCATCCCACTGTATGTTCTGGCTTTCCTCAGTGGCAATTTCATTGCACGTGCGGTTTTCGGCTTTCCAGTTCTCCTTCTCATGATCGGCTTCTTCGGATGGATTGTAGCGAGGAGTCTCAAGATTCGTCTTACCGTGGCTCGTCTAGCTCTACTCGGCGCACTGTTTACGCTCATTGTTGGGAGCGTGATTGGCGTCCTGCTGCAAATTCAAATCGCTACCAGCAATGCCTTCCTTCCATCGGGGGCCTTCGCCGCACATCCTGCAACCCAGGTGGTCGGCTATCTGCTCCTTGTAGGGATGGCGATCAGCGAATGGCGCTTCAAGCCAGATACCAGCAAGCTGCCCCGAGCTGGTGTGATCCAGGTAGCGCTCCCTTTCATCGCAGGCCTGGTGCTGACGATTGGCACCTTGCTCAACAATAATGCGCTGCTGGGTGTGAATGTACTGTTCGAACTGATTGGTATTATTATCTACATTGTACGCTTTACTCCACCGGTCTTGAGGGTTAGCTGGGTGGCACGCACGAGCGATCGCTTCTTTGCATTCAGCGCCATCTTCATCGTCGTGAATGTGGCTATCCTCACCTACCTGATCATCACCACGCTGACTGGCGTTTATGCGAGCTTCGAAGTGGTTCCATCCTGGCTCTTCTTTGCCCTGGATCACGCGATGTTCATT
>WNFX01016835.1_pt1 | contig 10605 bp, 5 predicted proteins | sample 5400111 | NCBI WGS metagenome assembly WNFX01 (sample SAMN13153363, study PRJNA577476) | soil metagenome | isolation source: 40 cm soil or saprolite under grassland replicate 1 | place: USA:California | collected 2016-06-15 | reverse complement strand
CCATATTTCTCGTTTGTTCAGTTGTGCGAAACATGGAGGTGTAGGGGCCCCGGTGGGTCTCACCGTCTTCAAAACGGCTGAGGGGTCGCTCGGCGCGGTCCCTGGTGGGTTCGACTCCCATACGCCTCTGCCAATATTAATCTGAGAATGTTGTGCGATTTGTCATTAATACCATGGTTTTGCAGAATCTGCAAGACTGTGCTTCCTATTTCAGACTGCAAAACTATACTTCCCAGCAAATATTCAAAAATAGTAGATATTTGTCGGGTCACAGAAATTTCTAGAGAACCGGTCGAGAAATCACGCAGCCTCCTGAAGCTCAGGAGAGAGATGCACTCACTTGAGCGGGAAAGCAGGCAGTGCTTGGGCTAAGCCACGTATCAGCACGCTTGTCACCTGGCTCGCCAACTCTTCTGGGGGCGAAACCACCTTCTGCTCGTCCCATATGTTGGCTACATTTAACGTTGGGGTATCTTTCCAAAAAGCTGTGATACTATCGTGGCCCCTCTGCCCTGATAAGTAAGACCTGCCCAGAGACGGGAAGAATTTCTGAACGACCAGGCTCCTTGTCGTCAGGCAGTGGCTCTCGGCAAGGCGAGCGATATAGCTCGTCAGGCTCTCTATAAAGGAAGTTCCCAAGCCCGCGGGCCGCATATGATAAAGCTCGCTCCTCGTCGGGAAAGACGCGTGATCGTCTAGCGTCCATTCTTCAAATTGCTCAGAAAAAGGTATCTGTGTCTCCAACATATTTCCCGAATTTCACTTACTATAACCCAGATCTTCCAGTATTTTTTTCCATGGAATATATGCCTCTAAGTAAAAAATGGGAGGATTTACACAGGATAGATCAATAAGCTTTAACACTTGGTGAAGACTGGGGTATTTTTGCTCGGCATGAATAGTAAGTACAGCGCGTTGAACCTTGTCCTGAACCCTTTGTTTTCTCAATTCACTGTGAGCCTTCCGGTAAACCTGCCCACGGACAATTATCTTCTGACAGATCTCAGGAAAAAACCGCATAAGTGTTCGAACCGGGTAGCCAAGGCTCCTGGCCACTGCGGATAGCGATTGCGGTGCGCTGTCCGATGTCAGTTCTTTTTCCAATGCTGCTTGTAGAGCCTCAATATCAAACGACTGGATCAATTGCTTCTCTAAGGTACTTCGCAATTCAGGAAAATGATGGTGGAGTTTATTAATTGACCAGCCAAAGTGTTTGGCTATCTCTTGTTGCGTAGTCGCAGGATCAGCATCCTTTAAGAACGTTTCTAATTTCTGCTGCAAATCCTCGCTATTACGCTTTTTCATGCTGATAGCTCGTGATAATTCGGGAAAATGCTTATAAAGAAACGTAGGATGGCGATACCCCAGACGCTGGGCCACTTCCTGTATAGACGGAAAGGGCTCTTCGTCGTTGGCTAATATCGCTTCCAGAGCCTGGCGTAATTCCTCCAAACTCATGAGCTTTTGCCGATTAAATTTGTACTTTCGGTGCCTTTCAGCAATTGCACGTGATAATTCAGGGAGCCGCCGATAAAGAGATCTTTCGCTGCGATATCCCAGGCGCTGAGCCACCTCCGGAACAGAGGGCGGAGGATCTTCATTACTAGCTAGCACAGCTTCTAGAGCCTGGCGCAGTTCCTCCAAACGTCTTCTTTCTTTAGCGTTAGAATCCTGATCTTCACACCTTACGGCTATAGCATGTGCAAGTTCAGGAAACTGCTCATAAAGAGGTCCTTTGCTGTGATACCCCAGGCGTTGTGCTACCTCTTGAATAGACGGAAAAGGATCTTCATTGCTAGTCAGCACAGCTTCCAGAGCCTCTTGTAACTCACCCGAACTCATTCTCTGCTTGTAGTTAGAATGATATGCTCGATATTTTGCGACGATTTTACGGGTGAGTTCAGGAAAGCGCCCGTACAAGGATGTCTCGCTACGGTAGCCCAGACTACGAGCGACTTCTTGAATAGAGGGAGGCGGTTCCTCTTTGCTTTCCAGTATAGATTCTAGAATTTGTCGTAATTCCTCTGAATTCATGACCGCTCTCTTATCTGGATTATAGCTCTGATATTTTGCAACAATTGCATGTGTGAGTTCAGGAAATCGGCTATAAAGAGCACTTACACGACGATATCCCAAACGCAGAGCTACCTCCAGAATAGAGGGAGGCGGCTCCTCGTCGCTTGCCAGTATCGTTTCCAGGGCCTGCCGCAATGCGTCCGCACTTAACCTCTTTTTGGAGTTGAAGCCATACTTTTGATGCTGTACAACAATCGCACGTGTAAGTTCCGGAAATCGTCTGCGAAGTTGGCCTGCGCTACGGTATCCCAAACGCAGAGCTACCTCCTGAATGGAGGGCGGGGGCTCCTCATCACTTGCTAATATTGTTTCCAGGGCCTGCCGCAACTCCTCCGAACTCAACCTCTTTTTAATGTTTAAATTGTACTCCTGACGCTTGGTCACAATCGCATGTACAAGTTCCGGAAATCGACTGCGAAGGGGACTTGCATTACGATATCCTAGACGAAGCGCTACCTCTTTGAGAGAAAGAGGCGGCTCTTCGTCGCTGAGCAATATAGATTCCAGCGCTTGCCGCAATTCCTCTGAACTCATGGGTTCTCTTTGGCTGAGATTGTGTTTTTGGTACCTTACCGTAATGGCATGCGAGAGGTCAGGGCACCGATGACGAAGCGTGCTAGAGTTGCGATATCCCAATCGAGAAGCCACTTCCCGGATAGAGAGGGGAGGCTCTTCGTCGCTGGCTAATATCGCTTCCAGAGCCTGGCGCAATTCCTCCAAACTCATGGGTTCTCTTTGGCGAGGATTATGCTTTCGATATTTCGTCGCAATTGCTCGCGAAAGTTCAGGGGCCCGGCTATAGAGCGGGCCTACGCCACGATATCCCAGGCGCTGCGCTACTTCTTTAATAGAGGGAGGTGGCTCTTCATCGCTTGCCAGTATCGTTTCTAGAGCTTGTTGTAATTCATCCGAACTCTTTTTTTGATCGGGATGAGGGTTTTGATATTTTTGATGCTTTGCCGCAATGGCATAAGTGAGCTCAGGGAACCGCTTGTAAAGCGTACTTTTGTTACGATATCCCAGGCGCCTGGCTACCTCTTTGATGGAGGGAAACGGTTCCTCATCACTAGCGAGAATTGCCTCCAGAGCCTTTTGTGTTTCTTCAAAGTCAGGGTATATCTTTTTAGGCTCTATATCAAGCTCACGATTCAGCTTTTTGTGCTCTTCAGAAATCGTAAGAAATACGCCATCTACTTCTCTAAAAAAGATTTGCCGAAGAGATGCATCTTGAAGGTGGCATATTTGCAGTAGTGTACTCATCCGTGGGATTTCTAACCCTTTTTGCCAAAGAACTACTGTCGGAACAGATTTTCTATTGAGCAAGCGTGTTAAGGAAACGGCCTTTTTAACGGGCATACGACTAATCAGGGAGTTTATTGCTAGAACGAGATCCTCTTTTTGCAGTGGAGAAGATAAACAAGGAGCTACCTCCAGCAATTCTCCAATAGCAGTGGCATTCCAAACTGCCTGCTCCAATTTCTCATTGATTATAGTCTCAGGAGGAGTGACATCAACATCTGCTACGTTACCAAGCCAATGATTACAATATGGGCAATAGCCTAATCTACTACGAGAATGGAGTATAGGTATAGGTTTTTGGCATTGTAGAGAAGGGCATCTTTCATTGAGAATTCGTTTGTGATGTAGACATACTCGGACCACTTTCAATGACCACAATAAGGGATTGTAAATTGTCTCTTTATTTATGTGCCATTCCTCATAACATAGCGGACACCAGGCCTGGCTTGTGCGGAAAATCCCGTATTTAGATATTACGTTTGCCCAGGGTAGCATGGTGAGGAGCTGAAGGTCTTTATACAGGGTTAATTTCTCCAATGCACGCACACCGCTTGTGGCCATGATGCTCATTCCATTCAGCGCCTGCGCATTACCTAACAATGCTCCATATGAAAAAAGCGCTGGCGCTCCCACTTCGCCTATCTGAGTCAAAAGCGGTAAGACTTCGCTTATGGCCAGATCCCTTAGAGATATACAATGTGCCTCAGCAAGCCGAAGCATGTAGCTTGTCAAGCTCTCCACACCAGGTGTGTCGATACCTATAGGCTCTAAATGATAGAGACGACTGCGAGACGGTAGGGGCGGAACGGTTACATCCCATTCTTCGTAATTTTCCAATGGATTGCCTCCTCAATAACTTTATTTTCATTTTCACTTCAACGGTGGTCCCCCTGTCCTATCCCGTCCTGATTAGCTTCATCAGTAATTTTGCTTTCTCTACTGTCAGGAACTGGCTTTAATCCTTCGCCAGTTGCAACTGAAATATCCACCGCGGTTGATGATGTCTGGTTAACTTCGCTGGACCTTTCTCCGGGCTGGCCTTCTGGTGGCATAATTGGCTTATGAGTAGCTTCAACATCTACTGGTGCTGGCGATGTCTGGTTAACTTCATTAGAGCATTCTTCAGGCTGGCCAGGTTGCGGCAGAACCGGTTCGGAAGGTGTGTCTTTGCCGGGCGTTGTATCAGGCTGAGGTGTCTCCTGGGATCTTCTTTTAGAGGGTAAGCCGAGCATTTTTAGTAAATCTTCGTGTTGCTTGGGTTTTGGAGCCAAATTCTTCTCGCCTTCATAAGCCTCAAGCATCATTTCGTAACTCTCAGCTTCGGTAAAAGCGTATGTTTTTATGTGCTTCCAAGTTAAGGCCTTCGCATCCGTCCACAATGCAGCACGGACCGCCCTAACAAGCATCAGGCGAAGATTACCAACACACCCGATGGATCGTTGGTAGCAAAACTCCCAGTGTTTGAGCAGTATATCGGTTTCTTTGGTGAATGGTAATGCATCTTGAAATGTTCTGAGAACATTCTGGAATTGTGAGAGTTCTTTTTCGGAACTGCGATAGCGCGGGAAATGAATATCTAAGCTTCTACCGATGAGTTGAGCACTTAGCTTGAGTAGAGGAATCAACTCATATGTGCCTATTAAGACGATTGGTATTCCAATCTCCTCGGCGAGAGATTTAATGCAATCTAGTTGATTTTGCAACTGGGCACCACTTATTTTACCAATATGTTGTGCTTCATCAACAAAGATAGCTACTAGCCGTCGCCGCTTTGCAGTTGTCACAAATGAAGCACGCAACGCATCTTTAGTGCCTTCTGGTGGTTTACGTTTAGTTGGAACTTTATCCACATTTGGAAAGATCATTTTCTCCTCATCGTCGTCCGTATCGTAAATGATTTTGTGTTCAACCAGAGGCTCATCAAAGGCTACAAGGCCAACCTGGAAAAAATCTCTCCAACTAAAAGGTCCACTCAGAGGAGGTCTTGGAACCATACTTAAAACGGGTATACGCTCTCTGTCCTGGTCTAAAAGAGGAAGCGCCCCAAGCACGATTGACCTTATTACATGATTTTTCAAGGTAGTCTTTCCCACACGTGCCGGACCATAAACATTGATGAGAGAGGCTCCACCAGTTTCACTAATTGCCTCGCGCAACTTTTTGTCGGCCTCTCCTAAATGAGGATGAGCTATGATGCGCTTGAACGACTTCAGACGCTCTTCTTTTGTCATCTTAGAATATTGCGCCCTATCAAATGGCTTCTCTTTGTTCTCCATCACTCGTAATCTCCATATGTCTCTGCATCTTCCGGCTTATCATCCTCACTATCCTCCTCATCCTCGTCATTTTTTTGCATATCCTGCATATCCAGGGATAAAGCCGGAACTTGAAAAAGGGAAAATTGATCTGAGTAACTTGGATCAATAATCTGGAGAATGTCACGAGACTCTGCATCGCGTAGTCTCTGGATTCCCAATAATTCCTCTGCCTCTACAGAGGCCAGAAACTCTGCAATATGTTTGATTCTAATTTGATACTGTTGAGCGGAAACAGTTTGCCTTCCGCGCAACTCGGCGGAAATTAATTGCAACTCACGCTCTGAATGATTGCATAGTATCATACGGTTCGCAGCAGTACATGAAATCCACTCCCCTTTTACAAGAGCAAATACACGGCTGATGTCAAATGGGTCATAACGAATCTCTACGTCTGTTCCCACTACCTCAGAATCCCTAAACTTCTCGGACCAATAGAACTCATAATGAACCTGCACCCCTTTTCGATAAATCACTTTTGCCATTGGTCTCTCCGGTGCCGGTAAAGTCATCATAAGGAATTTCTTATCGTAGTCAATTTCACGGTAAGGACGTACTCCACCCAAAGCCATTCCAGCCTCGTATTCTTCACGGGGCGATTGTTCAAGTGTGGAATGGAAACTGGTGTCGTAAACATCGTAGCACCATTGGCAGAGTCGTCGATAAAACGCAGAAAGCGTCCAAACAGCCTTATTTCGCGGATCAACCGATTGCGTCATTTCGCGAACCTGTTTGCTCGCCTGGGTATTACCTAGCAAGTTATAGATGAAGCTGGTGTGCGTCGTCCCAAAGAGTCTCTCGATCGGTGATCCAGCTCGGGGTTCAGCGGAGGGCCGTTCAAGCTTCGTGATATTGTAATACGCTAGAAGTGACTCGAAATAAGTGCTGTTAAAATCAGCTCCGCCATCCACTACCAGGATTTGCGGTAGTCGTTTATAGCGCCGTACGCACTCTCGTATTACCATCATATCAGAACGATAACTAGGAGGATCGTAAGACAAGTATACAGCCAGAGTACGGCGCGAATATGCATCGACCATGACAGTTTCCCACGGTTTGCCCAGCACTTTTTTAGTCCTCGAACTGACTAATTGGATATCTGGCTGACCATGATCAAGATGAACGATCTGCCAGGGAAAATCGCCGTGACGTGGTGTACTGTATTCAAGAAAAAGATAAGGTACCTCCACCTGATAAGCAGCACGCCGTCCTTTGCGCTTTAACGTTTGCTCATAATCGCCTCGTTTTGCAATCTCCTTGCAATACGTTTTATAGGTTGGAGCATGTATGCCATTTTTCTCGCAATACTTCGCCATCTGTCCCCAAGAATGCACTTTCGATTTTTGTTTGTCGGTTTCATAATCATTCACAATATATTTCTGCATCGCCTCTAGAGAGGCATCTGGCAATTTACGCTGGGGGTTACCACTACGCTGATAATGGGTGATCAGCCCGAGATATCCATGGCCATACTCGCGCTCGGCCTCTTCATGTTTTACTTCCCAATCGCGAAGGGTACGATATGGTGTGCCAAGTTGTTGAGGAGTTTCACCTGAGCGGTATCGTTGCAAAAGCCGGTATCGCGCGTTCCCTTCCTCGAGGTCCTGCTTAGTAGCCCTTGCCAGGATAGTTACTTCCTCATCATTTATCCCACCTATCCTTGTTTGTCCTTTTTGTATGGGTTGAGTAATCCTGTTGCGAGATACCAAGGCATAGAACTCTTCCCGATTAACCTCAATCCAGTCGCCGCTATCAGAACGCATCGAGACTACAGTATCGCCTTGATTAAAAATAGTCCATGCTCGACCATCCCAAACAATTCTTTCGCCTATTCCGACCACAACAGGACCAGGATTAGATGGTTGATAGGGCGACTCGGACAGAATAAGGTAAGCTTGGGCCATAGCTTCATCGCGAAAAACGTGGACATACTGGCTATCTGCTAGAGGTGCAGCAAATAAATCAATATAAATGTGTTTGAGAAGCAATGCACCATAGATATGTTGTGCTTCCACATGCTCCAATAGTGCCTTCAAAGTCATGACTGGCTCCGCTGCAAATAATTTCCGCATCAGCTTTAATGCTGCTAAGTCGACTTGGAGCTTCAGGTCACGCAAATAGTCTTCGAGAAAGTGCAGATTATGTAGGTAAAGTGGATTCAATTCAGCAGAAGTTCGTACTGTGTAGGTCAAACCATACCGTGCAGCATAGCTCTCACCCGGAGGACAGCGCCACTTTCCCTGTTCACTCCGTTGGTATCTATTAGGCATTGACTTAGCCAGATCAAATAATTTCTCCTGCGGTTTCCACTCTTCCCAACCCGCCCCGTCTTCTCGCAAAATAAAGAAATCCGGCGTATGCCAGAATGCCAGTGGCCGTGGCCGCTCACCACCTGACATATAGCGCATTTCTATTTTTGATGGTTGATCGTAGAACTCTAGAACTGTCTTATCGTGTTCATAAGAAACAATCGCAGGGAATTCCTCTGTTCTACTCTCAAACTGAATAGTTCTTCCCATTTTGTCGCTGGCATAACGACCCGTCCAATTGCCCACTCGGCTCTGACGACTGCGCACTGGCTCAGAGGTACGAATGCCCTCTATTACCTTCCGCGCTGTTTCAGAGAGCTTCAGACTATCACACCACAAAGAAAAACTGAGTTCATCCATCATATCGTTCGCTCCTTGCTCTAAGGCTTTTCCTCTCTAACGGAAACGCCCAATACGGTTCAATCTACCTACACTCCTCAGGATCGATTCTCTCGCCCGTTTTTTCCGAGAACGGTCGCGCGAAAACACTGTTCAACCTAGATGACTTAGTACAAATCTTCTACTCTACTATTAAGAACTGAATCCATTGCATTTTTTTGCACCTCCCTTCTACTCAAGCGAATTCTGCTCATCTGGCCGACAGCGAATATCGAGCAATGCCAGCCGAGCTTCATACTCCCGAAAACAGCCCGGTTCGCCGATAACAGAACCCACTCTTTGATAAGTCAGCTTCTCTCCCCGGACGAGTACGATACGAGCCGCCTCAGTAATACGCTGTCGCAAACGCGTTTTCCTAAGCTGGCCTTGTTGTTTACGAAAATCCGCGTAGCGGCGAGAAATCTCCCGACATGCTACCGGAAAATGGGTCTCGATCGTCCTGACAGGGAGGCCTAATTGTTGCGCTACCTCTCGCATGGAAGGTGGCACACTTTGCTGATCAGCCAGATTAGCTTCAAGGACCCGTTGAGCTTTTTCGCGATCGAAAGGACGACGCACATCACGCTCGGGGGGTCGTTCCCGCGATACAAGCGATTCGCTAGGAGCAACCTGCTCTCTACTAAGAAGGAATGGGAGAAGAGGAAGGTGAAACTGATAACAAAGTTGAAGTAGGAACGGAAGAGATGGTGGGAAATAGCCTTGCACCAGTTCCCACAGGGAGGTCTTGGACCGCCTGATGCTGCGGGCGAATGCCGCTATGTTGCCATCAGTTATCGTTGCAATAAGGTCCTGTAATGACTGGATCACACCTTCGCGAGGGATGGAGAGCGGCAATTGTGGCATGTAGGCCAAGAAATCTCCGACCGTTTCTGCGATGTACCTCTCTTTCTCCTCAAGCTGGCTCTGGCCGTCGGCTTTTCCTAGCCATTTTCCACACGCTGAACAGTAACCGGGACAGGAGCGCCAGGTGAGCCAGGGGAGAGATGCGGAACAGTGTGGGCAGCGTCTCTCCAATTGCTGGGAGTGTTCGGGGCAAACAGTTATCCCGTTGATCGACCACAGCAGTGGCTCATAGATGATGGTCCCTTGACGTCGCCATGCGTCATAGCACTTCGGGCACCACTGTCGAACAGGCTGCAGGAGATCGCGTTGGGACAGAGCGTCCGTGCCCACAAGCAGCGTGAGAAATGCGAGATCCGGCCGAAGAGTCAACGCTCCTAGAGCACCAACCCAATCTGATGCCATGATACCATTGCCGTTGATCGGGCCAGCGTAACGCAGGAAACTGCTAATGCTCCGGCTGTTATCGTCAGCAATATAGCGCTTGCCGAGAATTGGGGCGATATTGTATTGAATCAGCGTTCCCACCTCTAAGTGGTGTTCATAGGCCAACCGGCATATGTAGCTCGTCAGTGACTCGACGAGGGGACTGTTAAGGCCAAGAGGAGTGAGGCTGTAGAGTCGGCTCCGGGGCGGAATGTCTGGAACAGACATATCCCAAATTGGTAGGAGGGAGGCCTCAGTTTCTTCATAGTCTTGAGTCATAAAAATATCCTATCTGATCACTAGACCACTTCTGTGAAATCCTCTTCCTCTTGATCCTTGAGGAAGTGCTCTCGCCATGCCAGCATATACCCATTGATCGCCCAGTTCCGGAGTATGGGGTGATCGGGACAGATGCGAGAGGCAGCCACTTCGGAATAACAGTCAACAGCAAAATCGATCATCGAGAAGTACTCCAGACTTTTCTGATCGCTTTTCGCCCGCTCGAGCGCTTCTTGGGACAGACTTTGTCCTTTTTCCTATGCCTCTCTCACTCGCGGAAGTAGCTGCTGCAACTTGCGCCATTCCTGCGCCAGGCGTGCATCTTTCCACGGTATCTCTACGGCACGAGCGTGGAATGACTCCAGACGTCCTGGAGGCAATGCTGATTCAAGGTCAGGGCTTCTCATATCGCTTCCGCCATGGTTGATCAGTTCACGAATGTAGCGAACAGCCAGGGTGATGGCAAATATCTCTGGCTCGATGTCCTGCCGACGAAGATCGATACATTATCTTCGATAATGTATGCTACTTTCCCTTTCTCAGCACCATGGCTCAAAAGCAGTCTGGCTCTTGCGTCACGCTTCCTCGCTCTGATCACTGTTCTGTGAGCGTTCGAGCTTGTCTATGAACGTAGCCATATCTAGATACCATTGGGCAAGCTT
>WNFX01011517.1_pt1 | contig 10605 bp, 6 predicted proteins | sample 5400111 | NCBI WGS metagenome assembly WNFX01 (sample SAMN13153363, study PRJNA577476) | soil metagenome | isolation source: 40 cm soil or saprolite under grassland replicate 1 | place: USA:California | collected 2016-06-15 | reverse complement strand
GTTTGCAAATCGCGGTCCCAAATTTCACCAAACCCGCCGCATTCCTCGCACGCACCATGCGGCGAATTGAAGGAGAACAAGCGCGGGTCGAGCTCTTCGAACGCGCGGCCGCACCCTGGACAGCTCATCTCCGTGCTCACGACCGTAAGTCGTTTTTTGGCATCGAGCAGACGCGCCGTGCCGCGACCGATCTCCAGCGCGCGCTGAATAATGTGGCGCAGGCCTCTGGCTTGCGGATCTGTTGACTCGCAACCGAGACGGTCGCGCCATTTTAGGTTCCCACGTCCGATCACACCAACCACGACATCAATCGTGTGCTCTTTGAAACGCTCCAGTTTTCGAAAATGCGAAACCGGAATCGGTTTTCCATCGACATAAAGCGTATCGAAGCCCTGGCGCTCGGCCCAGTGCGCAACGTCGGTATGAAAACCTTTGCGCGCTTTAACCAAAGGCGCGAGGACCTTCAGCGGCCCGTGTTTCGCCGCCGCTTCGACTTTTTTGACGATTTCGGCGAGACTCTGTTTCTCAACGGGCAAATCACAATCGGGGCAAAATTGTGTTCCGGTTTTCGCGAATAGCAATCGCAGAAAATGATAAACCTCCGTCACCGTCGCGACGGTTGATTTGCCGCCGCCGCGAGTGACGCGCTGCTCGATTGCGACGCTGGGCGGCAGCCCCTCGACAAGATCGACATCGGGTTTCTCAAGTTGCTCGACAAACTGGCGGGCATAGGGCGACATGCTGTCAAGAAATCGTCGTTGTCCTTCTGCGAACAAAATGTCGAAGGCAAGAGTCGATTTGCCCGAGCCGCTCAGCCCGGTGATGACCACCATCTGGTCGCGCGGGATCTTGACGTCGATGTCTTTCAGGTTGTGTTCGCGCGCGCCGTGGATCGAGATCGCGCGGTTGTTGCCGTTTGTCCGAAAACGTGGAGCTGTCTCCGCGGCACGCGCCAGTCCAGCGCTGTCATCCTGAGCGTAAGCGAAGGATCTCACGAACTCGTGCGAGATTTTGTGAGCTCTCTCACCGTCTTCGCCGCTCGAGATGACATCCAATGGCTCCAATGGTTGGGCAAGCACACGCCGCAGAAATATCCCGGTGTGCGAATTTTCGGTCTCGGCAATTTGCTCGGGCGTACCGCTCGCAATCACTTCGCCGCCTTCGTCTCCCGCTTCGGGGCCGAGATCGACAATCCAATCCGCGCACTTGATCACCTCGAGATTATGCTCAATCACGATAATGGAATGACCGCGATCGACCAGCCGCTGGAACAATTGCAACAGCATCGCGACATCGTCGAAATGCAATCCAGTCGTCGGCTCATCGAAAATGAAGAGATTGCCAAGCGCGGATTGGTCCGAGCCGGACTGGCACTGATTGCGGATTGCGGATTCGCCATTCGTTAGCCGTTGGATGTTCGATCCATTCGACTCCGCTTCGCTTCGCTCAGGACAGGTTGTTCGATGTTCGATGTTTTTTGTATCGGCCAGATGACGAATGAGTTTTAATCGCTGCGACTCGCCACCGGAGAGCGTATTCAGCGGTTGACCAAGCCGCAGATAACCGACACCAACTTCCTCAAGCACCGCGAGAGGCTCTGAAAGATTTCGCTGCTCACCGGCCTGCGCGAAAAACTGAATTGCCTCGCTCACGGTCAATTCCAGCAAGTCGTGAATCGATTTGCCGTGGAATTGCACTCTCAATACATGCGGCTGAAAACGACGGCCTTCGCACTCGGCGCAACGCACGAAAAGATCGCTCAAGAATTGCATCTCGATCTTTTCATAACCCGTGCCCGAGCAACGCCCACAACGTCCACTGCCAAAATTGAAAGAGAACGCACTCGCTGTCAGTCCCTGTGTCATCGCTTCCGGTTGCGCGGCAAATAGTTCGCGTACGCGATCATAAAGCCCGAGATAAAGAATTGGTGTCGAACGCGGCGTGCGCGCCAGCGGCGCTTGATCGACCATTACTACTTCGCCGATGCGGTGCGCTCCGGTTACAGACTTGCACACGCCCGGTTCCGGATCACAAGACTGGCCTTTCGCGCGCAAAAGATTCCGGTAGAGCACATCGTGAATCAGAGTGGATTTGCCGGAACCAGAAACGCCTGTAACGCAGGTGAAAACGCCGAGCGGAACATCGACATCCATGTTTTTCAGATTGTGCTGACGCGCGCCGCTGATTTTGAGCGAAGCAGTCGAATTCCTGCGCGATCTCGGCACCGGAATTGACTTACGACCTCCAAGATAATCGCGCGTTAAGGATTGGTGGATCGGCCGCTCCGCGGGCGATGCGAGACGCGAAGCTGCAAAGCGGCTCATATTTGATCGCTGCGCGATTTTGGTTGGCATCGTGCGCGGAGCGCCCGATCCACCTAGAAACTCTTCAAACGCTCCGCTAAATACCAATTCGCCGCCGTGCTCGCCGCGGCCCGGCCCGATATCGAGCAAGTTATCGGCCGCGCGGATGATCTGTTCTTCGTGCTCGACTACGAGCAGCGTATTGCCTTTATCGCGCAGGTTATGCATCACGCGCACCAGCTGGGCGACATCGCGCGGGTGCAATCCGATGCTCGGTTCGTCCATGACGAAAAGTGTGTTAACGAGCGACGCCCCCAGACAAGTCGTCAGATTAACGCGTTGCACTTCGCCACCGCTCAATGTGCGCGTCGAGCGCTCGAGTGTGAGATAACCAACACCGACTTCGCAGAGATAATTCAATCGCGCACAGATTTCGTTCCGCAACATTCGCGCGGTCGAATCGTTCGGCGAAACGTCGATCCTGCTTAGGAAATCGCGCGCATCGGAAATGGAAAGGGCCTGAAAATCAGGCAGCGTTAAGGTAACGCCAGCCTCCGGCTTGCGATGAATTGAATTTGCAACCGGGACGGTCGCGCCACTTTGGATTTTGTAGTTCAGTGTCTCGGGCTGATAACGTCCCCCGTTGCAGCTGGGGCAGGTTGTATATGTGCGATAACGGCTGAGCAAGACGCGCACGTGCATCTTGTAAGTCTTGCTCTCGAGCCAGCGGAAAAATCCACGGACGCCGTACCAGCGATCGTCTTCGTAGTCCTCGTCGGTGTAATCGCCCGGGCGCTTCTCGCCTTCGATGACAAAATTCTGATCCGCTTTTGGCAATTCCTCGAATGGAATGTTAATATCGATCTCTTTGCGGGCGCAGGCCCGCAGCAGATCTTTCTGCGATTCGCCAAACTCAGCGCCGCGAAAGACTCGCACGACGCCTTGTTTAATACTCAAACTGCGATCCGGAATCGCCTTGTTCAGATCAATCGCAATAGTTCGGCCGAACCCGCGGCATTCGGGACACGCGCCCAGCGGATTATTGAAACTAAATAGGCCGGCTGTTGGCGGACGAATGTCGAGATCGCAATGCGCGCAATGCCAGCCGGTGGAGAAAGGGAACTCGTGATTAGTACGTGGCGATAAGTGAGTAGTAGTTGGACGTTGGACGTTGGACGTTGGACGTTGAGCGTTTTCTTTTTCCGAAATCGACACGACATTGAGTTTGCCTTTTCCGAAACGAAGCGCCGTTTCGATGGCTTCGACCAGACGCGCGCGATTTTCTTTGCTGATCGCGATGCGATCCTGGATGACCTGCACGCGCGCGCCGAGGCGTTTGATTTTTGGTTCGGCATCCACGCGCACAATTTCGTCGTCGATCCAAATGCGGAGATAACCTTGCTTTTGAAGGAAGTCGAAGAACTTGCGCGGCTCTGTTTTTGGCGGCACCGCAACCCAAAACGTGACGAGAACAATTTTCTCAGCGCAGCCGTGCAGCACCTGGTCGGCGATTGATTTCGCTGTCTCGGGACGGATTTCGCGGCTGCAGCTTGGGCAAAACCCGCGCGCGACGCGTGGCCACAGTAATTTCAAATAATCATTGATCTCCGTCATTGTGCCGACGGTGGAGCGCGAACTTTTGACCGGGTTCGATTGTTCGATCGCAATCGCTGGAGGAATTCCGCGAATATCGTCCACGCGGGGCTTGTCCATGCGGTCCAGAAATTGCCGCATGTACGGACTGAAGGTTTCGACGTAACGGCGCTGGCCTTCCGCGTAAATTGTATCGAAAGCGAGGCTCGATTTACCGCTGCCGCTCGGGCCGGTGACGACGGTCAATTTGCCAAGTGGAAGATCGACATCAATCCCTTTGAGATTGTTTTGACGCGCCCCGCGAATCTCGATGCAATCATTCGCACCCGACGCAGTAACGCGCTCTTTTTTGGCAATGCTCGAACCCACTGGAGAGTATCCGGGCGGCGGTCCCGATTGGCAAATTTCGCGCGCTGAAAGTGCAGTCCTCCCGAACAAATTGAGGGAACTCGCCGAAACGGTGATGACACCGCGTTGTCTACTCCGTAAACCGCGCCACAAGCGCCTCGCGTTGTTTCTGCAATTCCCGCGGAATCACGCCGCCGAGGGAATCAAAAAACTTTTTGTGCTCGGCCAATTCCTTTTGCCATTCTTCGTGGTCGATACCGAGAATTTCGACAATGTATTTGTGCTCCACATCGAGCTCTTCCAGATCGAGATCGTGCAGGCTGGGCAGCCAACCGATGGGCGACTTAACCGCGCCACCCGTTCCTTCGCAGCGATCGATAATCCATTTGAGCACGCGCATGTTTTCGCCGAAACCGGGCCACAGGAAATTTCCCTCCACGCCTTTGCGGAACCAATTTACATGAAAAACGAGAGGCGGATTCGTCAGGCGTTTTCCAATGTCGAGCCAATGCTGGAAATAATCGCCAATGTTGTAGCCGCAAAATGGCAGCATCGCCATCGGATCGCGTCGCACCTGGCCCACCGCGCCCGTTGCGGCGGCGGTTGTTTCGGAAGCCATAGTCGCGCCGAGATAGACACCATGCTCCCAATTGAACGCTTGGAACACGAGCGGCATCGTGTCGCTGCGGCGTCCGCCGAAGATGATCGCGCTGATCGGGACGCCTTCGCCGCGTTCCACATCCAGATCGAGCGCGGGATTATTGCGGATCGGCGTCGTGAACCGGCTATTTGGATGCGCAGCTTTTTCCTTTGAGTCCGGCGTCCAGTCACTTCCGCGCCAATCAAACGCGTGTTTTGGCGGCGCGCCGTTTTTGCCTTCCCACCAAACGTCACCGTCATCGGTCAACGCGACATTGGTATAGAGCGTATCGTGCTCGATCGATTTCATGGCGTTCGGGTTCGATTTGTAACTCGTTCCCGGCACGACGCCGAAGTAGCCGTTCTCCGGATTGACCGCATACAAGCGGCCATTGCGAATTTGCATCCAAGCGATGTCGTCGCCCACCGTTGTCACTTTCCAGCCTTTGAAATGTTTCGGCGGAATAAGCATGGCGAAATTGGTTTTGCCGCATGCGCTCGGGAATGCTGCAGCCACGTAATGTTTGCGGCCTTCGGGCGATTCGACCCCGAGGATCAACATGTGCTCCGCCATCCAGCCTTGTTTGCGCGCCAGATACGATCCGATCCGCAAAGCGAGACATTTTTTGCTCAACAAAACGTTGCCGCCGTAACCCGAGCCCACGGAGATGATCGCGTTATCCTGCGGAAAATGACAGATGAACCGGCGCGTCGGATCAACCTCGAGCAATGAATGCACGCCGCGGTTCCATTCAGCGTTTGGATCGCTGCCCAATCGCTTGATGGCAACTTCTCCCATGCGTGTCATGATTCGCATGCTGAGCACGACATAAATGGAATCGGTGATTTCAAAGCCGACTTTGGTGAGCGGCGAATCCGGCGGCCCCATAATATAGGGAATAACAAACATCGTCCGACCCCGCATCGCGTCTTTTAGGAGTCCATGGAGTTTTGTGTACGTTTCTGCCGGTTCGGACCAATTGTTTGTCGGGCCCGCCTCCTCTTTCGTCGGCGTGCAAATGAAAGTGAATTGCTCGACGCGGGCCACGTCGTTCGGATTCGACCGATGCAAATGCGAGCGCGGGACTTTCTTTTCGTTGAGTTTGATCAACACGCCCTGGCGCACGGCTTGATCGAGAAGAAACTCATTTTCGCGCTCGGAGCCGTCGCACCAGAAAATATTTTCTGGTTTCGTCAGAGTTCCGATTTCACGCACCCAATCGAGGATTGCCTGGTTGGCCGGCGTCGCATCTCCGATTCCATTTGGCGGGAAGATGGCGGGCGCAATGTTTTTCATTGAAACGAAAATGTCCTGTTAACCACGAATAGAGACGAACCCATTACTGGTTCACCTGAAATGCCGTTTGTTTTCCTTCGTGTCAATTCGTGTTTACCTGTCGCGGGCTGCCTGCTTGCCGCAGAAGCTGCAAGTGTGTGTTGCAGAATTTTTCGCGCATCCACGAACTTGGCTTGCTTGTTCAGAACGCCGGCTGTTTATTTCTTTCATGTTCGGAGTGACTACCTCCGATGATTATCGTCCGGTTACGTGGATGGGCCGCTACCCTGTCGACGTGACCACGATGCTGGTTGGAGTGCACATAATTTGCGCGGTCGTGGCGTGCATCGTCACCGCAATTCCTAGCCTTGCCGGCACGCTGAATTATTTTTATTTCGACAGCGCGCGCATTTGGAACGGGCTGCAACTCTGGCGGCTTGGGAGCTACGCGTTTGTGCATGCTCCATCTGGGCTTCTTTGGTTCGCAGTGGAAATGTACCTGCTGTTTGTTTTTGGCCGTGAAGTGGAACGTTTCATTGGCCAACGTGCTTACCTCGCGCTTTATCTGATTCTCCTTTTCGCGCCTACGATTGTGTTGACGGTTGCCGGTCCCTGGCACGACTCGGGATTTGCCGGATCGCCCGCGCTTCACTTCGGAATTTTCGTTGCGTTCGCGACAATCTATCCGCGCGTCGAACTCTTCCTTCGTATCATGGCCAAATGGGTCGCGGTGATTCTCGGCGCAGTTTACACGCTTCAGTTGCTCGCTTATCACGCGTGGGCAGAGCTGACGGTGGTCTGGACGAGCATAGGCGCGGCATTCCTTTTCATTGAATTGCTTGACGCTGGCCCGGAGCTCGCCTGGATATCTAATTTGAAGGCACGATTTGGGCCGAAGCCGAAATTTCAGGTCGTCCAGACGACGCGCTCGCACCGCGTCGTAGAACCGGATGATGTCTATGCCTCGATCGATCCGATCCTCGATAAGATCTCGAAGTTTGGCATCGGAAGTTTAACGGTGAACGAACGCAGACAACTGGATCGCGAGCGCGAGCGGCTCCTGAAAAAATCGGAATAGCCGGAAGTTTTTCAGGACCGCTCTGTCTGAAATTTCGTGTTTTTCCGCGTTTTTCGTGGGCCTTTCGTTCAGGTGAGGCGGGATTCGATCGTCTCGCAGAGAACGTGGAGAAGAAGCTCGTGCGCTTCCTGAATCCGAGCGGTTGAATTGCTCCGGACCAGGAGATCGACATCAGCGATACCGATGGTCGATCCGCCGTCGCGTCCGAGAAATGCTATCGTTTTTAGTTTGCGCAATTTCGCTTCTTCCAAAGCACGCTTCACATTTTTCGATTTGCCGGAAGTGGTCAGGCAAATAAGCAGGTCGCCGGGCACACCAAAGGCCGCGACTTGGCGCGCGAAGATTTCATCGAAACCGTAATCGTTGCCCGCAGCAGTAAGAAGTCCGCCATCGCCGGTGAGACAAATCGCCGGATACGCCCGACGATCCTTTATGAAGCGCACAACAAGCTCAGTCGCGAAATGGGCCGCGTCGGCAGCGCTGCCGCCATTGCCGCAAACGAGCAATTTGTTTCCGCTTCGAGTGTTTTCAACGATCGCAGCGTCTCGATTGACCTATTAATCGCTTGGTCGAGGATCGAAGAAGAATCCGGCATCGGGATGGACGTTTGTGACAAAAGATGGTGGGCGATAGAGGGTTCGAACCTCTGACCCCCACGGTGTCAAAGTGATCCGAACCTCCAACCGTGCCTGAATTCCCTAGGTAAGTAACTCCATATGGCTCCGTATAGATTCATATAAATCGGCAAAATGCTACAGTAAAATGCTACATTGAGCACAATGGTCTGAGGGTCGGTCGGCAGTGTTCCGCAGTACAGAAGTGTTGCAGGATAAACCGCAAACGCAGAACCCGTTTCGCTGGTCTTGATCTCGCGCAATGGCTGATCGAAATGCGCCTGACGACGATTCATAGATTTTTTTGCCTTTTGCGCAAGTTTTTTGAGAACCTCGCCGTCCAGTTTCCGTAGAAGCGCTTGAAAGAGCAACCCTCTCGCTGTGGAACACTCGACCTCACATCTGACGTTCTTGGCCGGCGTCCTCTGGCGACACTGCTCCTTTCCCGTGGAATCTGCTCGACCTTCGCCGGAGGAACAGTTTCTGGCGGGCGGATCGCCTTGCGATAATGAACGAATGGCGCGCGCTCAGGAACCGGTGCAACGAGTCCTTTTGGCCTTGCTTAACAAGACGAACCTGGCTAGAATCCCCGTCCTTGAACTCAGCCGCCGCGAACGAAGGAACCCCCAGGCCGGGCGCGTTCGCCACGACGCGCTGGAGCCTCATTCTTTCCGGTGCCGACTCCAAAGGCGCAGGGAAAGAGACCCGCGCAGCGCTCGCCGAGCTTTGCCGCATCTATTGGCGGCCGATTTTTGCTTTCATCTCCCGGCGCGGTTACTCGGCCGAGGACGCCGAGGATCTCACGCAGGATTTCTTTGTGATGATACTGGAAGGTAATTGGCTTCAGCACGCAGACCCCAGCCGCGGCCGTTTCCGTTCGCTGCTGCTCAAGTCGCTCCAGAACTTTCTCAATGACGCCGCCGACAAAACTTATGCCCGCAAACGCGGAGGCGACGTAAGCTTCGTTTCGTGGGACGCTTGGATGGCCGAGGCACCGTCGCAATTGTCGATCTCGACTGAAACGCTCAATTCCTGGCCCGCGGAGCGACTTTTCGATGTGCGCTGGGCGGCGACGGTGGTGGAACGGGCGCTTCGCCGGCTGCGCGAGGAATGCGAGCGCAAGGGTCGGTTGCGGGTTTTCGATGTCTTGAGCGCTTACCTCACTGCGGAGCGGGACGATGTCTCGTCTGTGAATCTGGCCACGACGCTCGGAGTTCCCCAAGCCACGGTGAAAAAATTACTTTATCACATGCGGCAGCGCTACCGCTGGTTATTGCGCGACGAAGTGGCTCACACAGTAGAGAATCCCGCCGACATCGAGGACGAACTCCGTTATCTCTGCAGTGCGCTCGCTGCCAGTTTGGAGTAGGCCAGATAATGACTCACTCTCCCGCGCTCCTACGATTTGGCTTCCCTCACATGAATCTCTACGGCCTCACTGATTCGCATGCGGCGATCATGCACCAACCGAACGAGTGCCCGCATTGTCAAAACGCGTTGCGTGTGAGCTGCGGACTTTGCCTCCGGTGTTTGCTCCAAGCCGGGCTGACCGAAGATGAAGACTCTGGGAGCGAGAGTCTTGACGCGCTCTTGTCCGAAATCGAAATTTAAGACCTCAACTGGCGTCTCGGGAATTACCAGACCCTCGAGGAGATTTACGCGGGCTCACTGGTGTATGAGAAAACGGGCAAACTGGAATATGTCCAGCACTTTCTCGGGCACGCCGATCTGAAACGACGATGGAATGGTACCATTATCTGCTCGGAGAAACGCCGGCGCTCGACATGGCCGATTTTGCTTTACCGGTGAAACTGGAGGTAGTAGCATGACGGCGAACGAACTAAAGATCTTCGCGGCCTGGGCCGCGGAACATTGGGATGAACGCGGCGACTTCGAGTGGGAATACTGGAGCGCTGACCGACGCGAAGACCTCGCCAAAATGGGAGTGAACGCGAGTGACCAGGAACTTCGTGTTGTCTTCAACTTCTGCCGGCTTGGATGGAAGCGAGACGAGATCGACATAAATACCTTGCCGGCGAAACTGGAGGTAGGGGGGCAGCGGCGGGGCGCGGAAGAGGCGGAGGTAAGGTAGAAGCGTTCGGAACGGTGACCGCAGCATTGCAGTTTGGGCACGTTGCCGTGACGCCGATTTGGGCGTGCGTCGCGGAGATGTGTTGACCGCACGTCGGACATTCGAACTTGAGTTCCATAATGTCGGGGCAACTTGTAGCGCCAGCCGTTTCTCCGGGCAAGCCAGAAAGGCTCCTGGTACCGCGTCTACGGATGTGATGCGAGTAAAAAACTCACCACTCTTTGAACCCGCCCGCTTACTCGTGCGCTAACGAGGTTTTTGTAATTGCCGTATGGAGACCAAAAGAGGTACAATCCGCTGCGTGAAGTACTGGGAAATCATCGCCGGCAATCTCAGCAAAGCCGGTTGGACGTGGGGCTGCGTCTCAGGCGTGGATTCCAACGGGACGAACAATCTTCGTTGCGGACGCCCATTGTGGCGATGGTCAACGCTTCATTGTGCGCGCGGACGAAGAATTGACTGCGTTTCTGAAAGTCGGATCTGCGCGGGGCGGTCGTGCTCACCGGGAACTTGCAATTTCCTCGCCTGATCAATGCTTGCGGTCGCATCCCGGAAAACTCCCGTGACATAACCGAATCGAATTTCAGCCCCATCCTTCAACCCAGCCTCAGTAATAGAAAAGCCATTGATCTGTGTCCCATTTGATGACCCCAAGTCTTTGA
>WNFX01010218.1_pt1 | contig 10606 bp, 8 predicted proteins | sample 5400111 | NCBI WGS metagenome assembly WNFX01 (sample SAMN13153363, study PRJNA577476) | soil metagenome | isolation source: 40 cm soil or saprolite under grassland replicate 1 | place: USA:California | collected 2016-06-15 | reverse complement strand
AGAACTCCGATGGCAAAGAACGCGGAACGCGGAACGCGGACCGCGGAACAGCAGGTCCGAGCTCGGAGCACGAGTCGCCTGTTCCGCGTTCCGACTTCCGCGTTCCGCGTTTCCCTCATGGCTTCCACGTTCCTTTCGCCACCGCCGGCACGAACGCCTCCAGCCCCTTGGGGGGGAATTCCAACGTCTTCCCCTGCTCGGCGCTCATGTAGGCGGTCATCAGGACCTTTACGACCTCGAGGCCGTCGTCGAACGTCAACTGCGGCGCCTCGCGTCCGAGGAACACGCGCACGAAGTGCCGATCCTCGGCCTCGTAGCCGTACACCGCCGCCTCGCTCGAGATGACGGGCATGAGCCCCATCTCAGCGTTCTGCTTTTCGACGAGGTCTTCGCCGGATTGACCCTTCACCTCGCGGCTGAAGAACAGCCGGAGCGGGCTGTCGAGCGAGTTCCACGTCATCGAGTATTCCGGGCCGAGCAGCTCGGCGGAGAGGCGCAGTCCCGCTCCCACGAAGCTCCACGAGGTCGTGGCTTCGCCCAGTACGGTGGCGCCCTCGCCCGTCGTGAACTCGATCATCACGCTCGCGAAATCCTCCGAGGGCCGCTTGGTGTAGTCCACTTCCTTGCCCATGCGCTGCTGCAGCTGTTTCGCGTAGGCCGGCTGGCTCCATTTGAGGCTGCCGATGTGACCCGTGACGCGCACCGGCCGTACCGTCGAGAGCGGCGCACCGGGCTTGGTGAGGAGGTGACGCACCACCAACGACGAGTGGCACATCATGTCGTTCAGGACGCCGCCGCCCTGGAGGTCGCCGCGCCAGAACCACGGCATATGCGGCCCGCTGTGCTCTTCCGCCGCGCGCGCGAGATAGGGCCGGCCGGTGAGCGATGCGCCCCGCGCCCAGACGATGGCCCGCCCCTGCGCCACGGCGGGCGCGAACAGCTGATTCTCGAGGTAGCCGTGCGCCAGCCCCGCCTTTTTCACCATCTCGGTCACCCGCGTGGCTTCGGCGACGTTGCGTGCCAGGGGCTTCTCACAGGCGATGCCCTTGAGCGCCCCTTTGCCACGCGTGACGGCGTCCACGATCTCCTCCACGTTCTCGATGCGGGCCTGGTTCGGTCCGCAGAGCCACAGCGCGTCGATCCCCGGGTCGGCCACCATCTCGGCGATCGAGCGATGGGCCTTGGCGGGCCCGAGGTCGAGCCGGCGTGCCTGCGCGGCCATGTCGTCGGCGTGCTTCAGGTTCGGGCTCCACACGCCGAGCACGTCGGCATCGCGCACGGACTGGAGTCCCTGCAGGTGGAACCGCGCGTTGAATCCGCTCCCCACGAACCCAATGCCCAGCCGCTTGTCCGCCATGCGCCTGTCCCGTTTCCCGTCTCTCGTTTCCCGTCAATCAGCGTAGCTGACGCCCAGCTTGGCGAGCGCTTCCGGCGGGCAGCCTTTCCATTCGGCGACGAAGCTGTTGCCGATGTAGCGCAGGTCTTGGACGCCCAGCTTGCTCGAGAAAAACCCCGTTGCGGTGAGGTCGCGGAAGGAGTTGAAGAACGCCACGCCGGCCGCGTGCTCGGGCTTCGCCTTCTTGGGCCACGCGATGTCGTCGAGCACCGCCGTGCGCTCGGTATCGGTCGCGCCCGTGAAGGTCTTGCCGTAGCGGTCGTCGCACTCGTGGTCGAGCCACGCCAGCCCGCCTTTGATCGGCGTCGCGAGGTTGGGGTCGGATCGACCAGCAGCCGCACTGTCTCCCACTCGTGGGCGGTGAACTGCTTCGGTTCGTATGGCACGCCCCGCTGGAGCGTCTCGCGTGCCAGCGCCGCCGCCTCGCGCACCGACTCGGGCGCCCAGCGGAACGCCGCGGCAACCGGTGCGGACGCCAGCAGGCCGATGACCGAGCGTCTATCCATGAGTCCTCCGAACGCGGAACGCGGAAGTGGGAACGCGGAACAGACGCTTCGCGCTCCGACGCGCGGAATGCTGTTCCGCGTTCCGCGTTCCGCATTCCGCGTTCAAAGTTCGCCCCGCTTGATCAGTTCAGTGATGTGCTCGCTGGTGCGGAGTGCGAGGGCCAGAATCGTCCAGGTCGGATTCTTGTCGAGGGCCAGAATCGTCCAGGTCGGATTCTTGTCGGCCTGCGACACGAACGGCGCGCCGTCGGTCACGAACAGGTTCTTGCACTCGTGGGCCTGGGACCAGCGGTTTGTCACCGACGTCTTGGGATCGTCGCCCATGCGCGCGCCGCCCAGCTCGTGAATGATGACGCCCCCGGCGGCGATGCCGTACCCCCGTTCCCGCGTCGGCATCGGGGAAAACACCTCCCCGCCCATCTCGGCGATGAGCGCCCGGAACGTCTCCTGCATGTGCTTCACCTGGTTGTACTCGTGGTCCGACCACTTCCAATGGAAACGCAGCACCGGGATGCCCCAGCGGTCGACGGTGCGGGGGTCGATCTCGCAATAGGTGTCGTCGTTGGGAATCATCTCGCCGCGGCCCGAGAAGCCGATGGTCGCGCCGTAGTAGCGGCGGTAGTCGTCTTTGAGCTGCTTGCCGTACCCGCCACCGGCGGGGTAGCGCTGGATCCCTCCCATGACGCCGTAGTCGGGCACGTGCGTCCCGCCCCACACCTCGATGTGATAGCCGCGGGAGAAGTCGAGCTTCCGGTCTTCGAGCCACCAGGGCATGTACAGGTGCATGCCCCCCACGCCGTCGTGGTTGTGCGGCACGTGGTCCATCATCTTGGGGATGAAGCCCCCCACGTCCGTCCCGGTGGTATCGGTGATGTATTTGCCCACGGTGCCGCTGCCGTTCGCCAGCCCATTCGGGAACGCGGACGACTGCGAGTTGAGCAGCAGCCGCGCCGTCTCGAGCGCGCTGGCGGCGAGCACCACCACCTTGGCGCTCACGTGCCGGTCCGCGCCCGTCGTCTTGTCGACGTACGCCACACCCGAGGCGCGACCGGTCTTGTCCACCGTCACCTCGCGGGCCATCGCGTTGGTGACGAGCGTGAGCCGCCCGGTGGTGAGGGCGGGGCCGATCAGCACGTTGGTGGACGTGAAGTTCGCGTTCACACGGCAGCCGCGGTTGCATTGGCCGCAGTAGTGACACGGCGCCCGGCCGTTGAGCGGTCGCGTCAGGATCGAGAGCCGGGAGGGGATGCAGGTGATGTGCAGTTTGTCCGCGGCCTGCTTGACCAGCAGCTCGTGGCAGCGCGGGCGCGGCGGCGGCTGGAACACGCCGTCCGGCTCATTGGGAAGGTTTTCCTTCGAGCCGAACACGCCGATCAGCCGGTCGATCTTGTCGTAATAGGGGGCGACATCCTCGTACGAAATCGGCCAGTCGTCGCCCAGCCCGTCCCGACTCTTGCGTTTGAAGTCGTACGGCCCGAAGCGGAGCGAAATCCGGCCCCAGTGGTTGGTGCGGCCCCCGACCATGCGGGCCCGCCACCAGTTGAACTCGGTGCCCGCGGCGCGCGTGTAGGGCTCGCCCTCGATCTCCCAGCCGCCGATGCAGGCGTCGAATTCCCCGAACGGATGGTCCTTGGTCGACCGGCCGCGCCGCGGCGACTCGTACGGCCAGGTGAGCATGGCCGAGTCCTTGAGGTTGTCCCACGGCACGCCCGCCTCGAGCACGATCACGTCCGCGCCCGCGCGGGTGAGGGCGTGGGCGGCCATGCCCCCGCCCGCGCCCGAGCCCACGATGCACACGTCGTATACCCGGGATTGGGGGCTCGGGGCTCGGGGCTCGATCATACGGTGCAAGTCTCCACGGCCTGTCGCAACGAGGTGAGGGGGTCGCGCGTCGGCACGAACTCGTGCGCCATGTATCCGCCGAACCCGGTGTCGGCGATGGCGGCAGCGATCGCGTGCCAGTTGAGCTCCTGTGTGCCGTCCAGCTCGTGGCGACCGGGCACGCCGCCGGTGTGGAAGTGTCCGATGAAGGCCGCGTTGTCGCGAATCGTCCTGATGATGTCGCCTTCCATGATCTGCATGTGATAGATGTCGTACAACAGCTTCACGCGCGGCGACGCCACGCCCTGCATCACGGCGACCCCGAACGCCGCGTGGTCTCCCTGGTAGTCCTTGTGATCGACCTTGCTGTTCAGGAGCTCCACGCAGACGGTGACGCGCTGCTCTTCCGCGAGGCTCTTGATCTGCGTGAGCCCGGCGACACAATTGTCGATCGCTTCGGCGTCGCTCTTGCCGCGGCGGTTGCCGAACATCGTGATCACATTGGGGACCCCGTGCTTGGCGGCGAGCGGGATCGTCTGCTCGAGCTCCCGCAGCAACGTCGCGTGGTTCGCCCGGTCGTTGAAGCCGGTCGGGATAAAGTCGCGGCGGCTCGCGGGATAGCCCATGGAGCATACGAGCCCGCAGTCGTGCACGATGTCCCATTCCTCCGGGTTCAACAGGTCGATCGCGGCGAGCCCCATCCCCGCCGCAGCCTTGCAGAAGTCGGGCAGGGGAATCTCGCGGTAGGGCCAGCGGGAGACGGATTGCCTGAGGCGGCCGGGCGGCCGGGCGGTCGGGCGGTCGGTGGCCGCCGTGACCGAGCTCGCAGGTACCGCCAAGCCTGCGAGCGCCCCGGCCGACGCGACCAAGGCCTCACGCCGAGTGACTGTCCGCCCATCCGCCCTTCCGTCGGACCGCCGCATTTCAGAACTCCAGCCGCTTCAAGTAGTCACAGCTCGCCTTGATGGACGCGAACGCGTCCGCCGGCTGGTCGTGCTCCACGAAGAAGTGCTTGATCCCCGCCTGTGACTGCTGGGCAAAGATGCGCTTCCAGTTGATGGTACCGGCCCCCACGTCCGCCATCTTGTTGTCGGGCGGACCCATCGAGTCTTTCACGTGCACCATGGGGAAGCGTCCCGGCCAGCGGGCGAAGTAGGCCAGGGGATCCTGTCCGCCTTTGGTGATCCAGTACAGGTCCATCTCCATCTGCACCAGCTTGGGGTCGGTCTCGGCGAGCAGCACGTCGTACGGCAACTTGCCGTCCGCCACGGCGAACTCGAAGTCGTGGTTGTGGTAGGCGAACTGCAGTCCCGCCGCGCGCGCCTGCTCCGCCGCCTTGTTGAAGTCGGCGGCGATCTTCTTGAAGCCGTCGATCCCGGTGCGCTTCTCCACGGGGATCCAGGGGACCACGACGTACCGGTGACCGATGACGTGCGCCGCGTCGAGCGCCTGGCTCCACGCATCCGGCTCGCTCGAGGCGATGTGTGCCGACGGGGACGTAAGGCCGTGCCGGTCGAGCATGGCGTGGATTTCCGCAGGCGTCTTCTTGAAGTAGCCCGCGAACTCGACTTCCTTGTAACCGCTCGCGGCCACCCGCGCGATCGTGCCCTCGACGTCTTTTTCCATCTCGTGACGCACGGTGTAGAGCTGCAGGCCGACACGCTCGACCTTGCTCGGGACGAGGGGGTTGGGGTTCGGGGCTCGGGGGTGCAACAGGTACGCCGCTGCCGCAGCACCGAGGGTCTGTACGAATTCGCGCCGATCCGTCATTGTGGTTCCTCCCGAGTTTTCCGAGTCCCGAATCCCGATCCCCGAGTCCCTACAGTTCATTCCGCTTCATCGCGTCCACGGCATACGCCGCCGCTCGGGCGGTGAGCGCCATGTAAGTAATGGAAGGGTTCTGACAGGCCGACGACGCCATGCACGCGCCGTCGGTGACGAACAGATTCTTCACGTCGTGGCACTGGTTGTGGGCGTTCAAGACCGACGTCTTGGGATCGCGCCCCATGCGGGCGGTCCCCATCTCGTGGATCGTGAGGCCGGGCGGGTTGTCGTCCACAAACGGCCTGACGTCCTTGGCCCCCGCCGCCTCGAGCATCTCCGCCGCGCTGACCGACATGTCGTGCAGCAGCTTGCGCTCGTTGTCGCTCCACTGGCAGTGGATGCGCAGCGTGGGAACGCCCCATGCGTCCACCTTCTCCGGATCGATCTCCACGTAGTTGGTCGGGCGCGGGAGGCACTCGCCGAAGCCGTACAGCGAAAAGCCCCAGGGTCCCTGCGTCCGCAGCGCGCGCTTCAGCTCCACCCCGAAGCCCGGCTGTGATGCGGCCCGACCCCAGCCCGAGCGCCCGCCGCCTCCCTGGAATCCGTAGCCCCGCAGGAAGTCGGGATGCGGCGTCTTCACGTTGCGGAACCGCGGCACGTAGACGCCGTTGGGGCGGTTGCCGTGCACCGTGCGGTCCTCCATGCCCGGGATCGTGCCGTTCGCCCCGCCGCCCATCGCGTGGTCCATCAGGTTGTGACCCAGCACGCCGCTCGCGTTGGCGAGCCCGGTGGGGAAGCGGGGGGTCTTGGAGTTGAGCAGGATGCGCGTCGACTCGAGGGTCGAGGCGCACAGGAACACGATGCGGGCACGGAACTCGAGCGGCTCGCGCGTCTGCCCGTCGATCACGCGCACCCCCGCGGCGCGGTCGCGCTGCTCGTCGTAGATCACGCTGTGGACGACGCTATAGGGCCGCAGTGTCAGACGCCCGGTGGCCCTGGCCGCCGGCAGCGTCACCCCGATGCTGTTGAAGTAGGAATGCGTGATGCAGCCGCGCTCGCACGGGCCGCAGTAGTGGCACGCGGCGCGCCCCCGGTGCGCCTGCGTGAGGATCGCGGCGCGTCCGATCGTCAGCACCCGCTCGCCGGCGAAATGCTGCGCGATGCCGTCCTTGACCACCTGCTCCGCGCAGTTCAGCGCCATCGGCGGCAGGAACTTGCCATCGGGGAGCTGCGCCAGGCCGAGCGCTTCGCCCGTGATCCCGATGAACTCCTCCACGTGGTCGTACCACGGCGCGATATCGGTGTAGCGGATAGGCCAGTCGACGCCGAACCCGTCGCGCGCGTTCGCCGCGAAGTCGAGGTCGCTCCAGCGGTACACCTGCCGGCCCCACATGATGGATTTGCCGCCCACCTGGCGGCCGCGGATCCAGTGGAACGGCTTGTCGGGATCGAAGCTGTAGGGGTTGTCGCGGTCGTTCACGAAGAACTTGCCGCTGTACTCGTTACACGCGTAGCAATGGCGCTGGATGAACTGATCACGCTCGAGCGCCTTGCGGTCGCCGAAGCCGCGGAACTTCATCTCCCAGGGCGGCACGTGCTCGACGTAATCACGGGCGGGGTCGATCGGTCGGCCGGCCTCGAGCACCAGCGTCTTGAGTCCGCGCTCGCACAATTCCTTGGCCGCCCACCCGCCGGTGATCCCGGAGCCGACGACGATGGCGTCGAAGCTGGGTGCGGCCATCAGAAGTCCCCCGGCGCCGCGCGCCAGCGGTCCGTTGGGGCGCACGGCTCGAACGCGCCCGGGATCGCCTCGTAGTGCAGCTCGGCCGTGGCCCCCGCTTCGGACGTGCAGTAGCCGTACACCGTGACGAATTTCATATGGTCGAAGAAGTGCGGCGTGCCGTCGGCCTTCGCCTTGTGAGCCTCCTGTGCCTCGGCGTCGAGCGCGGTAAGGATCGCTACGCGCTGCGCCTCGGAGGCGCTCCGGAAGTCCGCGGCGGATGCGGCTCGGGCCCGCGCATCCACGTCCGTCAAGCCGTCGAGGAACAGCTTGCGGTCGTCGTCCGGCGCCCACTCCGCGAGTAGCAGGTCGATGAACTCGGGCAACCGCGCCGCGCGCGCGCCCGGAGTCTCCGTTTCGGGGATGATCAGCTCGGCGATCATCTCCACGGTCTCGGCCTGATGCGGGTCGAGCACCCGGAAGACGTAGCCAGGGCCTCGGGCGTGCGCCCGCCGGCCCACCGCCCACAGCTCGTCGCCCGAGAGGCGCGACAGGGCCGGACTCGCGACCGCGGCAGCGACGACGCGGCACAGCTCACGGCGGTTCATGGGCTCCTCGGGGCGGGGAAGGCACAAGATCCACCCGCGCTCGCAGGGCCGCCAGGGCGCCCTCCCAAGCCGAACCGTTGACAGGCGCCATGGCTGATGTATGTTTATGCATCTTCCTGCATAAACAGTGAGGCGGGTACCCATGGGGCCGTTGGTCGTCCTCGCATACTCGGGCGGACTCGACACCTCGGCGATCGTTCCCTGGCTGCGCGAGAAATACGGCGCGCGTGTGCTGTGTTTCGCGGCGGACGTGGGGCAGGGGGCGGGGGAGCTGGGCGGCTTGGTGGAAAAGGCCAAGCGGTCCGGCGCCGTCGATTGCGTCGTGGAAGATCTGCGCGAAGAATTCGTGCGCGACTTCGTGTTCCCCACGCTCCGCGCCGGCGCGGTGTATGCCCGCACCTACCTGCTCGGCACGGGCATGGCCCGCCCCGTGATGGCGGCGCATCAGGTGGCCCTCGCCCAGCGCGCCGGCGCCCAGGCCATGGCGCACGGCTGCACCGGCAAGGGCAACGATCAGGTGCGGTTCGAGCTCACCTACGCGGCGCTCGCGCCGGAGCTGCGGGTGATCGCGCCGTGGCGCGAATGGGAGTTTCAGGGCCGGGAAGACTTGATCGCGTACGTGAAGGCAAAAGGGATCCCGGTGCAGGCCACGCTCGAGAAGCCGTATTCCACCGACCGCAATCTGTGGCACTGCTCCCATGAAGGCGGCATCCTGGAAGATCCCTCCAAACAACCCCCCGAGCACATCTTCGTCATGACACGCGACCCGCTCGAGGCACCGGAGCTGCCCGCCGTGGTCGAGATCGGGTTCGAGGACGGAACGCCCGTCGCCGTGGATCGCGTGCCGCTCGGTCCCGTCGAGCTGCTCGAGACGCTCAACGCCGTCGCCGGCGAGCACGGCGTCGGGCGCGCCGACGTCGTCGAGGACCGACTGGTCGGCATGAAATCCCGGGGCGTGTACGAGACGCCGGGCGGGACGCTGCTGCACGCGGCGCATCGCGAGCTGGAGCAGCTGGTGCTCGATCGCCGCACCCTGCGGCTCAAGGACGAGCTGGCGCTGCGCTACGCCGACCTGGTATACGACGGGCGCTGGTGGACCCCGGAGCGGGAGGCGCTCGACGCCGCGGTCCTGAGCACCCAGAAACGCGTGACCGGCAGCGTGCGGCTCAAGCTCTACAAGGGTGGCCTCGCCGTCGCGGGGCGCGAGAGTCCGTTCGCGCTGTACCAGCCGTCGTACGCCACGTTCGGCAAGGACAACGTGTACGACCAGCACGACGCCGAGGGATTCATCCACCTGTACGGTCTCTCGGTGCGGATCGGCGCGGGCCTCGACGCCGCGCGCCAGCAGCCCGAAGTCGGCGCGGCGGCGGACTGATGGCCGCCCGGCCGACGGAGCCCGCGCCGCCGCCCCCGCCGGCCGCCCCGCATCAGATGTGGGGCGGTCGTTTCAGTGTCGGTCCCAGCGAAGCGCTCGATGCACTCAATCGCAGTCTCCCCGTCGATCACCGCCTCTGGCCTCAAGACGTCACCGCGAGCAAAGCCTGGGTGCATGCGCTCGGCCGGGTCGGCGTCGTGACCCCCGGCGAGGAGACGCAGCTGCTCGAGGGTCTCGATCGCGTCGCCGAGCGACTCGCCGACGGCGCGGCCGTCGGCGCGCCGGACGAGGATGTCCACACCCTGGTCGAGCGGCTGCTGTACGCCGAAGTCGGCGCGGTCGCGGGCAAGCTCCATACCGGCCGGTCGCGCAACGACCAGGTGGCGACCGACCTGCGCCTCTGGACCCTCGAGGCAATCGATCAGGTGGACGGCGACATCGCCGCGCTGGGACGCACGCTCGTCGCGCGGGCGCAGGGCGGCGTCGACGCCCTCCTTCCCGGCTACACGCACGGCCAGCGCGCGCAGCCGGTGCGGTGGGCGTACGTGCTGCTGGCGCACGCCTGGCCGCTGGTGCGCGATCGCCAGCGCCTGGCGGACGCCCGCCGTCGCGTGGCCGAGCTGCCGCTCGGCTCCGGGGCGCTCGCCGGCTCGGGATTCCCGGTCGACCGCGTGCTCCTGAAAGAAGCGCTGGGGTTCCGTGCCCTCTGCGCCAACGCGCTCGACGCCACCGGGGACCGCGACTTCGTCGCGGAAGTCCTGTTCGCGCTGTCGCTCGTGGGCACGCACCTGTCGCGCCTCGCCGCCGAGCTGGTGATGTATTCGACCGCCGAGTTCGGCTTCGTCCGGCTGTCGGACGACTTCAGCACCGGCTCGAGCCTCTTGCCGCAAAAGCGCAACCCGGACGTGCTCGAGCTGACGCGGGCCAAGTCGGGGCGTCTGCTGGGTGACCTGGTCGCCCTGCTCACCACGCTCAAGGGTTTGCCCGCGGGCTACAGCAAGGACCTGCAGGAGGACAAGGCACTGCTGTTCGACTCGTTCGATACGCTGGGCCTCGTCCTCCCTGCCGTGACGGGGGCGATCGCGGCGCTCACCGTCGACGCGGAGCGCATGCGCGGCGCGCTCGACGCCTCGCTGCGCGCCACCGACCTGGCCGACCTGCTGGTCGAGTCGGGCGTGCCGTTTCGTGAGAGCCATGGGCTGGTGGGGCGGCTGGTGCGCGAGGCGGAGCGGTCCGGTGTGCCACTCGACCAGGTGCCGATCCCCGCGGCAGCGGCGCTCCACCCCGCGCTGGGCGCGGCGCTGGCCCAGCTGGGGACCTGGGAGGATTCGATAGAAGGGCGGGCGACTCGGGGCGGCGCCTCCCGGGCCTCGGTGGACGAGCAGCTTGCGGCACTGCAACTTGCATTCGCCCCGG